>Ga0302324_100010301_pt1 | contig 19376 bp, 18 predicted proteins | sample Palsa_T0_1_FD_201949 | JGI IMG/M metagenome (GOLD analysis project Ga0302324, IMG submission 201949) | Peat permafrost microbial communities from Stordalen Mire near Abisko, Sweden - Palsa_T0_1 | ecosystem: Environmental > Terrestrial > Soil > Palsa > Peat permafrost | place: Sweden: Abisko...
TTCTCGCCGTGGTCGTAGGCGAGGGGCAGCTTCCAGAGCTCCAGGATGTGGACCTTGGGATTCGTGTCGAGGATTCCATCGTCGTCGCTATATATGCAATCGTCCGCTACGAGGCGGGAGTAGGTGGTGTAATCGCGCTTTTCGCCGGCCGCGATACGCGCTTTGTGTGCATCGAGGACTTCCTGTTGGGCGGGGGAGAACTTCGGCTGGTCTTGAGCACGAAGCGTGATGGCGGATATGCAGAGTGCAACTGCGATGCAGATGAAGTGGCGCATGTTTTTCCTCCGTCAATGGGCGGGAGACACAACCCATCCCCGGCGGCATTGTAAGCCAAATCTAATGCCTGATAAACGAGGTGGTCCCACAGGCTTTGCAATGCGGATCCACACGATGGTGTTCGTGCGCTCGACCGGCTAAGCAGCCGCATGCCGATACGTTTTGATACTTGCTCGAAAGAGCGGCGCGCCGCAAAGCGGGACGACCTGTACGTCCGACCAGTAATTGGTAGGGCAAAAGCGGCGAATCCTCGAAACAGAAGCGTTCCGACGTGGCTAAAGTTGTTTCAACGACGGTCCGTGAGAATCAGGAGGACACTATGAACCCCGGCGACGTGCAGCTTTGCGCTCAATCGGAACTGCAAGGCGGCGAAAGCCTTGTTTGGAGTGGAGCAGCCGATCCAAGCCGATCAGCCCCTCCCTGCCCAAAATCCCCAGTTCTCGAGGGTGAAGAATCATTGATAAATATGGTTGCCCAAAAGTGTGTGCGCGCCGCCTCAAAAAGAACTGTTTCTGGGCAGGCATGCGGGCGCGGTACGCCAAATCTGGATAGAGAAGCGGCTCGAACACATAGCGATTGGTATGAGGCTACTTGTCCGGTTACCGCGTTTATCGGGACTTAGGAGTAGTTTCGGCCTTGGGGTTTTGCATTGGCGGAGATTTCTCTAACACAGCGTCGTTCGCGACGGATTGGAGAACAAATTGAGCGTCGAATAACCCCATCTGACCGAATCCCAGAAAATCAGCTCGGTCTGTATTCTTTCGTTTCAAATGAAATGCATGCACGTCGTCGGAAACGGCATCAATTCTTCCCGTGAAGGTTGCCGCGACGCGGTACAGCGTCAGTGGGTCAGCATCCTTTTCCAAATTAACAGCGTCCGCTTTCGCTCGGGCTTTCATTAATCTCTGAAATCGCTGGAAGTTTGAATCTTGAACCAATTTCACTGGTACCGGGAGTACGACTTTTCCCTCAGCGTCTTCAGACCCGGGTATCGCTCCGCCCCCGACGGTAGCCACCAACCCTGGCGGGCCCGCTCCACTCCCGTATGCGAACCACAGCGCGTCGGTACATCCATCCGCACCCAACATCGAGTATTCAAAATTCCCAGAGGCGTATCCGTGAATCGTGACCACCTTGTTATTGAAGGAGGAGGGGTGCTCTAGAATGGCGCATACGGTGGTCTCAATCGGCTTCTGCTGAGCCACAATCTGTGATTCCCGCTCGTTTACTGGTGTTAAGCACGCGAGCAATCCGCCTGGCGTGTTCCCGAGGCGCACGGGCTTAATGCAGGTTGTTACTCGTATGCGATTGTCGTCGAAGGCCTGAGAGTTCTTGCCCAGCGCAAGATTGAGCAGCCCCCGCGAATCATATTCGACTTCATAAACGTTCCCGACCGCATCGCCAGCCAATCCGTAAGCGGATTTGAAAAACCCGTCCGAACCGGAATAGAGGATGCGGAACGGCTTGCGACCCTCGAACGCGGTCTTGCCACAAGCGGCAACTTTGGCGTCTGGTCTGTTTGTCGTCGTGCTTCCGCAATCAGTGGACTCTCCACCATTAGACGTCGACAGTGACGCCAGTCTTTTGACGATGAGTTCTTCTGTTGGGTCGGATTGAGGCGCTACCACTGCAAATGACGATGAAAATATGCTGACAACCGCTAACGAGAGTGGGGCGAGCTTCATCCGCATCACACCGGATTCTAACACCTTCGCGCTGACTCCCGATAAGTCGCGTAATCGGAAACTGAGTGTCAGTTTCCGGCAAATGCATTCATCAGGCGTTAAACCGAATCAATTGGTCTTTTTAGCCCCCTCCATCAAAAACATGGCGAAGTCCGTGGCGAGGGGCTTAGCGGCGAGCTGCCGCATCATTAGCGCGACTTGACCCCGATGATAAGTGGAATGGTTCGCCAAATGTTGCATGAGGTACGCCAGACTGATTTGTGTGGTGCGAACAGGAAGCATCCTTCCCAAGGATTCGTTTGTTACGCGATTCACGAACTCGACTTGTTCTCTCTCGACTTCCTCCCACTTTAACTGCACCGCAGCGAGATCAGGAAACGCGTTTGGATTGAATAGGGCGTCGCGCCGCGTCCACACGGAATCTGTGACGAAGGAGGAGCTGGGCGAGGGTTCCTTCCAACACGCCAGCCAAGCCCACTCGCAGCCGATGATGTGCACGAGCGTGTCTCGCACCGATCGGAGGCTGCCGCCCAGATCACGCGTGAACTCCTCAGGGCTGAGAGTGGAGACCGCTTGCAAAACACTGTTGTTCGCCCAGCGGTCGTATTCGTAGAGCAGCTGAATATCATCTTTAGTCATCGTGGTGGTCGGCCCTCTCCTTTGGGCGATCTTACCTTGCCACGGGAATTCGGCAAGACTCCACAGGCGGCGCTTCTGGCTCCTTGGCAATTATTTCCGAGCGACGGGCGACTCGGAAGTAATTCCTTCAAAATCAATTCCACTTGCCTGGTTAGTCGGGTGGTCTCAATGGGTCGACGCAAACTTTCTTGAAGTTTACTCGCAGGAGTGTGAAAACCTAAAGTTTGTCGTGGGCGTTGATTTAAGCGCTGCGCTACTTTGTTCAGATCCGACTGGGAATAGTCAGTTAGGTCTGTGTTCTTCGGGAAGTATTGTCGTAAGAGCCCGTTTGTGTTTTCGTTCGAGCCGCGTTGCCAGGGACTCTGCGGATCACAGAAGTAGACTTTCACATCCGTGGCCACCGTAAAGTCCTTTAAAAACAGCTTTATACCAGATGGTGTTGCATCGACCGTTTGAACCGGCACGACTTATCAGGCAGGCGAAGTCAATCCGGGCCCTTGGGCACGAGTTCAAATTGAGGTCAGAAATTCTCCAGCAGCCAGACGTTCGCGTTCCATCCCTGCTTGCCGTATGCCAGATACCGCCCATCGGGTGAGGCGACGGGATGGAAGAAAAAGTCGCTCGGCCCGCCCTGAATCAGAACTCTCGTTTTACCGTCCAACTCGATTCGCTCCAGTCCCCCCCGAAAGGAAAAAATTGACGCCAGCACAGCGGAGCCGTCCGAAACCCAGCCCAGATCCCAAATTTCCGACCCTTTCGGCAGCGGGATATTCTTTTCATCGCCGCCGTGAAGATCAACAATGCGAATCTGCCCGATCAGGAGGTCGCGGCTTTCAATCGCGATTTGAGATCCGCTGGGAGAAATACTCCACGACAGTTGCTTCGGCAGCGCGAGGTGGGTTGTGGCCAGTTCCTTGCCCCGGCCTTTCATCGGATCGAATTCATAAAAACTCAATTGATCTTTGTCCCAGAGGCTGAAAACGCACGAACTGCCGGCCCGCGAGGGGCAGTGCAGATACGTAGTTTCATCGGGCTGGCTCTCAAGAATCTGCTCCGGAGTCCCACCCGTGGATGCAACCCGCATCATTCGGAAGGTCTTTGCATCTTTCTGGCTGCTCCAATAGATCATCCATGCCCCATCTGAAGTGATTTCACCGTCTTGCTGATCGTCCGATCCGGGAGCCATCGCTTCGGGATTTCTTCCATCGAGGGGTAGGCGATACAACTGATTTCTTCCCGTGCGTGACGAGCCAAGGAGAATCGCGCTGCTATCCGGGAACCAAGTACCCGCAGCTTCGCCGCTGTCGGCGAGCGTGAGATTCTTCGCGCCCTCGATATGCAATCCCTTTTCCTTAATCTCGGCCAGGAAGACGTCCGATTTCACGTGTCCCTTGATAACTGCCAGCTGTTTGCCATCTGAACTTGCACTCGGATTCCATGCGAAGTCGCCGTGCCAGTGAGTGATTCGGAGCGGGTCTCCCGCGGATTTGCCTGTTTGAGGGTCCATTGGCATTCCCCACAAGTCAGGGGACTTGGGTTCCGAGGGGTCCAGAGCTGTGAAAATGAGCCGTCCACCCGCAAGCCATAAGAGGGCGGACCCGTCACTCTGCCTCGAAATGAGATTCGCGCCCGCATAGACGACAGCATCCGAAGCTGGTTCGAATGACGATACGTGGATACTTCCTCCTGCCGGATCGTCAAGTGTGTACGCGAGGAAGCGCCCGTTTGGAGACCATGACATCGCAGTGACCTTATCGGCGCTGGAGCCGAGAATGCGCCTTTCGTTCTCGCCGTTGGCATCAACAATTGAAATTGCTTGATGTGGGCTGCCGCAGACAATGGCAAGGGAGGAATCGTGGGGTGAAATGGCGAACTCCCTGCATCCCGTCTTCAGTTTTCGCGGAACACCTCCAAAAATTGATACCTCCCAGATGAAATCACCTCCCGCATCAGTGTGGGCATTCAGCAGCATCCTCTCTCCGTCTGGATGCCACTGGACGGTCTGGATGCTGTTCTGCAGTTCCAGGGGCAAGGAAATGTCGTGCACGTCTCCGGTCGCAATCACGCTGACGTGCAGTCCTCTGCTATCAATGAACGCGAGATTTTTCCCATCCGGTGAAATCGCGTCGCCCACGACGCGATTCTCGGATGAGTTGCGCGTCAATTGCCGCTCGGACTGGACCTTGCCGGGCGTTCGATCGAAAGCGCTGCGCCAGTGATAAGCCGCCGCAAGCGCCAGCGCGAGTACCACCAAAGCCGCGACTCCCGCAAAAACTTGTTTGCCGCGATTCGACGATCCCGCAGTAGTCGCCGGGGGAAAGAGACCTCGAGAGGAAGCAGAGTGCTTCGCGGAATCCGTGTCGCGTTTGATCCGCTTCAGGTCGGCGCGCAGGTCCACTGCGTGCTGATAACGCACGTCGCGATCCTTCTCCAGCGCCTTATTAATAATGCGCTCCAAGTCGGGCGATAGAGACGGATTCAGCCGCACGGGCGCGGCAGGCTCGCGATTCAGGATGGCGTCGAAGATAAGCCCGGAAGTGTCGCCGCGAAACGGCAGCGCGCCCGTGGCCATCTCGTAGAGCACAGCGCCGAAGGAAAACAAATCCGTGCGCGCGTCGAGTTCCTTGCCGCTGACCTGCTCTGGCGACATGTAAGCCACAGTCCCGAGCGCCGAGCCGGGGCTGGTGAGGTGTTCGGGGAAATCCTGCGTCGGGCCGGTCGCTTCCACTCCGCGTTCCGGATTCCCGGAAACTTTGGCCAGGCCAAAATCCAGAATCTTGGCAATACCGCGGCTCGTGATGAAAATGTTCGCGGGCTTGATGTCGCGATGGACGATGCCCTTCGCGTGCGCCGCTTCGAGCGCATCCGAGATTTCGATGGCCAGCGTCAGCAGAACTTCCTGCGGCATGGGACGACCGTTGATGCGGTGCGTCAACGTCGTCCCTTCCAAATATTCCATGGCGATAAAGGGATGTCCATCTTGCTCGCCGATGTCGTGAATCGTGCAGATGTTGGGATGATTTAGCGCGGAGGCGGCCTGGGCTTCGCGTTCGAAGCGCGCCAGTGCATGAGGGTCACCCGCAACTTCGGGCGGTAGAAATTTCAGCGCCACGAAGCGATGCAGCCGCGTGTCCTCGGCCTTGTACACCACGCCCATCCCGCCGCCTCCCAATTTCTCCAGAATGCGGTAGTGCGAAATGGTTTTTCCAACGAGTGGTGATTCGCCAGTCATTGGCGCTCATCTTAAATTGCGTAAGTAGGCAAGTCAATGAAGGCGGGCGGGCCAGAGGCGCTTGTAACAATGCCGAAGACTAGGTACTTGGGCCTCAACTCCTGATTAACGCGCTCACCGGACAAGTCAATTCTCAACGCTAGTCGGCGGGACGCCGAGCCTTCTGCGCCCAAGCGAACCGCCCTGGAATTTGCGGGTGCGCAAAACACGCACCCTTTGCCAACTGCGCAAAGGATGCGGCACCCGACAAATTTTATCCGTGGCCGGTTTGGACTGCGGTGTGGGGCATGAGGCTGTGCCACCCGGCGCTGGCAACGAGAAAGGCGAGTCTTTTGTTTGACTCGCCTTTGTCCCAACGTTGCAATCTGAAGACTCGGATACCTACCGTTTGCCCGGCTCCGACGCATGCACTATCTCGGCAAACGACGAACCAGTTACATACTTGATGGTCTGGTCTGAAGCATTTTTCCACGCGAGAAGCGCCACGCTTATGGAAGGTCCGCTGGCTATAGCGACGGTCGGGGCCAGATCTGTTTTTGCGCCACTGACCGTCGCCTGTCTAGTCCATTCCGAGCCCGCGCCATAGGAATACCAAATGGACGTGCCCGACTGTCCCCTCCAAAGCACAACGGTATTGCCGTCTATGTCCACAGCTGCGGCTGGCGGTTCGGTGGTTTCTGCGACCCAGCTCGGGTCGGTGCCGGAAATCTGGGAACCTGACGCGTAAATATAATGATTAGAAGCGCCCTTAATGACTATGGGCGAGCCTTCCGAACCGTTGGGATCGGATGCGATACAAGGTGCGACATTTGTTTCCAATCCGGTGGTAACCTGCGTGGACCAGCCCGCCTCTAGATCGTTAAGGGTGCTCGTCCAGATGTTATTGTTGGACTTGCCTTTCCAATACAAGGTTAGGGGCCAGCTGTTAAAAGTCGCTGCCGGCGCCACGTTAGTGTCGGCTGTCCAACTGGGATCGGATCCCTCCACTAGCGCCTGAAGCTGCCAGCCTCCATCACTCATCTGCGAAAAAAAGATGGGGTCGTCTGACTTTCCTTTCCAGATTAAATAGAAAGAGACTCCGTCGTAGCCCCAGGCGGGGGTAGCGCTGGACTCCGCGTACCAGGTCGTTCCGTCGCTCCTGGTGCCGCTCACCGGCTGGGCGTCAGTAAACCCACTATTCTCAGACGCGTAATAGATCTCGCTGGTGGAAGAATCCACCCACGCGATGTACATATAGTTCCCGTCTGTCGCCAGGGCCGGAGCGAGCTTGGTCGATGCTCCGCTTATAGTTGATTGAGCTAGCGCTTGGCTTGCGAACATTGCCAGGAATAAAGCCAACCCAATACTCAGATGCCCCATCGTTCGCCTCATAGAATGCTCCTTTGTGAATCGCCTTTGCCCGATTTGCCGGGCCGATTCGAGCCTGCATCCGGGTCTCTAGTTGTGAACGTGTAATGCACGTCCACCGGAGTCTGTGCAAAAGGACAAGCGAACACAATGGATTGTGTCCGTATTTTCAATGAATTTTATCTGAACAGCTATATGCAGGAAGAATCATGGTTTAGAGACCCTGGATGGGCGAGGAGTCTCCGTTAACCTGTCTCGATTGGCGTAACGCCATACCTGGCGCGGTCCCGCGACTACAGTTTTCCAGTTTAGGGCCCGAGTAACGGCTTACCGGACGAGTCAATTCTCAATGCCATATGCCGGGTGGCCGAGGCGGGTGGCCGAGGCGGGTGGCCGAGCCTTCTGCGCCCAGGCGAACCGTCTTGGAATTTTCGGTTGCCGTATAGTTCGGTTCTCGGAAGGTGCGGGTTTTGACTTCGGACTCTTCGGCGCGGATCAACGTCCGCAAAACACGCACCCTTTGCCAAATGAGCAAAGGATGCGGCACCCGCAGAAGGATGTGCCACCCGCCCGTCAATGCGTTGGTTGCGATGCCGCTTGCTTGGTGGACGCCACGCGAGTTTCCTTCCCGCTCACAAACACCTTCATGGAGTTCTCGTTCTCGCCCGCCTCATCGGTGTATTCGAAGGAGTCCTTTGAAACAAACTTCATGATGTACCGGGTGTGATAGGGCTTCCCGGCAATAGTGCTCTCGCCAAGCCAGGTCCATGTGTCGCCGCTTACTGTGCCACTCTTGTTTTCTATTTCTCCCGAACTGTCAACGGCGTGATATTGGTAACTCTTGGCAGTCGGATCGTAGTAGATGAAGGAAGTTTCGGTATATTTCGTTGCGCCCGTGTCGAGTACCGCCGTGCAGATCACCGCAAATCCGCCGGCCACCCATCTGCAATCCTCGGTGCCGGTGTATTTCGTCGCCGGCGAGTTCGGCCCCATTACCCCAGCTTTGAGTTCGTCTTCGACCGTGAACCTGCCGACCATCATTGCGAGCTTCTCGACTTCCGGGGGTGGGCCAGGCTTCGGAGTCGTCTGAGACTGACCGCCAGCGATTGCGCTCGAAGCGCACGCCAGCACAAATGGGAGCAACCTTTTGGGACCACGCATTGGTTTCTCCCTTCTGAGGTGCCACGCGATGCTAGCACACAAGTAAAGTCCCAGTACTGTCGCTTGTCCGGTTATCCGGCTAATCAGGAGTTGAGCCAGAGGCGGGTGATATCGAGCCACGCCGTTGCCATAATTAGCGCGTCATTGTCGATGGGACACGGCAGTCTGGACACGTCAGTGCAAGTGGGACTATTTCCTGGCTGCGTTCGCTGCCATTCGGGCGCGGAAGTTTTTTTCCTGTTGAACTTCTTCCTCGGTGAAAAAAGATGCGAACTCTTCGGGCTCAAAGACCTGGCGGATCTCTATGTCGGTCTCGCCTTCATTGGGACAGCGCTTGACCCACTCGATGGCCTCTTCGAGAGACTTGACCTGCCAGAACCAGAAGCTGGCAATGAGTTCCTTGCTTTCGGTGAAGGGGCCGTCGGTGACGGTGCAGTTCTTGCCGGAGAAGTGGACGCGGGCTCCTTTAGAGGAGGGGTGAAGACCGTCGTAGCCTATCAAGACTCCGGCTTCCAAGAGGTCGTCGTTGAATTTGTTCATGTCGGCCATGAACTGGGGATCGGGCATTGCGCCTTCGTTTTCGGTGTCTTCCGTGACTTTGACGATGACCATGAATCGCATTGTGTTTGTCCTTTCGGGGTTGAGTTAATCTGACGTTCAAGTTCAGAGCTTAATTGATGCTCTACCCATTAGTCGAACGAGAAGGTGCAGAATCGACACGGAGAGCCGAGAAAATTCTCATCCCATCCGTCATTTAGGGCCTGCGGCCCGCGAAAGCTCATCCGATTAACCAGGCATATGGACTACATGCCGGATGGTCTCATCCCCATGAGACGTCAAGAGCGGGAAGTGGATCGGGGCTGGTGAGTATATATTCATGACGATCGAGCTTCGTGCCGTCGAGACAACGTATCGCTGCATCATGGGCAACGCGTAGTTTCTGGAATCCCAATTTCTCCACGATGCGGCGGCTAGCCTCGTTGCCGTCGAAGAATCCGGTACTGATTGCCCTTGCACCAAGGTGCCCGAACGCGTAGCGGATAGCTGCGTTTGCCGCCTCTGTCGCCATGCCCTGCCCGGCGTACTTCGCCGCTGCCCAGTATCCTGTCTCATAGACATCTTGCTCGTCGGTGAGGTCCAATGCGGTTCGAACAACAAAATCCCCGTTGATCCGATGGAATCCGGCCAGAGCGATTCCTGCCTGATTCTGGTAGTCCATCACGCGGCGAATCGAATTTTCCATCGCTTCCCTCGACCGTTGGTCGTCGGAGGCCCAAGCCATCCAAAGCTGCAAATCGCCCCACACTTCTTCCTTAGCGGTCTGGATCGAATCCAAATCGCCAAGCGTTGGCGGACGCAAGATCAGGCGCGGCGTTACGATCGGCATCAAATGGCGCATCGAGCGGCTCACTGGAAGGATTCTGAAGTATAGTTCGTCGTGCTGCAACCCGACGCGAGCATCCTCGTCAGCAAGAGACGACCCCTTCTAGTCCCGACTCCTGATTAACGTGGTAACCGTCCAACCTCAAAGCTCGCACTTTTTCTACGGTGTGTGCAGAAAAAGTGCGGCACCCGCTCGTTTTGTTCCGTGGCCTAGTTGAACTTGGGGTGTGGGGCGAAAGCGTGCGCCACTCGCCGCCATCTATTTCCAGTCGTACACCAGTTCAGCGATGAAGGTACAGCGGATTTCCGTCAGGGTCGCGCAGACAGGCCGAGGTTACGGGAAAGCGGGCTTCGCGAAATGCGGTCCACAAGTCGAAAGGTCTCCCCATCGGCGTCGCGAGCCCCCGGATCTTCTCCGAGGGCATGCTCACGTGCGTGCCCGAACCCTTGCGCGCCGCCAGCAACGCGTCTGCGACTAGGGCTTCATATGCGATGAGGACCGTGTTCCGCGAGACTCCGAGCGCGCGTGCCAGAGCGCGTGTGGAGGGAATCCGCGCTCCCGGGGGCAACTTTTGTTCGAGAATCGCTTGCCGCAGTTGATCGTAGACTTGGCGGTACAACGGGCAGGCAGACTGCGGCTTGGTCTTCAGGTACGGCATGGGCGGCGGGTTCAATCGGCGCTTCAAAGTGGTACCCTTTGCGGCGAAAGTGGATCTTTACGTACTATCATTATTAGGCTAAGAATTGCAAGACGCTGGCAAGGCTGGCGGGCAACACAGGGGGGAATGATGTTCTCAGGCGGAAATGTAACGGTTTACGTTTCGAACATGGACAGAGCCGTCCGCTTCTATTCCGAGACGCTTGGGTTGAAACTCGCCTACCGCTTCGGCGACCACTGGGCTTCGATCGAGGCAGGAACGGGACTTACGATTGGGCTTCACCCGGCGTCTTCCGAAATGTCGGCTGGCCGAAAGGGTTCCATGGCGATCGGGCTGCAACTAAAAGGTTCGATCAGCGACGCGGTCAGCGCGCTGAAAGCCAAGGGTGTTCGTTTCCAGGGTGAAGTGATCAATGAAGGCAAGGCGGGTTCTTTCATCGGTTTCGAAGACCCGGATGGCAACCAGCTTTACCTTGCGGAGGTCAACTGGAGCCACGTCGAAAAGGGCGAGGGCAAGTATGAGCCTGCAAAAGCCTGAAGGGTTCGGAGCCTTGTCGCGCGAATCGTCAGCGACCTTTGCTTTCGATAGGCCGGCCTAAAGGCACTGAATTGTCCCCAATTCGAACTTGATCGAGGTTTCGAGGTTCCGCGGAACATGCGAACCGCTTTGAGTTCCGAGTGTTTCATTGGAGGGAAAAGTGATTTTTGGAGCTCACACAGTTGTCTACAGCAAGGACGTCGAAGCGGACCGCGCATTCTTCCGCGACGTTCTCGGGTTCAAGTCCGTGGACCCGGGCCATGGCTGGCTGATATTTGCGCTTCCGCCGGGAGAAGCGGCATTCCACCCGTCCGATGAGAATGGTCCGCACGAACTCTATTTCATGTGCGACAGCCTGAAAGCCGAGATGGCCTCACTCGCGAAGAAGGGTGTTAAATGCTCTGAAGTTCAGGAAGCTAGATGGGGTTCGATTGCGAAGATGCGGCTTCCCGGCGGAGGCGAGGTCGGCCTCTATCAACCGAAGCATCCTACCGCCCTAGGCTTGAAATGAGGCGCCCGTCAATTTAGGCGATTCTTGCCTGACCAATCTAGGCCCGCCGCTTTTCGGCCTAGTGCCCGATTAACGCTGCGTTAATCAGGCGCTTGCACTCACAGTTGGAGTTTCTGGTCAGACCGGTTGCCCAAACTATTTCTGTTTTTTCTCGAATAGTTCGATTGTGGCGTTTCTCTCATTCGCGAGGTCCACGAGAGTCTTTGATCGAATTCAATTTCGCGGTTTGTAGGGGACAAGCACGAGCGCTAAAATGCAAGTTTGTGACAATTTACGTTTCGAGCAGAGATCTCGCGACTAAGTGACGTCGTTTGCGAAGACGAGGCCCAACCCGTTAGCGGAGAACTGATTCTGATATTCCGGTTTCGAGCAATTTCGCGAATTGCTCAGGCGGTATGGGCCGGCTAAAATAGTACCCTTGCCCCTCGTCACATTGGTGCGCCTGAAGAAATGCCAGCTCTAGCGGCGTTTCCACTCCCTCAGCAACTACTCGCAGGTTGAGGGCTCGGCCTATGCCGATGATGGCTGACACGATAACGGTCTCGTCGGGAATCGTGGTGATCTGATGGATAAACGACTGATCGATCTTCAGGGTATCGATTGGAAATTTCCGCAGGTAGCTCAAGCTGGAATAGCCCGTACCGAAATCATCGACGGCCACTTGAACGCCTGTCGCTTTGAGAATTTTGAGGACAGAGGCAGCGGCCTCGGCACGCGTCATCAGAACGCCTTCGGTCAGCTCGAGCTCGAGGGATCTGGGATCCAAGCCCGTTTCCTTGAGGATTGCGAATACGCCATCCAGAAAGCGGCCGTCACGGAACTGTATCGCTGAGATATTCACGGCCATGGTACCTAGGGGCAGGCCCTCATCGATCCAGGCCCGCGCTTGCTTGCAGGCTTCCCGCAGGACCCAGTTGCCGATCGGCAGAATCAAGCCGCAGTCTTCAGCAACGGGTATAAATTCTGAGGGCGGGACCCATCCGCGTGTGGGATGTTTCCAGCGGATGAGTGCTTCCGCGCCGGTAATCGCTCCTGTCTTCAGATTGATCTTGGGCTGGTAGTGCAGCGCGAATTCCTGGCATTGCAGGGCTGTTCGCAGACTCTCCTCGACGGATTGCCGCTCCACGGCTCGGGCGTTCATGGCCGGCGTGAAAAAGCGATAGCCCTGACGCCCGTTTTCCTTTGCCTGGTACATCGCGGTGTCCGCGTGTTTGATGAGCGTCTCGGCATCCAAGCCATCGTCCGGATACACGCTGAGGCCGATGCTTGCGGTCACGTGCAGATCGTGCTGGTCGATGGAATGAGACTCCGCCACAGCCTGCAACACTCTTCGGGCCAAAATTGCTGGGTCTTCCGATTCTTCCACTTCGGAAAGCAGCACGATGAACTCATCTCCTCCTTGCCGGCTTACGGTGTCCGAGTCGCGCACGCAATCCACCAGACATTTTGCGATGGATTGAAGAAGCTTGTCGCCAATCGGGTGTCCAAGGGAATCATTGATGTATTTGAAACCATCCAAATCCAAAACCAGCACCGATACCTTTTTCATGTGGCGTGTTGCCAAGGCGATCGCCTGGCTAACGCGGTCGTTCAGCAGCATTCGATTGGGCAGACCGGTCAGAAAGTCGTGCTGGGCCGAATAGGTCATCTGCAGCGCCATGGTCTGGGCCGCGCTCACGTCGTGAAAAACGATTACCGCTCCGATCTTTCGGCCTTCGCGGTCGTGGATGGGCGAAACGGAGTCTTCGATCGGTATTTCCACACCATCGCGCCGAATGAGGATAGAGTTCGCGGGCAAGTGCATGGTTCGGTCTTGCCTACCTGCCATCTCCATCGGATTCGGAATGGTTTCGCGGCTCGTAGCGTCCAGGATTTGGAGAACTTCTGACATGGCTCGGCCTACCGCCTCCTGGCAGGACCAGCCCGTCATTTTTTCCGCGACGAAATTGAGAAAGGTGATATTCCCCGAGACGTCCGCCGAAACAACGGCGTCGCCGATGGAGTAAAGCGTGACCTGGGCGCGTTCTTTTTCCGCAAACAACGCCGCTTCTGCAAGCTCGCGTTTGGAGCTGTCGCGCTGGACCCGCCAGCCAGCTATACCTGCGACCAAAAGTCCCAGGACGACTCCCAGGATCAGACCGTTCCTCATCCGTCCGGCGGATCGCTGAGTGTCCGCGTTGCGTTGGACCAACAATTGCCGTTCTTCGCCCTGCATCGCCTGAATCACGACTCGAAAAGCATCCATCGCCTGCTGGCCTTCTCCATCTCGAATGAGATTCGCCGCCGCTTCCATATCCTTTGCCCGGCGCAGGGCAATGACCGCCTCGCCGAATTCGATCTTCTCATTGGCCAGGCGATCTAGCGTCGGAAACTGCCGCTGCTGCACGGGGTTATCCACTGTCAGGTACTCGAGATTCGCTTCGTTCTCCTGCCAAAGCAATATACCGGCGTGGAATGATTCGACATATTTTTCGTCGCCGGTGAGGGTAAAGCCGCGATAGCTCGATTCGATGCTCTGCATGGAGGTAAGTGACTCCTGCAGCTCCTCAAGTACCAAGTGGGTGTGCCAAACCCATCGCTCGCCTGCGCTGGAAACGATCACGCCGTGATAGGAAATCGCGCCTACGACAAGTAGCACTAGGATGGCAGATCCGAACGCGAGTTGAACATTCCGGTTGAATGGGGGCTTGGTCTTCATTTCAGTCCGGATAGACCATCATGGGTTCTCTTTGATACGGAGACCGGAAAGCCTCGCTCAGTTCCAGCGATTTCACTCGACTTCTCTGGTTGGTCGGCTAGCGACTGGGAAGGGTGTTCTTAGACCAGAGGGATAGTGTGGATTCCATTCTGGTCCACAAACGAGCGAAGTCAAGTTGCCACAGATAGATCGCAACGGACTAGTTAACCTTGCGCCTAGCGAGAGACTTCATGCTTGATAGATCACCGACCGATTAATCTGAATCGGCGGAATAACTCCCCGTACTTGACCTGTCCGCTTACCGGACAAGTTAATTCTCAACGCTAGTCGGCGGGAGGCCGAGCCTTCTGCGCCCAAGCGAACCGCTTTGGAATTTGCGGGGAGCGCCACCCGCCTTCGGGGTGGCGTCAGTTCGGGATATTCATCCGGCGAACGATGTCCACAAAGCCCGGCTCAGAGCGCATGGAATCGAAATCCGGATCACACCGCAGCCTGACCATTCCGCCCGCCCGTTTGGTGTAGGCCTTCTCCAGCGTGGCCAATGCCTCGTTCTTCTTTCCTAGCCGAGCATAAAGGCTCGCAATCCAGTATGTTCGCCCGCCCAGAACGGGATCCTTCAAACTGTAATCGAGAAGAGCCTGCAGGAAACCCGGGTAGCCCGAGGTTTTGTAAGCATCTCCGAGTAACGAAGCCTCCGCAGGCTTCCCAGACAGCCGCACCACTTCCTGCCATTGCGCGACCGCTTCGGGATAGTTCTTATTTTGTCCATAAGTTGTTGCCAGCCCAACGTGCTCCGGGATGGAATTGGGGTCCATTTTCAGGGCCGCCTTGTACCCTTCTATGGCCTGGTCATATTTCCGCGCATAATAACAAGCTTGTGCTACCGATCCGTTGATTGATACTGAAAGTGGATCGAGTTCCTGTGCACGCTTTGCTTCCGCGATCGAATCATCAAATCGGCCCACGGTATACAGGTATTCGGAGTACCACTGATGGGCGGTCGGATAATTTGGATTCGCCGCGATGGCCCGCTGAAATTCCTGCTGTGACTTGGGGAAATCCCAATCGTAGTAAAGATAGGTATCTGCCAGGGTGGTGTGAGCTTCCGCCAGAGAATCATCAATCTCCAAAGCTTTCAGAGCCGCGGCTTTTGCCTTCGGCCGAGCCTCTTGAGGAGTCAGGCCAAGATACTGACCATTCCCGACCGCATAGGAGTCCGCCACTCCGGCATAGGCCAGAGCATAGCCGGGGTCCTTTTCGATCGCCTGCTGAAAATATCCCAGACCTTTCTTCACGCCGTCATTGGTTCGCTGGTTCCAATAGTAGCGTCCCTGCAGATAAAGCCGGTAGGCCTCGGGGTTCTCCGTATCACGCTTGGCGATCTGCCGCTCTTCTTTGCCGTTCAACTCAATTCGCAGGTTCGCAGCAATGGATTTGGAGATGTCTTCCTGAATGCCCTGGATGTCCGCCAGCTTCTTGGAATACTGTTCGCCCCATACCTGCGACTCGCGGGCCACGTCCATCAGCTCCGCACTGACCAGGAAGGCATCGCCGCGCCGGGTCACCCTTCCGGTCACCACCGCACGAACGTTGAGCTCTTGCCCGATTTTCTCCGGCGTGCTTTCGTTTCCCTTGTAACGGAAGACCGTGCTGCGCGGCACCACTCGCAGCTGCGACACATGCGAGAGGCTGTTGATAACGCTTTCAGTTATGCCGTCGCTTAGGTACTCGGTATCCGGATCTCCGCCACCATTGGCAAACGGCAATACCGCCACCGAATCCATGGGCCCACCAGCCGATGAGCGATTCGCCCGGTAAAACCAGAGACCGGCTCCAACAACTAAGACCGCGATCACAGCCAGAGCAATCGTAAGTTTCTTTTTATGCCGTTTCGCGAGTCCGATGGCGATAGCTGTGTCAGAGCTGTGGTCGAATTGCGGCTGCGCTTTCGATACGCTCGAATCCTGCTGGGTGCCTATGCTGAGAGTCGCCGAGCGGCTTGAATCGGTGTCCCGCTTGAGTCTCTGCAAATCCGCGCGCATTTCGGAGGCCGACTGGCAGCGCAGATTGCGCTCTTTCTCCATGGCCCTGGAGATAAGGCGCTCCAGCTCCGGCGGCACGTCCGGATTCAATCGCACCGGGGCCACGGGCGAACGGTGGAGGATCGCGTCCGTGATGAGCGCGGAAGTATCTCCGCGAAAAGGCAATGTGCCGGTGCACATCTCGTATAAGACGACACCGAACGAAAATAAATCCGTACGCGCATCCAGGTCCTTGGCACTCAACTGTTCGGGCGACATGTAAGCGACGGTCCCAACAGCAGTGCCGGGGCTGGTAAGGTGCTCTTCGCTCACGCGTGCCGTGGCGTCCGGGGCCATCGTGGCTTCCGCCTCGCCCTTCGGCGCCTGCTTCGCCAAACCAAAATCCAGTATTTTCGCGTGCCCTCGCTTGGTTATAAATATGTTGGCAGGCTTGATGTCGCGGTGGACGATGCCTTGGCCGTGCGCGGCTTCGAGGGCTTCCGCAATCTGGATGGCCACCCCGAGGACGCTTTCGATTTCCATGGGGCGGCCGGCGATGCGGTGCTTTAAGGTCATCCCGTCCAGGTACTCCATCACGATATACGCCTGACCGTTTTCCTCGCCGATGTCATAAATCGTGCAAATGTTGGGGTGGTTGAGCGCGGATGCAGCTTTCGCCTCGCGCTTAAAGCGCTCGAGCGTCTGCGCGTCATGCGCTAAATCCGGCGGCAGGAATTTCAAGGCCACGGCGCGGTCCAGGCGGGTGTCTTCGGCCTTGTAAACGACACCCATCCCGCCACCACCAAGTTTTTCCACAATGCGGTAGTGCGAGATAGTTTTGCCGATCAGCGAGTCGGTGGATGGCACGTGCCGCACATCTTAAGTTGCGGCCCGAGCCAAGTCAACGAGTGGGAGATGGACCACACTCAATGCCAATGCGTTCCTTCAGGACGCGGTCGAACCGCCTCAGAACTAAACACCGCGAATTTTTGACCCTTACGGGGCGCTGTGGCCGCTGCACTGGAGTACGCCGAGATATTGGCTCCAGGGGCCTACGGCCTGGCGGTATTGGTGGGCCATGACCCGCGAGATTTGGTGCAGATGGGTTAAGTCGTGAGCGGCCCAGGTGGCCAGCAGCTCTGACAAGGTGACGGCTCCGAGGGCGGGGTGGCGTCCACGGCGCGCGAGGTCCTCTGGCCGCAAATTCAACGCGCGGAGTTCGATCAGGTTTTCACGGCGCAAGCGCGCGAATTCATCGAGCAATTGCCCGAGCGATTTGCCGGCGCACTCGCGTTCGTGTCCCCAACGATCGAAGGGATCGAACGCGCGAGTCTCGCCAAATTGCAGAATCATCTTGGCGCGCGGCATCCAGTCGGTGCGTTCGCCGTGAATCAAATGACCGACGACGTCGAACGCGCTCCAGGTTTTCTCACCTTCGTTGCGGGAGGTCCATGATTGCGGCAGGTCGCGCAGAAGCGCGTCGAGGCAAGAGGGCGTGCGGGCGAGAAGCTGTACGGTGTGGTCCAAGTTGTGTTCCATGATGCTCCCCAATTCGTAGCCAGCGATCGTCCGATTATACAAAGAGACCGCGAAGAACGGCGCCAGCGGGGAAATTAAGCGATGGAAACGCGACGGGTGCTGAGATTCATCCCTTGATGTGCTGGTGCCTTACGGTTTCGACGGTGGTATGATTTGGCGCAGAAAAGATCCGCGCGGAGACGAAGTGGCGGGCCGGGGCATCCAATCTGGCAAACTCATGCGACAAGGAAGGACGCAATGACCAAGCAAGACAATCTAGCGGTACAGGAAAAGTTTGGCAGCGCAGTAAACAGCGGAAAATTGGAACTGCTGCGCGATGTTATCGCCTCGGATGTGGTGGATCACGACCCGGCGCCCGATCAGGGTGCTGGTCCAGAAGGCTACATCCGCATGTTCGCGGCCCTGCGAACATCGTTCCCGGATTTGGCGATCTCCGGCGACCAGCTCGTAACCGACGAGGACAAAATAGCCGTTGCGTACACCATGACCGGCACGCACCAGGGCGAGTTTATGGGCGTAGCTCCGACGGGACGGAAGATTCGCGCGCGCGGGGTTCAAATCGCGCGATTTCAGGACGGCAAAATGGTCGAGCGGTGGGGCAGCTCGGACCAGTTGGGAATCCTTCAGCAAATCGGCGCTCGAGCGACTTCGGCCTAGGCCTCATCTGGCGCTTCCGCCATTAGCCCCGCGCAATTCGTAGTACACGAACACAGGCGACGGGTTACACTGCTCGCCAATGCTCCACGGCTGGGACAACTTCTTTATTATGGCCGGGGCCGCAGCCGCGACTCGAATCGGGTTGCTATTCGTTGCCGTCACGGTAGGCACCGGCTTCTCGACGTCCACAATAGTGCACGGCACCCGCGGCTTCTTGACGCCTACGCTGGTGCGTTTCGGTGGCGTGTTATTCCTCTCCCTGGCCGTGCTGGCGCCGTGGCCATCGGCGCGGCCGCTCGGGATTATTCTCAGCCTGGGCGCACTCGCGGGCCTTGCCTATCAAATTAAAGTAGCCATCATGCGGCGCAAAGTGGCGTTAGTTTTGCTCGATTGGCACGACTGGCTTCCGTACGAAGGCGTTCCGGCGCTCGGTGGCGGAACCTTGATCGTCGGCGCGGTCGGATTGCTTGCGGAGAAATCCTTCGCACCCTATGCCATCGCAGCCGCGACTGCGCTTCTGCTGTTTTCTGGTATCTACGGTGCTTGGGATCTCACGTTGTGGATGATCAAGAACCGGCAGAAGACTTAGAAATTAAGCGATGGAAACGCGACGGGTGCTGCGAGATGTTGAGGAAAGCGCGACGCGGCTGCCGTGGGCGCGGCTCGCCGATAATCCGCGTGCTAGTTGACGTAGGGGTAGATTTCGTCGCCGATCCAATAGAATTCGATGAACATGGCGAAGAGGGTGCCGCCGAGGAGGAGGATCCAGCGGCGGCGTTTCCAGGCTTCGCGCAGATCGGAGGCCTGCATGGGGAGATCGACGAGGTATGCGGCGGAGTAGCACACGTTGGCGAGCAGCGCGAGGACGGCGAGGCGCGCGAGCGACCACAGCGTGAAGGCCGGTCGGAAATGCGGCCAGGTGGAGACGACGCAGAAGGCGGCGACGGCGGTGAGCGCGAGATTGTAGAGGATGCGGCGGGGCTCCCAGAAACGGAGGGCGTCGGGGAAAATTCCGTTGCGGGCGGCGGAGG
>Ga0302324_100010304_pt1 | contig 19373 bp, 15 predicted proteins | sample Palsa_T0_1_FD_201949 | JGI IMG/M metagenome (GOLD analysis project Ga0302324, IMG submission 201949) | Peat permafrost microbial communities from Stordalen Mire near Abisko, Sweden - Palsa_T0_1 | ecosystem: Environmental > Terrestrial > Soil > Palsa > Peat permafrost | place: Sweden: Abisko...
GGGCTGACCGAACCGCGCTCCGGCCACCGGCCTTATGCCGCCGTGCAGCTCCGCCAGGAGAACCTGCGAGCGGATAGCTTCAACCTGGTGGGCTTCCAAAACCATCTCAAATTCGGTGAGCAGGCCCGCATCCTGCGCATGATTCCGGGCCTGGAAAAGGCGGAGTTCATCCGCTTCGGCCAGATCCATCGCAACACCTACATCAACGCGCCGGCGCTGCTGACGCCTACACTGCAGTTGCGCGCGCGGCCGGAGATCCTGTTTGCGGGCCAGATTTCGGGAGTGGAGGGTTACGTCGAGGCTATCGCCACCGGATTGATGGCGGGCCGGCACGCTGCCGCCCTGGCCTCCGGCTCCGCGCCCCGGCCGTTTCCGCGGGAGACCGCGCTCGGTTCACTTTGCCGTTACATTTCTGCCGCGGATGCGCGGAACTATCAGCCGGCCAACATCACCTTCGACCTGCTGCCGCCGCTCGACGAAGCTACCCATAACCGGCTGCGCCATGATAAGCGCGCCCGCCACGCGGAAATCTGCCGGCGGGCGATCGAGCATCTGGACCAGCAGATGCACGCGCATGTCTGAACTCGAAATCCAAATCGGCCGCTACCTGGCGGAGTTGACCCGCGCGCAAACTTCCCCGCACACGCTGAAGGCTTACCGCTCGGATCTGCGGCAGTTTCTCGAATATTTCACGCCGCCCGAAGGCCAGCCTCCGCCCCTCGCGAGCTTGGAGGTGCTGGAAATCCGCGAGTGGCTGGCGGACGTGTACAGCCGCAACCTGGAGACGGTTTCGATCCGGCGTAAACTGGCGGCCGTACGCTCCCTGTTCCGCTTTCTGTTGCGCGATGGCCTGATTCCGATGAATCCGGCGCGACTGGTGCGCACCCCCAAGGCCCCCAAAAGCCTGCCCGATGTGATGACCGCCGAACAGGCCAACGGCCTCATCGACGCCGTAGGAACGGATCGGTTCGAGCGCCCGCACCCTGCCCGCGACCGGGCCATCTTCGAATTCCTGTATGGCTGCGGGATTCGCGTGAGTGAGCTGGTCGGGTTAAATATGGAGGATATCGACGCGGGCGAGCGTTGGATCCGCGTGCGCGGCAAGGGCAGGAAGGAGCGCCAAGTGCCTTATGCCTCCAAGGCTGCCGCGGCCCTGGATCGCTACCTGCCCGAGCGCCGGCCGGTGCCCGAAGAGCGCGCCGTGTTCCTGAACCATCGCGGGCGGCGCATTACCGCGCGGGGTGTGAGCGGCATCGTCAAGCTCTATGGAGTCCTGATAAACGGCGACTCTTCCGTCCATCCGCACGGTTTCCGGCATGCCTATGCCACGCACCTGCTGGCCGATGGCGCTGACCTGCGCGCTATCCAGGAACTGCTGGGACACGCACGCTTATCCACCACGCAAAAGTATACCCAGGTGTCGCTGACCGGCTTGATGGAAGTCTATGACCGCTCCCATCCAAAAGCCTGACGAGCGGGTTGCTATTCTACTCGCGTCCAGGACTTGTCCGGGTCGTAGCTGACCACAGTGGTGGAAAGGCTCGTTGCGGGAGTACCCAGATCTTTTTCGTAAATGATGCCACCCTGGTTGACGACGAAGGTGTGAACGCCCGTGACGCCGTAGCGCGCCGGCCACGCCACCAGACCGAATCCCCCGATCATCGAATCCTTCACCATGTAGTTGTGCCGACCTCCTTCCGCGTTCGGCCCTTGGGCGTGAAGAACACGGAAGTAATAGCCATGGTACGGCTTGGGTTTAGCGGCCGTTCCATTCGCGGTTTCGACCGCGGCGTCGGCGAAAGCCTTGGGAACCATGAGAGTGTCGGGCTGCCCCTTAGCGTTTGCAATGCGTTGCGCATACTCAAGCATTCCATGCTTGTCGCGAACCTCGGCCGCGAATTCCATCTGCGCCTGGACGTAACTAGCGCAGATCTCGATGGTGTCGAGCTCATTTGTGCCGACACGCCGCGCCCGCATTTCCACGGCCCCTTGCGATGCATCGAAGTACCATTTATCTTTGTTATCTTTGCTGCGAACGATCGGAACGGGAAAAGGCCAATCCTCCAAACCGACCCCCAGAATCATGACGGCTGAGTTCAACGGATCCGGCTCGAGCTGATGCTTATCGCGGGCCAGGCGCGCGAATTCGGCGCGCTCTTTTTTGTCCTGCTCCGTGTCGCCGCAAGTGAGCACGGCCTTGCCGCCCGGGCCGAATATGGCGGCAAGTGCGGCCACATCATCCTTTTCCGTAGCGTCGATCAGGGCCTGTGCGGCCGTATCGGCGGAATCGAAAGTCTTGGGCGCCTGCGCCAGAGCAATTACCGGAAGCCCCATCATCAGGGCTCCGAACGTGATGGTAAGAGTTTTCACATTCATCTCCTAACGTCTTCCGCCGCCACCGCCGCGGGAGCCTCCGCCACCGAAGCCTCCGCCACCAAAACCTCCGCCACCGAAGGTTCGTCCGGATCCGAGGCTCGAATAGCCATGGTCGCTCTGCTCCCGGGTTTCGCTGCGACCCTGAATTCCCCCGAATGCACTATGGTTCGAACCGGAGCTCCGCTGCTCGAACCCCCGGCTCCGGTTTTCAAAACTGCCGCCATTAGATCCCCTGAGCGACTGTTCCCGCGGCGCGGCATATCGCTGCCCGCCAAATCGTTCGCCACCGCCGGCCCCCCGGTAATGGTCCGCTACCGCCCTGTTGGGATAAGGGACGCCCAGCCGGTGCGCGGGATCGTGCGCCCAGGCGCTACGGCCCTCAAAGCCCCCACCATGAAAGTCACTGTAACCATAGCGATGGAAGAAAAAGTTATTCACATAAATCCCGCCGCCGAACCAATTCGGCCCCCAGCCCCAACCGCCCCATCCGAGGCCGCCGAAAAAACCACCGATGTAAATGCCCCCGCCCCACCCCCACCCAATACCGATTCCCGGGTAAAAGAGCGGCGGATAAAAACCGTAAATGTCCCCCCAGAAGAACGCGGGATTGTAGACCGGCACATAAACTACCGCGGGGTTAGCCGGTTCAATTTCAATCGCAGCCTGCCCCCCTTGTGACTCGGTCGTGACGTTCACTTGAGAGTTCGATTTCAATTTGCCCGCCTGGCTGGCCTGAGCTCGCAGATGCTGTACGGCAGCCATGACATCGCCCTGTTGCGCGAGAAATGCGTTCCCCAGATCGGTGGTCCAACGAATGTCTGAATTCAACCGCTTGAGTACGTCCGGGAAAACGACCAGGGCCTGCACGCTGGGATCCCAGTTCTGTTGACGAGCGGCTTCCACTAATTGGGCCCCTTGCAGATTACGATTTTGCTGGAGCCACTGGCCGGCTTCGACGATCTCGAGCGGATAACCGGCAGCCACCAGGAGCTGGCTAAGCAGGGCATCGGGATAGAGAGCGATCGGCGCGACCAGGTTGGCCAGTTGATCCGGAGTGAGCGGCTGCACCGGACCCTGCGGCGGCGCCTGTTCCGGAGGCGGAGGTTGTTGTGCAAACACGCCGCCGGCTGAAAGCAGTAACACAGCACAAGCGACGGCAAGTACTTGTCTGGAAACCTTCTGGAGCATCATATGCATCGCTTTTCGCCTCACCCTTCTTCGATGATCGTTGAGCACCTTTCGTTACACGCGCGTATGCAAACTGCACAGGTTCCCAAAAAGTGCTCATATGAGCAGTCGCCGGTGCATAACCCGCTTATTTTCATTAATGCAATCCAAAAAACTCCTCAACTTGAGCAGTTTTCAGCTTACTTACGCCTTCAGAAATTTGGCGATGGAGCGCGTTGCCTGGCGGATGCGGTGCTCGTTCTCGACCAGCGCGAAGCGCACATATCCCTCGCCGAGCGGACCGAAGCCAATGCCCGGAGAGACTGCCACCAACGCTTTTTCCATCAGCAGCTTGGCGAATTCCAGAGAACCGTCCTGGCGATAGCGCTCCGGCACAGGCGCCCACACAAACATGGAGCCGCGCGGCTTTTCCACCGGCCAGCCCGCCCGCTCCAGGCCGCTCACCAGAACGTCGCGGCGCTTTTGATATAGCGCGCAGATCTTGCGGGTATCCTCGTGGCACTCGCGCAGGGCGATGATGGACGCGATCTGGATGGGTTGAAAAACGCCGTAGTCCAGGTAGCTCTTGATGCGCGCCAATGCTGCGATCATACGCGCATTCCCCAGGCAGTATCCCACCCGCCAGCCGGCCATGTTGTAACTTTTGGACATCGAGAAGATCTCCACGGCCACTTCCTTGGCTCCCTCCACCTGGAGGATGCTGGGCGGCTTGTAGCCGTCGAAGCCCAGGTCCGCGTATGCGAAATCGTGGACCACCAGAGTTCCGTAGCGGCTGGCCAGCCGGACAATCTCGCGAAAGAAATCCAGCTCCACGCAGGCCGTGGTGGGGTTATGCGGAAACGAGATCAGGATCAGCTTGGGGTGGCGCGAGGAGGTCTGATAGAGATTCTCCAGGCGATTCAAAAACTCCGCCGGGGTGGGCATAGGCAGCAGGCACGCATGGCCCTCGGCCATGATCACGCCGTACTGATGAATGGGATAGGCGGGATTGGGCGAGACCACCGCATCGCCCGGTCCGACCACCGCGAACAGCAGGTGCGCCAGCGCGTCCTTGGCCCCGATGGTGACGATGGCTTCCCGATCCGGATCGAGGTCCACATCGTAGTTGGCCTTGTAGCGCAGGGTGATCTCTTCCCGCAGCCGGGGGATGCCCCGGGAAGCCGAATAGCGATGGTTGCGCGCATTCCGGGCAGCCTCCACCAGCTTGCTGACCACCACTCGCGGCGTGGCTCCGTCGGGATTACCCATCCCGAGATCGATGACATCCTGTTGGTCCGCGCGCGCCCGCGCCCGCATTTCGTTGATGACGGCGAATACGTAAGGGGGCAGTTTTTGTATGCGGTAAAACTCTTCGTCGCTTTCGGGCATTAGCCCCATTCTACTGTGGCGCGCGCTTTAGTGTGCGGCGGCGAACTTCAGTTCGCCGGGGCGGCGAAACTGTGGGCTGAAGCCGACAGAGGCACGCTCAAGCGTGCGCTTCACTAGCAATTCTCATCCAGGCATTCGCGCACCCGGCGCGCCAGCGGCGATCGCGCCCTGCGCCTTAGATGGCCCAGCTTTCCGCGCTGGTGTCGCCAGCCAGGCAGGAGTGTGACCATCTGGATCTCGCAACCATAGTAGCGCTCCACTTTGGCGGAGTAGTACCGGAATCTAATGACGCCGCAACTACGGCACGCCGCGCGGTATAGACTCTCTATCAGGAGTGCGTATGCGTTTGTTATGCGCCGTCTTCATCGCTTGGATTGTGCAGGCAGCCGGCCCAGCTACGACGATGCCAGCACGGCTAGTCTTCGAACCGAATTCCGGGCAGGCTGATCCCAGTATCCGGTTTTTGGCCCGCACCACCGGGTACAATGTAGCGATCTCAGCCAGAGAGATAGCCATCCACGCCGGGAGCGCCCAGGTGCACCTTCAGTTTGTGCATAGCGAGCCCATGGTGCTGGAAGGCCTCGACCGGCAGCCTGGCGTGGTGAACTACCTTCTGGGCCGCGATCCGAAACATTGGCTGCGCCGCATTTCAACCTACGCGCGCATCAGCAGTCGGAATCTTTACCCCGGCGTGGATATCCTTTTTCACGGAAACGGGAGCGGCTTCGAATACGATTTTGAGCTCGCGTCCGGTGCGGACGCTTCGCGCATAGGACTGAAATTTACCGGTGCGCAGAGTGTGCGCGTAGACGAACAGGGCGACCTGGTGATCGACACGGCCGCCGGCGAACTGCGCCAGAAGAAGCCGCTGATATACCAGGAAAGCGACGGAAACCGGCAGGTCGTCGACGGACGCTACCGGCTCATCGGCGACGGCCAGGTGGCGGTGGATATCGCGAGCTACGATCGCCGCCGGCCGCTGGTGATCGATCCGGAATTAGTCTATGCCGTACACGTGGGCGGCAGCGGCGTCGACCAGGTCAACTCCATCGCCACTGACAGCCAGGGGAACACTTACATCACGGGCCAGACCAGCTCGCTGAATTTCCCGGTGAACAATGCATTCGAGAGCCAGCCGAAGGTGTCGCCTTTGTACCGGTCGGATGCAGGCGGCCCCCTCACAGAGATCGCGAGCGTGGAGGCCTCCGTGAGCGTGATCGCCGTGGAGCCGTCTAACTCCGCCATCGCCTATTTCGGGACCGCTCAAGGTCTTTTCAAAACCACCGATGCAGGCGCGCACGCCACTCTGCTCGCGGGAGGGCTGCCTGCCGGCGCCACGACTGGCCCGATCGCGCTTGACGCGTCCAACGCTTCCACCGCTTATGTGGCCGCCTATACCAGCCTCGGCAGCGGCCTGGGAGTCTATAAGACCACCGATGGGGGCGCCGATTGGGCAGCCATCAATAACGGGCTCAACACTCCGCAGGGCATTCCGGCGATCACCCAGTTGTACGTCGATCCCACCCAGCCCTCGCATCTTTTCGCCGAGAACACATTCACTTTAGCATTTCGCTCCACCGATGGCGGCGCGACATGGTTCCCCTTCAGCTTCAACTATGGCTTTCTAACATTCGATCCCGGCCATCCCGGTACCGTTTATGCGTCCATCATAGAGCCCGTAGGGACCCCTGGCAGGAGTTTCGTACTCTCGAAGAGCACAGACGGCGGTAACACCTGGACTGAACTGGACTCTTCCTTCGTCGGTTCCTCGCTGGCGATCGATCCCTTCCACTCGGGAACTCTGTGGTCGAGCGAGGCCAATGCGGCCAATGGAGTTTACAGAAGCACTGATGGCGGACAAACCTGGTCCGGGACCAACCTGCAGATCCAAACCTCCGAAGTGGCCGCCGATCCCGTGGTTCCGAACACCATCTACGCGCTGACGGCTAACAGCCTGTATAAGACCACGGACGCCGGTGCAACCTGGGTGGCCTTCGGTCCGGCCAACCTTACCACCTTTGCCCTCGCGCCCGACGAAAGGATGTACGCCGGCGGAAGCCTCACCGTCGAGGCGTTTGTCACCAAGCTCGATCCCTCCGGTCAAAATCTGGTGTATTCCACTTACATCGGCGGCTCCGTCAACGACCAGGCAATCGGTATCGCCGTGGATCAACAGGGCAATGCTTACGTGACCGGGACGACGCTCTCTCCGGATTTCCCGACGACGTCCGGGGCCTCCAATGCTTCGGCCACCGGCGCATTCATGCTGCGACTGAACCCCGCGGGAGACACCCTGGGTTACTCCGTGATTGTTGCCGATCAGATGACTCTGCCGGCCGGGATCGCGGTGGATCCGAACGGCAACGCGTACATCACCGGTTCCACCACCGGAGACCTGCCGGTGACTCCGGGCGCCTACTTCACGACGCCGCCCGCCGGTGAAGATTTGCTCTTCTTTTCTTTTACAGGATCGGACGCTTTCGTACTGAAACTGAATGCCTCGGGAGCGTTATCCTATGCCACTTATGCCAACGAGGCGCGGGTGGGGGCCATGTTCGGTGTTATACCAATCGGCTACGCGATTGCCGCGGACGCCTCCGGCAGCGCTTATATCACTGGCGGCTATTTCCTGCTGAAATTCAACGCCTCGGGAAGCGGTCTCGTGTATTCCGCGCCGACCGACCCGTGGGGCGCCGGCGGATACCTGGGCGCTGCCATCGCGCTCGACGCGAAAGGAAACGCTTACGTGGCCGGGGGGAGCGACTATGGGCACGCTTACGTGAGTAAGTTCGATGCTGACGGTCATACCGTCTTCAACACCGGTAACGGCCTGCTGGCCGGCGAGGGAACCGAATTCGCGCAAGGCGTCGCCGTGGATTCCGCCGGTAACATCTTCGTGGCCGGCCCCACCACGTCGCAGGGTTTCCCCCTGCGCAGCCCGGTGCAGGAGGCTTTCAGCCAGGCGAGCAGCTTCCTCGCCGAGCTAGACAGTTCCGCCAATCTGATCTTCTCGACCTATGTGGGCGACGCCAGCTTTTTTGGGGTCACCGGCCTGGCGCTCGATCCGTCCGGCAATCCGGTCTTCTGCGGCAACACTTACACCGGCTCAAAGTCTCTTGTCGATGCGGTGGCATTCTACCCAGGGGCCAGCGTCTATGTGGGTAAATACGACACCTCAGGCGTTCCCGCTTTGCGGCTGGATTCGCTGAGCAACCTTGCCAGCCAACTGCCCGTTCCCGCGTCGCCGGGGGAATTGGTTGCGATCAAAGGCGCGGTTTTTGCAGCGGGTGCGCAGCTTTTCTTGAATGGCGTGGCCGCTACCATGATTCCCGATTCCGGTGCCACCGCGCCCATGGCGATCGTGCCCTCTGCCTTAAGCGGGCTAGCTTCCGCACTGGCGCACGTAGAATCCGGAGGCCAGAGCTCGAATGCCGTCTTGGTTCCCATAGCGCCCGCCGCGCCCGGCATCTTCACGGCGAGTGGCACGGGTACGGGCCAAGCGTTGGCGTTCAATCAGGACGGCACTCCCAACTCGCAGGCGCATCCGGCGCCGGTGGGTTCGATGGTCACGTTTTAGGCGACCGGCGTGGGCCAGACTGTTCTTGCCACCAGTGCATATATCGTGTACATCGGTTACGGCGATGCATACAACTCTATCGCCGCTTCCCCCGTTCAATTCAGCGTCGGCCCGGTTCCCGGCCTTCCGGCTGATGTGCTCATCGATGTACTCAAGGTGCAGGCGACCGTGCCCGTGGGAATCTACTCGCCCGGCGCGGTTCCAGTCGAGATCGTCGACAATGGCGTCCCCAGCCAGGCAGGGGTGACCATCTGGATCTCGCTTTGATGTTCATCGGTGCCCTATTTGCCCGGCTGAGTCACTCTTTGTAGCGAAGATTTACGTTTCACTAGCAATTCTCATCCAGGCATTCGCGCACCCTGCGCGCCAGCACGGCCGGGGTAAAAGGTTTCAAAAGCACGCCGAACTGCTGCTGACGCTGGCTGGGCAGCCCTACTGGGAAGCCGTGACCGGTCATAAACAGCACCTTGATGGAGGCCTTCAACTGCAGTAAGCGGTCCACCATTTCGGGCCCGCTCATGTTCGGCATGCTGATATCGGTCAACACCAGCTCGATCTCATCGGGGTGCTCCTCGAAACACTTGACACCGCGCTCGCCGCATCGCGCGCCAAGCACGGCGTACCCTTCCTTCTTGAGGCTCTGGGTGACCAACCGCCGGATCAGGGTCTCGTCGTCTACTACCATGATCGTTTCCACGGCCTCTCCTAGAGCAAAAACGATGCCAAAAAAGGCGGAAGGGCGTAAATTGGGCTTAAATTGGTTTGCACTCGACGGTTCTCTCTGATACCATCTAAATGGCAGCCCGGAATTCCTTTCCTTGAACCGCCACAAAACCAACCACGGAGAAATCAAATTTACTGAATGAACTTCACCGTATTTCTAGGTAACCTCCCCACGTGGGTCACCGCTGACGACATCAAATCGTGGCTAACCGCTGAAAACCTGGTCGCAGATTCGGTCAAAGTAATCCGCAATCACGAAACACAAGAATCCAAGGGCTTCGCATTCGTGGAAGCGCCTACCGCCGACGAAATGCAGTCTATCATCCGCCGCTTCGATCGCGCACCTCTGGAAGACCGGCTGTTGCGGGCTAACCCGGCACAGCCTTCCAAGGGCAAAGAAAGCGGCAAGCCGCTGGAACGGCCGCAGCGCCCCGCCACCGCGGTACGCCGGGTTCGGCGCGGCGGCAAGGAGCAAGCTCCCAAGACCGCTTTCGGCGCTGAGTTGGCCAAGGCGCTATAGATGAACGGTCTCGCACCGGCGTAGGCGCCGGCACACTGAGCGATCCCACACCTGTGAAGCAGAGTCACAGCTCAAGTCCTGAGAACTCCCTTTATTCCATAAATATCCATTTGGCTAGCCACCTGCTATGCTTCGGCGCATGAGACTCGTCTGGCTCGGCTGGCTGCTGGGGAGCGGCTTCCTGATTGCCAATACGCCCGATCAGGAGAACAACGTCAACACGCGCTACACCGTGGAGAGCGTGGAGCTGTCGGGCCAGGATCAGTCCGACATCAGCACCGGCCTGCGCGGCGAGCTCACCCGCCTGGTGGGAGAAAAGCTGGACCCGGCGGCTTTGGACGAGCTTGCCAGGCGCATTCGCCGGGAACTGCACGTACGTGCGGTCACGCATCGGGTGATGCGCGGCCAGCAGCCCGAACATGTGCGGGTGGTATTCGAGGTACTCGGCCGGCCCGCCAAGTTCGACGTTTCCGTTCCGAAATTCATTTATCAGTCGGAAGGCGGGTTTACCGGAACGGCGGAAGGTACTGCCTCGATAGGCTCGCAGGCTTTCACCTTCGGCGTGGTAAGCAATGGAGACGAACTGGTGGAACGCTCCTCCGGCATCCTTGCGCGCTACGAGGATAAAAAGCTTGGAAGCGATCGCGTCCGGTTCCGCTTCCTGTTCGAGAGCTATCACGAACAGTGGAACAACACTACCATCGAAGCGTTGGATCGCCCCGGCACCGAAAGCGACATGTCCGGGATTTATCGGACCCGCATGAACTTCGAGCCGGTAACCACTTTCGTACTAGCCCGGCCACTCACACTCAGCCTGGGCGTTAGTTTTGAACGCTTTCAATTGCAGTTTCCGGCCGCGCGAACCGAGGCCGCCAATGCGATGGTGACTACTCTGCGCTATCATCGTCGTCTGGAGGGTTCGGACGCCAACCAGCAGCAATGGGACGCAGGTTACAGCCTGCGCGCGGCCACCAATACCTTGGGGAGCGATTTCGCTTACGCCAGGCACCAGGGAGAGGCGCATTACTCCTATTCATGGGGCCGCAATCAGGTGCTGGACGACTTGACGGTGGGGCTGATCAGCGGGCGCGCGCCGCTCTACGAGCGCTTTGTCCTGGGAAACAGCTCGATGCTTCGTGGCTGGAACAGGTTCGAATTGGACCCGCTGGGCGGGAGCCGCATGGTATACAACTCCGCTGAATATCGTTACCGGGTCCTCGATGTCTTTTACGATAGCGGGGCGATCTGGGACGAGGGCCAGACGGCCGTGCTGCGGCATTCGCTCGGCGTGGGAGTGCGGCAGAACGGTCTTTTTGCAGCGTTGGCGTTCCCCATCAGGGAAGGCCACATCGAGCCGGTTTTCATGGTGGGCATGAATTATTGAATGGCGCGAGCCGCGCGGATTCTACCGAACCGCGACCGTGAGGGAGCGGGAACGATCAGTCGCAGGCGCTGGCTGCCGGCCGGCCTGGCTATAGTTGTGTCTATAGGTTTTTCTCCAGCGTTGCCTTCGCCGGCGCTGGCCACGGAGAACCTGAGTGTGGTGTGGGATGGCGACGATCTGCACGTTGCGGCTCCGCAATTGCACTTCCTGGCCGGCAAGCCGCTGGAACGTTTGAAGGACGGGGCATCGGTCGCGTTCCTCACGCAGTTAACGCTGACTACCGACAGCTTCAACAGTATTCTGCGGCGGACGCCCGAGCGCTTCGTATTCAGCTACGACCTGTGGGAAGAGAAATTCTCAGTCACGAAGCTGGGCCCGGGACAACGGACCGTCGCGCATCTCACGGCCGCAGCCGCGGAGGCCTGGTGCCTGGACAATGTGGCTATCAGCGCTTCCAGCCTGCCCCCGGACCGCCCCTTCTGGCTGCGCTTCGAACTGCGCGCAGCCGACCCGAAGGACGAAGCCGCCGTGATTGGCGAGCCAGGCATCAACCTGACGCGGCTTATCGAGATGTTCAGCCGCCGTCCCCGCGATCAGCAGCCACAGTGGACCGCGGAAGCCGGGCCTTTGCGCCTGGACGATCTCAAGCGCATCCTGGGCCGCGCCGCGCGAATCTCGTGAACCGCCTGCGCAACAGGCTGATCGCCATCTTTCTGGCGGCCACTCTGGCGCCCCTGGCTGCTACCCTTTGGATCACCACTTCCTTATTGGACCGCAGCTTGAGCTATGCGTCGACCGGAGAACTGGACCGGCTCTCGCGCTCCCTGCAAAAGACCGGCCACGAATTGTACCAGCACGCGCGCGAAGCGCTGAGGAACGACGCGATCTCCGGGCGCCTGCAGCCGTTGCGCTACACCGCCGCGGAGCGAGCCGGATGGCCCGCGCCGGTGAAGAGTTTTGCCGAGAGCGGCGATACGGAGCGTTTTCTCATCTCCGGACGCGATGGCGATCGGATCGATTATCTGGCGCGCCGGGCTGACGAAGTGTGGCTGTGGTCCACCAGCCTGGGCGATGTGGGCCTGGATCAACTTTCGCGCGAGTATCGCAACGCGCGCGAGATCGTGGAAAAGCGGCAGTCCCGCGACCTGCTGCGCGGGCTGACGTATACCTACGTGCTGCTGGCCGCCTCGGTCTGGATCGCTTCGCTGGTTCTGCTGGTGTACCTGGCGCATCGCATCAGCCGTCCCATACAGCAGCTCACGGCGGGACTCTCCGAGCTTGCCGCCGGGCGCCCCGGTACGCGTGTCGACGCGCGCAGCGACGATGAGATCGGCCGAGCCATGCGGGCCTTCAACGACATGGCCGAGCGCCTGCAGCAGAGCACTGACCGTCTGATCTATCTGTCGCAGATGGCGAGCTGGCAGACGCTGGCGCGCAAGATGGCGCATGAAGTGAAGAACTCCCTTACGCCCATACGGCTCACTGTGGAAGAGATGCTGGCGCGCTACGGCGATCGCGACCGCGCCTTCATGGAACAGGCTACCCAGATTGTGGTGGAGGAGGTGGAGAGCCTGGAGCGCCGCGTGCGCGCGTTCTCGCAATTCTCCGCGGAGCCGCCCGTGCGTCCCGAGCCGCTGGACCTGAACGCTCTGCTCGAAGAGCGCGTCTCGTTCCTGAAGAGCGGCCACCCGGAGGTGAGTTACGACCTGCGCCTGGATGGCAGCCATCCCACGGCGCTGGCCGATCAGGATCTGGTCAACGGCATCCTCACCAACCTGCTGGAGAACGCCGCGGAAGCCGCCGGCGAGGGTGGTCACATCCTGGGAGTTACCGGAATGGGCAACGGCAACACCCTGTTTGAAGTGCACGATTCCGGGCCGGGGCTGAGCGAACAGATCCGGCAATCTTTGTTTCAGCCTTCCATTTCGTTCAAGAAGGGCGGCATGGGACTAGGTCTATCCATCTCGCGCAAAGGCGCCCTGCTTACGGGCGGCGACATCGTGCTGGTGAAAGGAGAACTGGGCGGCGCGGCGTTTCGCGTCCTGTTGCCCGCTGCGTCCAATGGCATCCAAGCGCATCCTGATCGTGGATGACGAAGAGAACATCGGCCGCTCGCTGCGGCTGATCCTGGAGCGGGAAGGCTATGCCATCTCGCTGTGCCGCTCCATACGGGAGTTCCGCGCGCATCCGGATGCGGAGCGCGCCGACGCGTTTCTGTTCGACGTGCGCCTGCCGGATGGCAGCGGCATCGAGTTGCTGCGCTCAGTGCGGCAGAACGGCAATCCCGCGCCCGCGGTGATGATCTCGGGCCACGGCACCATTGCCGACGCGGTGGAAGCCACTCGCAGCGGAGCTTTCGATTTCCTGGAAAAGCCCCTCAGTCGCGAAAAGGTGCTGCTGGCGGTTAAGAACGCCCTGGAGCACTCCAGCTTGCGCGCGGAGAACGAACGCCTGCGCGAGCTCATGGGCGGCGGCGCGAAGATGATCGGCTCTTCGCCCGCTTTCCAGCGCGCCGTGGAGCAGGCCGGCATGGCCGCCCGCTCGGATGCGCGCGTGCTGCTAATCGGCGAATCCGGGACCGGCAAAGAACTGCTGGCCGCCTATATCCATCAGAACAGCCCGTTCGCCGCGGGACCGTTCGTGAAAGTGAACTGCGCGGCCATCCCTACCGAGCTATTGGAAAGCGAGCTGTTCGGACATGAGAAGGGCGCCTTTACCGGGGCGGCCGCGACGCGGCGCGGCAGGTTCGAGCTGGCCGATAGCGGGACCATTTTCCTGGACGAGGTGGGCGACCTGCACGGCGCTTCGCAGGCCAAGCTATTGCGCGTATTGCAGGAAGGCGAATTTCACAGGGTGGGCGGCGAGCAGACTATTCGCGTAGCGGTGCGCGTGATTTCCGCTACCAATCGCGACCTGAGCGCGCTGGTGGCGCAGTCTAAATTCCGGGAAGACCTGTACTACCGGCTGAGCGTGGTGCCGATCAGGGTCCCGTCGCTGCGCGAGCGGCCGCCGGACATACGCCCGCTGGCTGATTATTTCCTCGAGGAGTTTTGCGCGCGCAACAATTTCAAGCCCAAGGCGCTGGATGCCTCGGCCTATGCCGCGCTCGAAAGCTATGCGTGGCCCGGCAATGCGCGCGAGCTGCGCAACGTGATCGAGCGCATGGCCATCCTGACGCCGGGAGAGCGGCTGACGCGCGATGCGATTCCGGTCGAGCTGCGCGTGCCGCGGGACGCCGGGCCGCGCTCCAGCATTCAGGAGGCGCGCGAATCCGCCGAACGCGACCATGTGCTGCGCGCGCTTGAGGAGGCTAACTGGAACGTGTCCGGCGCGGCGCGGGCGTTGGGGATGGAGCGGACTAATTTGCATAAGCGGATACGGGCGTTGGGGTTGAGCCGGACGAAATAGAGCCCTCCGCCTCCCAGGGCCATGGCATGCTCAAAAATCTATGCGACTCACTGGCAACACCATACTCATCACTGGCGGCACCAGCGGCATCGGCCGCGCCCTTGCCGAGGCTTTCCATCAACGCGGCAATCAGGTCATCATCGCCGGCCGCCGTCAGGCTCTGCTCAACGAGATCGCCGCCGCCCACCCCGGCATGCGCGGTATGCAACTCGACGTTGAAGATCCTGGTGCCGTCGATGCCTTCGCCGCCGGCATCCGCGAAGAGTTCCCTGCACTCAACGTTCTGATCAACAATGCCGGAATCTCCAGGCCTGAAGACCTCGCCGCCGACACTATCGATCTTTCCGCGGCGCGGTCCATCATTCAGACCAACATCATCAGCGTGCTTCACCTGACTGCGGCACTGCTCCCGAACCTCAAACAGCAGCCGAACTCAACTATTGTCACTACCTCCTCCGGCTTGGCCTTCGTTCCCCTCACCGCTTTCCCTACCTACTGCGCCAGTAAGGCTTTTCTGCACTCCTGGCTGCAGTCGCTCCGCTTTCAGCTACGGGAAACGTCCGTGGAGGTCCTCGAACTTGCCCCGCCGTACGTGCAAACGGAACTTGGCGGGCCCCAGCAGGCGAGCGACCCCAACGCTATGCCGCTGGCTGACTATATTGCCGAAGCGATGCAGCTCCTCAGCGACACCGACTCGTCCCACGGCGAGATCCTCGTCGAGCGCGTCAAGCCACTTCGCTGGGCTGAAAAGAACGGCGATTACGAGCAAGTGTTCACGGCTCTCAACCGACACTGATTCAACGTTGCGGCGCGCCATACCGTTCGCGCGTCAGCGTCTAACCGCCCGGCGGTACCATGAGCGCAGGATCGTTTTCTCATTTCTCATGCAACGACGCGACTTCCTCAAGATCGCCGGTGCGGCGGCCGCAAGTGGCCGGCTGGTGGGCCACCAAGATCAATCCTTTCTGGCGCCAGCCGAGTCTCAAGACATGGCCAAGACCGATTTCACCCTGCAAATCGCGCCCATCACTGTCGAATTGGCGCCCAATCGCATTCTCAGCACTATCGGGTACAACGGCACCGCGCCAGGGCCCAGGCTGCGCATGAAGGAGGGCGTGCCGGTCACGGTGAACGTGGTTAATAACACTGACGTGCCGGAGTTTGTGCATTTTCACGGATTGCTTATCCCGTCCGACGTGGATGGATCGGAGGAGGAGGGCACGCCCGCGGTGCCTCCGCACGGAAGCCGCCGCTATCGATTCACGCCCACGCCCGCCGGCACCCGCTGGTACCACACCCACACCATGTCGATGGACGACCTGCACCGTGGCAGTTACACCGGAATGTTCGGCTTTCTGATCGTCGAGGGAGCCAATAATCCCGGCCGCTTCGATCAGGAACACTACCTGGCGCTGCGCGATTGGGAGCCCTATTTCACCAACCAGATGATGGACACCGACGATCTCGATCCCGCGCTGGCACAACCAGAAAGGCCGGCGGTGCTGGATACGCGGCCGGTGGGGCTGGAGGTAGCGGCCGACATTTTTTCCATCAACGACAAAGCGCTCGGCGCCGGCGATCCGATCCGCGTGAATCGCGGCGAACGCGTCCTGTTTCATTTTCTGAACGCCAGCGCCATCGAGAACCGGCACCTGGCGCTGCCCGGCCACAAATTCAATGTGATCGCACTGGACGGAAATCCCGTGCCTACGCCGGCCGCCGTGGACGTGTTGATGCTGGGTCCGGGCGAGCGCATCGATGCGTGGGTGGAGATGAACCAGCCCGGCGTTTGGATCCTGGGCGCGCCCGAAGACCCCATACGCGAAGGCGGCCTGGGCATTTCGATCGAATACGCCAATCAACACCGCACCCCGCAATGGGTGCCCCCGCCCAAATCCGTCTGGGACTACACTCTCTTCGGCAAGCCGCCGTCGCAGCCGGTGCCTGCCGAGCGATTGGACATGATATTTGAGAAGGTGCCGCGCGGCGCAGGCAAATTCAACAGCTTCACCGTAAACGGCAAGCCCTATCCGCACGACCAGGAGTTTCTGCTCAAACAGGGCACGCGCTACCGGCTGACGTTTCACAACCGCACCGACGATGCGCATCCGTTGCACCTGCATCGCCACCAACTCGAGATCGCCGAGATATACGGCAAAGCCACCTCGGGGGTAATCAAGGACACCGTCGTGGTGCCCACCTATGGGCGCGCCAGCGTGGACTTTACCGCCGACCAGCCGGGACTGACCTTGTTTCACTGCCATATCCAACAGCACATGGATTTCGGCTTCAAGGCACTGCTACGCTATTCGTGATGAAGCCATACCCGGATATGCTCCTATGAATCGGCGTCAGTGGTTCAGGAACAGCTTTATTGGCGCAACCGCGCTCACGCAATCGGGCGCTGCGGGCCAGCAGCCCGCCGATCATAAGGATCCGCCGACTGCCGCGCCAACCCGGCTTGGCCCGGAGCTTGCGCCTGCTGAGATTTACAAGCTACTGGGCTTCGCCACAATGTCGGGCGAAGATCCCCTGAAACTATGGAATCGCCTGCGGAATACGAGCGAGTGGCTGGTTGGTCCCTTGTCGCCCGACGCGTGGTCGGGACAGGTGTTCATTGCCGATCACGCCGATATATTCGCATTCCGAATGCTGCCGTTGCCGGCATTCTGGACGACCGAATATCAATCCGGCAATCTGGCGGAATTCTGCGCTGCCAGATTTCCAAAGTGGTTCGAAAACTGGCCGGCGTGGTGGCGAACAGTGGGGCCGAAGGCGCCTGACAATTCCTATGCCCGTCTGGTGTGGCAGATGCCGGATGGCGGGCCCCAGGTAACGTATGAATGGGCCCAGACCGATCGCCAGGAAGTGGTAGCGCGAATCACACAATCATCCCCCGCGGACATCCTGCTCCAGGGGTATGTGCCATGGGATCACAACCCACCCCGGTATGCGGTTTTGTATTCTGAATCGCCCGACCGGCGGTTCCTTCGCGGGCGGTCCTGGATCCCGGGAACCAGAGACGGAATGCGTTGGGCCCTGGCCCTCAGCGAACCGGTGGATGTGAGCACGGGAGTCGGCACTGGTGCCTGGAGCGGGGTTCTCCGGCACGTGAGCAGGCTGCATCTGTGCGCACGACAGGGCCAATCGTATAGTCCGCTCGAAGCCCGTACGATGGAATGGCTTCAGGCCGGCCGCATCGATGCCCTGCTCGATAAGAATCGCGAGGCTTATCTCGCTCAACGCCCCGAAGGCGAAGGCTGGCTTGCGGATGTGCCTGCCGCAATCAACGATCAATTGCAATGGAGCGAAGTATATACGCCCGAGCGAAAGCACGCCTACATCACGGTTAGCCGTGCATGGGCGCGGGAAAATAACAACTCCGCTCCCGACTTCCTTTGGGATAGCTTCTTCAGCGCGCTGCTGGTTTGCCAGGAGGACGAGAAGAAAGCGTTCGCCCTGGTGCGGGATATCACCGCGTGGCAAAACGATCAGGGGATGTTTGCGCAGTACGGCCAGTGGCAGTCCCATCCGGACAGGTGGATTTTCCCTGTTGCGTGGGGACATACTCAGTACCCGATTGGATCGCTGGCGCTCTCGAAGATCTATCTGCGCCATCCGGACAAAGCGTTCCTTGCCGAAATCTATCCGAAGCTGCTCAAGGCGCACAGATGGTGGTTCTCGGATCGTGGCGACGGCCAGCCATGGCGTGATGGAAACCGGAACGGCCTGCTGGAGCTCGGGTCGAATTACCCGGAAGAGATCCCTTACGAGGACCGTCAACAGACTGCCTATTTCGAGTCTCACGACGACAGTCCGCAGTGGTGGCATGTTACTCCCTACAACGAGAAGACCAACACATGCGAGCTTGAGACCGTCGAACGAAACTGCCTGTACACCATGGACGCCTGGGTGCTCGCCTGGATGGCGCGCGAACTGGGACTCACCTCAGACGCCCTCGCCCTCGAACGGGAGCACGCCGAAATGGCCGGGCGCATCAACGCTCTATTGTGGGATGACCACAAGCAATGCTACTTCAACCGCCGCTGGATGCCGCAGAATGGCACTTACTTCAATCCGCACATGGCTCCCGACATCTTCATGTCACTGCTGGGTAAAGTGGCTCCCGAAGACCGGACCGCGGCGCTGAAGAAAGTCTTTCACGATCCCGAGAAATTTGCCGGCGAGTGGATTCTGCCGACGATCAGCAGAGACGATCCTCTATATCCGAAACAGCATTACTGGCGCGGCAAGGTCTGGGCTCCCATCAACTGGCTTATTTATCAGGGATTCCGGATCTATGGCTGGGACGACGAGGCGCGCATGCTCGCGGAGGCCAGCGCAAAGATGTTCCTGCGTCCCTGGCGCGAGCGGGGTGAATGTTACGAGAATTTCCTGGCTACAACCGGTGAAGGATCAAGCGACCCGCACTATACCTGGGGCGCTCTCATGGTCTTGATCGCCATCGAGGAACTGATCGACATCAATCCCTGGCATGGCCTTCGCTTCGGCAACGTCGCGCCGATTGAAGAAGCCGCGATTCGCAAATACTATGTGGCCGGGTCGCTCTACGACGTCTCACTCTCCGCGAAGCACATCGAAGTAAAACGCGACAAGCGGCCGCTGTTTTCGTGCGATGCGCCGGTCGAGATCCGGCATGTGAAATTCGACCGCGGCGCGGTAACCTGCGAAGTCAGGTCGCGCAGCGCCGCCACCCTTCAGGTTGGGCTCCAGACTCGCCGGGCACTTAGTCCGGGTATAACGCAGATCTCCGCGGATTATAACTATTGAGGCACTCGCGTGGCGCACGCTTCAGCGTGCAACGGCGA
>Ga0302324_100010305_pt1 | contig 19372 bp, 21 predicted proteins | sample Palsa_T0_1_FD_201949 | JGI IMG/M metagenome (GOLD analysis project Ga0302324, IMG submission 201949) | Peat permafrost microbial communities from Stordalen Mire near Abisko, Sweden - Palsa_T0_1 | ecosystem: Environmental > Terrestrial > Soil > Palsa > Peat permafrost | place: Sweden: Abisko...
CCCAGTCACTTTCACCTTTGCGATGTCAAAGTAGGCTTGGCCAGTCACCTTATGCTCAGCACCGTCTGCTTTCACCGTGTACGGTGGATTGCAGCTCGAACAGCTGTATTCGCCTCCGGCGAGCAGCAGAACGACTGGTTTCCCCGTCGTTTCGAAGGATTCCATGTTCGTCTTCCAGGTGCCGTCGAACCCGGGGCCAGCGAGCGCCGCCGCGGGCAGCAGCAGTATTGGGAATAGAAGCCTCATCGCATCTCACCTTCATCCGATGTTCTGCTCAGTGGGGTACGGGGTCGTCCCCGAGCCACGGATAGTATGCCGGCCTGGCACAAGGTACTAATGCTGCGAGGCAGGACCGTTGGCCGATTGTGGCCCGGCCACCGACTGATTCGATTCTCGAAACCAGTCGTTGATGACAATGTGGCTGTCGCGACGCTGGAGAAAGGATTCTTAGGTGCGAGCCACCATGTTGAGTGTAAATCCGTAGTATCTGCGGTCTTGCCAACATCCTACTTCGGTAGTGTAAATGTAGGATGAAATCCAAGACGTCTTTAACCCTCTCCGAGGACCTCGTAGCAAGCATCGACAAACTCGCGGGCTCGAAAGTATCGCGCTCGGCATATGTTGAGAATATTCTGCGCGAATTTGTCGACCGGCGAGCTCAAGCGCGAAAAGGAGCCCGAGCGGTCGCCGCGATCAACCGCCACGCTGTCCAGCTCAATTCCGAGATGAGCGATGCGCTTACCTTTCAGGTGAACTCGGCGGACGAATGAGGCGCGGCGAGTTATACCGGGTGCGTCGCCCTCCCGGTGACCCAAAACCGGCACGTGTCTTTGTCGTCGTCAGCCGCCAACCACTAATCGATTCAAGCTACTCGACCGTGATCTGCGCTCCAGTATTCACGCAGTGGCACGGGCTGCTCACCCAGGTTTCGGTGAGTGCCGCAGAAGGTCTCAAACACGAAAGCGCGATTCAGGGCGATGGTCTGATGAGCCTAAAGAAATCCCGATTGACAGACTACGTTGGCGAATTGGCTTCTGACAAATTGCGCGAACTCGACATTGCTTTATCGTGTGCGCTTGGGCTTCCGACCGCAGCACGACCCACAGGTTAGGCTAGAAAATTACCGGCAAACGATGGATATGACCTGGCTTCCGAGAACCTCCGGCGGCAGCCACCTTTCGGCGGGGATATCCACTGACTTGTTGGCCGAGCGCGCAACGAAGTGGATCCCGCTCAAAGCAGTCCGAGAGATCGCTGCAGTCTCTACGCAGTCCCGAGCGGCGCGCGATCATGGAGCGCTGCGATCGCGACAATTACTACTCGAATCTGATAGCGTTGGCTGATCTCTTTGCAGAAGAGCGCGCCCGCGAATGATTCCGACCCTTCAGATTCTCGTGTTTCTGCTAATCGTAATCGCAAGCGTCGCGCTCATAGCAGCCCGCCTCAAGATACCATCAGCGATCCTTCTTGTACTGACCGGCGTAGTCCTAGCGCTTATCCCCGGACTGCCCAGCGTAAGGCTCGCCCCCGAGTTCGCATTGCTCTTCATCCTGCCACCAGTCGTCTATTCATCAGCAGTTGCAATGAGCTGGCGCGAATTTCAATTCAATCTACGCCCAATCTCCTTACTGGCCGTAGGTTGCGTCCTATTCACAACCATTGCGACTGCGGCTGTGGCTCACTGGCTGTTGAATTTCTCCTGGCCGGTGGGTTTTGTGTTGGGTGCAATCGTTTCGCCTCCAGACCCTGTAGCGCCGCTGTCCATTGCCCGCAGAATGGAGCTTCCGAAGCGGCTGCTGGTAATCCTCGAGGGTGAAGGTCTGGCGAACGACGCGAGCGCGCTCATTCTTTATCGCTTCGCCGTCGCTGCGGTCGGCGCGAGCGCATTCTCCTTCGGACAAGCCGCCGGAACATTTGTCGCCATCATTGTCGGCGAAATTCTCTGGGGTGTAGTTGTGGGCTGGCTGATGCTAGGGTTGCGTCGCTGGGTGCGCAATCCACCTATCGAGGTCATGCTCTCGATCCTGACGCCGTTTCTGGCTTACTGGCCACCTCAGCAATTAGGAGGATCCGGCGTGCTCGCCACGGTGACCGCGGGCCTCTATATCAGCTGGAACGGCCCGCGAATGATCAGCCCTGCGACGCGGCTACAGGGAATTTTTTTCTGGGGCTTCCTGATCTATTTGACTGAAGGATTTGTGTTTCTCATCACGGGGTTGCAAGCGCGAACCTTGATTGCCGGCATTCACGCCGATTCGCTGCGCGCGCTGGCCGAGTCCGCGGCAGTCGTCTGCGCGGTCGTCATCATGGCGCGTTTCCTTTGGATTTTCCCCGCAACCTACCTGCCGCGCTGGCTCATCCCCTCGGTCGCGCGCAACGATCCGGCGCCGCCGTGGCAATGGCCGTTTGCGCTCGCATTCACTGGCGTGCGTGGCATTGTCTCGATCGCCGCGGCGCTTGCAATTCCGCTGACAACAGCGGGCGGCGAGTTCTTCCCCGGTCGCGATCGAATTCTGTTCATTACCTTTTCCGTCATTCTGGTAACGCTGGTGGGTCAGGGTTTGCTGCTACCCGCCGTAATCCGTGGACTCGGACTCGCCAATGCCGGCCGCCGAGAGCGCGCTAGCGATGAAATTGAGGAAGCTAGTGCTCGCCGCGTGGCGCTGGAGGCGGCTATTCAGCGGCTTGATGAGCTGGTCGCGCACCGAGCGTTATCGGAAGACGTTGTTCGACCGCTGCGCACGCGCTATCAAGATCGCCTTCACGCCGTCGGGTATCACAACGATCGAGACGGCGGGCATGAACGCCCTAGTCGACTGAGTGATGAAACTGAATTTTCATTAATCGCAGCTGAACGGGAGCAGATCAACGATTTATATCGACTTGGCAAGTTGAAGGATGAAGCCAGGCGCCGAATCGAGAGGGAGCTGGATCTGCGCGACGCGCACCTGAATAACGTGCGAGAAGAGGAATGAGTATTCGGCTTCAATTTAACTAGTAAGCACACTGTCTGCGGCTAGTTTGCGATGCCTGATTCTCCGTCTCGTGACCCGATGACGAAGGAATAAATGGTCCGCCAGCCAAGAGCCCCGGATCAAGATCTTGCCGCCCCCAGATACTCGAAAGCGGCGCGATGTGTGGCAAAGTAGTTGCTCTTCAAGCGAAGAGAATCCGATGTCGCAGGTAGTTCGAATCCTTTCGCGTGGCCGACGCTTGCAGGCGCCATATTTCTATCAATATTTTCACTTCCCGCGATGTCGGATGAAACTGTAAATCCGGATAAAAGCGATTACAGCCTATTTGATCCGACGCCCGACAATCAGATGCGCTCCTTTAGCACTGATCGGCCGCCCAAGGCCAACTCCCCCTACACAGTTGATGCCGGGCACTTCCAATATGAGACCGATCTTGCTGTTTTTGGCTGGAAATACCGACGATGTCCGGACCAGTGACTGGACCATAATCGACCCGACACTGAAAGTCGGATTAACCAACACCATCAACGCGGAGCTGCAGATCACCCAGTACGAATCGCTGACAACGAAAAGTGCGGCAGATCGCGCGAGTATCTCTGGATTCGGTGACACATTCGGACGATTGAAAATCAATGTTCTCGGCGATGATCAAGGCGCTGTCAGTATGGCTGTGTTGCCATACGTCGAATTTCCGACGGCGCGCTCCGGGCTGGGCAACGGCAAAGTGGAGGGGGGAATCATTCTACCTATAAGCTTCAGTGTGTCCGGGGACTTTACGATCCTCGTCATGCCTGAGGGAGATTTCCTCAAGAACACCGTGGGCAGCGCGTACCACGCAGCCTTCGATTTTCTGGTCAATGTGAGCCACCCCCTCGACAAGCGATGGACCATTTACATTGAAATTTTTACGTCCCAATACTTCGAATCGCACGACTCGCCGGTCTACACTCTGGATGAGGCAGTGGCGTACGCATTGACTCCGAATTTGCAGCTCGATTTCGGCGGCAACTTTGGATTGAACAATGTAACCCCTCGAACGCAATTGTACGCGGGCCTTTCACAGCGATTTTAGATCTCAAACTCCACACCGATTTCCATCACTTGAGCGGTGGGTATATTGAAGTACGCGCCCGGTTCCTGTGCATTGCGACTCATCCGCGCAAAGATCGCTTTTCGCCAGCGAGCCATGCCACTCTGCCGTGTCGTGGCGATGATCGTCTCGTGGCCGGTAAAGTAGGTCACCTGCGCGAGATTGCAGGGCGCGATCTGCCCGCGCGCCACCGCCACTTGCAAGCCTTCGGGCACGTCGGGCTTCTCCATAAATCCAAACCGCAATGCGACCCGCGCAATACGCTCGGAAAGCGGCGTGACGGTGACGCGATCCTCATCGGCCACACGCGGAGTCTCTGTCATCTCGACCGCCACCAACAGCACCCTCTCGTGCAGTACATGATTGAAATTGACATTGCGCGTAAGCGGCAGAGGAACTCCTCGCATCATGCGACCGAGGACTACCGCGGTTCCAGGGATTGGGTACGGGGGGTCGGCTTTGAGCCGCTCGATGAACTCCGGAGTTTGCTCTCGAATTGCCAGGCGGACCTGGTCCATCGTCTCCTGGCCCTTACGCCAGGTCAGCATAAGGAACGCAACGACAAAGGAGATGGCCAGAGGGAACCAACCTCCGTCGAGAAGCTTGGTCGAGGTCGATGCTACGAATAGCAATTCCAAGGCAAGCAAACTGCCGTTCACGGCATACACCAGGAAGGGATTGATCTTCCACTCAAGCGCCACAAACGTTGCCATCAGCGTAGTAATCGCCATCAGCAAGGAAACCGCTATTCCAAAGGCGCCGGCTAAGGCATCGGATGAGCCGAAACCGATCACCGCAGCCAGCGTTCCGAAGGCGAGTAACCAGTTGACCAGTGGGACATAGATTTGGCCAATCTCATGGCCTGCGGTATGAACAATCTTCATGCGCGGGAAGAAGCCAAGTTGAATGGCTTGACTCGTCATGGAATACGCGCCAGAAATAATCGACTGAGAGGCAATTACGGTTGCAGCGGTAGCCAACGCAACGAGGCCGTAGTGCGTCCAGGCGGGCGCCAGTTGATAGAACGAATTTTCGATCGCTCCTGGCTCCGTTAGGAGAAGGCCCCCTTGGCCGAAGTAATTCAAGGTCAAGGCGGGCAGCGCCACAGCAAACCAGGCGACCCGAATCGGCAGCGGACCAAAATGTCCCATGTCGGCATAAAATGCCTCTCCGCCGGTGACGGCAAGAAATGCGCCGCCGATGACGACCAGGGCCAAGGGTCCGACGTGCCACAGATAAGTGATAGCCGGTAGGGGACTCAGCGCAGCCAGAATGGCCGGCGCTCGGACTATTCCGACAACCCCGAGAACGCCGATGACGATAAACCAGAGCAGCATCACGGGACCGAAGAGACGTCCGATCCAAGAAGTGCCTTTGTGCTGGATGAGAAATAAGATCACTAGGATGATGAGTGTGAGAGGAACGACGAATCGCCCCATCTGTGGCGCGTAGAGCTTGATTCCTTCGATTGCACTTAAGACCGAAATTGCCGGGGTAATGGTCCCATCGCCGTAGAGCAATGTGGCGCCGATCAGTCCGACGATGACCATCGCGGCACGCCAGCCGCCACGCTTCGCGTGTTGCGGGCTGATCAAGGCGAGAAGCGCCAAAATGCCGCCCTCCCCATGATTGCTCGCGCGCATGATGAGAGTCGCGTATTTGATGGAAATGACGATGATCAGTGACCAGAAGATCAATGACACAATGCCGATGACCGCCTCCGGAGAAATGGCACCGTTTGGGCTTGCCGCTTTCACCGCAACCTGAAGCGTGTAGAGGGGGCTCGTCCCGATATCTCCGAATACGATTCCCATGCATGCGAGCGCCGCCGGCGCCAAAGCGCGGCGGCCTCTCAATGCCGGGTTGGCTGTCGATATGATCGTCACGGCTTCTTCCCCTTGCGAAAGCGGGTTATCGCTCAGCCATTCGCGAAGCGCGCTCGAATTCGGACATTTCTGCCGCTGATATCGTAACTCACTCGTGGCCGTCCGGGCGTGATACAAGCGGGAAGCCAGGTCGTCAGTTTACGGTGGACAAACGGGGAATATGGATTCAGATCTCACGCAGTTAGGCTTTCTCCTCCTTATCTCGGCACTGGTTGCTATGTTGACCCGCCGCCTGCGGCTGCCTTACACCGTAGGGCTGGTGCTTGCGGGCATGGCGCTCTATGTTCTTCAGATCCACATCAAATGGCACTTGTCGAAAGACCTTATTTTTTCTATCTTCTTACCACCGCTTGTTTTTGAAGCGGCGCTTTTTATCAACTGGAAAAATTTCAAAAAAGATCTGCCCGTCATCGCCGTACTCGCCTCGGTGGGAGTGATGCTGGCCGCAGCCGTCACGGCGGTCGGCATGCACTATGCGCTCGACTGGGACTGGGGCAGCGCGACCATATTCGGCGTATTGATTTCGGCCACGGATCCGGTGTCGGTGATCGCGACTTTCAAGCAGGCCCAGGTCGAGGGTCGATTGCGTCTGCTCATCGAGGCTGAGAGTCTTTTGAACGATGGCACCGCGGCGGTAGCCTTTGTGGCTGTCCTCTCAATCTTGACCGGCGGTCATCAAGACTTCATTGCAATCGCTGGAAATTTGCTGCTGACCATCTTGGGAGGGGTCACGGTCGGAGCAGTGACCGCCTTTAGCCTCATGTTCCTAGCCGGCCGCACCCCGGACTACTTAGTCGAAATGACTTTTACGACCCTCGCTGCGTACGGTTCATTCTTTATCGCCGAGCGCTTTCATATGTCAGGAGTACTAGCGGCGCTCACGGCAGGGCTGGTCGTCGGCAACTATCGATCATCCTCAGCGATTACTCGAGCCGGCCGCCAAGCTTTGGGACCTTTCTGGGAGTTCGCCGCGTTCATCGCGAATTCGATTATCTTCCTGCTTATTGGCGCTCAGGAAGCGCAGCAGCACTTCAAGGGTATTTGGCTGCCATTGTTGGGAGCAGTGGCGATGGTCACGCTGGGTCGAGCAGTAGCGGTCTATCCGTTATGCGCGCTGTTCTTCAAGAGCCGCTTCGTCGTGACGTATCAGCATCAGCACATCTTATTTTGGGGAGGCCTACGAGGCGCGCTGGCATTGGCTCTTGCCCTAGCATTACCGTACGAGATGCCGAACCATGATGCAATTGTTACTGTTACTTTTGCTGTGGTGGCCTTCTCGGTGTTCGTGCAAGGTCTGACAATCCCGCTACTTTTAAGGAAACTCCCGCCTGCCAGTTGACGGTGACGAAATGCACATCGCGAAAGGATCACGCTGCCCCGCCATTTCAGAGAACACACCGAAGCCCGAGGAATGCAAGGCGACGAGCGTGTTGGCGCGAGGGTCCGCCTCAAGCCAGGCGTATTTCAATTGCACGTGTGTGCGGAACAAAGTATTGATGATCAGATTGCGTGCTCTCGCAGAGCCGGAGTACTCAGGACCCAAGGCGGCGGTCGCAGTGTACGCTACGAACTTGCGGACTGACGATCCTCTGGCACTTCGGCGCATTGCTTCCATGTTCAGTTAGTGCAGCGCCGGTCTGCACAAACCAGATCCACTCTCATCTGCCAGCGTCCTTCAGCAGCAGCACACCGCGCTGATGCTGCATACCGCAGCCCGCCGAATTCTGTGAGGTTGGTTATCCCGATCCGGTAACCATCGGATATTTCCCTCTTATGTACGGTAACGTACATCTCTTGCACTCTGCGTTCTGTAAAACCTACTTTGCATAGCAGAGTTCACAAGGGTCTAGGCGTCGAATTTGCGCCGACTTAGATACCAACAGCGTTGAGAAAGAAGGCCTGACCCGAGATGCCCCAACGATTGATGAGCACCGCGCGTTCGAATGAGAGGTCTACTCAATGATCGGTATGCGTCCGTTTGCGCTCCATGAGGGAAATCTAAGGCTTCTCGCAATCGGATTATTGAGCCTATGGAGCGCCAAAAGCTGGGCTGTACCAAGCTTTGCGCGCCAGACAGGAATGACCTGTGCCGCGTGTCATACGGTATTTCCCGAGCTCACCCCTTTCGGGCGAGAGTTCAAGCTAAACGGCTACGTGCTAGACAATATCAAACAGATCACCGGAATCGATATTGATTCACATCAAACTCTTGCGCTAAATTCCATCCCTCCCATCAGTATGATGGTGCAGATCTCGTACACGCACACCAGCACCGCACTTCCGGACAGCGCGCTGCCGGGAGCTCTTGCCAAAGATGGTGAAGTGCTCTTTCCAGATCAAGCAAGCTTTTTCTACGCGGGTAAAATCGCGAATGAACTCGGCGCATTCATCCAACTGACATACGATGGTGTCGCTGACCATTTTGGGATAGACAATACTGATATTCGCTATGCCCATCACCTGTCTTTCGGGGGTACTGACGGCAACAGCCATAATATGATTTTGGGCGTTACCCTAAACAACAATCCCACGGTTCAAGACGTGTGGAACACGACGCCTGCTTGGGGCTTTCCCTTCTCCGGGAGTTCGGTCGCACCCGGACCGATTGCAGCCACCCAGATCGATGGAGCGCTGGCTCAATCAGTCGCGGGACTCGGTGTGTACATGTGGCTTGATGATCATTGGTATGCCGAAATATCGGGGTACACCGCTGCGATTGTGGGGGGCGCGCATCCGCTTGATAGCACCCAGAGCAATGTGGCTCACGGGCTGGCTCCGTATTGGCGTCTAGCCTACGAACAACGCTGGGACCGTAACTCATTGTCCGTAGGCACCTATGGAATCGATATAAAGACTCACCCTGGAAACGGCACGGCACTGCAGGGCCCCACCGATCAATACAAGGACGTGGCCGGGGATATCCAGTACCAGTTTATTGGCGAGGATCACCTTGTGACGGTTCTCGCGACGTATATCCACGAGAACCAAACGCTCAATGCCAGTTTCTTGGATCAGTTCGCGGCGAATGCCACCAACACACTCAAGACCACAAAGCTCACGGGCGAATACAGTTACCAGCGCCGGATAGGCGGCTCATTGGGGTATTTCAGCACCACCGGCAGCAATGACACCATCCTCTATGCGGCCGCACCGGTTGTGGGCAGTGCAAACAATAGCCCCGATTCAAGCGGTTATATCGCGGAGCTGAATTACCTGCCGTGGCTCAATACGAAATTGCAACTCCAATATGTCGCCTACGACAAATTCAACGGTCTTCGAACCAACTATGACGGCTCCGGTCGCAACGCGTCCGATAACAACACGTTGTACGGACTGGTCTGGGTGAATTTCTGATGGCCATATTCGTCAAAAGCGCCGTAATCCGGATCGCTGTTGCCACTGTGAGTTCGGGATTGTTAATGGTTGGCATTGCTCATGCCGCAGACGAGAGCACTGCTAGCATGACCGATGCGCAAAAGGCCGCATTGCAAAAAATCATCGAGACTTGCAGCGCGTGCCACGGACTCAACGGGCGAAGCGTGGCACCCACTTTCCCCAACTTAGCCGCCCAAACGGCCCCTTATATCGAACTGCAATTGCATGCTTTTAGGGATCAAACACGGGCCGACCCGGATGCACAAGCATACATGTGGGGTATGGCATCGCAACTAAACGACGCGTCGATTAGCGGACTTGCAGCTTATTTCTCCAACCAGTCAGCCGCTGCAGGCAAGAGCGTTAATGCGACGCTAATCGCCCAGGGAAAGCAGATCTTCATGGAGGGCGTGCCTGGGCGACAGATCGCTGCCTGCGCGTCCTGTCATGGCGCCCAAGCGCAAGGCAATGGACCATTTCCGCGCCTTGCAGGGCAACATGCTCCCTATTTACTCAAACAGTTGCTCGTGATTCAAAGCGTTCTTCGCACCGCACCGGTGATGCATGGTGTCATCAAAGACTTGACACGAGACCAGATGCAAGCGGTCGTTGCTTATCTCGAATCAATTTAAAATTGATTCGACACAGAGGGCTGCTGGAATCGGGATGCTTGAACTCCGAACAGGAGTTTCGACTTAGTGATGGACGGTGAACCCTTCCGGGAACGTCCGAGTGCGCGTAGACCTGGTCAACCACGACGCTTCGGCTATGGCCCATCATCCGAGCAACGTTGAAGCTACTCTCCCCAGCCGTTCGGCCAAGGCTCGCAAAGGTATGGCGCAGCGAGTAGAGATCGAGCGCACGAACCCCCGCCCGCTTGATGGGCTTCTGCCGGGTATCGCGCCTAACATTGGACGGCGTAAGTACATTGATTTGTTGTTAATCGATAGTAATCGATAACAACACCCTACCCAATACTTGCTAATCCGTTGGTCGGCGGCGCGAATACGCCGCGTAGATGATCCATCAAAACAATGACTTATCAGCACTTCCTGAGACTCTACAGAGCAATTTGTTTCACTTTGTTTCCCGAATTTGCCGGCGGCGCCAGTCCCGCGAGCATTGCGATCTTGTCCGCCGAGTCTGATCGGGTTTGACTGAATCGTCCACGTAACTCAGCGCTTTTGCTGTCGGATCGCTCGGATCCAGAAATGCGCGACCTGCGCACAGTTTACAGGATGCAATATCTTTGCCGGCAAGAGCGTAGCCAGCGGTGGCTGCTGCTCCGGCTGGGCGAAGAAAGCTTGATTGGACGAACGCTACGTCGGGCGCGGCCCTGAGACCAAAGTCGTAGCGCGAGCTTCCATTCCGCCGGGGGTTGGTGCATTTCGCAGTTTTCCTTCGACGATGCCGCTGCAGCTTGGCGTCATTTCGCCGCCGGTTCGGTTCGATGGGTGCCTTGCGAACTTTGAGGTTCGTCAACTTGCCAACGTTCGGAGGCAGCCAACTTTCGAAAGGGTTTATTCCTCGGTTCAGCAGTGGCAGCGCGGCGTCACGCGGATCGGTTATGTGGGGTATCGCACAGACCTCACGGCTTGCGCTCAAGTAAAAGACTGCTGGAACAAATCTCTACTCGTTTGGTGACGCTTCCGACCGCCCTCAATTCTTGGCGTACGTTTTTGCGGTGGACTTCCAATGTGATTGGACTCTCGTTATTCCATAACGGCAGGACCATGATGCGACACCACGGTAAGCATCCAATCAAGCAATCACTTCTCCCCTGATAACTCTAATCTCTCCTAACCGATAAACTGACTTCTTGCATTTCGACCCGCCATGCGAATCGCCCCTACCCTTTTCTCTCTGCTCCTGCTCAGTGGGTGCGCTAGTAACGAACCCGCGAATACCGCCCTCTATCAAATCGAGCCGGGCAGCCTGCCGGCAACCAACATCACGCTTAATATCCCTGGGCTGACGCCTTGCACCGACAATCCTGATCACGGCCTTCATCTGAACCAAGGGCAGCCCGTTGATGTGCTGGTGCACGGCTGTTTCGGCTCGTCAGGCCAGTTCCGCGGCCTAGCCCAGGTATTGGCGTTCCATGGCCAGCAGGCGGTCTGCTTCACCTATGACGACCGTGCCGGGCTTACAGCCAGTGCTACAAAGCTGCGCCGCGCAATTGATCTGCTGGTCGCGCAAACTCAAGCGCCGCAGATTACTCTCATCGGTCACAGTCAGGGCGCGCTGATTGCCCACAAGTCGCTTACCGTTTTGCCGTTTGAGCCGGTTTCCCCGTCGGCTGACTTTCACCTGGTCACTATTTCAGGTCCTTTTAGCGGTATCGCAGCGGCGCAAACTTGCGGTAGAACTTGGCTCTACCCGCTCACTCTAGGTCTCGTGCCGCTGAGCTGCTACGCGGCTACGGGTGCGAAATGGGCAGATATTACGTACTCATCACGTTTTATCCTTGCGCCCGGCACGCTGATGCCGCAAGTCAGCCATTATTTAAAGATCGATACCGATGAGCGAGGGACATGCCGGCACGAAAAAGCCGGTCGTTGCGTGGAGGGTGACGATATTTTTTCATTGGCTGAACAACGCAATTCGATCGTCGAGACCGACAGACGGGAGCAGCGGGTAGAGGTACATGCGGGCCATGTCGAGATTGTCGGCGATAAGCGCGTCCCTCCGACCAAGCTCATCTCAATCCTGCAGGAGCAAGGTGTGATCCTGCCGACACGCCCGGAACGCTTGTCCGCTTTCAATCAACTTCTAGCTCGCATTTACCAAGACAATTCATATCTAATGCCGGAACCCTTTTGAGCACGATTCAAAGTGGACCCCTCACCATCAAGCGAAGGCCATTCGATCTGACTGGCCTGAGATCTCACCCGCTAGACACGGCCCCTCATCGCTAAAACGGCGCACCGTAGTACGCACTCGGCAGTGTTGCCAATAAAATTCGCTTCAATCCAGGGCGCAGCCGCCGGAGAGCAATCGCTCGATGTCCAACCGTGCACTATTGCTGCGCATCCGAGAGAGCTTCGAGTCCAGTCATCGCACCTACGGTAGTCCACGTGTGTGGCGAGATCTGCGCGATTGGAGAGTACCTGGAGGGCTTAACCGCATCGCAAAAATCATGCAGCAAGCTGGGCTTGTTGCGCGTCCGCGGCTGCGACGTCCCGACTACTCCGTGGGCAAGCGATCAATAATCGCGCCTAACATCCTTGACCGGCAGTTCACTGCTCCGAATCAGAAGTGGATTGCCGACTTCACCTACGTCGCCACCGGCGAAGGCTGGCTGTACTTGGCAGTGGTGCTCGATCTGTATTCCAGGATGGAGCATGAGCCGAGCAGAAACGTCTGGGACAACTCCGCAATGGAAAGTGACCCCAAGGCGACCTTCACCGATGTCCGCTGTCGAGGCGCTATTGCGGTTTTGATCCCGATTGTCCACCCAGCATCGCCAAGCCTTTTTTCTGAAACTCCAGGAACATTCGCAGGTTCACGAGCCGGCCTTGAGCCTCCATTGTCTTGCTGGCCAGCTCATTCAGATCGTGCTCGCTGAGCTTTTCCGGCGGCGCGCTTGCTGCGATTGCAGCTGCAATGTGAAGCGTAGTCTCAAATGCGTGCATCGATTCCATGATGGACGTTAGGATTCCATGAAACCACGCATAGGTCTGCAGCTCCTCGTGGGGCATCAGGTTCAGTGAACTGCTTTGCCGGACGGCCTGCCAAGGGCCGTCCCGCACTGCGTAGAGTCCCACGGAATACTCAAACTTGAGGTCGCCTACCGGTGTGTGTGAACGCACTGCCTGAATCAATCTCAGATCGGCATCTAGCTCTTGTTCGATTCTGGCGGCCTCGGTCATATTTGATGCCCAAGTACGCCGGTTCTCCGCTATCTCCAGTGCCAGCTCGCGCCGCGCCTCTGAGAGCTGACGGCGCTCGTGGACATATTCGGCGAGGTTTTCGAGCGCGAGCGCCAGGAGCAGTCCAATGGCGATTGCCGCAATGTGGATGAGAAAATCTTTCCACGTATGTACGGTCTGATGAGGAGCATGAACATCGAGCATCGGGGCTGAGACCTCGGAGATAGAAGATGATTCGGCAACTGGGGACATTGCAGCCGTCGAACTGTCGGCGGGTCCCTGAAGTATCTCTGGTTCGATGCGGTCGGCCATTCTCGGGCTCTTCATGGGCGTCTCTATAGCTTAGCCTAAGCTGTGAATGGCTGCTTCTGGCCGGCTATCCCAGCGCCGTCAGTGACCGAAAATGGCCGGCAAGCGCCGGATACCGCGCCCCACAGCAGCTCGCGGGTCTATGGCGCGGCCTTCTTGCTGCGCCCCGCCAGGGCGCGTGGTCGGAACTTGCGTTCGCCGCTCATTACATACAGCGCGTAAACCGTTTCGCCGTCGCGTCGATAGAATATGCGGCACGGCGGTGGTCTTTATTTCCCGACCGGACGGACTGTTCAAGGCAGCGCGAGTTCGGCCTCCCCTTGCGTGCCGCCTATCCGTGTGTTAAATACTGAACCACATGGTTCACTATACCCAGACCCGCTTTGACGCCTCGTTCGCCGCGCTCTCCGACGCCACTCGACGTGGCGTTCTGGAGCAGCTCGGGCGTGCAGACGCTTCGATCACGGACCTTGCCGAGAAATTCCGTATGACCCTCACGGGCATAAAGAAGCATGTCGGCGTCTTGGAGCAGGCGGGGCTAGTCTCCACGGAAAAGGTCGGGCGCGTGCGGACCTGCAAGCTCGGCCCGCGCCGACTGGAGGAGGAAGGTGCATGGATCGAAAGATACCGCCAGCTCTGGGACGCACGCTTCGACGAGCTGGACAATGTCATAAAAGAATTGAAACGGAAGGAGAAGACCGATGGACGCAAGAAGAAAGAGTGAGGTTGCCCCCATGAAGAACCGTACGACGGTGGAGCGGAAGTCCGAGCGTGAGATCGTCGTTACGCGAACTTTCAACGGTCCGGCGCGCATCGTATTCGAGGCGTGGACCAAGCCCGAGCTATTCAGGCAGTGGTGGGTGCCGAAGTCGGTGGGAATGTCCCTGCTTTCCTGCGAAATGGATGTTCGTGTCGGGGGCGGGTACCGTTTGGAGTTCGCACACGGGAACTCACAGATGGCGTTCTTCGGCACGTACAAGGAAGTAACACCGCACTCGCGCCTCGTCTGGACGAATGACGAGAGTGACGGAGGTGCGGTCAGCACCGTGACCTTCGAGGAAAGAGGTGGCAAGACGCTGCTGGTCTATCACGAACTCTATCCCTCCAAGGAAGCTCTCGATGCCAACGCCGGGATGGAGAATGCGATGGCCGAGACGTTCGCGCAACTGGACGAGCTTCTCGTCACCCTGGGCGCGAGCGCGGGACGGTCATGAAGTCGTCGATCTCGCGTCGGCTGCCTGGCTCTTCACTAGGCGGAAGCGAACCCCGACGAGGTTGTCGTATCAAGATGAGCTGGTCGTACGCTTACTCTGACGCCGCTTTTCAGCCGCTAGTTCGGCGCGACATGAGGACGATATGCTGAGACGCGATTTCCTGAAGACTGCCACAGCGACCACAGTGCTGACTGCGACCCTTCCCGTTCATGCCAAGGAGACCCCCGCCAAGTCGAATGCGAATTTTGCCGACGTCAATGGCCAGCATATCTTTTACAGCGTGCGTGGCGCCGGCAAGCCGCTCATTCTTCTTCACGGGGGCATCGACCCAGACAGCTTCGGGAGCAATTTGGCCGAATTGGCCGAGGGCCGGCAGGTGATCGCCGTCCATCTCCAGGCGCATGGGCGCACGCCGGACACCGACAGGCCACTGCGCTGTGAAACGCTGGGCGACGACGTTGCCGCTCTGATCGGCCATCTGAAGCTCGGCAAAGCTGACGTAATGGGTTACTCGCTGGGCGCCGACGTCGCGCTGCAGACCGCCATACGCCATCCGGACGTGGTTGACCGGCTCGTGCTCGTATCCGGGACGATGAGGAAGGACGGCTCTTATCCGGAGGTGGTGGTGGCCTTCAATCAGCTGGAGGCCAACGCCGCCATGCTCGGCGGTAGCGTCAAGGCATCGCCGTTAGGGCAGGCCTATCCCGATGTCGATTGGACGAAGCTCTTCAGCAAGGTCGGTGACCTGACCAAGCGCCCCTTTGACTGGAGCGCCGACGTCGCCAAGGTTCGGGCTCGCACACTGCTGGTCTTTGCCGACGCTGACTCCATCCGGCCCGAACACATGGTCGAGTTCTGGAAGGCATTGGGAGGTGGCCAGCGCGATGCCGGGATCGATGGCTCACTGCGGCCCGCAAACCAGTTCGCAATCGTGCCGAACACCATCCACTACACGCTCGCCGTCGAGCCGATGCTGCCGGAGATCGTCGAGCGCTTCCTCGGAACCAAATAGAAGGCAGTCGATTGCAGTGACGGAGCGTGAGCGAATTAGCCGCCCAGTATTCGACGCACTAGACCACCTCGCATCAGATTCCGTTGAATCCGATTCGTGGCGCGCCTCAGGTCATTCCCTAGATCCGCTGTCAAGGACTCAGTTTTTGAGCAAGCTGGCTCTCTTGTGACCCGGCGTATCGCAAGGTGCCCTAAGAACGCTGTCTTCGATGTCTGCGGTACGACTACAAATTTCGAGGCACTCGTCGCGCCGCGAAATAGGGTGCAATGAGATTCTCCGCGCGCCCATCTGTCGTCGGCCCGAAAAAGCTGACGCTCTCGAAGCCGCCATCGGGCTGGGCCAAAAGAAAGCGGTCACCACCGAGCGCGATCAGGTCCCCTTCGTCGGCCGCGGCGGGCGGTTCGTCCTCGAGGGCTCCCTCGTAGCGAAACGTCATTTGTAAGTGAAGCTTCGAGCCGGACTGCGAGATTTCGTAGCGCGCGCCTGTGTACACGTATGTGCCGACGAACCGTTCTGGATTCGGGACGGCGATCGGCGCCGCGGGCGGTGCGACTTCGGTCGCCCGGACGCCGAATACGGCCTGCGCAAACGATCCACGGATGGCCTTGAAGAACTTCCCTGCTGCAGCCGGTGTATTCATGATGGCGGCCACGACAGCGCGCTGCTCAGGAATCCAAAAAAGCATGGAGACGCCGCTCTGGTTGCCGCCGGGGTGCCACCATACATCCGTGTTGCCCCAGCGCATTAGGCTTGGGCCTACGCCCCAAGCGACGAAATCGCCGCCCGGTGAGGGCGCGGTCGGAGTCATCATCGCCGCGACGCTCTCGTGCGATAGCACGCGATGGCCGTTGCTAGCGACGCCGTGATTGATGAATAGGGCGCCGAACTCGGCGACGTCGTGCGCACTCGCCGCCAGCGTCGATCCAGCCGGCCCCTGAGCACGGGTGATGTACCAAGGCCGCACGACGGTGGGAGGATGTCCGTCCTTGCCAGGCAGATGGCCAACCGAGACGCGTTGAAACGGCAGGTCTTCCGCGAGAGTTACGATGTGCGAGAGGCCCAAAGGCTCGAGAATTCTAGAGCGAAGCGCTGCGTCCCAGGTATCGCCCGTCACCACTTCGACGATGCGCCCGGCGATCGACGTGCCGGCGTTCGAATACCCAAATCCCCGCCCTGGTGCAAAGGCCTGCGGCAGTGCGCGCAACGAATCGACATATGAGGCCAGCGCCTCGTCACCATTCCAAAACTGCGTGTAGGGCCCATTGTCGAGGCCCGAGCTCATCGACAGCAACTGCCGCAGCGTAATTGCCCCGCGGGCCTTCGGGTCGGCCACGTGGAAGTGCGGCATGTATTGGACGATTGGCACGTCGAGATCCAGCCGGTGCTGCTCAACGAGCGTCATGATGAGTGCCGCGTTGAACACCTTGGTCGTCGAGCCGATCTGGATGACGGTGTCGGACGTCATCGGCTGATTGAGTTCCGCATTCGCGCTGCCGAATACGAAATCCGCGCGCTGCGCGCCGACGATCACCGACACCTGCCCGCCGACGGCGCCGCTCTCGATGCCGACCTTTTCGACGATGCGCTGCAACTGCGTGCTCGTCGAGCGCCCGATCGGGGCATCGGCCGACCATGCCGTCGCGGTTCCGAACAGCAAGGCAAACACAACGCCGGTAATGCGCGCCGTCGCGCTTGCGCCGCAGGTCGGAGTCGGGCGCGGGTTCAGCGCGGCCGCTACCGCGTGAAAATTGTGGTCAACGTTCGCTGTTGTCATGTGAGTTCCCCATCTTTGTTTCTCAGGTTCTGGAGCATCGGCGGATATTTCCATCGTGCCGAGATCAATTTGCCTCTCATTATTTTGAGGAGCTAGTTTACGGCGCAGCCTTCTTGTTACGCTTCGCCAAGGCGCGTGGTCGCAATTTGCGTTCGCCGCGCATTACATAGAGGACGTATACCGTCTCACCTTCCCGCCGGTAGAATATGCGGCACGGCGGCTCAACTATTTGTCGGTAGCGGCCGCCGCGTAGTTCGCGCGGTCTGGAACCGCTGTCCGGATGAATAACCAACTGGTCGACGTGCCTGAAGATTCGCTGAACCAGTTCACTAGCGGCCACGGGATTATCGAGCGCAATGTAATCGGCACTGGCATCTAAGTCGTTTAAAGCCGATTCGGCCCAAATTACTTGAGCCATCGTGACATGCGGTTCTTTGCCTGCGCATGGGTCACGACGCGACCGTCCTCGACCGCTTTCTCACCTCGGGCGATGCCCTCGAGCAAGCCGATGCGTTGCTGTAGGGCATCGTAGGCCTCGACATCGACGAGATACGCAGCCGGCAGGCCGTGCTGCGTGATGAGGATGGGGGTGCCGTCCTTCTCGATATCGGCCAGTAATTCCGACGCTTTTCGCTTCAGGGTGGTAACAAGTTCTGTGCGCATAGAGTGATACTATAGTATCACATGCGCGTTCACGAGTATCTTCCGCCGAACCTCCACGTCCGCCTGCAGCCACCCATTAGAAGGGGTGCTTTTGCGGCCGTAAAGGCCGTCGGGGGTTTCCTCGACCGCGCGGTCAGGCACTCATGGCCGCGCTCCGTTAATCCTCATCGTCCAACGGGATAGAAAATCGATTTCTCCTGCGTAAATTCCTTCAACCAGTCGGGACCGTATTCCCTGCCTATCCCGGAGCGCTTGTAGCCACCGATGGGCGCGTAAGGCATCTTGCCGGTGCCGCCGTTAATATAAATGCTGCCCGTGCGCATTTTGAGGGACATCTCGTAAGCAGTTGCGGCGTCCGCACTCAAGATGCCGCCATTCAAGCCATAGCGCGAGTCATTGGCCAGCGCGACTGCCTCATCGTCAGTGTCAAAGCCAATCGTGACGCCGACGGGTCCGAACACCTCCTCTTGTGCGATAGTCATGCGATTGTCGACGTCATCGAACAACGTGATGTCGGTAAAAAATCCCTTGGGCAAATGCGCGGGCCGGCCGCCGCCCACCACCAATTTCGCGCCCTCCTCTCTGCCTTTCGCCACGAGTCGCTCGACCTTGGCACGCTGTGACTCGCGAATCAGCGGACCCATGAGCACCGTGGGATCAGAAGGATCGCCGATCTTCCACTGCGCCGCCACTGCTGCCGCCGTTTGAACGAATTGCTGGCGAATGGAGTTGTGCACGAGAAAACGCGTGAGCAGCGCGCAGCCCTGGCCGCAATTGACGGAAAGACCTGCCACAGCACCGATCGCCGCTTGTTGAATGTCCGCATCCGCCCGCACAATCAACGCCGATTTTCCGCCTAGCTCCAAATGTACTCGCTTTAAAGTGCTGGCAGCCTGCTGCATGATGGCAATGCCGACCGCTTCGGAACCGGTGAAACTCACCATGTCCACATCGGGGTGTGAGCTCAAAAGTGAGCCGACCTCGTTGCCCCCGGTGACAATGTTGAGAACCCCTTTCGGCAGGCCAATTTCATCGGCGAATTCACCGAATAGCAATGCCGAGTACGGCGTGAACGGCGAGGGCTTGAGCACCAACGTGTTGCCCGCCAGCAGTACGGGGACGATTTTCGACAAGTTCAGCAGAAACGGGAAGTTGTAGCCGGTGATTCCAGCGACCACGCCCACCGGCTCGCGCACCGTCGT
>Ga0302324_100010308_pt1 | contig 19371 bp, 11 predicted proteins | sample Palsa_T0_1_FD_201949 | JGI IMG/M metagenome (GOLD analysis project Ga0302324, IMG submission 201949) | Peat permafrost microbial communities from Stordalen Mire near Abisko, Sweden - Palsa_T0_1 | ecosystem: Environmental > Terrestrial > Soil > Palsa > Peat permafrost | place: Sweden: Abisko...
CATACCTGCCCTCAATTCCCACCATCGGCGTTGTCGCCGTCCCCAGTGGCGCCAGGGGCAGATAACTCAGCAACACGGTTTGCGATCCGCTGGTCAGCCGCAGACGTTCTGTGTACTGGATTACATTTAGATCCGGCCGCCTGCAGTAACTGTTGATTAATGCGGTGGCCGCCGTGATCCAGTCTACTGTCGTTCCAGCCGGCAATCCATAGTTCGGGTAATCCGCTGGCTGCAGATATGCCATACGCCACCTTTCCCTTCGCTGATGCGGCCTGGCGAGCAGGAGACATCGATCGATAACTCCCGCCCGCCGATTCGCTGACTTGCTCTCCTGCTAACTACCGGTCAACCAGCACCTGGTAATGCGCATAAGTGGCGCCCTTCACTACCGGAGCCCCGAACTTTACCGCCACATACTGGTAAGTCATGGAGTTAGGCAGTCCAAGTTGGAAGATGCGCGGAGTGGGGTCGCCGAGCCAGTGATACTCGATCAGATCCTCAGTCACGATATAGGCCGGCAGCACCGCCGAACCCGAACCCGGCGTGCCCGTGTAACTCAGGCTCCAGTCCGGAATCAGTGGCAGATCGCCCGCCTGGGTGGAAAGCATCTTCACCCGGATTCCCCCCGTGATGTTATCGGTATTCAACACCACGTTGAAATCCGTCTTCATCTCGCGGTCGATCAGGTCCAGCAGCACGGGGTTGGCATAAATCGCCGTGGGCCGCACATAGTAGCCGCTGATGGCCACCATTTGCGCCACCGCCGACTTGATCCCATCCACAATCGATGCCGTGGTGCCGATGGTTGTGGTGAGCCCGCCGGCCACAATCTGCGCGGTCACTCCCATATACTGCGTCGTCGTCGGCGTGCTCAGGCTGGTGTCGCTTCCGTTCCAGAGGGCTACATCGTGAGCCACCATCACGCCGCTCACTGTATCCACCAGGTCTTTGGCCTGTAGATAGGCAAACTGCTTCTGTTGGTCTCCCAGCTCGATGTCGAACAGGTTGTAGTTGATCTGCGAAACGAGCGCCTTCAGCGGCACGCTCCGCTCTACTCGCGTCGGACTTACTACAGTTGGCACAATGCTGCGCGGGTTGACGAACCCGGCCGCCCCCGGATTCGGAATTGCCGTCTCCTCAAAGAAACGTGACGGATGACCGGTCGCTGGGACCTGCTTGATGCGTTGCCCGAAGGGGCTCGAACGCCGGCAGATATCGAAGATCTCAGTTTGATACAGCGGAACTTCGATTGCGCCCGGCCCAATATAGTCTGCTGCCGCGTGAATGTCTGCAAAGGTTGCGTTCATAGGCTCTTTCCGCCCCCTCCATGGGGCCAGTCCTTGTTCATCCTTGTTCGTTCTCGTTCATCCTTATTCAGCTGACAGCGGACATTTGCCAGTCGTCAGTCGTTCGTGGCCAACGCTTACGCGTCAGCCGTGCGTTGTTCGCTGTCCGCTGCTTTCAGACAATCGCGCCGGCCCGCAGCAGTTGGGTCTTCACAGCAATGCGTTGTTCCAGGCTCAACCCGGCCAGGGCCGCGTCAAGTGACCGCACGTCGACCGGACCTTCCGCGATGCCGTGTTTGGCCAGCATCGCCGATGTTGACGAAGGCACCGTTCTGCGAAGGGGATTCGCGATCGACGCAGCCGCGGATGCTTTCAACTCGCCCAACTCCCTCTCGGCCGCTGCCAGCTTCTCCGCCAATTCCAGTTCCCTGCGGCTTTGCTCCACAGCGCCCGAAATCCTCTCCACCTCGCCAGGTAAAGCGGCCGCCGCGGCCACTCGCTCTTCCAGCCCGTTCAGCGTCCTCTCGAGCAGGTTTGTCGCGGCTTCCAGCCGCTCCGCAATCTCTTTCTGTTCCGTTTCCATGCCAGTCCTCTCTTGTTTGCCATGATTGTCGTGCACGTTTCCTGTTAGCTTGCCAACAAAAAGGCTCCGCGCAAACGGAGCCCTTGGCTGACTTACTAACTCATTCGCCGCGGCGGCCTAACTCGCCATGCGAAAACTGGTTGCCCGGTAAGCCGCCTTTTCTCTAAGCAGAATCGCTGCACCGGTAAAAGTAACTCGGGTCAGCTTCCAAACCTCGGCCCGCAAGTCCTCCACCCGCGCATCGGCCAACTCATAACTCATTCCCATCGTCTCCGGCGCGTGCGCCTGGATAGCACTGGCCACCTCGGGAAAGTCCCGGGCGTAAATGTATCCGCGCACCACCAGGCGTTGACCGATCAGATCCGCTTCCGTCAGCAGCCCAATCTTGCGGCGCGAGTCATGCCCATCCCATCCTGGCCGGTAGTCGACCGCCATCCCCAGCAACGATGGCAACGCCGCCTCCGCCGCCGCGCGCGTCAACATAACGCGATGACCGCGCGCCCCTGCCGGCGCCTTGTCGCTGGCTGCACTTACCACCGTTAATACCCCTTCGAACGGTACCCTGTTGGGATGCCCGTCTACATGAGGAAACTTCACCGCCATCGCTTCCAATCGCATGCGCTCTCCACTCTTTGATGAGACAGGGACCAGGGACCTGAGCAGATAGGGACTGAGGGACGTAGGAACTAACTGGTATCTGTGACCCCGAGACCTGATGACCCGGCGCAATACTTATAGCCGAACCTTGTCCTATTCGCATGGGCCGTTTTTCCGCAGCCATTGCTCCCCGATCTTGTGTCCCTGTCCACTTACGCCCTTAGTCCCTATGTCCCTAGTCCCTATGTCTCTAAGTCCCTAAGTCCCTGTTCCTCGTTCTCGCCTGTTAACTGCACCACCCCATCCTGCCCCAGCGGGCCCAGCCCTCGCATCGCTCGCACCTCATTCACTGTGAGCACGCCGGCCTGCAGAAGCTGCACTTGCACCGCCAGTTCCGTCTCCTCGTCTCTCGCATTCAGTTCGTTAAAGACAAATTCAAACTCCCGCCAGCCGATGCACTTACCAAATAAATCCCGCGTGATGTGGCCGGCCAGAAGCATCGCCAGCGGCGAGATTGCCCCGCGGAAGGCCTCGTCGGTCATCTCCGCGGCGGTCGATTGATTTACGTCCGCCTCCAGCCCCAGCATCAACGGCGGCAGGCCGAATGCGTTGGCCACCATCCGAATCAGAAACTCCTGCCACGCCAACCGCAGATCGGCGTCCGTCCCCTGAGCGAAGCGCAGAACTTCAGGCTTCTGCTGCGTTGAAATCAGGGGCACCCTGCCTGTGCCTTCAATCTCGTCCTGCCACCAGCGGATCAGCCGGTCATGCTGCGTCGGCGTGGCCTCGTTGAGCCATAGGGCATATTGCGCCACGGCATTGGCCGCCAGTTTGCCCGCAAACCTGTGCGCGCTGAGAAACTGGTTCACCGTCTCAAACGCCACCTCCAGCGGTCCCAGGCCGAAAGGTGTAAAGCTGCGCGGGTTCATGCGAATGTACATCAACTGGTCGTCCCGCAAATCCACCGCGCTCGACTCCAATTGCCCCGGCAGCGCCTGCGCGTAGCGCGGAGTATCCACCTGCCCGTCCCACCGCGCGTTAATTCGAATCGAAGCCCCATCCACTGGCCACAGCATCGCCGGCCGGTCTGTGTCGCCGGTCGGCTCCATCTCGATGGCCCCGAAGCCGCCCGTCAACGCATCCTCGATCGCCTGTTCAATCAGGGTGCGAAAGCTGTCCACTGCATTTGGCTCTTCCAGCGTCCGTCGCAGTGCGCGCAGTTTTCTCTCCGTAAAGGCCACATCTCCCGGCCGCACACCACGCCGCACGCGAATCTGCCAGTCCATGGCGGCAATGCGATCCTTGATTACATTGATCGCCCGGCGCACGATCGGCGTTTCCGCAAACCTGCGCAGGTTCATCGGTGTAGGCTTAGGCAGCAGCCGCCCTGGAAAATTGACCGGACTCAAGATGGAAGGCAGCGCCAGTGTCTTGCGCTCGGCCTCCGGCGCTTCTTTGCCAGCCGCCAGATCGTTCTTCTCCGCGCCGCCAGCCTGCCCGCCGCCGTGCGTTGCCTGCCGCCAGATCTCCCGCAACTGTTCTGTTACCGTCACGCGTACCTTCCTTTTCCGCAAAAGCAAAAGGCGCATCCCTTGCGGGGCGCGCCTCTTGTTGTTAACTTACAGCCGCTGGTGACTAACTTCCAGCTGCTTGTTTCCTGACCACGAAACTCATCCTATCACGAAGTTAAATAACTATCTGCAAACTCCCGCCACTAATTCGCAGCCCAACAAGCTATTCCTCGCGGCTATTAGTTACATGCAGAAAACCGCCTTCAAATCCTTATCTCCCGCCGCGCCGTATCGGCCACCCGGTCCAGGTCCGACGTCGTCAGCACACGAATCTGGTGCTCTTCCATCGTCTCCACTCCGAAGCGGTACATCTCCAGCCGGTCAGGTTCCTCGATCGTCGCCCGCAGCCGCGCAGCCGGCTCAATCACCGCGGTCAACTCCAGTTGCGCATTCTCCACGCGCTCCACTCCGGTCCGCAATCCAGCAGCCGAAAACGCCAGCACCTTGGCCATCTCCACGCCCGGCTCCAGGCTCACCGCATGAAACATGCGGATCAACCCATTCGGCCTGTAGCCCACATCGATCTTCAGCGGATCTCCCGGCCGCGTATACTCCGACGCCGCGATTTTTTTCCTCAAGAGGTCCCACACCCCGGCCCGCTCAAACTCCGTCCGCATCCGCGCCTGGATAGCCGCCCGCCCACTGAGCCGTGGCAGGCGTTCACGGGGGGGCGCTTCCACATACAGCCGCATCAGCTCTTCCATGCCAGCCGCAAGGCTTTCCGCCAGGTAAGCCTTGCCTTCCGTCATCTGCACACTCAGCGAAAGCGATTCCTTGAGCAGCCGCATCAGGCTTCCATCCGGTTCGGCCTTGAAGCGCCTGCGCAGCTCGCTCTCCATGGCTTCGAGCAGCGCGGTATCCGCTTCCGGATCGAGGCAGCGCACGCGGCGCCAGTCATGGGTGAACTGGAGCGATGGAGGCTCCGGGCTGCCCTGCTCGCGCAGAATCACCCCGATATGCACGTACTCGTTCCGCACCGCATCCGGCACGTACCGGAGCAGGTGAAACTCGCACTCACGCCGCTCGCTCCCTTTACTCATTTACACTCATTTCCCTATCCACCATTGGCCCGCATCTCGATCGCACTGTCGATGATTCCCCCTTCTATCCGCCGAGCGTTCCGGGTCTTCGCGCAATGCTCCGTGCCCCCCCTCTACATCACCCTCCCCGCAATGTTAGACTCCCACCGCGCATCCTTCCAACCATCATTTTCACTTTCCGCACCCCCGACCCATTTAGGAAATGGCTTCCTGTCCGATCTCCCGAATCCTTCAATCAGCTCCCGAATCAAGCCTTGCCGGGCCAGCAGCTTCTCCACCAGCGCCTCCATTTCACTCAGGTCGCCGCCATACCACTCAGGAGGCACCTCGCTGGCTGCAGCCCAAACCGTTTCCGCAGCCAGGGTCTCAAGCCGCGTCAACCAAGGCTCGAACGAGTCCCAGCCCGTTACCTCACGGTACACGTCGTTGCGGTAGTAGACTCCGCGCAGCGGAATATCCTCAAACTTCCACTCCCCGGCATGAAAGCAATATCCGAAGTCAATGAAGACCGCCCGGTACCTGTGCTCGCGCTGCTTCCGTACAAACACTGCCTGCCGTCCGTTCGAGTTCCCGGTCCACTTGTCCAGCGCCAGAATGCCGGCAAACTCACTCAGGTTTCTTACCTCCGCCAGTTGCTCTTCCGGCAGGTAGTCCACCACCTGGCCCGGCATCAGCCCGCCTACAAACCGCGATCCAAACTGCAAGCCCGGCTGGCATTTCACCCGCATCCGGCCCAGATCGATATCCAGCTGCGGCGTATTCTCCACCAGCCAGCTCGATACCTCCACCAGCACCACCTCCGGCGCCGCGAGGCCTGCCGCCAAAGCAAGCCGCGAAGCCAGGAAATCGTTGGCCAGAACCCTCATGTGTTGCGGGTTATTCTGAAACTTCACCACGTACACGTGGTCGTCGGCCCCGAGCATCAACTGGCCCTGTGCACCGCCCCGCATCCGTCGAATGTGCTGCACCGCCAGAACCGCCAAGCCCGCTCCCTGCCTTTTCCGGATTCTGAACCGCATTCTAAGCGCTTTCCCTGAAATGTTCTGCAAAATGGAGAAGACAGAGATCAGAGGTCAGGTTTCAGAGATCAGAGGCAGAGTTTTGAAGCCAACGTTCAAGCACTGATCTCTGACCACCACCCACTACCCACTAAAGCATCTCCGCCCGCGCTCCCAGTCCCACTGCCATGGCCATCACCAGATCGTCATGCGTCCCGGCTCGCGCTCCGGTACTGCCGTCCGCAAGCCGGACAAAACTCCTGCATTCAGCCAGCAGCCTGCGGCTCATGAACCGGTCTGGATGTTCCACCAGCCCCGCGCCCAGCTGTCCCAGCACCGCCGGCCGGCTTAAGGACGTGGTCAACCACCCCGGCTGTCCTGACTGCCTATAGATCCGCCGGTACCCGCAAGCCGTTTCCACCAGCGCCAACACCCCGCTGCCGTGGTTGTTTCTTTCCACCACGAGCCATGCCCCGTTATATTCCGTCGCGAGCTCCGTCACCAGCCGCGCCAGTTCGAAGCCGGCAGCATGCCCCGCAAACTCCGCGCACTGCATGCCTGTTTCCATGTCCAGCACCTGCGCCGCCGAGTAGTCCCCTTCGCTGCCGCCGCCGGCCGGATCCACCGCAACCAAATACTCCTTGCCCATCAATGGCGGCAACCATACCAGCAGTTCCCCGTTTCTCCGGCGCTCCTGTGGCTCCGGCGCATCTTTGAGACGCTCCTCAATCACGGCAAGCTCAAACACTGAATGGCCGCTGGCCAGAAAGCAGCTCTCCTCGCTCTCCGCATACTCCTGCTTTGCCAACCCGCGGAAGTCCGCCCGGATGCGCCGCCGGTAGCCGATCTGTTCGCGGTCAAGCTTGTGCCGGGCTATCAACTCCCGTTCCTCTTCCGTCAAACTCGCCGCATCAACCGCCTCAGCCCGATAGCGGCGCTCCATCCACCACGGAAAGAAGTGCCGCACCATCCCCGTCTCGCCGGCCTTTTGCCACTCCTCATGGAAACAGCCGCCAACTCCGTCCGGTGTCGACTCCAGAATCAGCTCTGCCGCCGGCGACATTGCAGCCCGCAACCCGGCCAGAATCTCTCCTGGTTCGCCCGGCCACCGCGCCAGCTCCGAGCAGTGAAGATTCTGCACCGTCAATCCGCGCCCCGCGTTGCGATCCCCGGCGGACACCACCCTGTACTGCGCATCGATCTCCGGAAACACAATCTGCCGCACGTTGGCCCGCGACGTCTTCAGTGGACCCTCGCGCAATTCTTCAGGCAGCCAATCGAGAAATCTATGCACGATACGGAAAATCTCTTCAGCCGACTCCTGGGAGTGAGCCACCTGAAGCGTGAGCGTGCCCGGCTGCGTAATGGTCCTCAAAAAAAAACGTGCCGCGGCCCACGTTGTCAGCCCCATCTGGCGTGCCTTCAGCACAATGTTCCTCTGGCCCCGCCGCCGCTCAAACGCCCTCTGCGCCGCATTGGCCCGCAGCGGAGCCGGACGTCCCTCGCGAGTCCGAACCAGCAACAGGTGCTCCGCCAAAGCCATACCCACTGTCCGGCCACGCAAGGCTCCAGGCCGCTCATCCAGAATGCTCCCGAATCTCTGTAACTCTTCCTTGTCCAGATCCCCCGGGAGCAAATTCCACCCCCGCACCGCATCCGCGCGCCCGTCTCCTGTTTCTGCCACGGGATTCAATTCCCACCGCACCAGTACCGCACCTGGTACGCTGTGCTTGCCGTCAACGCCGTGTTTGCTGTGATTGTCAGTGCCGTCGTGCTCTCGCTCCAGCTGATCGTGGTCACAAGGCCAGTTCCGCTGAGGGTCGGCGCAATGACGCAGTTGGCATAGTTCGTATGTGTGTTTGGAAAACTCAGTGTCGCCAGCGTTCCTGTCGTCGTGCTCGTTCCCGTGGTCAGCGTCACCGTTCCGCTCACCCCGTCGCACACATGGCTGCTCGCGCAAGCAACCGAAGGCCCCGTTCCCGCCGCCGCGCCCGTTGCCAGAGACATGGTTCCCGAGCCCATCATGAACTTGCCCGATACAAATCCCGTAGCCGTCGTATTCCCGCTTCCTGAAACAGTCAAGACTGCCGCCGGGCTTGAACCGCCGCTCTCGACAAGCAACCCACTCGTGCCGCTGCCGGTTGAACCGTTCACCACCGCCGGATTCGCACCTGCGCCAGCGTTGATAACCGTCTGCCCGTTCTGATAAAGAACCAACCGGTCCAGCGAGTTCACCACATCCGTCAGACGCAGGTAATTGCTCGCGTCCTTTTTCAGCTTCCATTGCGAAGTGCCGGAGTAGTTGTTCCACCCCAATGCTCCAACCTGATCTGCGCTCGATCCGGGCTGGATAACCACATCCTGTTCTGCCGCCGCCCCATTCGCAAACGTCGTTGTATTGCCCGTGAAAGTTGGCCCGCTCCCCAGCACCACGTTGCCCGAGCCCGTTGTCGCGGATATCTGCGCAGGCGCAATCTGGCCGCTGCTGTTGCCCAATGGAATCCCGGCCCACGTTCCCGGCGTGCCCCCGGCTACGTTGACCCAGGCCGCAACCCCGTTCGCCGCCGCGCCGGAGTTCTGCTGCAAATCCCCTTGCGTCCACGCCAGAGAAGATGGAGCAGAGGAGGATTTGGTGGGTAGTTGTATCTCCGGGCCTAACACAGGCGCGGAGAAAGTCAAAGCTGTCGGAGTCGATATGGTGGCGACGCCGGATGTGGTCCAAACCAGCACGCTGCTCGGATTGGTCGCGTCCACAAATTGGATTTGCTTATTGGCTGCCGCGCCCACGGTGATCATCTGGCCTGCGCTTAGGTCGGTCGCGCTGGTGCACACGAATTGGTTTGCAGTTGCAGTCGTTTCGCAGGTCGTCGCCCCGCTGTTCGGAGTCCCAGTCGTGCCGGTCTGGTAAACCACATCGATCGCGTACCGCTTGCCGTTCACCCCGCTCCAATATGCTGGTGGCGCCAGAATCTGTCCCGCGAACAGAGTAGTGGCATTCGGCAGCGCGGCATAAGCGGTGTCTGAATACAGAAAGGCGAAGGATTGAACCCCGTATTGCCACAGCTGGCTGAGACTGACGTCCCCTGTAAATTGCGTTGGGGCAAGTGAGCTTAGTTGGCCCGTGCCGTAGTTGGAAGTGCCCATGCTGTTGACGGCCGGATAGTAATTGAGCAGCGAAAACCATCCGTTCTCTCCGGTCAATTCGTTGCGCGCAAGGGCCGGAATCCCAACCCACCTGTTGGCCGCGCTGCCGCCGTTGATTGACGAATTTATGACAGTCAGTTGCAGCGCCAGGTCATTTGCAGGCGACATCAACACTCCGGGATTTGTCACCGGGCTGGCTTCACTCTCCGTTACTCCGTCGAAGTTCAGGGCAAACTGGGTGAGATTGACAGCGTTCGGGCAATCGTAAAGCGTCACGACCCCTAGCCCCGAGAGAATATTGTATTGATCCGACTCCATATCCACATGCGATAAAGTGCCCTCCACAGTCGCCAGGTCGCATGAGCCCGCGTCCAGCATCAGAGCGGCGCCATAGTTGTTTACCACTACGTTTGCTGTCCCGTTCGCGATTCTGAAGTTGTCTGCGCCGGAAACTCTCCAGTAGATTCCGGCCAGACCCGCGCCATCTGCCCTCCAGCCTTTGTCGAACTCCACATTGATTCCACCCGCGGAAACGTAGTAATCGAAATAAAGGGCTGTATCCAGCCAGGTGTTCAACAACCGGGTGCCTGCATCTATTCGTGCGCCAAAGTAGACGTACACGCCAGCGTCCCGATTCAGAGGTAAACCTGGCTGTGCCGCCATGCGGAGATTGCTTATTTCTTGCTGATACCTTGACCATGAGTCAAAAGCCAGGGCAACGTTGATGGTTGTCGCCGTTCCGCTGTCGGTGAATGTCCCCAGAAGAGCCGTAGTGCCGCTTCGGGGAACCAGAGGAGTGAACGGGATCACGACAGTGAATGAGCTGCTTGTGGCCACCGCCACCTGGGCCACCACCCTGTTCATGACGATGCCACTAGCGGTGAACCCCTGGAGGATTACCCACTTCCCCGCACTTAGACTGTTCGTGACCGGAAACGTGACTGAATAGGGCTGGGCTGGCGCTCTGCCTCCACTCGGAGAACTGGGTATGGAAAGCGCAAGTGCCGCATGGATTGCACCCGGATCGCTGGTGGAAAGGGTCTCCCAATAACCCGAGGCTTGATACGCAAAATCTACAGTACCCGCGCTCGGATTGGTGTACGGCTGGCTCTTGCTCAAATTCGCATCGCTTGACGCATTGAGCATCGAGTAGAGTGCGGTAGCAGTTGCGGTGGCGCTGGCGCCAATATTCACTTCGTTGCCGCTCGCACCGGAACTCACGAACGTAACAACCGTCCCATTGACAGTCACCGTGTCGCTGTTGGCTGGATTGGCAGCAACCGTGATCGAGGACGTATTGGCTGCGACGGTAAAACTTGAGAGACCGTAGACAGTTCCCGCTACCGGACCGTTCCAGTTGATCCCCGGCGGCTGTTGCGCGCCTGATTGGACCGACGAGCTTCCGACGCCTTCAATCCTGCAGGTGTCGTATGCGTTGATGGTGGCGCTGATGACAAAGGCGTGGTTGCCGGGGAACTCCACCGTACCCCCATAGGGCTGTACGCCATTTCCCCAGCAGGCATTGAACGCCGCCTGAATTGCGGCTGTGTCGTCTGTCGTGCCATCGCCAACCGCGCCGAATTGAGTCACATCGTAGCGTGGCCCGATGCTGGCAAGGTTCTTTGCTTCTAAGACGGCAGCCGAAACGGTACCGCCAAACGTGCCGTTGCCTACAACCAGAATGCCGTCGGCCCCATCCGAGCTCAATCCTGGTATACCGCTGCCGGAGCCTGTTCCGCACCCGGAGCCTGTATTGGTGATGTAGCCCGAATTATCGATCTGCAGGCAGTCGTATCCGCTGGAAGCAGCCAGGCCGGGGAACTTGATGGTGTTCGCGGCAGTGAAGGCCGCGATCACAGCAGGCGTCGCTCCGCCGGTGTAAGCCATAAATCCACCAGTCCCGGCATTGGCGGAGTCGTTGACGGTGAAGGCCGCCGTGCCTTGGCTATCGACATTCGTACCGGCATTCGCGTAGGCCTGGAAGACATCGAGCGGGGTGCTGGCGGCAGTGTTGCGAATCCTGAAATTATTGCTGGCGTCCTTCCGTATCTCCCACTGCGACACGCCGGCGTAGTTGGCGAATTCGAATGCCCCGATCTGGTCGGTGGGAGAAGTGCCCGGCTGTAGAACGATGTAGTCGGAGTTCGCGCTGCTGTTGGCGAAGGTGGTGACATTACCGGTGAAGGTGGGCGATGCCACAGTCGCATACTGCGGCAGCGTTGGGATGTCTCCTGCGACCAGAGCCCTCCATCCAGGTGTTGTGGCGCTACCGCTGCCCGGCCCGGCAAGCACAAGGTTCGCGGCTTGATTCGCAAACACCGCCGTAAGCGTGCCCGAAGCCGTCACTGGCGATCCGCTCACACTGAACGTACTCGAAGGCAGGCTCAAACCCACGCTGCTCACGGATCCGCTTCCGCCTCCGCCCGTCCCGCAATCGCTGCCGGTATTGGTCATATAGCCTGAACTGTTGATGTGCAGGCAACTGTAACCGGAACTGCTGGCCAGGCCGGGAAACTGAATCGTGGATGTGCCCGTGAACGCCGCGTACAGGCTCGAACTGGAGCCGCCGTACACCTTGAACTGCGTCCCGGCGCCGGTTTCGTAGTTGATGCGCACCACGCCGCTCGAGTTCGACGTATCGATGTATGTGTCTCCGCTGTTGGTGCTCTGGTAGGCCTTGAAGCTATCCAGGCCGCCGATGTTGGAATTGATGGCGAAGTCATCCGTAGTGTTCATCAGCGCAAACCATTGGCTCAGGCCGGTGTAATCTTTGTAAACCAGACTTTCTTTCTGTGCCGCAGTGAGTCCGCTCCAGAGGATGAAGTCATTCTCCTGGTCGGCGTTGTTCTTGATTTCCGCGTTGGCGCCGAAGGTTGCCTCGCCGTCGACAAGAAGTGTGCCTGTAAATTGCGCATCGCCTTCGCTGTCGATCGTGGCCACGGTAGTTTCCGTCGGACCGCCCGATCCGAAGACCACACCGCCCGTGCCGGAATTGTTTGACCCGTTGAATATCACCGCGCCTGTCCCTGCGGCGTTGAGCACCGTCTGGTCATTGACGCCGTTGGTGGCGGAGATCGTTGCGTATGCCGCGGCGGCAGTCGTCTGGTTCGACCCGGCAAACCTCACCGAGGGAGCCGCCGTGTAGCCCGAACCATCGGCCGTGAGGGTCACGCCGGTGACGCTGTACGTGGCTGCGGTGCTGGATGCAACGAGCGTGTCGGAGTCTACGTAGACCGTGCAGGATTCAGCCGCGCCGGTGGTGTGGCAATCTGTTTGCCACTGAGTGCCGAGTTCATCTGGCCAGGTATTTGTAGAAGACGGCGTAGTGTAGCCCTGCGAGGCCCAGTTATAAGTTACAGCGGAGCCGCCGGCGGTCGCGTCCTGGATCGTGAAGCTATCCCAGTATTGGCAAGGCGTACCGCTGCACGCGACGCTGGTCGAAGGGTCCCGATGCATGTTGAGAGTGAAAGCATAGACGTGTCCGGAAGTCAGACTGCAAGGGGCGTTGGTGTCTTTCCAGGAGCCGACACGGCCATCGTATTGAAAGAGGTTTGTGCCGCTCTGGTTATTGCACTGGAAACCGAGCATGAACTCCTGCCCGTTGGCCAGCGATTGATAGGTATCGAACTCCAGGTTTCCCATATACGTTGCGTCGGGGACTTCAAACCATCCGGAGCGGACAAAAGTCGTTGCCGCATCGTACGCGCCCGAGAACCCTGATGGCCAGAGCTCTTCGGTCCAGCCACTCACGGCGGAGGTAGTCTCAGAGAACTCGGCTACGGCGTTCGCAACGCAATTAGTCCCGCCATGGGTTGCGCAAAGGCTCGGCGTGGAGCCGCCATAGCTTTGCGAGTGCGAGGCGGGGTCGTACGTACCCCCGATGTCGCATGCGGAGTTGTCGCAGGCCTTCACCGAAGTGTGCGCGCCTGGCGTGATGGAAAGGTATTGGGTAGTGACCGTGCTCGTGTTGGCGGACATTGTGGCAGTCGCCGTCGCGCCGGTACCACCCGCGCCGCTGATAGTGATCGCAGGCGGAGTCGACGAGGTGTAGACGCCCCCAGAGGTGAGCGTCACGCCGGTGGTAGTGTTGGTGTTTGTGCCGGCCAGGTATTGTCCGATGGACAGCCGCTGCACGTTGGCTACAAGGTCCTGGACGAAGTAGTTTTGCATTCCGGTTGTCCCGTCCGAGAATCCGGTCAACCAGCGGTAGCCATAGTCGGTTTGAATTTCCGTTTCCCTGCCGCGCTCATTTCCCACGCCGATGCCGAGCCGTTGGTGGTCCGTCACCGTAGCGTCCTGCTGGCTGGAGTACCAATCCCCATTCATGCCGTTCACCGTGCGGTGGAAGGCGTCCCAAAAGGAATTGTGTTCGCCGTTGTCCGTTAGCTGGCCGGTAAACATCGTGCCGCCGGTCATCCAGTTGTTGTACGCGCTGCCCGCATCCGCCACGACTTGAAGATTGGAGTTCTCGTTCCTTAACCCGACGATCGTGTTGTTCTGCGCATTCACTCCCAGGTGCAGCGCCGTATTGCAACCCTCCACATCTCCCCCGGTGAACGTGTTTCCATCCCCCTGCTGCAGGTTGATCCCGTAAGTCCCTGTGATCGGACTGCCCCCGCTCGTGGGGCAATCGATGTGCAGCCGAACAAAGGTGCTGGCGTTCATCCAGTCTGTCGTCGCCGCATTCACAACCTGGTGACCTATCGCATTGACAGCCGTCTGGAATCCGCTGAATTGATCGCTGAAAAAGCTACCACCCGTATAGTTCCCCGTCCCGTCCAGCGTCATGCCCGTCTGATTCGCGTTGCCCAGAAAATACAGCCCCTCCAGGTTCATCTCCTGAGTACGGATGGCCACCAGGCCCTGCGCCGTCGCACTGCTCGTAGCAGTTGTGTTGATCACCACATTGTCCAGGTGAAAGCCCGCTGTATCCAACGCATATGTGGGGTCTCCCACCTGCACCATCGCGCCCGTCCCCGAATACTGGAACGCCGTTCCCCCCTCGCTGCCGCTTGCTGAGCTTCCACCTCTTAGCGCGCAGCCGCGCAGCGATACATTCCTCGTTCCCGCAGTCACAATCACTTGGTTGGCCGTCGCAATTGTCGCGCACGGCAACAGCACCGCCGTGTTGCTCGTGGATATTGTCAGGTTCGATCCCATTGCAAGGCTGCCGGTAAAATTACGCGCGTCGCAAGTTCCGCCGTAAATCGTGCTCACCACGCTCAGGCATGCCTGCACCTTGGCTCCAAAATCCGCTCCAGGAAACTGGTCCACCGGGAGCGCGGTGCCAATTGAGTTATTGGCCACCAGCGCCTTGTAGGTTCCCCCGCCTGGTAGATTTCCTCCGCCGCCATCCAACTGCGTTCCATTGCTCTGCGAATCGGCCGCGTTCCACACCGAATACCCGCCGTTGCCCTTCAGCAGATTCCCGCCAAAAAACGTCATACTCTTCCCGGAAATCAGATTCACAGGCGCGGCGGTATCCCACGTGCCTGCCGCATTCACGCTCGCCGTCGTCGTCCCCGAGCAGCCCACTCCGCCCAGCGTCACACTCACGGTCCCGATTGCCCCGTTGCTGCCCACCGTAGCAACCGCCTGCGCCGTGCAACTGCCGCTGAACGTGAGCGGAACCTGCGTCCCATACGGATCGAATCCCAATCCGTGTTCAGAGCCCACCGTCACACCGGTCACCGCACCGCCAGATGCCGTCACCGTCAGTTGCGGCTGCACTGCATTCCACACCGGCAACACCACCGCATTGCGCACCGTCCAGCCCTGTTGCAAACCGGCAAAATCCAGCACCAGTCCGGTTGGCGGCTCGGCAGTCGCTGCCGAATTGCCTGCCATCGCAACCACGTTGTCCAGAACGTTATTTGAACCCGCCGCCGCGGTAAACGCGTGCGTCGCCTGGATCGTAATGTTCTGCCAGCGATTCGAATCGGAATTCAAACCCGCCGGCACAGTTACCGGCAACGCTGGAATCGCAACGCCCGTATTCAGCCCGCGAATATCGATATTGCGAAACTCGCTCCACTGCGGCCATTGCGCCAGGTACAACCCGCACGTGTGCGTCGAGTGCGCGCCCGGATACTGCGCCGCCATGGGGTCCACGCCAGTAGTCGCAATCTCAACATTTTCGATCTCGGCAACACGCAGGCCATTACCGCCCGCGCCCGTTGCCGCAGGCATGGCAATCGCGCAATTGCCCACAGCCCACGCGGCACCCGTTCCCACTGTCCCTGTTAGTCCGTTGCCTCCTGGCGAAAAAATCGAGTTCTTCTCCATCAGCCGGCCCACTGCGCAGCTTCCGGCGGGCGCGCGTCCCTCGGCGGCCGAGCAGGACACATCGACACTCTGATCCACGTAGATAGTCAGGTCGTGAATGTGCGTGTACGACAGCAGATTCACGCTGTCCGCAGACGTCGCCAGCACGTCCTGCCCTGGAAATCCAATCAGCGCGGACACCTGTTTGCCCTGCCCGCCAATCGACTCCCCATGCCAATTCAGCGATTGCGTCTTGCACTTTCCCTGCGGAATCGTCAGAGACACCCCATGCGTGTTGGCGTAGTTCAACGCGGCCTGCAATGAACTTGTGTCGTCCGTCACTCCGTCGCACACCGCGCCGAATTCCTTTACGCTGCGCTCTTGCTGCTGCGCTGGCGCCGACCGCAAATCGTTCACATACACGCCGTTGGGATTCGTAAACCCGTCTGTCCCCGCGTAGGTCGGCGGAATCTGCATTGCGCCGCTCGTCCCTGCCGCATTCATAGCCGCCTGCAGAGTAGTCTGCGAACTGCCCGCCAGAGGAAACTCCACACCGTTGATCTCCGGAGTCTGCAATGGCCCGGTCATGTTCCCGCCCGCCAGAGGAACAGCCTCCGCAAAGGTCTCATCCACATAATGCTTGTCCGCCGCTTGCAGCGGTACTGTGGGATCGCCGCTCAAATACAACGGCCCAGTCAGCGTCCCGCCCGTTGATGTGAACTGACTCAGCACCGCCTCTGCAATAGCCTGGTCAACATAGGTCTTGCTCACCGCCTGCGTAGCCTGTGCCGCCGGCATCAACTGCGCCTGCACTTGCCCCAGCGTTGCTGTCGTCGCATCCGGTACTGTCCAATACTGTGTCGTCGTTGTGCCGTCGCTCAGGTAGTAGACGGCCGTGTAATAAAGCCCCGCCGGCGTCGCTCCCACATTCGGCGCAAGATTCACGCTCAACAACCCATTCGTCCCAATCGTCACCGTGGTGCTGTCCGCAGCCACCGACTGGCCGCCAGCAGTAGTAAATCCCGGCCAGCTCAGCACTACCGTCCCCGAGGCTGCCAGCCCGTTGGCAAGGTATACAGTCCCAGTAACGGTGGTCGTGCTCGGCGCCTGCGCGCCCGCGGCGATGCAAAAGATAAACCAAACCAGGCCCAATCCCAGCCTGAGACCCAGCCCGAGTCGCAATCCCATCCGCCTCCAGGCGCCGAACAATTCGTCCATCGTCAGGTTCATCCGTGTCTCTACTTTCTGAAATGAAATGCGGCGGAAATGCGCGGGAATCGTCCCGCGCACTTCCGCCGCATTTCGTACCTATTCGAAGTTCAATCCTCTACGGTTGCCATCTGGAGAATTTTCGTTTGTGCCCTAACCCTCCGTGCCCCATCCATTCCGTACTTTTCTGCGGAATGGGTGGGAAACCAGAAATGTTCAAGGGTGCAATCTTCCCAAAAATGTACTAGTCAATTTCCGTTTCCGCATCCGCCAATTCGCGAGGCCATTTCGGCTCCGCCGCCAGATCCAATGCCAGGCTGCGAAAAGGACCCTTCATCAAGGCCTCCTTCATCTCCGGGTTCCCTCGTGCCAGCTCATTCAGCAACTTGGCGCTCATTGAATGGCCCCTGAGGGCCTCTTCCATCAGAACATCGGCAATCTCGTCGCCTCTTTTATCCACGATCTTGAATGCCGCTCTGCTCAGCGGTGTCACTGTTCCATTGCAGGACCTCTTAACTTCCGTTTGCTTTTTTGCTTTCATTTGCCCGCCATTCCCGGGCCCGCATTTCACGGTCTTTCTCACTGCCGCAGAAGGGAATAAACGCCGGCTCCGCACCGGAACACCCGGTCTGACGCTCGGTCAAACATGCCGCCCTGTTCTTCTCTAGCCTGCGAACCAGCTGCGTTGGCCCGAAGAAGATCAGGAAAGCCGCATGCCCTCTCACCTGTCGACTCATTTCACTTAGTATGCTTTCAGGTTAGCCGATACTCATGAAATTGAATGCAATCTTTATGCGCGAGATATCCATATTGTTTTCATTTGTTTAACGCGGCCGCGGTGCCCTTGGCGCTTTGACAATCATCCGCCGGGCCGTCCACTGTTCTACCCCGCGGTTCTACCCCACTGTTCTATCATGGTTGGCGTGACCACCCCAGCCACACGCGATCCCACTCTGCTGGTTCACGGCGGCGCTTGGGCCATTCCCGCCGACGCCGCGGCAGCCCATGAAACCGGCGTTCGCACCGCTCTCGAAGCTGGATACAGAATCCTGGCTCTCGGCGGTTCCGCCCTCGACGCCGTTCAAGCCGCTGTCACAGTCCTTGAAGACGACCCCACCTTCGACGCCGGCCGCGGCAGCTTCCTCACCTCCGCCGGCCGCGTCCAGCTCGATGCGCTGCTGATGGATGGAGGGCGCATGAAGGCCGGCGGCGTGGCCTGCGTCGAGCGCCTCCGCAACCCCATTCAGGCTGCCCGCTTGGTGCTCGAAGAAAGCCAGCACGTCTACTTCGTCGGCTCGGGCGCCGAACAGTTTGCCGCCGCGCATGGCATGACCTTGATTGATAACTCTGAGCTGGTGCTTGACCGCGAACGCGAGCGCCTCACCCATGCCCAGGCACGCCAGGCCGCAGGTCTCGAAGACGAAACTTTCTCCGGCCCGGAAAGCATCCCCAGCCACATCCTCCACGACGACAAGGATCCGGAGACGGCCTTTCCTTCGAAAACCGACTCTCCCGCGAGGCCTTTCGAGGACGGTACGAAGTACTCGCACGATACGGTCGGCGCCGTCGCCCTCGACGGCCACGGCAACCTCGCCGCCGCCACCTCCACCGGCGGAACGCTCAACAAGACCCCCGGCCGCGTCGGCGACTCCTCCCTGATTGGCTGCGGCTGCTACGCCGACAATCTTGCCGCCGCTGTATCCCTTACCGGCTGGGGCGAACCCATCATGAAACTGGTTCTCGGCAAATGGGCCACCGATCGCGTAGCGGCTGGAACGCCGCCGGAGCTTGCCGCCCGCGAAGCCATCTCATACCTTTACAACCGTCTCGGCGGCCACGGCGGAATCATCCTGCTAGGCCCCGACGGCCGCTTCGGCCTTGCCCACAACACACCAGCCATGGCCTGGGGCCTTGCGACTCCGGGCGGCCTCCAGACTGGACTAACGGTTTAGCCTTGCATGCTTCCCGAAGTGTGAGAAACTAGAAATGACAGGACGCGATGATTCCTTCTTTGCCCATCTGGCAACTTCTCACCGTGATCGCCGTTCCAACCTTGATGGTATTGATCGGCATCCTGCTCAATGAGCGGGGAATCGGCCGGGTCGAACGCCCCCTCGAACGCCTTGAAGACCGCGTTGGCAATCTGGAGGGGCTGCATCACGAAGAGATTCGCGATCTGCTTTCGCTCCTCGGAGATCATGCGCAGCGCCTCGTCCGCCTCGAGGAACCTTCCCGGTCCTGACAGGGCTCACCGTCTAACCGCTAAGCCGCCACTTCAGCCGTGTATACGCCACCCGAAACCCCTTCCGCTCCGCATTCCTTTGCGAATTGCTCCCCGCCTCGGCCACCATCATCGCCAGATCGCATCCCTGTTCGAATGCATGCTGCATTCGCCCGTCCAGCAGCGCCGCCTGCAATCCACGCCGCCGCAATTCCGGAACCGTCGTCGATCCGCCAAACAGCGCCACGCCTTCATGGATGATCAACACTCCAGCCGCACCCACCTCTCCATCCACCTCCGCCAGAAAGCACGGGCTCTGCTCACGCGCCATGCTGATCGCCCCCATCTGTTGCACAAAGGGCTCCAGCTCAGGATGCTCGTGTGTCCAGCCTCTGATGCTCACGCTGCGCCACCGGGGCACATCCTCAGGCTCGACCACGTGAATCCGGATATTCAAT
>Ga0302324_100010309_pt1 | contig 19370 bp, 16 predicted proteins | sample Palsa_T0_1_FD_201949 | JGI IMG/M metagenome (GOLD analysis project Ga0302324, IMG submission 201949) | Peat permafrost microbial communities from Stordalen Mire near Abisko, Sweden - Palsa_T0_1 | ecosystem: Environmental > Terrestrial > Soil > Palsa > Peat permafrost | place: Sweden: Abisko...
ACTTGAGGCGAGTCCAGCGTTGAGCCCGTCGGCAAAGATACGGCCGATTTATTTTCTCTGTGCCTCCCCCGCGTCCCCTGTGGTTGACCCTCTCCCTCCGCTCACCGTCAGAAAGTCCGTTGCTCCAAACGCCCATTTAAAATCTCGCTGGCATCCAATTGTTCATAAAATCATTCCCAAGTCACTTGCGAGGGACGCAATGAAAACCTTACGCCGCGGTGCAAGCACCGCGAAATCTATTCTTACAGTTGTTCTACTCCCGGCGTCGCTGTTGGCCGACCCCGTCCCTCTGAAACGCGTCGTCGAGTTGGCCTTGTCGCACGCTACCGGCGCTGCCATCGCCTCGGCCGATGAGCAACGGGCCGCGGCTAACTATCGCGAACTTCACAACAGCTACATCCCTCAGTTGACCGCGGGCGCTGGTCTTGGGCCGCCTGCTTATGGCTTCCCGCTTGCGCTTGAGGGCCAGGCTCCATCTCTGTTCAATATCAACACGCAGTCGGCGCTGCTGAATTTCTCGCTCCGCGATTTCGTCCGCGCTGCGAAGGTCGACTCCGCGGTTGCTTCTCTCAAGAGCAAAGACGAGCGCAACCAGATTATTCAAGACGCCGTCCTGAGCTACGCCGAACTTGCGAAGTGGGACCAACGTCTCTCGCGCCTGCACGAAACCGCCGCTGACGCTGACAAGATGCAAGCTGCGGTTGCCGAACGAGTCAAGGAAGGCGTGGACACAGAAGTCGATGGGATTCGTGCGCGCCTCTCCGCAGCCCGCATCCGGCTACGCATTTCCGAAGCCCAAGGAGCAGCCGACGTGCTGCGCGAGCATCTCTCAAAACTGACTGGCCTGCCCGCCGCTGGCATCGAGACCGAAGTGGACGCGCTGCCCGATTTTCCTGCGCTTCCACCCGACGCCTTAACTCCCGTCCATACCGCCGATACCAATCCAAATGTGCAGGCCGCTGTGGAGCACGCTCGCGCCCAATACCTGCGCGCCGAGGGTGAGCACCGCGCCTACTGGCCCAGCTTCGACCTTGCCGGCCAGTACGCCCTGCTTTCGAACTTCAATAATTTTCAGGATTACTACATTCCGGAAAAAACCTGCGCGACGAGTATCGGCACGTTTCTGTGTCCGAACGGCGGCTTCCGCCAGAATAACGCCAGCGTGGGGATTTCGATTCGCTTTCCGTTTCTGAACTTGTCGCAGCACGCTCGCGCCCGGGCCGCCGATGCCGACGCGATCAAAGCATCCAAACAGGCAGAGGCCGCACGGAATCAGGTCTCGGAGGAAACGCTGCGTCTGCAACGGTCCATCGCTCAGATGCAGGCCGCCCGCGACGTGGCTCAACTGGAATACGAAATCGCCGGGAAAACCTTGACCGCCGTTCAAACTCGCATCGACGCCGGTACCGCAACGCTGCACGATGTCGACGATGCGCGCGCCCAGGCCAGCGAGCGCTTCATCGCACTGCAGGACGTGATCTTTGAACTGGAACGCAGCCAGGTCGGCCTTCTGCGCTCCACCGGAGACCTGGAGAAGTGGGCGCTGGGCCCGCCCTGACACAAAGCTTCCGTATTTACACGGAAGAAGTGATCGTTATAACTTCCCGCGCAAGGTCTTCACCACGGTCCGAATCGCTTTCTCATCGCGCCGGTACCAGCGCCACTGTCCCTTCTTGGTTGCCTCCACGAGTCCAGCCCTGGTCAGGATCGCCATGTGGTGAGAAATGGTCGGCTGCGAGAGGTGCATTCGCTCCTCGATATCCCCCGCGCACAAGCAGGCGCCGTGCGCGGAAGGTCTCTGTCCCATTGCCTTGACCTCAGCCTCGCCTGTTTTCAGGGCCAGCAGTATGCGACGCCGCGTCGGGTCGGCAATAGCATGAAGTGCGCGATCGAGAAAACCAACTGCGGAGGGCATGGAGACTAAGAGATAGCGTGAGAATCGACGAATGTCAATATACCAGTTCTCCGCGACGTCATACCGACCATCGAGCGCCCCTGGAAGCTCCTAACTACTTTTTCAGAATCGGACTATACCCGTCTTCGATGAGACGCGCGCGCATAGCCTCGGCATCTTTAATATCGGAGAACGGACCGACCTGCACGCGGAAATATTTGTCCGCGCCGACTTGAGTGGCAACAAATGCCTGATATTGTTTTTTCTTCAGCGCGTCCACCAGAGCGTCCGCGTCCTCTTGCTTGGTGACTGCGGCCACCTGCACGGCATAAGACGAAGTGGGCAGCGTAGCGCTGGAATCGGAAGGATTCGCCGCGGCTGGTGTCGCCGCCGCAGTTCCACTGGTTGGCGCGGGCGACGTCGCCGCTTTCGGATCGGACCCAGGAGTTAGTTGAGGATTGGCGTCCTTCTGCTCCACTGATTTGTAGAACGTCATTGCCGGGGCAACTGCCGTGCCGCTCGCCTTACCCGAGGGCGAAGCAGGGGTGGAGGTCAGCGCCGCGTTGCTGGTCGTGATTCCCGGTTCTGATTTTCGCCCCAGTGAATAGCCCAGCGCGAAAAACAATGCGCAAATTCCCACCAGGCCGAAGAACAGCAGCAGAAGCTTCCCCGTTCCCAACGTAATTTCCGTGTCTTGTGACGAAGCCATAGTTCAACTCCTGCTCCACATCGGCACGCAACTATACTGTGAGTTTCAAGGCTCTAAATTCGTGCGTGGCGGACACTCCCTTCGACTTCGCTCAGGGCAGGCTTGTCCACCGCTTTTGACTTCGGTTCTGGGCTTCAATATTCGCGACACCACGTTCTAAAGTAAGAAGCTAAAGTCAAAACCACGCGGACAAAAGTGTCCGCCCCACACTGGCGATCACGACTTCTACGCGCTCTTCGCCGTTTCCGTGTCGCCCTTCCCCAACAGCTTCTGGAGGCCAGAGAAAAAGTCCACCGGCACGGGGAAGATCACCGTAGTATTTTTCTCCACGCCGATCTCGGTCAGAGTCTGCAAATAGCGTAACTGCACGCTGACCGGCTCGGTGGCCAGAAGATGCGCGGCGTCCACCAGCCGCTGCGCCGCCGAGAACTCGCCTTCAGCGTGAATAATCTTGGATCGCTTCTCGCGCTCAGCTTCAGCTTGCTTGGCCATGGCGCGCAACATCGACTCCGGCATGTCAACTTGCTTGACCTCAACGTTCGTGACCTTCACCCCCCACGGAGACGTATGCGTATCGAGAATGCTCTGCAGCCGCAGATTGATTTTTTCGCGATGCGAAAGCAGTTCGTCCAGCTCCTGCTCGCCCAGCACCGACCGCAGCGTGGTCTGCGCAAACTGCGAAGTCTGGTACACGTAATTTGAAACTTCCACCACCGCCTTGTTCGGATCAATTACCCGCAAAAAGATAACTGCGTTCACCTTCAGCGTGACGTTGTCGCGAGTAATAATGTCCTGCGGCGGAACCTCCAGCGCCTCCTGCCGCAGAGATACGCGCACGATACGATCGATAGGCGCAAACACCAGCGCCACCCCAGGCCCTTTCGCTGTGGATAGCAACCGCCCCAGCCGAAAAATAACGCCGCGCTCGTACTCAGCAAGAATCTTGATGGAACTCAGAATGTAAATGACAACAATAACGGCCGCGATTGTGCCGAACCCACCAATAATTTCCACGAGAAAACCTCCACGACTGGAGCCGACAAAACTCCTTCCGGATTGTATAGCAGTGCGGTCCAGCAGCGACGCAAATAGAGAAGATGCAAGTTGCCTGGCTTGATGCGCGACGCGGATTCCCGCGCCGGAGGCGCGTGCGAAAAACAGCCCGGCGTTTCAACGCCGGGTGGCGCCATTCGATGGGATCTCGTTCCGGAGGTACGGCTGAAAGACAACGATACTACTGCCATTCTTTGGATCTACGAGAGATCTACGAGCCCGCCTTGGCCACCTGAATCCGGGTCGCATCCACCGGAATCGCTCGCTGAACTTCCATCTCCAGCGACGTGCCCACATCGAGCTTCAACTCCGGGCCATGTTTCAGCAGCGCCCATGCCACTCCGCCAGCGAGCCCAGCCAGGCCGCCGTATCGCGCCCCGTTCAAGCCGCCGGCCGCGAGTCCACCGAGGCTCCCAACTGTCCCGCCAACGGCAGCACCTTTCGCAGCATCTTCTATTCTTTGACCAGTGTCACTGTCCTGTTGGATGGTCCCTTCTTTGTCCTTCACTCCGCTGCTGTCCGCTCCGGGCGTGTTCTCCACCGACGCGGGCAGCATAACCGTATACCCGCTGGGATAAATCATCGAAGTAAAGTGGATCAAAATCTCAGCCCGCCCTTTCATTCTTCCGGCGCGCTCCGTATGCATAATCTTTCCCTGAATATAAGTCCCCGCAGGCACCAGGATGTGATCGTTCATCACAAAGGGAAACGCCGTCTCCGCGTAAACCGCATCGCCCTCGCGCGCATTCTTGGTGGAGATCGCCTGCTTCAGGAGCAGCGGAATCTTCGTTCCGGCCGGAATGACCGCAGTATTTGGATCCGGCGCCTCGGCCAGCGTAGTTGCCGCCTGACGCGTTGCGTCGGCCGGCTTCGCCGCATCCGTCGCCTGTCCCCACGCCGTCCCTGCGAGCAGTACTACCGTCAAGAATCCGCGCATTCAGCACCTCCGGGGGGCGTTCTACCGCTCCGTTTGTCAGCCTCAGAGTACCACGCTTCATACGCTAGGATGCACTCTGGTCGCAGCAAAGCTGCCCAATCGAATCAGCGAAACTTGTCATTCCGACGCGCGAGCAAAGCGAGACAGAAGGAACCTGCCGTTCGTCAGCGTTTCAAGACACTCCGAAAATTACTTGTAAATCAAATACTTCTCCCTTACCTTCTCAAACTTCTCCAGCCCGTCCTGCCAATCCTGCGCAATCCTGCGCGGATCCTGCCCCGCCACCAGCGCGTCATACACGCTCTGATTCACCAGTAGCTCCCGCATACGCTCGATCTTGAAATCCGCCGGATGCAACTTGTGTAGCGCCGCCGCCAGCTCAATCCCCAATTCCGGACCATCAAACCCATTCCGATCCGTCAGAACGATGTTGACCCCCGAACACACCTGTCCGCTGTAGACGCTCGCCGTCGGCGTGAACGCCACCGGAACGAACCGCACGCCCGCGATCCCACGCCCGTTCAAATATGCCGCCAGTTCCTTGCTCTTGATCCATGGCGCGCCCACCATTTCAAAAGGAGTATCAGTCCCCCGCCCCACGGAAACATTCGTGCCCTCGATCAACGCGACGCCGGGATATAGCGTTGCCTCGGTCACGCTCCGCAAATTCGGCGACGGATTCACCCACTCCAGCCCCGTAGAATCAAACCAGTCTCCGCGCTGCCAGCCCTCCATCGGCACAACAGTCAACTTCGCATTGATGTTCCGTTCCACGTTAAACATCTTGGCCAGCTCGCCCATCGTCATCCCGTGGCGCGGTGGAATCGTCCAGTAATTGGTAAAAGTCTCGTGCCCTGTATCTGACACGGGGCCCTGTACAAACGACCCGGTCACCGGATTTGGTCGGTCGAGAACAACGATCTCAATACCAACCTTCGCCGCCGCCTCCAGGAAATATCCCAAAGTTGTTTCGTACGTATAAAACCGCGCGCCTGCATCCTGAATATCGAACACCAGCGCATCCAGGTTCTTCATTACATCCAGCGATGGCCGCCGCGCCGCATCCGTTCCTCCATACACGCTATATACCGTCACCCCGGTCGCAGCATCTGTCGTATTGTCGACGTGCGTCGTATCCAGCGTCCCCGTTACCCCGTGCTCTGGACTGAATATCGCCTGCAGGGAAACCCCCGGCGCCTGCGCTAACACATCAATCGTCCGCCGTCCGTCGCCATCAAGTCCCGTCTGATTCGTCACCAGCCCAATCCGCTTCTTCGGCTCTGCTGATGGAGCAGAGGACGCCTCGGACGCCGTGGTTGAAGAAGATTCCGCCGAGGTCGAGACTGCCGCAGGCACGATCTTCAGCACATCGAACCCGTGTGCCTCCAGCACGTCAATCCCATTCCTGACGGCGCCGTTCCGCGTGCTCATCCGCCGCGCCGCGTTCTGCGCCTCGTTATACCCGGTAATGCTCTTCCATCGCAGGGCGTCTTTTTCCGTCGGACTCAGCGAGAGCGCCGCCGCCACTTCCGTCGCTACTTTCGAGCGCAGCCCGATCGCGTTTCCCTTCCCACGCGGATGCACTGCATTCGTCAACAAGATGATGTAAGTCTGTGTGGTCGGATCGATCCACACAGACGTCCCCGTGAATCCTGTGTGCCCAAATGACCCGACCGGCAGCAAATCACCCCGATTCGACGAAAAAGGAGAATCAATGTCCCAGCCAAACCCGCGCAGCACCGGCGCTGTCGGAGGCTGCTCCGGCGAAGTCATCTTTGCCACCGCCGCCGGAGAAAGAATTCCATCTCCGCCATTCAACAATGCCTGCGCGAACTTCGCCAGATCGTCCGCCGTCGAAAACAAGCCCGCATGTCCCGCCACGCCACCCATCCGGCGCGCCGTCGGATCATGCACCACTCCTCGCAGCATGTGATCGTTCTCGTCATACTGCGTCGGAGCAATCTTTCCGATCCATCCAGCCCGGGGCGCCAATGGAGGTACGAAGCGTGTGTGCATCATCTTCAAGGGCACAAAAATATGTTTCGTCGCATAAGAATCGAGCGTCTCTCCCGACACTCGTTCCACCAACGCGCCCAGGACAATAAAATTAATATCGCTATAGGTAAACGCCGACCCCGGCGTCTGCACCGGAGTCTCGGCAAACGCCATCCGATATGCTGTATCTTTTTGTTCCCACGGTGCCTTCAAATCGAGATCCGGCTCCAGCCCCGAATAATGCGTCAGCAGCTGCCGCACCGTGATATCTTCTTTTCCGTTCTGCGCAAACTCCGGCAAATATTTCGCCACCGGATCGTTCATTCGGACTTTACCGAGTTCCACCAACTGCATCACAGAAGTTGTCGTCGCGATGACCTTGGTCAGCGATGCCAGGTCGAACACCGTGTCCAGCGTCATCGGCTCGCGCTTCGGCTCCAGCGCCCGATTGCCATACGCTTTGCGATAAATCACCCGTCCATCGTGGCCCACGATCAACACAGCACCCGGAATATTCCCGGCCTCAATCGCCTGCTGAATAATGGAATCGACCGCACCCAGTCGCACCACCGCGCCCGTGGCGGGGGTAGATTTTGTGGGGACAGCCGCCCCCGGCTGTCCAACCGGGCGAAGCCCGGCAGCCGCGCTACTCTCTGCAACGACGAAGAGAAAAAGGCACTCTACCGCCGCGATCACCACACGAACAGCGGAGGATCGAGCCTTCCGGCCTCGTCGCGAAAGAGTAGGAGTTCCCGGCATGATTGAATTAGACATGAAAGAAGGATGTTCTGACTCTACACAACTCTGCGCCGTTCCCTCAACAAACGCCGGTAACGAGGAAGATGCATTGGTTTTCTGCGTTTCCACCGTGTTCAAGTAACCGTGAAGAGTCACGCGCCTTTACCCCGGCCGTCAACTCTGCTATAACCCGCACAGATTCAAGATTTCTTCCCGAAAGCGCATAAACTCTGACCCCCGCAGCCCCACTGCTTCAATCCTTCGAACATCAGGATGAATCTTTTTCCGTAGCATTCACCATTCTGCGCGACGCGATCGCGCAGCACGGCTTCCCCGTCGCCTCGGTCGCCGTTACCTACCGCGATCGCCTGGTCACCCTGAAATCCTTCGCCCCGACGAAAACCGCCGACGGTGCTCCATCCGAGGGTGCCCCATCCTTCTTTTCGCGTCCTGTGCGAAAAGAGGGTGGGGATTTTGACTTCAATACTTTGAATGTCAATGTATTCACTCTCTTCGACCTCGCCTCCCTCACCAAGCCCATCGCGACTACAACCGTCGCCGCGATCCTCTACCAGCGCGGACTCCTCGATCTTGAAGCTCCCGTGGTCGGTGTCATCCCTGAATTTCTGGTCGATTTCTGCGGAGCGCTCGATCCTCGCCGTCCCAAAGTCACCTTTCGCATGCTGCTCGCCCACTCCTCCGGTCTGCCCGCCTATGAAAAGTTATTCCTCAAAGCGCACACCCGCCAGGATCTTCTCCGCGCCGTGTTCACCATGCCGCTCTCCGACGATCCCGGCACCCGCGCCGAATACAGCGACATCGGATTCATTCTCCTCGGGACAGCGCTTGAGCGCATTGCCGGAGAGCCTCTCGACATCCTCTGCCAGCGCGAAATCTTTGGTCCACTCACCATGATTAACACCACATTTAATCCGCCCGCAAACACCCGCGACAAAATCCCTCCTACTGCCGACGATCCCTCGATCCGCAAACGAATCATCCAGGGCGAAGTCCAGGATGAGAACGCTTTTGTTCTGGGCGGCGTCGCCGGACACGCCGGCCTGTTTTCCACAGCCGAAGATCTGGCTCGCTTCGCCCATGCCATGCTCCACGGCGGAAGTCCTATTCTCCGCCCCGAAACTGTCGCTCTCTTTACCCAGCGCCAACTCGCGCCCGCAAGCACATCCCGCGCGCTCGGCTGGGACACTCCCTCTGCCCCTTCGCAGTCCGGAAAATATTTCGGTCCTAATTCGTTCGGCCACCTCGGCTACACCGGCACCTCGCTGTGGATCGATCCCGACCGCCAACTCTCGATCACTTTGCTGACGAACCGCACCTGGCCCGACAGTGCGAACCAATTCATCAAGCAAATTCGCCCCAGATTTCACGATGCGATCGTCGAAGCTCTCGGCGCCCGCACTTGATCTCTTGAGAGGCAGCGCGAATACTCACTTTGGGGTGGGCCAGCGTTTTCAGCGCTGCGATAAAGTCCTTTTTTTCTCTTTGGGCTTCAGCCCCACGGTCGGGGCTCGGCGCCACCCGGTCAGCCCGCTTTGCCCTCGGTCAGAATGCACCGATAGTCTCCGCCTTGGAACCGATGTACGCACGCCGCCTGATACTCCGGGCTGTGATACCACGCCAATGCCGCTTCGTAGCTGGGAAATTCAAGGATGACAATGTCTTCGTTCTTCGGGCCTTCCAGAACTTCCTGACGCCCATGGATGGCGAGAAAAGTTGCCGGATGGTTTTGAAAGCTCCCGGGAGCGAGTTTCCTGTACTCTTCTAATTGGGCAGCGTTACGGGTCTTTTCACGAATTGCTACCGCGTAGGCAACCATCTCTTTTTTCTCCTGATGGATTGGGCCCGACTGGGCATTTTTCGATTACCGATTTTAGAATGATCTGCCGCTCAAAGTACTGGTCTTGAAATACTGGTCTTCAAAGACTGATCTTGAAATCCTGATCCTCGAGTATTCAGCTTCAAATACTGAAAGGCCTACGCGTTGACTCGAATTCATACTGCGAAATCCGATCTCCGCCGACTCTCCACCGAACAGATACTCCCCGCTGCTCGTGATCTCGACCGCAAATCCTCGCTCGAAATCGTCCGTCTGATGAATCGTGAGGACTCGACCATCGCCCCCGCCGTTCGTCTCGCTCTGCCTCAGATCGCCCGCGCCATCGACGAGGTTGCCGCCGGGATTCGTCACGGCGGACGCCTCATCTACGTGGGTGCCGGAACCAGCGGCCGCATCGGCGCCCTTGACGCCAGTGAAATCCCGCCCACGTTCAACACCGACCCACGAACCGTGCAATTCATTATGGCCGGAGGGCCCAAGGCCCTCGCCGCCTCCACCGAAGCCAGCGAAGACGACACCGCTCCCGCTATCGCAGAAATGAAAAAGCGGAAGCCCGGCAAGCACGACGTTGTCATCGGCATCGCCACCAGCGGACGCACGCCCTTCACCATCGCCGCCGTCGAATACGCCCGCAGCCGCGGCGCCCGCACCATCGCCCTCACCTGCAATCGCAATTCCCCCCTCGAGCGCGCCGCGCACTTCGCCATCGTTACCGAAGTTGGCCCTGAAGTTCTTGCCGGATCTTCCCGCATGAAGGCGGGTACGGCGCACAAAATGGTTGTGAACATGATCTCCACCGGCGCTATGACACGCCTCGGCTACGTCTACGGCAACCTGATGGTTAATGTCTGGACCAAGAACGAAAAATTGATCCAGCGCGCGACAAGAATTCTCGAACAAGCCACCGGAGCAAGTCACAATGAAGCCGCCCGCGCCCTGCAAGCCTCCGGAAACCGCACCCCAGTCGCAGTAGTGATGCTGGCTGCAAATGTCACCCGCGCGCGAGCCAGCGCCGCCCTGAAGAAGGCAAAAGGCCACGTGCGTCAGGCCATCTCTGCAGCAAAGTAAGTGGCAACAAAGTAAGTGGTGGTTACAAGGTACCCGATCCCTAGCGCTGTTTGATTGCTCCGATTTCCTCTGTGTCCCCAGTGTCCTCCGTGGTTGATTTGCTTTTGGGCCGTGCCCTCTCGATTAACCACCCTGACATGCATTCCCCGCTAAAATAAAAATCCATGGACAAATTCGTAATCCGCGGCGGCGAACCGCTACTCGGGACCGTCCGCGTCAGCGGCGCAAAAAATGCCGCGCTGCCTTGCATGGCCGCGGCCTTGCTCACCGACCAGCCTGTCATCCTCGAGAATATTCCCCAGGTCCGCGACATTCAGACCACGCGCAACCTGCTCGCCGCCATGGGCGCCGAGGTCGAACTCGGCTACGGACGCGCTCACCATCGCACCACCATCCACTGCGCCAATCTCGCTGCGCCGGAAGCTTCGTACGAATTAGTCAAGACCATGCGCGCCTCTACGCTCGTCCTGGGCCCCCTGGTCGCGCGCTGCGGCCACGCCCGCGTCTCGCTACCTGGCGGATGCGCCATCGGCAGCCGCCCCATCGATCTCCACATTAAGGGGCTGGAAAAACTCGGCGCAAAGATTGTCCAGGACCACGGCTATGTCACTGCCAGCGCCGAGCGCCTCAAAGGTGCGGAAATTGTTTTCGACAAGATCACCGTCACCGGCACCGAAGACCTGCTCATGGCCGCCACTCTCGCCGAGGGCGAGACCATCCTGCAAAACTGCGCTCGCGAGCCTGAGGTCGCCGACCTCGCCGACCTGCTCAATAAAATGGGAGCGAAGATCACGGGCGCAGGCACACCCACCATTCGCGTGAAAGGCGTCAGCAAGCTCAAAGGTGCCAAACACCGCATCATTCCCGACCGCATCGAAGCCGGAACTTTCATCATCGCGGCCGCCATGACCGGAGGCGACCTTAACATCGCCGGCTGCGATCCTTCGCACCTCGACGCTTTGCTCAGCAAGTTGCACGAAGTCGGCGTGAAGACGAAAATTTCATCCGACTCGGTTCGCGTCATGGGCGACAACCCCTTCACCGCCGCCGACATGTCCACCGAAGAACATCCCGGCTTCCCCACCGATTGTCAGGCGCAATTCATGGCGCTGGCGACACAAGCCGAAGGAACATCCGTCATCACCGAGAATATTTTCGAGAACCGATTCATGCACGCCCAGGAATTGGTCCGCATGGGCGCGAACATCAAGATTGAAGGCCGCCGTGCAGTAGTCCGCGGCAAAACTCCTCTCAGCGCCGCCGCCGTCCTGGCCAGCGACCTGCGCGCCTCCGCCTCGCTCGTGTTAGCCGCCCTGGTCGCCGACGGCGAGACCATCATCGATCGCGTCTACCACATCGACCGCGGCTACGAAAATATCGAAGAAAAATTGAAGGGGGTCGGCGCCCAGATCAAACGCATCGGCGAAATGTTCCCGAAAAGAGCGGCCGCCGTAAAGTGAAAACCTGAACACAAGGGGATGCAGCGGCGATTCCTCTGTGAGACCCGGTGTCCCCTGTGGTTCAAGCTCTTGACTTCCGAAACAACCCGCCTCACCCCCGCGTCAACCGCTCAATCAATTCCCCGTGCTGCGGATAAAGACGAATCAACCCCTCCCGCTTTCCCATCTCAAAATCCTCAAACTCAAATCCCGGCGCTACGGTACACCCCACCAGCGCCCACGACTTCCAATCCGCTACATGCGACGCGAACCAGCTCCCGGCAGGCACCACGGCCTGCAAAACCTGTCCCGCCTCGAGATCGCGACCCAGCAAAATCTGCGAGCACCCTCCCCCGCGTGCGAGCACGTGAACCACCAGAGGCTCTCCGGCATAGAAGTGCCACACTTCATCCGACTGCAAACGGTGAAACGCTGAAAAGTCTTCCCCTTCCAGCAAAAAGTAAATCGCCGTCGAAGCAGCCCGGCTGCCGCCGAATCCTGCCGGCAACGCCGCTTCCTCGATAGTCAACTCCGCCCGGTAGGTCTGCCGGTAATATCCGCCCTCAGGATGCGGCGCGAGTCCCAGTTTCTCGATCCAGTATCCCGCGTTTCCTTCGCTCATAGCTTTCCGTTCGTGGCTCGTCCTTCGTCGCTCGCCCGTATCATCCATGTGTAGAAACATTGTAGAAACGTTTTCGCCTCTCGACACACTATCCCGCTGAGTAAGTGAATCGCAAACGCCCGATAGGAAACCTCTCACTGCCGACCACTCGTCACCGCCAAATCGCAGCCTGAAAAGTGCGGTGAACTCCCACCTCCCAGGTACACCAGCCTCGTTGCGGCAAGCCCCACTCTTGCACCCTCTGCAGGGGTGGGGGATTGTTTGGATTATGTGGGGACAGCCGCCCCCGGCTGTCCGGTCGAGCGAAGCTCGGCAGCCGCTGTGATCCATTGGTCACGCCGCGCTTGACTGCCGTGCTATTCTTTCTTCCTGTACCTCGCGGGCTCCGCGCGCTGAGTAGTCTCCAGCGCCACCGAAAATGAGGCGGCCCTACCTGCGTTCCCTTCGCAAGGAGCGTGGATGGAGGCGTTGCGAACACACAATCCCGGTGTGCCCGCGCCTCTCATTTTGCAAGACCGCGCCCACCCACTACGAAATCTACCAGGAGATATCATGAAATTTCAGAAGCTTACGCCCAACCTCGTCGTCCGCGATGTCGCCGCCAGCATGGATTTTTACCGTTCCGCGCTCGGCTTCGAACCAGCAATCACCGTCCCCGAGCAACCGCCCTACGTCTTCGGATCGGTCACGTCCGGCGGCGTGGAGATATTCTTCAACGACCAAAAAGCAGTTGCTTCAGAATATCCCGCGCTCGGCGCCAGGCCGATCGGGGGCAGCCTTACGCTGTTCATTGAGGTGGAAGGGATCGAAGAGGTCCTGACCGCCATCCAGAAACACGGCGCGAAAATCACGATGCCGCTGAAAGAACAGTTCTATGGAATGCGGGAATTCGCCTTCGAAGATCCCGAAGGCTGGATCGTCACCATCGCGGAACGCGTAAAACCCTGATCCCGTGAGAAGGGTAAGAAAATAAAAGGGTGCCCCACCCTTCTTTTCGCGTTCTTTGCGAAAAGAGGGTGGGGCACCTTGACTTTGCAGGTAGCTCGTAAAGACCTACTTCAACTGAATCGCACCGTTAGCGTCCAGCGTCCCGTGCACGCGGATGTGCTTGCCTTCGAACTTCGCGACTTCATTCTGATGGTCGATGTCGTAGGTCTGGCCTGAATCGTCCTTCAACATATACTTGTTGCCCGACTTCACGACGATGCCGGTAAAAGCCTGCACGCCAGATGCGACCGGAGTGCTGGATGCCGAATCCGAACTCGGAGATTGCGCTTGGTCCGGCATTTTTTCGGTCGGAGGCTGTTGAGTTGCCGGCGGAATCTCCGGAGCCTGAGCCGGCGACTGCTGCGTCTGCCCCGTGGGCGTGTTATCTGGCGAAGTCTGCGGCTGTGTCGTCTGTTGCTGGTCGGTCGAGGTTGAGGGTGTGGTCTGAGCATGAAGCGCGCTGCTCCACGAAACCATGCCGAATGCAACGGCAAGGGTAGCGATAAATGACAAGGATTGAATCCGAGTTTTCACAAATCCTCCAGAAGCCAAACCGGCTCGTTTCAAAGAAACACTGCAACTCTCAGGCCATCGAAGTCCATCGCCGCGCCTCGAAAATCATGCCTCCTAAAACTGCAAAGCCTTACAGCTTGCTGAAAAACTTGCTGCTGGATGGCGCAGCGCTGCGAGTTTTGCGATAAAGCCTTTCGTTTCTGTCAAGGCTCTGGCCGACGAAGGCGTCGGAATCGAGTTTTCAGCGAACTGTATAGCCGCGGGCTTAACGGCGGGCGAAAGACAGTGTCAGGTATGTTTTACGGCCTGCTACGGGAGACTCTGTACGCGAAAAGCGTGTCTTTGACCGCGAAAGCTTATCCTTCGCAAGCAGTTCTTGCCGTTCAAGGGAAGTTTTTCCCAAGCAAAAGCCGCGACTGAATAGCCGCGGCTTTTTTTCCTATGCTCTTGAGTTTAATCCGTGCGAATCCGTGAAGATCCGTGGCAAACGTTCTAGTGTCGGCCTCCCCCACCACCTCCGCCACTGTGCCGACCACCACCGCCTCCACCACCAGGCCTTCCACCCCGTCCCCGGCCGCGACCACCACCGCCTCCAGGTCGCCCGCCCCGCCCGCGGTCTCCGCCACGATCTCCGCCCCGCGGAGGCCGATCTCCACCACCAGCGCTTACTGGCGGAGCCCCCTCGCGGTTAAAATTCGGTTCTCCATCGGGCTCATCGGGGAAGTCGCCTCCCCCTTCGATCACGAGAGATCCGCCCGGGGCCGGCGCCGCAAACTCATGACCCCCAGCCGACGGTGCAGCCACAGAATCCGGAGGAGCTTCGCCTCCGCCCATCTTCGCGCGCTGCTCTTTCAGAATCGCTTTGCGCGATAACCGAATACGGTTGCCTTCCACCGCCAGCACTTTCACCAGTACCTGATCGCCTTCTTTCAACTCATCGCGCACATCGGCGATACGATGCTCCGCCACTTCGCTGATGTGCAGCAACCCGTCGGTTCCCGGAATGATCTCCACGAACGCCCCAAAATCCGCCAGCCGCGTGACTTTGCCCAGGTAAGTCTTCCCCACCTCGGCAGTTGCCGTGATGTCGCCGATAATCTGCAGCGCCTTCGCCGCCGATACCTGATCGCTCGACGCCACTTTCACCAGCCCGGAATCTTCCACGTCGATCTTCACTCCGGTCTGTTCCACGATGCTGCGGATCATCTTTCCGCCGGGCCCGATCAGATCGCGAATCTTGTCGACCGGAATCTGAACCGTGTAGAACCGCGGAGCGTAGTCGGAAATCTTCTCGCGCCCCGTCGAAATCACTTCTTCCATCTTGTCCAGAATGTGCAACCGTCCACGCTGCGCCTGGGCCAGCGCCTCGCGCATGATCTGCGCCGTGATGCCGCCGACTTTAATATCCATCTGCAGCGCGGTAATCCCATCCCGAGTGCCGGCGACTTTGAAATCCATGTCGCCGTAATGATCTTCCGCGCCCGCGATGTCGGTCAGGATGGCATACTGTTCGCCCTCCTTCACCAACCCCATCGCAACTCCGGCCACCGGAGCCTTCAGCGGCACGCCCGCATCCATCAGCGAGAGCGAAGCTCCGCAGACCGTTGCCATCGACGACGACCCGTTCGACTCCAGAATGTCGGAGACCACGCGCATGGCGTAAGGCCACTTCTCTTCCGTGGGAAGCACGCCCGAAAGCGCCCGCTCGGCCAATGCTCCATGTCCAATTTCGCGCCGACCCGCACCACGCATAAACCCAACCTCACCAACCGAAAACGGCGGAAAGTTATAGTGAAGCATGAAGCGCTTCTTGGATTCGCCTTCGAAGCCCTCCAGGCGCTGCATGTCGTCGCTGGTGCCTAGGGTGGCGGTCACCAATGCCTGAGTTTCGCCGCGAGTGAAGATGGCGCTGCCGTGGGTCCGAGGTAGCACTCCGACTTCGACCCAGATGTCGCGAACTTCGTCGAAGGCACGCGCATCCGGACGCCGCTTGTTGTTGAGGACCTGCTCACGGAAGATGCGCTCGCGCAGGGTTTCGTAATACTGCTTGAGCTTCTCCAGCGCTTTCTTATCATCTTCCGGAATGGCAGCTTGCAGTTTCTTCTTGATGTCCTTGACCAGCGTGTAGCTCTCGGCCTTGGGATGCTTTTTCGTATCGAGGGCGTCGGCAACCTGGTCGCCCACTTGCGCGCGCAGATGGTTGTAATACTCGTCGTCGAACTTCGGAGGCTCGACCACGCGCTTGGGCTTGCCTACTTTCTCGCGTAGTTCGTTGATGGCGGCGCAGATCTTCTTAATCTCAGTGTGGCCGAATTCGATGGCGTCGACCACAGTTTCTTCTTTCACTTCCTTCGCCCCCGACTCAATCATCACGATGCCGTCGGAGGTTCCGACCACCATGATGTTGACCAGGCTCTCCCGCATCTCGTCATACGTAGGATTTACGATGAATGCGCCGTTTACCAGACCTACGCGCACCGCGCCCAGCGGCCCGAGGAACGGAATGTCAGAGATAGTCAGCGCGCAGGATGCGCCGTTGATTCCGAGAACATCGGGATCGTTACTCGCGTCGGCGGAAAGGACGAAGGCGATGATCTGAGTCTCGCACTTAAAGCCCTCGGCGAACATAGGACGCACCGGACGGTCGATCTGGCGGCTGGTGAGCACTTCGCGCTCGCTCATGCGGCCTTCGCGCTTGATGAAGCCTCCGGGGAAACGTCCGCCGGCATAGGTGTATTCGCGGTAGTCGACGGTAAGGGGGAAGAAATCGATGCCTTCGCGGGGATCGGCGTTGGCGGTAGCGGTGGCGAGAACAACGTTTTCGCCGAGCCGTACAACAGCGGCTCCATGAGCCTGCTTGGCGAGCTTTCCGGTTTCAAATGAGATCTTCTTGCCGCCGGTGAGGTCGACTGTAACGCTGGTTGCTTCTGGTTTCATAATTCATTTTCCTTTGAGTTGGAGCCATGCCGAGATAAGCCGTGGGCAGAAAAGAAAAACGCGCGGGTGCCCCATCCTTCTTTCGCGTTCTTTGCGAAAGAGGGTGGGGTTTTTGATTTCCAATCCCGTAGACACACCCCTCCCGCGACGATCCCGTGAGAGATGTGTGTGGCGCTTGAAAAACGCACGTGTGGAGATTTCCTCGATGCTGGACCGTCTCCCCAGAGACGGATTTTCAGAAATAGCCCGGAAGCGCGGAACGCACACCCGCTTTACCGTGGGTGCCCCAACTCTGGGTGCCCCATCCTTCTTTTCGCGTTCTTTGCGAAAAGAGGGTGGGGATTCTGACTTCGGGCCAAGTGTTTACTTGCGGATGCCGAGTTTGGTGATGACGGTCTTGTAACGCTCGGAATCGTATTTCTTGAGGTAGTCGAGCAAGCTACGGCGCTTGCTGACCAGCATGAGAAGGCCGCGGCGCGAGCCGTGGTCTTTCTGGTGCGTCTTGAAGTGCTCCGTCAACTGCCCAATCCGTTCGCTCAGCAACGCGATCTGTACTTCCGGGCTGCCCGTATCGCTAGGATGCGTGCCGTACTGGTCAATGAGGGATTTCTTGTGCTCTCTGGCTAACACTAGCCTGGTGACTCCTGTCTTTAATCGATTGTCTTTGTGACGTTTACAAGAGTAACACGGAGCGGGAAGGAGCGTAAAGGATAGGGCAGAGACAAGGTTCGTGTGGGGACGGCCGCCCTCGGCCGTCCGGCGGCCCGGAAGTATCGGGCCGCAGCAGGGTGCCCCATGTCTCGCCGAATTTGCGAGACCTGGGGATTTTGACTTCCCCGTGGTCCGCAATGTTTACTTGCGCCCGGTTCCTTCAACGCATTTCCGCGAGACCTCATTTTTGTGAAAACGGGGACAGACGGGACTGACCCCATTTTTGTGCTATTGCCGCGTGCAGGGTCGCGATGCTGCCGAAACGATATGTGCGAAATCAGGCGCCTGCTAGGCTGCGGCCCGATACTTCCGGGCCGCCGGATGGACGAGGGCGTCCGTCCCTACGTGAGCGTTAGCAGGCACTCGCACGCGATTCCACCAAGCGTCTTAGAGGCGGCGAAGTTCGTCTGGAGTGGAACGCAAGCCTTACCCGTGGGATTCCCGCCATTCGGGGCGTGGGTTTGCGAAGGACGGAACACCGCTTCACACGCTGGTCTCGTAGGAGCGATAGATCGGTGGCAGGGGGGCGGTGTCTTCCTGCGGAGTTTTTGGTTTGGGATGCTCCCTCTCTGGCGACGGCACATAGCTGATCTTTTGCAGGGTTGAGCTGACGACGTCGAAGGTCTTCACGTAGGGAGTGCCGTCAAAAAGTTCTCCGAGAATCTTCAGGGCCTCGGGATAGCCGTTGGCGTTGTAAGCATGGGCATTGCATTCCTCGTCCCAGAAACTGATGGTGGCCACTTCACTGCCGTCCTGGGCGGCCAGTGTGATCAAATCCAGAAATCCGGGTTGCTGGCGCAACCACGGGGCAACTTCGCCATCCATGAGACGCACGAACTCTTTCAGCGAGCCCGGTTTCATGCGCACAGCAACCTTGCGAGCGAACATGTTCTACCTCCCGTGCGGGAGTGGTTCCTTGCGATGGACCAATCCGCACGACACCGCACCGTTAAATAGTGTGCCGCGGCGGGCGAGCGTTACAAAGGCAGGGATTACAAGGGGATAATGAGCGGCGCGGCGAAGGCGGACTTGCCTACGGGCGCTTTTTTATTGCAATCCGACGCGGCGCAGCAGGCTCTGGTAGCGGGGGTCGCTGCGGAGACTATTGATTCGCAAATCAGCTTTCAGGTACCAGGAGAGGTCTAACGACTTTTCCTGATAGGCTTTGTCCAGGAACTTGAAGGCAGAGTCTTTGTCGCCGAGCGTGGCGTAGAGCGCTGCGATCATGTAGGGCGACACGTAAGCCTTGGCCGATTTCTGCTCCAGGTCGCGAAGGATCTTCTGAGTCTCAGTTCTTCTGCCGACACCCGCGTAGGCGTGCGCCAGGGCCACGACGGCATCCTGATCGCCGCCAGACAATTCCACGGCCTTCTGATATTCCGAGATCGATTCCAATTGCTTTCCCGTTGCCTCGTAGCCGACCCCGAGATAGAAATGCTCAAACCATTCATTCGGATTTGAAGCGATTCCTCTGCGGCTTGCCTCCAATAGCTGATTGAAATCGCCCAGTTGGTAATCCACAGCCGCTTCGGTGAGGGCCGAGTAGACGCTGGGATCCAACTGCCGGCTCTTGATCACTTCGGCCTCAGCCTCTGCTCTTCTCCCCCGGAGCGCGAGATATTCCGCTCGATCTTCATGGGCGCAACTGTAACTCGGGGCTAAAGCGATTGCCCGGTTCAGTTCGCGTTCGGTAGCGTCCCAATCCCGGTCGTAGCGCCAGCTCAAGACGGCGAGGGTATCGTGAGCTTCGCCGATGCCCTCGTCCAGAGTCAGAGTCTGCCGGACCGCCTCTTTCGCCGGCTGGTAACTCGACTCGGGCGACACGTGCCGGAACATTGCTAAATATACGTAGGCGTCTGCCAGACCCGAGTGGGCCAGCGCAAATGTTGGATCCTTTCGAACCGCTTCC
>Ga0302324_100010310_pt1 | contig 19369 bp, 17 predicted proteins | sample Palsa_T0_1_FD_201949 | JGI IMG/M metagenome (GOLD analysis project Ga0302324, IMG submission 201949) | Peat permafrost microbial communities from Stordalen Mire near Abisko, Sweden - Palsa_T0_1 | ecosystem: Environmental > Terrestrial > Soil > Palsa > Peat permafrost | place: Sweden: Abisko...
GCGGCGGGCGGTGGATGAACAACTCTGGCAGACCGGCGGAATAGCCCAGGCGATTTATTCTCGGGCGAAAGCGGCGTGGGCGCGAAAGCAGGATGGGCTGCCGAGAACTGGAGACGCGATTTGGCTGGGGCTGGCGAAACGGCTGGTGTTTCCGGCGATCCGAAAGAAGATGATCGGGAGGAATCTGAAGGCGTTGATTTGCGGCTCAGCGCCGCTGAGTGGGGAGACGCAGCTTTATTTCATGATGCTGGGGATTCGCGTTCTGCAGGTTTACGGGCTGACGGAGACGACGGCGATTTGCACCATGGACGATCCGAACCGGGTCGAAGTAGGGCGCGTGGGGCCGGCGATTCCCGGGATGGAGATGAAGTTGGGGGAGCATGACGAGATTCTGGTGCGCGGGCCGAACATTTTTCCGGGTTACTGGAGCCGGCCGGAGCAAACGGCGGAGGCTCTGCGTGGCGGATGGTTTCACACCGGCGATCAGGGCGAAGTGGACGCGGCGGGGAACTGGCGGATTGCGGGACGGATCAAGAACTTGATTGTCCTGGGATCGGGGCACAAGGTTTCGCCGGAGCCGATCGAGGAAGCGATTGCCAAGAGCTTGCCGTCGGCGCAGCACGTGGTGGTGGTGGGGAACGGGCGCGGATTCTTGACGGCGATTATAACCGGGAGCGTGACCGTTGAGCATGTGCAAGCTGTGCTCGATGTGGTGAATCCGGAATTGCCACATTACAAGCAGGTGCGGGCGTTTTACGTGTGCGCGGATGCGTTCTCGATTGAGAGCGGCCTGTTAACGGTGAACGGGAAGCTGAAACGGGATGTGATCGCAGCGCGAATGAAGAGTGAGATTGAGGAGATGTATCGCGTGAAGCAGGCTGTGTAGTGCGGGCGAGAAATGATGGGAGCCACGAAGGACACCAAGGCGCAGGAAGGGAAAACCGAGGCGCAACTCGAAAACTCGTGCGGCGGGAGCGCTTTATCCTGGTCCCTTACCGACGGCGTGGTCGAACTGGCGCTGCATCGGGAGCCCTGTAACGAACTGGGATCGACGTCGCTCGAGCAGCTCGAGAGGTTTGCCGCGGAGTTGGAGCGCATGCAGTCGGATGCGCATGCGCTCATTATTTATAGCGAGTTGAAGTCGGGGTTCTGCGCGGGAGCGGATTTGCGCGAGTTATACCAGCGGTCCCGGACGATGGAGAAAGCTGAAGCCGTGAAAGGTGTGCGGGATTTTCTGGACCGCATGCATCGTGTTTTGGATCTGATTGATGCCGTGCCCTTGACTACGATTGCGGCAGTGCATGGAGTGACCTTCGGAGGAGGATTCGAGCTGGCGCTGGCCTGCGATTTGATGATTGCTGACAAGATGGCGCGCTTTTGTTTTCCGGAACTGAGGCTGGGGTTGATTCCAGGTTTCGGCGGGATTCCGCGTCTGAAGCGGGATTTGGGCAATGCGGTGGTGAGGGATCTCTTGCTGACGGGGCGCAGCTTCAACGCGACGAAGGCGCAGCAGATCGGGCTGGTGAGCCAAGTGGTGGGTGAAGGTGAGACGCTGCGGGCAGCGCGGGGCACGGCGGCGCAGCTTCGCAAGTTTGATCGCGCAACGGCGGCGGCCGCGAAGAAGTTTATCAAGCAGATTCCGCATGAGGAGTTGCGGCGCGAGATCGATTTATTTTGTGAACTGTTTACCCGTCCGGCGGTGCAGGCGGGTTTGCGGAGGTTTGTGGAGAGCAAAGATGCGCAGCCTTATTTGCCGTAATCAATACCGACTGGCGAGTACCGAGTACCCGAGTGAAAAGCGGGTTCCTCACCGGCTTTCCGCCGAGTTCGGAATCACATCCGCATCATGGTCGGGGTTTTGAGGAGATATGCCAAGCGCTGACGAGACGCTCGAAGAAATCCTGCTGCTGGCCGCGGCGCACTTCAAGGTGCCGCGGGAAAAGCTTTCTCCCGACGATGACTTCTTCAAGGCGCTGGGGATTGACAGCTTGCAGACGCTTGATCTGTTGACCAAGCTGGAGAACCATTTCCGGGTGGAGCTTCCGGATTATGAGTTGCAGGGAGTTTCCGACTTTCGCACGCTGGCGGGCAAGATCCAGGCGCGGCTCTAGCGAGTGATTCAGCACGAGACGCGGAGGCACGGAGTAACCTCAGGCCAGTCGTGGCCTTCGATGTCGCTTCGACCCTGTCGGGTAACTAACTCATTAACATGGTATTCTCCGTCGCTGTGCCTCTGTGGTGAAATGATTTCTTAATGCTCGATCTTCAAGAATATAGCTGTCTGGGCGCGGCGTTACGTGATGCGCTGGAGCGTTTTTCCGGCGAAACCTGCCTGATTGAAGCGGACCGCGAGCGGGAGAAGACGCGGCTGACCTACTCTGACTTCAAGGAAATCGGTCTGCCTTTGGCGCGGGCGCTCGAGGACGCGGATTTCGATGCCGGGGATCGGGCAGCCATCCTCATGACGAATCAGTCGAAGTGGCTGATTTCGGCGTATGCGATTTTCTATGTCGGCGGAGTGCTGGTTCCCCTGGATTACAAGCTGACGGCGGTCGAGCAACTGCAACTGCTGGAGCACTCGAAGGCCAAGGTGCTGGTGGTGGAGTATTACCTGTGGCAGGCCATCACGCAATCGCCCAGGTTTCAGAACATCAAGGTGAAGCTGGTACTGGTGACGGAGGCGCCGCCGGGAGTGGACTTAGTGGGAGGGTTCCGATGGGAGGATTTCAAGCGCAAGGGTGCGCCAAATTTTGTCATGCGGCGCCGGGAAGACGTGGCTTCGATCGTGTATTCATCGGGTACGGGTGGCCGTCCCAAGGGATGCGTGTTGACGCATGAGAATTATCTGGAGCAGTGCCGGGCGCTGACGGCGTGGTATCCATTCTGGCCAGGGGTGCGTTATTTGAGCATTCTGCCGACGAACCACGCGATCGATTTCATGGTGGGATTCATTGGGCCGTTTGTGTGCGGGGCGTGCGTGGTGCACTTGCGGACGCTGCGTCCGGAATTTGTGCGGGACGCGTTTGTGCGCTACCAGATCACTTATGTATCGCTGGTGCCGATGATCGTAAAGAATCTGGAGCGCGGTTTGCGAGCAAAGTTCGACGAGCTGCCGGCGTGGAAGCGTGCGATTTTGAATCGGATGATCGGCATCAACAAGATGCTCACGCGGACGAGACCGTGGGTGAAAGTGAGCCGAAGGCTGTTGCCGCAGGTCCATCAGGCATTTGGGGGACAATTGCTGGCGGTGTTTACAGGCGGGGCTTTCATGGAACCTTCTACCTCGCAGTTTTTTTATGATCTGGGAATTCCGGTGGTCAACGGCTATGGGTTGACGGAGGCGGGCACGGTGCTCACCGTAAACGATCTGAAGCCGTTTCGCGCCGACACGGTGGGCAAACCGCTGCCGGGCGTGGAACTCCGGGTGCTGAGTCCAAATCAGGAGGGGATTGGGGAAATTGCCGCCCGCAGCAGGACGGTGATGTCGCATTATCTGGACGATGCCGAGTTGACGGTGGAAACAATTGTCGATGGATGGCTGCTGACGGGCGATTTGGGACGGTTTGACAATCGCGGACATGTTCAGCTTTTCGGACGGAAGAAAAACATGATCGTCACCGAAGGCGGGAAGAACATCTATCCCGAGGATATTGAGACGGTTTTCGACGGCTTGCCCGTGAAGGAGTACTGCGTGTTCGCGGCGAATTACGTGTGGCCGCAAAAGGAACTGGGGCGGGAGATGCTGGTGGTTGCGCTGCGGCTGGAACAGAATCAGCGCTTCGACAGCCGGCTTTTCGAAGAAATCACAAGCCGCAACCGGCGATTGCCGGACTTCAAGCGGGTGGGCGGGTACGTGATCTGGGAGAAGGATTTTCCGCGGACGGCATCCATGAAGGTCAAGCGGCAGGCGCTGGCGGAAGAGATGGGAAAAACGCTCGAGCGGGGAGCGGTGGTGGAGCTGTGAATGGACGTATACCGTATCTGGCGATCGTGAATCCTCGAGCGGGCGGCGGGCGCGGCCGCAAGATGCTGGGTCCGGCATTAGAGCAGTTGCGAGCCGGCGGGTTTGCCATTGATATGGCGGAGACACAGGGGGCGGGGGATGCTACGCGGATCGCGCGCGAGGCTTATGGGCGCGGACAGCGGCATTTCATTGCGGTGGGTGGGGATGGCACTTCCTATGAAGTGGTAAACGGGCTCTTTCCGGAGGCGGGTGCCGGCGAGCGTCCGACGCTCGGGTTCTTGCCGCTGGGAACGGGGAATTCCTTTCTGCGCGACTTCAGCGACCGCGGGTTGGAACACGCCGTCAAATCGCTGATGGCGGGGCGAACCCAGGCCTGCGATGTGCTGCGGTTGAAGCATCGCGGCGGAGTGATCCACTACATCAATCTGTTGAGCGTGGGGTTTCCGGCCGACGTGGCGAACTTGCGGGCACGCCACTTCAGCGGCCAGGGAGAGTTGGGGTACGTCATTTCGATTTTTCTGGAGCTGGCGCGGTTCAAGAGGCGGCCGTTCCCGGTAAGGGTGGACGGGGAAACGGAGTTTGACCGGCGGCGCTGTTTGTTTCTTACATTCAACAACAGCAAGTTTACCGGCGGGACGATGATGATAGCGCCGAAGGCTGAGGTAAATAGTGGCCTGATTGAATACGTCCGTTGGGGTGCGATTGGGCGGCTTGGACTCATCCGGAACTTGCCGAAACTTTATGATGGCACCCACATTGAGCATCGCCTGGCCGAGAGAAAAGCGGTGAGGCGGGTAGAGTTTGCTTTGGACTCTGCCGTGGATCTGATGGTGGATGGGGAAGTGCTGACGTTGCATTGCGAGGAGTTGGATGTACTCCCTGGGGCGTTAGATGTAGTGGCCTGAGCCCGTGATATAAAAATGAATCGTGGGGGAAGGGGAATCATGTCTGAAAAGCGGCGAAAGCGGCAGCAGGAGCGGGTAGGGACGCCGGAGGCCAGCCCGAAGTCGCGCAAGAAGTTGATGATCTGGGGCGGGATTGTGCTGTTGCTTGGGCTGGCCTATGCCGTGGTCTGGGAGTACCGGGTTCACCGCTATGATGGATTCGCCAAGTGTCTGGCCGCGAAGCAGGTGAAGATGTACGGGCTGTACTGGTGCCCGCACTGCGCTGAGCAGAAGGAGAAGTTTGGCAAGGCGTTTCAGTACGTGCCTTACGAGGAATGTGCGATCAAAGGCTCCAATCAATTGCGGCCGGCGTGCGCTGCGGCCGGGGTGAAGTTGTTTCCGAGTTGGCAGTTTGGAGCTGCTCAGCCGATTGCAGGGGTCTTTCCCCTCGAGGAGCTGAGCGATAAGACAGGGTGCAGTTTGCCGTGAGCGCAAGCGGAAATCAGGCGGACGAGGGAAACGTAACTTCCAGAAAGGACAATCAGGCCCTGTTTCTGGCGATTGCGGTTTTGACCGTCGCTGGAGTGGTGGTTTCGGCGGTTTCTCTCGAGCGACATTATGCCAAATCGGCATCTGCGTTCTGCGATTTTGGGGAGAGATTTAATTGCGACATCGTGAACCGGAGCGAGTATTCGAGCGTGATGGGAATTCCAGTGGCGGCGATTGGCATCGTGGGCTATGGAGCGCTTTTGGTGCTGACCACGGTTTATCGATCGCGGGCAGAAACGCCGTTGCGTTTGCTCGTGGCGGCATTGGCAGGATTGGGGTTCGCGCTGTATCTGACGTATGTCGAGGGGTATGTTCTCGAGACGTGGTGCATCCTGTGTTTGAGTTCCCTGGGGCTGATTGCCGGGATCACGATATTGGCGGGAGTAGTGAAAGCTAGGACGTCCGTCACGGATTGAATGGTTGCTGTTTTAAGATGCTCCAGAGCTGAAGTCGTACCCTTCCCGGGTGCGTGCGAAATACTTTTCTGATGGGAAAGATCCAAGAGATCAAGAATGGGGTTGAGACGCTTGCTGCAGGCGTGCGTGCCAGTGGAGCAGCCGGCGATCTGCGGCTGCATCAATTCCATAGCCGCATTTTCCGGAACACGCGTTTCTTGCGGATTTGGCTGCCTCCGGGCTACGACGATACCGGCAATGGAGGCCGGCGCTATCCGGTGCTGTATCTGAATGACGGGCAGAACTTGTTTGAGGCGGCGACTTCTTTCACGGGAATCGAGTGGCAGGTGGACGAAACGGCGGAGCGGCTGATCCGCGAAGGCGCCGTGCCACCGATGATTATTGTGGGCATCGATAATACGGGCGAAGAGCGACTTCGGGAGTACATGCCGCACCGGTCCATGCATCCGAGGATGTTGCGGGTGCAGGGAAAATATTATCCGGATTTTCTGATGAAGGAAGTGATGCCGTTTGTCGAGGGGAATTACCGTGTAGCGAGCGGGCCGGAGAATACCGGATTCGGGGGATCGTCATTGGGAGCGCTGATTGCGCTCTATACCGTAATCGCCAGGCCGGGGGTGATTGGGCGGTTGCTGCTGGAGAGTCCGTCGCTTTGGGCGTCGGGCCGGCGGTCGATCAAAGAGAGCCGGTCGGTGAGAATTTGGCCAGAAAGAATATTTCTGGCGGTGGGAACTGCCGAGACAGGAAGCGCAGAGCAGAGTCGGACTGTGGTTGACGATGTGCGGGAATTGGCGGCGATCATGCGGCGGGCGGTTCTCAGTGAGAAGCGATTGCGGCTGGTGATTGAGGATGGAGCGGGGCACAACGAGACGGCGTGGGCGGAGCGGTTTCCCGAGGCGCTCCAATTCTTGTTCGGGCAGGGGGTTTAGGTCAGAGAGGATTCCGCGCCAGAACTGATTTCCTACCGAGGTTCCAGATCCCATATAAGAGAGCGGCCATCACCGGGACGGAAAGCTGGAAGTGTGTCCAGCGCGCGAGTGGCCCGAGCAGTGGGAGTACAAACGCCAGATAAAGGAGGAGTTTGAAGTGGCCCGTTGCGGGTTGGTCGGGTTGAGCGACGATCCAGTCGGAGAGTAGCAGGAATGCAGGTGCGAGGATCACGAGGTCATAGACGGTGAGATGCGGGGCGAGGAGAACGGTCGCCAGCAGCAGCGCCGAATAGCGCAATGACAAAGAAAGGCGGCTCCGCCAGCAAGCTACGGTCAAGGCCCATATGAGGAAAGCGGTCGTGAGGTAGAGCGCGAGAGAAGCCGAGGGCCAGGGAATGAGCATGGCCCAGAACGTGCGCAGCGAGTGAGTTTGATAGAGTCTGGGCTCAAGCAGCGGAAGCAGGCTGGGCACGCTGAGGAGCCTGCGCACCCAGTCGCGGAGTGGACCGGGGCCGTAGTAGAGCCAAGCTGCAGCAAGCTGAGTTGTAGCTGAGAGAAGCCCGCCGGCGATCACCTGCCAGTTGAGTGTGATTGCGAAGATCAGGGCGGCGGCGAGGGCCAGTTGGGGCTTGAACATGAGACATCCGAGAGCCAGGCCTGCGAGGAATTCGTGCTGAGCGCGCTGGGCGCAGAAAGCGGCGGTGAAACAGGCGAGAATCAAGGCCGAGGTTTGTCCCCAGGCGATGACGTGCCAGAAAGCAGGGAAAGCAAGGGCAAGAATCACGACGGTGAGTTTGTAGTTGCGCAGGCTGGGGCAGACGCGCCAGATGGCATAGCAGCACACGCCGTAAAGGAGCGAGGTGAGAGTGAGCCAGAGGACGAGCGCACAACCGTAGGACAGGCGGGCAAAGGGCGCGAAGAAGATCGAAACCTGCGGCGGATAAAGCGGGAGATAGCGGATGCCCGCGGCAGCCGGGACGCTCTGCGCCGCGCGTAGGGATTGCGCTTTCATGTCGTACAGGTCGGCGCCGCAGTGAGCGAGAGCGAGAGAGCCTAGAGTGTAGAGATGTAGAAAGTCCGTGCCCTTGAGATTGCCGGCGCGATCAAGCAGGCCAGGCGTGGCCACATTCCATAAATAGGTAGACCAGAGGCAGAGTGCGAGGATGAGGCCATGCGCGCGCAGGCGGCGGACGGTCAGAGACGAGGCGGCGGATGCCAGCATGAGGTCATGCCTATCATAAGCCGCGCTTGAACTTGATCGTCGAAAGAACTGCGGGCCTTCGCGACGCTAGAGGCCTGAGCTAATCGGGAGAAGATAGAGAGAGCGCGCGCTCGGCAAGCCTGGCGGCGAAGAAAGCGCTGGGGTGGATTCATGTCGCTACTGGTGCCATACCCGCTCGTTTACTAAATTAAATTAGTAGATTGCGCCCGAACTCGAGACGGATCGAGACAGAGGTAAAGCTTGTGCATCTCGAGATGAAGCCCAGATTACTCTACAGGGAGGAAGCAGATTATCATTAAACTGTGGGTCGATTCCGCTGGGGAGTTGTCTTATAAAGGAACAGACAGCGACAATCTGTCTTTGCGTTGGGGTAGGATGGAAATGATGACGGCGCGACGCTACGAAAATAAGGTGGCACTGTGAAAACAAAAAGGGGTGTGATCGGAATTCTCACTGGTGGCGGCGATGTGCCCGGCCTGAACCCCGCCATCCGCGCCGTAACCATCCGTGCGCTGCGCGAGGGCTGCCAGGTGATTGGCATTCGCCGTGGGTGGGCCGGGCTGGTCGACATCGTCCGCGAAAAAGACCACGACAATAGCGAGAACTTCCAAACGCTGTCCGAGGATCTGGTCAACCGCACTGGCCGCACCGGGGGCACGTTCCTGCACACCTCTCGCACCAACCCCGGCAGGGTAGAGAAAGCCCGCGTTCCGCCTCACCTGCAATCGACTTATACCGCCGAGAAGAACGACCTGACCGCGGAAGTCCTGAAAAACATAGATTGGCTGGGCATCGACTACCTCATTCCCATTGGCGGGGACGACACGTTGAGCTACGGCGTACGGCTTTATCAGGAAGGCGTGAAGGTGGTCGCCATTCCCAAGACCATGGACAATGATGTCCCCGGCACCGACTACTGTATCGGCTTCAGCACCTGTGTGACGCGCACGATTTCCATGACGAACAGCCTGCGCACCAGCGCGGGCTCCCACGAGCGCTTCATGGTCCTTGAAGTCTTCGGGCGTTATGCCGGGTTCACGGCCATGCTCCCGACCATGGCCGGAGCGGCGCACCGATGCGTGATCCCGGAGCACAAATTCGACATCGAGCGGCTGACCGAGTTATTGGTTTCGGACCGGCAGAAGAACCCCAGCCATTACTCTGTCGTCTTGGTTTCGGAAGGAGCAATGTTTAAAGGGGGAGAAATGGTCTTCGAGTCCGACATCACGGACGCCTTCGGCCACAAGAAACTCGGTGGTGTCGGAGACTTGGTGTCCGAGAAGCTGAAGGAGCTTTCCCCCAAGTACAACAACGGTAAAACGATCAACACCCTAACTCAGAAGCTAGGCTACTTGGTCCGCTGCGGTGATCCCGACGCCATTGACTCAATTGTGCCGATGGCCTATGGCAACCTCGCCCTGGATCTGCTCTTGGGCAGGATTCACGGACGGCTTGTGGTCCTCAGGAATGGCCGTTACGACAACATGCCCATCGACACCGTTACTGCCTCGAAAAAAGTTGTCAATGTAAAAGAGCAGTACGACACCGACCGCCTCCGGCCGCACTACAAAAGCTTCGAAATGAAGCCACTTTTTATCATGACCAGCGAAGCGGGATAGTCGTGATCTGGTCGCGAGTTTCTTGCCGGAGCAGATCAATCTTCAACTTCTAGCTCTTGAGCCCGATGGCGGCGCTCTCCAGTTGATCATGGACTTGCTCTGCGCGGCAGAGAGCGGTTTGCACGTTGTCGCAGATATTTTCCGCGCCAACTACCTCTTCGAACTCCGCTCGATGAATCAGGCTGGCGGGTTGCTCGCGCGCCCCGCAGAGAATCAGGGTTCGATTGTTGGCGTGCAGTCGGCGGGCGACTTCTTCGATAGCGAATAGCCCGGTGGCGTCGAGTGCAGTCATGTTGCGCAGGCGAAGAATGACGACGGGCGGCAGCGTGTGCAAATCTTCGGTGACGGCGTTGATTTTGTCGGTGGCGCCGAACAAGAACGGTCCGTGGATGCGGAAGATAGTGGCGTAATAAGGGATGTCTTTGTCTTGCAGGATGTGCATGCGGCCGTCCTCGACGTATTCATCAGTGACTTGCGAAACGGTGGTGGTGGCGGCGACGCGGCTGATAAAGAGCAGTGCGGCGAGAATCATGCCGGCTTCGACGGCGACGGTTAGGTCGGCAAAAACGGTGAGAGCGAAGGTGACAAGCCAGACACTGATGTCAGTCTTGGTGAGCTTCAGCAGTTGCGGGATCTCGCGCCATTCGCCCATGTTGTACGCCACGACCATGAGGATTCCGGCGAGCACGGCGAGGGGCACGTGGCGCACCAGCGGCGTAGCGAAGAGCAGGATGCAGAGCAGAGTGAGGGCGTGAATCATACCCGCGACCGGAGACTGAGCGCCGGCGCGAATGTTGGTGGCGGTGCGGGCGATGGCGCCGGTGGCCGGGAGTCCGCCAAACATCGGAGAAATGATGTTGGCCACGCCCTGGCCAATCAGTTCGACGTTAGGATTGTGGCGGTCGTTGCTCATGCGATCTGAGACCACAGCCGACATAAGGGACTCGATCGCACCCAGCATGGCAACCGTAAGCGCGGGTCCAAGCAAGCCGTGGATAAGCTCGGAGCGGAACCGGGGTATCACAAAATGGGGCAAGCCGGCGGGAATCCCGCCGAAACGGGAGCCGATGGTTTCCACCCTCAGATTGAACAGGACGACGGCCGCAGTGCCGAGCAGTAAAGCGACGATCGCGCCGGGAATGCGATTGGAGACGGTGCGGCAGAGGATCATTACAATCACCGTACCCGCGGCCAACGCAGTCGCGGTGTATGAGAGTGTGTCGAAGTTGCCAACCAGAGCTTGCATGCGCTGCCAGAAGACGCCGGGAACTTTGGGAAGCTGGAGGCCGAAAAAATCCTTAACCTGGGTGCTGGCGATCAGAATGGCAATGCCGTTGGTGAAGCCGATGACGACTGGGCGCGGGATGAACTTGACCGCTGTGCCCATCCCGGCGATGCCCATGATCGTCAGCAGAATGCCAGCCATCACCGTACACATGAAGAGGCCATCGACGCCGTGAAGCGCGACGATGCCGGAGACGACCACGACGAAGGCGCCGGTGGGTCCGCCGATCTGCGTGTTGGAGCCGCCCAGCGCCGAAATCAGGAAACCGGTGACGATAGCGCAGTAGATGCCGGCTTGCGGGGTTAGTCCGGAGGCGATCGCAAACGCCATGGCTAGAGGCAACGCGACCAGGCCCACGGTGACACCGGCAATCAGATCGTGGAGAAACTTGTTGGCGTTATAGTCCCGCAGACAAAGGACAGACTTCGGGAGCCAACGTTCATCAAGGAAAGCCAACGCCATTCTACTATTATGCAGGTAGGATCGGTAGCTGAAAGAGAATTGGGGAAGGACGAACACACGAAGGAACATGGCTAGTTGCGCCGCAACTCAAGTTTCGGCACAATGCTCCACTGGATTGAAGAGAATGAGTAAGACTCTTGTGATTGTCGGGTGGGGAACGGTTGCATTGCTGGGCGGCGTGGCGGTGGGCGCAGTGGCCCTGCATCACGGCGAGCCCATCAACGCACTTTGGCTGGTGGCGGCGGCGGCCTGCTGCTACGCGCTCGGGTATCGGTTCTACAGCAAGTTTATCGCGGTGAGGATTCTCGTACTCGATGCCTTGCGCGCGACTCCGGCGGAGCGCCTCGAGAACGGTCGCGATTTTGTCGTCACCAATAAATGGGTGGTGTTTGGCCATCACTTCGCGGCGATCGCGGGGCCGGGACCGCTGGTGGGACCGGTGCTGGCGGCGCAATTCGGTTATCTTCCGGGGACGATGTGGGTGCTGGCGGGCGCTGTGTTTGCGGGCTGTGTGCAGGACTTCGTGATTCTGCTGTTCTCGGTGCGACGCGACGGAAAGTCGCTGACCGCGATGGCCAAGGACGAGATCGGTAGCGTCGGGGGATTCGTCGCTTACGTGGCGGTGATCGCGATTCTGATCATCCTGCTGGGAGTGGCGGCGCTGATCGTGGTGAACGCGCTGAAGTCGAGCCCTTGGGGCACGTTCACGATCGCGATGACCATGCCGATCGCGCTGCTCATGGGCGCCTACCTGCGCCGGATTCGTCCGGGGAAGGTGCTGGAGGTATCAGCGCTGGGATTTGTTCTGGTGCTGGCGGCGATTTGGGGCGGGCAGTACGTGTCCCAGAATGCGGCGTTGGCACAGCTGTTTACGTTTGGCGCGCCCACGCTGGCGATTCTGATCATGGTGTATGGTTTCGCCGCCTCCGCGCTGCCGGTTTGGCTGCTGCTGGCGCCGCGCGATTATCTGAGCACCTTCGTGAAGCTGGGAACCATCGGGCTGCTGGCCGTGGGTATTGTGGCGCTGCATCCCACGCTGCACATGCCGGCGCTGACGCGGTTTGTCGACGGCACCGGTCCGGTGTTTGCGGGGAAGATATTTCCCTTCGCCTTCATCACCATTGCTTGCGGGGCGATCAGCGGATTTCATGCTCTGATCTCAAGCGGAACGACGCCGAAGCTGATTGCGCGCGAGACCCAGACGCGCATGGTGGGGTATGGCGCAATGATGTGCGAATCGGCGGTCGCAGTGATGGCGATCATCGCGGCGTGCGTGATGCAGCCGGGAGTTTATTTCGCCATTAACTGTCCAGCGGGCATTGTGGGACAGGCGCCTGCGACCGCGGCGGCAACCATTTCCAGTTGGGGCTTTCCAGTAACCTCGGCGGACATGCAAACGCTGGCGCATGCGGTTGGCGAATTGACGCTTTACAACCGGACCGGCGGAGCGCCCGCGTTTGCTGTGGGCATGGCGCACATTTTCTCGCACAGTCTGGGTGGCGACAGGCTGATGGCACTGTGGTACCACTTCGCCATCATGTTTGAGGCTCTGTTTATCCTGACCGTTCTCGATGCGGGCACGCGCGTGGCGCGCTTCATGGTGCAGGATGCGCTGGGGCATATGTACGAGCCGTTGGGGCGAACGAGTTGGTATCCGTCGATTCTGATGACTAGCGCTCTGATCGTCGCGGCCTGGGGATATTTCCTGTGGCAGGGAGTGAAGGATCCGCTGGGGGGAATTAACTCTTTGTGGCCGTTGTTCGGCATTGCCAATCAACTGCTGGCAACGGTGGCGCTGTGCGTGGCTACGACGATCATCATCAAGATGCACCGCACGAAGTATGCGGCGGTAACGCTGGTGCCGCTGAGCTGGCTGGTTGCAGTCACGTTTACGGCGTCGTGGCACAAGATGTTCGATCCGGATCCGCGAGTGGGATTTCTGGCGCAGGCACAGTTGTTGGCAGCCGGTCCGGCAACAGGGCCGACGGCCAGGCTGATCTTCAACAACCGGCTGGATGCGGCGGTCACGGGAGTGCTGGTGGTCATGGTGACACTGGTGCTGGTCGAATCGTTGCGGCAGTGGGCGACCATACTGAGCGGGGCGAGAGAAGCGCGGGTGAAGGAAGCGCCGTTTGTAAAGACGCGGCTGGCGGAGGGGCGGGGATGAAACCAGTGCGAACGAGGATCCACGATTTCGCCGCCATTGCGGTCGCGGCGCTGCGGGAGATTTTTGATGAAGCTGCCTATGCGCGGTTTCTGGATCGGGCGGGGGTGCGATCGTCGCCTGAGGCGTATGCGGCGTTCCGGCGGGAATTCGAAGAGGCGAAACTGCGGCGGCCGAAGTGTTGTTAGGCGGTTTCCTGTTTGGTAACCTGGCGAATCCCCTCCCTAGGATCAGCACTGTTTCCGCGATAGACTGCAATCACATGCGAGTTTTGGGTATTGATTGTGGCGGGGCGTACACCGGGTATGGCGTGGTGGAGATGCATTCCGGGGGAGGGTTGGTGTGCCTGACGTGCGGGGCCATCAAGCTTTCGCTGCGGGATCCGCTGCCGCGGCGGTTGTCGCGCATTTATGACGAACTCGGCGGACTTATTACGGAGCACCGGCCGGATGAGGTGGCCATTGAAGGGATCTTCTACGCGCTGAATGTGAAATCGGCATTGAAGCTGGGCCAGGTGCGGGGAGTGGCTATGCTAGCGGCGGCCACGGCTGGGTTGGAGGTGGCGGAGTATTCGCCACTGACGATCAAGTCGTCGGTGGTGGGATATGGGCGGGCGGAGAAACAGCAGGTGCAGCACATGGTGACACGGCTGTTGGGATTGGCGGAGGCTCCTGAGCCGATGGATGCGTCAGACGCGCTGGCCATCGCGATCTGCCACTTGCATACCGCGGGCACGCTGGCGAGGCAGAAGGTTGCGGCGCGGTGACGACTCCTTCTCTCATGCGGGCTTTTCTGATTCGAGATCCCCGGATTCGAAGCATGCGCCTCTGGCGGGTGGTTGGGATGGTGGTCCTGGGGATAGCGGCAATGTCTGCGCTGTTGCTGGCGCAGCAGACGGATGGCAGCCGGGCGGCTTCGACCGCGGTAGTTACATTTACGCTGGACTTTCCCCAGTCCAATCCTGAGCACTACTCGATGGCGATCGACGGGGCAGGACATGCGCGCTATGAGTGCACTGGGAAGGTAGCGGAGAATTCGGAGGAGCAGGCGTACCAGACGGAATTCGAGGTGTCGGCGCGGAACCGCGAACGAGTCTTCGGGTTGGCGAAACGGGCGCAGTATTTCGCGGGCAAGGTTGACTCCGGCAATCGCAAGGTGGCCTTTACCGGTGCGAAAATCCTGAGCTATCAAGATGGCCAACGTTCTATTACGGCGAAGTACAACTATTCGAGTTTGCCAGCGGTCGAGCAGTTGACGGCGCTTTTCGAGAGTATGGCAAGCACATTGGAATACGGACGCCGGCTGACGTACTATCACCGCTATCAGAAACTCGCGCTGGACGAGGAGTTGAAGCGTATGGAGGAACAGGCGAAGGACGAGCAACTGAGCGAAATACAAGGAGTGACGCCTGAGCTGAAGGCTATTGTTGAGGATAGTTCGGTTATCAATGTAGTGCGGGCGCGGGCGAAGGAGATCATCGAGATGGGCAGTACGGCTGCAGCGGGGCATTGATGGGTGTAGTACACAGGGGGGAGATCCCATTTTGAGATAACGTTTCGGCGCAAAACCGTGTTCTAATAGGCGGGAACGGTCAGTATTCCGGAGGCTGCTATGTATAAGCCACGACTTCAGGGGATGGTGTTCACGGCCTTGGCCTGCGCGCTTTTGACGCTGCCCGCCACGGCTGATTCGCAGGCACGCATCGTTCGCTTGAGCGACGTGCAGGGTACGGTGCAGATCGACAAGAATTCAGGATTGGGATTCGAGAATGCCTTTGCCAATCTTCCCATCACACAGGGCACGCAACTGCGCACGCGGGAGAACGGCCGCGCCGAGATTGAATTCGAGGACGGCAGCACGCTGCGGGTCACTCCCAATACATCGGTTGAATTCAGCACGCTGGGGCTGAGCGATACAGGGAAGCGCATTACCGTCGTGGATCTGGCGGGAGGCAGGGCATACCTGAACTGGCTGGGGAAGAGCGGGGACGAGTTCACGCTGAAATTTTCCCGCGAGAAGGTGGAGTTTGGCCAGGCGGCGCACATCCGCGTGGCTAGCTCTTCCAGCATGGCGGAGATTGTCAGTTTCAAGAACGATCTGGAAGTTGTGGGTCCGTCGGGCACGGTGAAGCTGGAGAAACATAAGATGGTCAGCTTCGACGGGAGCAACGACGATAAGGCGACGGTGGCGAAGAATTTCGACCAAGATCCCTACGACGAGTGGGATCGGCAATCCATCGAGTATCACGATCAGTACTCGAAGAACGACTCGACTTCGAATGGCTACGGATCGAGCGATTTGAGCTACTACGGTGGGTATACGAGCCTTGCCGGCTACGGCACGTTGTGGCAGCCCTACTTTGCGGGAGCGGGGTGGAATCCGTTCATGGATGGCGCGTGGTCCTGGTATCCGGGCATGGGATACATGTGGGCGTCGGCGTATCCGTGGGGCTGGATGCCTTACTACTATGGGAACTGGATGTTTGTGCCCGGCTACGGCTGGGGATGGCAACCCGGAGGCGGGAACACGTGGCATGGTGGAATTCACTATGTGGGAGCGGCGGTCGCGGGCTTTCAAGCCCCGGTTGCGCCTAAGGGAACGGTGAATACGGTTGTGGTGGGTAGGGGTGGGGCGGTGGTGGCGAATGCTCCTGCGATGGGCGGGGTGGTAAAGAACGGGTCTGCGGGGTTGGGAATTCCGCGCGGGTCGGTGGGGAACCTCCGGCATTTCAACACGCAGGCGGCGAAGACAGGCTCGGTCGAGCTGCCAGCGGCGGCGCCGTTCGGGGCGAGTTCTTGGCGTGCGGGCGGGTATGGCTCTGGCGGGGCGCATCCAGTTGGTTTCGGCCAAGTGGGCAACGCAGGTGTTGGGTCCTCGGGACATTCCTCCGGTGGGGGCGGGCACAGCGCACACTAAGGAACAACCAGCGATTCGGTGAAGAGCTACAGGGCGGCCGGAAAAGGCCGCCCTAAAGCTTTTTCTGGGAGCAACCTTCTCTGTCATTATCGGACGATCACACCCGCATAGCCCACGACCGTGTCGAGATCGCCGGAAATATCTCCCGAGGTTGCGTACTTTACCAGCTCAGCCGAAGTTGCACCCAGATTCTTCGCGGCGGTCAGCATAGCGACGGCCGGACCGAAGCCACACATGCTGATATTTTTCTCTGTGACCACATCGTAGAGGGCGCGGGCATCGAGGGCGAGAATTGGTTCAATCGCAGCCTGGTCTTTCACGCGCGTGATGGAGTCGGATTCGTAATGATTCATGTCGCTGGAGGCTACGATCAGGACGCGATTGTTCTGCGCCACGATCACATCCGCAATCGCGTCCCCGAGTTGTTTCAGAGCTTCGAACCGTCCGGTGCCGAGCGCGATGGGAACGAACTTGAGCTGGGGCTGGAGCGTTTGCAGAAAGGGCAACTCGACCTCAGCGGCATGCTCGCTGCGGTGCGCGGCTGAATCTTCGTCGAGGAGCGGGCAGCGCCGCTTGAGAGCGGCAGCGAACGCACTGTCGATGGGAACGTTGCCTAATGGCGTCTCCCAATCGCCTTCACTGACGATGGCCAGGGCGCGGCCTCTACCGGTGTGGTTGGGACACAGCACGAGGCAGAGCTGGGGAATCTCCAAGACTCGAAACACGGCGCCCGCAACGTGGCCGGAATACATGTAGCCCGCGTGGGGGGCGATGCAGCCCAGAGCGGGAACCGGTTTTCGTTCGGAAGTCTGGGCGAGGTAGGTGCAAACCTCCTGACGCAGCGAGTTTCGATCGCGAGGATAGAATCGTCCGGCGACCGCTGCAGGGCGGATTGGGGTCGCGGTCATAGACGCTCCTGTCGCGGCACAATGCTACGAGCCGTCGTGCGAGTTTCGCAAGGCACGAAACAGTGCCGCGCTTTCTTTCAGACTCAAGGTCTCGGCGCGGGCAGCAGGGTTCACGCCCGCTTGGGCGAGGGCGGCACGTAGACGAGCCTCCGAGTAGTTGGACTTGAGATTGTTCCACAGGGTTTTGCGTTTCTGGCCGAAGGAGAGCTTCAGAAAGTCGATGAAACCATCTTTCGTCTGGCCATCCCCGTCAAGGCCCAGTTCATGATGTCGCGGCGACAGGGTGAGCCGCAGTGCGGTCGAATGCACCTCGGGCGGCGGTGAAAACGCTCCGGGCGGCAGGTTGAAGAGTTTCTCCACGCGGGCATAGAGCTGCACGGTGGCGGAGAGCAGTCCGTAATCGCGGCTGCCCGGCTCGGCGGCAAGCCGATCGGCCACTTCGCGTTGCACCAGGATAACGATGGTCTCGAAGTATTTGGAGTAGTCGAACAGGCGCAGCAGGATGTCGGAGGTGATGTAGTAGGGAAGATTGCCGATTACCTTAACCGGCTCGGGATGGAATTCGATACCGGGGCGGCGGAGGCCGGGCTTGGGGCCGAACAGGGAATCGAAATCAATGGAGAGAATGTCCGCCTCGATGACCTCGACATTGGAGAACATGCCGAAGCGGAGGCGAAGCTGCGCGGCCAGGACGCGGTCGAGTTCCACGGCGATCAGGCGGCGAACGCGCTTGGCGAGCAGGGAGGTGAGGACCCCGCGTCCGGGGCCGATTTCGAGCACGGTGTTTTGGGAAATCTCGCCCAGGGCATCGACAATCTGCGGGGCAAAACTGTCGCTGGCGAGGAAATGCTGTCCCAGCTTGGGCTTATGTTGCGGACGACGAGAGGAGACGACCTTCGGCACGTTGACCCTCTTTTCCTCGGGCATATAAACTGGCTGTTCGGCCCGCGCGTGTTGCGCGCGGGAGGTTGGGTCCGGCAATACCTACTCATCATAACGTGCGCCCGCGAAAAGCGGGACTTGCCCGGAGGAGTTCATGCATATCACATTCGCAGCATCGGAAGGGGTGCCGTTTTCAAAAACCGGCGGCTTGGCGGACGTGGTGGGCGCACTCCCGCGCGCGCTGGCCTCGCTGGGGCATCAGGTTAGCGTGTACCTGCCTCGTTACCGGCAGACCAAGCTGGCTGATCCGGCGACCGTGGTGCGCAGCATCACCATCCCTTTCGACGACAAGTATCGCTTTGCCTCGGTGGTGACGGCGGGAACCCAGGCTGGGGTGCGTTTTTATTTTGTCGAGTGCCCGGAGTACTTCGATCGCGATGCGCTCTACGGCACGCCCGCCGGGGACTATCCCGACAACAGCGAGCGCTTCGCCTTGTTTTCTCGCGCCGTGTTGGAGGCGGCGAAGATTTTGGGCGTGCCGCATATTTTCCATTGCCACGACTGGCAGTCGGCGCTGGTGCCCGTGCTGCTGCGCACGGTTTACGCAGAAGACCCGGCGTTCCGCGACGTGGGCACGGTATTTACCATCCACAACATGGGCTATCAGGGACTGTTTCCCCCGGAAACTCTGCCCTTGCTCATGCTGCCCTGGGATCTGTTCACGATGTCGAAGATGGAATTCTTTGGGCAGGTGAACTTTCTGAAAGGCGCTCTGACCTATTCCGACTACGTCACTACCGTGAGCCGGAAATACAGCCAGGAAATTCAGACGGCCGAATATGGGTTTGGACTGGAGGGCGTGCTGCGCGATCGGGCGGCCACCGTCACGGGTATCTTGAATGGTGTGGATTACGACGAGTGGAGTCCGCAGGCGGATACGTTCATTGCAGCGAAATATTCTCCGCAGGATCTTTCCGGAAAAGCTCAATGCAAGCGGGATCTGCTAACGGCGTTTAGCGTGAAGAATGCCGATCCGAAGGTACCGGTGATCGGAATTGTGTCCCGTTTCGCCGCGCAGAAGGGGTTTGACTTGATCGCGCAGATCATGGACCGGCTGGCCCGCGAAGAGATGATCGTGGTTGCACTCGGAGCCGGCGACAAGCAGTATG
>Ga0302324_100010312_pt1 | contig 19365 bp, 19 predicted proteins | sample Palsa_T0_1_FD_201949 | JGI IMG/M metagenome (GOLD analysis project Ga0302324, IMG submission 201949) | Peat permafrost microbial communities from Stordalen Mire near Abisko, Sweden - Palsa_T0_1 | ecosystem: Environmental > Terrestrial > Soil > Palsa > Peat permafrost | place: Sweden: Abisko...
CAACGTGGACAATGCGGGTCCGGTTGTGAGCGTTGCGAACTGAGCCAGGTGGCTCGTCTCGGGATCGCTCCGACCTGCACCGAGGCTCGGAGTACCCACTGCAAGCAACGACCAAGGTCCTGCCGTCGCGCGACTGGAGATCGCGGAAGGGACGTGTCGGGTGGATCCGGGCCCGCCACAGCACCTCGTCGGAGAGCATGTTGCCCAGACCGGCCAGAACACGCTGGTCCATCAGCACCGACTTCAGCGCCCCGTTTCGCCCTACCACCCGCTCCATCAACCTCTGGCCACTGAGCCCGAGCGCGTCGGGACCTTGCTCACCGAGAATCTTTGCGAGGCCGTCATCGTCGTCAGCGAGCCACAGGCCGCGTAGTTTCCTCTGGTCCCGAAAGATGAGCCTTCCGTTCCCGACGGAAATCGACACCCGATCGAATCGCTGGAGCTCCCCATCGGCACCGTCCCATATGAGGCTGCCGGTCATCCCGAAGTGAAAGACGAGCGTCGGTCCGTCCGTCGGGGCCAGCAACCACTTTCCCTGCCGATCGGGCTCCCCGAATCGCCGGCCCTCGAGTTTCTGCACGAATTCGTCACTCGATCGGTCCCGCAGCACGCCCCGATCACGAACCTCCACCGCCGTGATCTGTTCGTCAACGACATGGGACTGGAGCAGGCGCCGAAACCCCTCGACGTCAGGCAGCTCGGGCACGTCCAGTAGCTACCCAACAATGGAACTCACCAAAGCTGTGGCGACCAATCTGGGCAGGCGACAGACGCTCACCGGGTGATCACACCGGCATGGAAGGCGTCGACCCACTCGTCGACGACCGCCCACTCCAACGTCAGCCACGCCAGCCGCTCGTCCTCTCCCGGGGGGACCGGCGCAGTGGGCCAGGCTCGCACCGTCATCGGCGTCCGCAGCGGGAGCCGATCCCAGACATCGCGGACGCCGACCAGTCGATCGAGCCCGGCGTGGGCCACCACGACGACGTCGAGCCCCGAATGGGCGTCCACGCAGGCGAACACCCCTGCGGGACGCGGCGGCAGGACGTTGGTCATCAACGTCGCCACCCTCGCTGCGTCGGGTTTGCGCTCTCGTCGTAGCCGGCCGATGGCGCGCGTCCGACGGAGTGGCGTCCAGTTGGCACCCTCGGGGAAGAGGAGGAGCGCATCGCCCGGGCCCAGATCGCCGGCCAGAGCGCCAAGACGGCCCGTCGGGTCCTCTCGGGCGCCCCTCGAGGGTCCGAGGAAGCACGAACCGAGACGATTCAGCAGCAGGTCGATCAGCGGATCGAACTGAAGGACGTCCTTGAGCACGATGCGCACCCGGCGGTGGTAGCGGGTGAGGAGCAGGTGGGCCAGGGCGAAGGAGTCACCCGGTCCGCCGTGGCGCGCCAGCACGAGGACCGGCTCGTCTCGCCCCAGTGCGGTCGCATCCGAGGTGTCGGCCACGACCACGTGGAAGCCCAGCCAGCGCCGACCCGCCGCCAGCACCCGCCCGAGTGCCCAGGCCAAGAGGGCCTGGTTGGCGGCCCTCCACTCGGCGTCGGCGCGCAGACCGAGCCGGCCCGGTACGACGCGGCGCACCCACAGAAGGCCGGCCGCCGCCAGTGACGCCAGTTCGACCAGGCAGTAGCTCAGGGCCCACGCGGCGAGGCGCAGGATCCGGCGCCGGGAGGTGAACGGGGCCAGGACCGCGCCGATCAGGGCGACCACGAGACACACCAGAGCCAGGGCCACCAGGACGAGAGCGTCGAGCGGCAGCAGGCAGCGCCGGACGGGCCGGGAGGGCAGCATGGGCACGAGCGGTCCGCGGCCGCTATCCGGCGCCGAGATCGTCGAGGAATCGAGAGGAAGCCTCGTGGGCCGCCTCAATGCGCTGACGCACGCCCGAGACACTGCGATAGCGCACGGTGAGCGCAGGGGCCGTGGACCCGGTCGGCAAAAGGTGCACGCCGACGCCCGCGGGCACGTTGGCGAGCTCCTCTTCGAACTGGTGGCGGCGCGCGATCTCGAAGGCCACGAGGGCCACCTCCCAAGGCCGGGTCGGTGGCCGCAGCGGTTGCTCGAGCCGGCCCACATGGAGGACGAAGATGCGACGTGCGCCCAGATCGGCCGCCCGACCGATGGGCACCGAGCGGACCAGACCGCCGTCGAAAAAGTGCTCGCCGCCGATCTGCACCGGGGGCAGCAGGCCGGGCACGGCGCAGGAGGCAAGGACGGCATCGGTGACCGCGCCACTGGTGAACCACCGCGATGCGGCTCGCTCAATGCAGGCGGCGACGCACTCGAAGCGAACGGGGAGATCGTCGAATTGAACGGCTCCGAGCCCTTCGTCGAGCAGTCGCCGCAGTCCCTCGTTGCTGTGCAGGTGGGTGCCATGGCGCGCCAGCGTGCCGAGCTGTCCCAGCACCGACTCGCCGAACACGCCCCGAGTGGAGAGACCGGTCCACAGATCGACCATGCGATCGACCGCGGCACTCGAGGGGTCGGCGGCCAAGAACGCGCCGTTCAACGCGCCCACACTCGATCCCACGATCAGGTCGGGTGTGATCTCCCGTTCCACGAGCGCCCGCAACATCCCCACCTCGGCCGCGCCGAGTACACCGCCGCCTCCCAGCACGAAGGCGGTGCGCGTCTGGTCGGTCATGCCTCGCGATGGTAGGGGTTCGTCGATCAGGTCATCGGCGAATCACGTCATCGGCAGATCACGTCATGTCGGAACGGGCCTTCTTCGCCCGCGCCGCGCCGATGGCGGTCTTCACGTCCTTCTGCTCCTCGGGAGGCGGCAAGACCGACGGGACTCCCAGTGACTCGAGCCACAGCTCCCGGCTCCAGCCGGTCGTGTGGTACAGGTGCTCGTCCTCCTGCTCCTCCACTTCCTTTATGGCCGAGCGGAGCGCCGTTCCCTTGTCGCCCTTTATCCGCGACGCCGTCTCGCCCAAGAGCTCCCAGTTGAGATGATCCTTGGTCTCGGCGAGCGTCACGCACTCGGTGGCCACCAGTTCGGCCGACTCGGGGGAGCCTTCCGTGAGCGCCATCTCCATGGCCTTGACCAAGGACGCGCCGATCTGACGCACCACCTTGCGGCCCGGTGTCTCGACGGTGGGATCGAGCCCGAACACGCCGAGGACGTTCTCGACCAGGTCGACGTGGTGGGCGGTCTGGTCGCGGTACTGCTCCCACTCTTCACGCAGGTCATCGTTTTTCACGCAGCGGAGTGCCGTCTCGTAGACCTGTACACCGCCCTCCTCGCTCTCGAGTGCCTGGTACAAGAGTTCGTGCAACTGATCGTCGTTCATGGCCCACCTTCACGTAGGGAGCGCCGGGATCGCGCTCTGGAGACTTGAGTGCTACCCGTCCCCATGGCGCGTAACCCTGAGAACTGTGCGGGGTCCCGGTCCGGTCGGGCCCCCGCACAGGTGATCGGGGCTTTTCAGTAGCTGACACCGCCGCTGTTGGTGGCCGTGCTGGCCGGCGACTTGGTCTTGGTGGACGAGACGGCGTGCGCCGCACCGCCGGTGATGACGATGTTCACGTTCATGCCCATCGCCTTGTGATCTGCGACGGGGCAGAACATGTCGTACTTTCCATCCGTAAAGGTCACCGTGAGGTTGAGACTTTTATGTGGAAGCTGGTCTCCACGGCCTTGACGGTGGTCGCCTTGGAGCTCGCACCGGCCGGCCCGCCGCTCGCCAGGGCCAGTGTGCCCAGCGTGGCCAGGGGGATGAGGCCGATCTTCACGCAGGTGGAACGGGGTGTCATGGGGGGTCCTTCCCTTCTCGGTTGCTCGTCAACGGCTGTACGGCGCGGGGCGGCGGAGAGATTTGACGAGCGATGAGAACGAGGCGCGGTCCACGGCAACGGTGGTCGGGGAGAGGGGCCTGGTGGTAAAGTTGACTATCTGTTTCAGGAGCGCCGCCCCTGGTAGGTGGTGCCGGACGAGGAGTTCTATGTTCGACGGTCGCTGGCGCGATGCAGTCGACCGGTCCACCGGGCCAGTCGGGGTTGCACTCCACCGCCGAGGCATTACCGCTGATGTGCTGACGGCGACGGGCCTGGTCTCCGCCGCGGGCACCGCCGCCGCCGTGGCCACGGGACACCTGCACATCGCCATCGTCCTGCTCATTTTGACCGGGCTGCACGACCTCCTCGACGGGCCGGTGGCCAAGGCCGCCGGGACCGCCTCGGTGCGCGGTGCCTTCTTCGACTCGGTCACCGACCGGGTGGCCGACGCCGTGATCATGGGCGGCGTGGCGTGGTACCTGATCGACAAGAACGAGGGCCACCTGGCCGTCCTTCCCCTCGCCGTGCTGGGGGTCACCGCGCTGGTCTCCTACGAACGGGCCAAGGCCGAATCGCTGGGCCTGTCGGCCAAGGGCGGGTTGATGGAACGCGCCGAGCGCATGATCCTCCTCGGAGTGGCCTTTCTCAGCGCCGCCTTCGTCGTCCCGGTCCTGTGGGTGATGCTGGTCCTGATCTCGGTCACCGCCATCGCCCGGTTCGTCAAGGTGTGGAACGAGGCGTCCGGAAGGGATGTGGCCATCCGCAAGCGGGTGGTGGCATGGCGCGAGGGCCGGGTGGAGTCGCGCTGGCGTACCTGGCGTGAGGGCGTGGCCGTTCCCCTCGGTTCGGGGAACCAGAGGGCCGGCGCCCCGGTGGGTCGCTGGCGGGCCCGGCGCCAAGAGGCGCTGAGCAGCCGGTCCGGCCGCACGCTGCGGGCCCGGCGGCGCGAGACGCGCCTGCACCCCCGCACGGGCAGCGGTTCGACGAAGGGCGGATCGACGAACGGCGGACAGGGGGCCGGCGGACAGGGGAGTGGCGGACCGAGCCGTGCGCGATCGCAGCGCGGGCCGCTCGCCTGAGCCTGCGCCCGGCCTAGGTACCCAAGGTGGGTGAGCAGAGCGGGCCCCGACCGGCCTGGCGCGCCACGGCGACCTATCTGACCTATCGGGGACTGGGCACGGCCATGGGTCTCGTCCCCGAGCCGGTCGCCCGCGGCGTGGCCGCCGGCGTGGGGCGGGTCATGTCCTGGCTCGGCGGGCCGTCACTGGCCATGAACGAGCGCCACCTGCGCCGGATCCTGGCCTACGAGTGCACCGAGGGTGTGGTTCCCGACCCGGCCCTGGTGCGCCGGTGGAGCCGCCGCAGCTACCACGCGTACGCCCGCTACTGGATGGAAGGGGCCCGGCTGCCCTACGCCACGCCCGAGACCATCGTGGCGCGCATGATGGTCACCGGCGACGGGGAGGAGATCCTGCGCAAGGTGGCGGCCGAGGAGCGCGGCATCGTCATGGCGCTGCCGCACGTCGGGAGCTGGGAGTGGGGCGGCGCCTGGTTGGCGCTGGTGGACCTGCCGATGACCGCGGTGGTCGAACGGCTGGAGCCCGAGCGGCTGTTCGAGTGGTTCGTCGAGCAGCGCACCGGCATGGGGCTGACCGTGGTGCCGCTGGGCGAGGGCTCGAGCGCGGTGGTCCTGAGAGTCCTGCGCGACGGGGGGGTGGTCGGGCTGGTCAGCGACCGCGACCTGGTCGGCAACGGGATTGAGGTCGAGTTCTTCGGCGAGCGGACGACCCTGCCCGGCGGCGCCGCCACCCTGGCCCTGCGCACGGGATCGGTGCTCCTGCCCGTCGTGGTCTACTCCGGTCCGGGTCGCTGGCACACCGCGCTGGTGCACCCGCCGCTCGACACGACGCGCCGCGGCACGTTGCGAGCCGACGTCCAGCGGCTGACCCAGGAGCTGGCGACCTGCTTCGAGGAGGACATCCTCCGCCAACCCGAGCAGTGGCACGTCTATCAGCCCAACTGGCCGAGCGACCGGGTCCCGGAAAGCCGGGTCTCATGACGCCGGTCCCATGACGCCGGGTCACATGAAACCGGCCCCATGAAGATCGCCATGCTGTCGCCCTACTCGCTCTCCCGCCCCGGTGGCGTGGTGGGCCAGGTGCACGGCCTCTCCCGGGCGCTGGTCCGACTGGGGCACGAGGTCACGGTGATCGGTCCCGACGACGAACATCCCCGCGGGGCGGGTCCCGACCTCTACGTGGTGGGGGAGCCCCGGGAGGTGCCGTCCAACGGCTCGGTGGCCCCGGTGACCCTCTCGCCCCTGGCGTCACTCAGGGCCGAGCGCTTCGTGCGCCGGGGCGAGTTCGACGTGCTGCACCTGCACGAGCCGCTGGCGCCGGTGCTGTCCTACGCGTTCATGGTCAACCCTCCGGTCCCGATGGTGGGGACGTACCACCGAGCGGGCGTGAGCCGGTGGGTACCGGTCCTCAAGCCGCTGGTCAAGCTGGTCGGGTACCGCATGCAGGTACGGGTCGCCGTCTCGGAGGCCGCCCGCGAGACGGCCCAGCAGTCGAGCAAGGGCGCCTACGAGGTGCTGTACAACGGCGTCGACGTGGAGCGCTTCAGCGAGGTCGAGCCCGCACCGACGGACCGGCCCACGGTCCTGTTTCTGGCCCGCCACGAGACGCGCAAGGGGCTGAACGTCCTGCTCGACGCCTTCGCACAGGTGGACCGGACGGCTGTGCTGTGGGTGGCCGGCGACGGGCCGCAGAGCGAGGTCCAGCGGCGGCGCCACCCCGAGTCGGACCGGGTGAAGTGGCTGGGCTTGCTGAGCGACGAGGAGAGGGACGCCCGGCTGCTGGGGGCGGACGTGCTGTGCGCGCCGTCGCTGCACGGCGAGTCCTTCGGCGTGGTCGTGCTGGAGGGCATGGCGGCCGGGTGCTCGGTCGTCGCCTCGGACCTGCAGGGGTACCGCTCCGCCGCCGGCGGGCACGCCACCCTGGTCTCCCCGGGCGACGTCACCGCGCTGGCGCGGGCGCTGGGCGTGGCGCTGGCCGACGCCGCCGAGGGCAGTGGGCAGTCCTCGGCGGGCGCGTTGAAGGCGGCCGCGGCCTACGCCCAGGGCTGGTCGATGGAGAGCCTGGCCGAGCGCTACCTCGACGTGTACGAGCGGGCCATCGCCGCCTTCCACCGGGGCGCCCGCTAACCCGGGGCCTCCGTGGTGCGGTCCGGTGGTCGGCCCGAACTCCCACCCTGCGTTCAGTCGGGTCCCACGCCATGGACAGGTGACTGTCAGGTTGACCGTGCAGGATGCATGGGTGGGATCCCTGCGTCGCACCGATCCGCTGGTCCGCAGCGACCAGGTCGGGCCGCGCCCCGGCGAGCGGCGCCGGCCCTACCTCGAGACACTGAACCTCTATCGCGTCCTGGCCTGTGCCGCGGTCGTGGCGAACCACGCCTTCATCTGGTCCAACATGAGCACCAACGTGGTCGGCACCGGCTTTATCACCATCCTCCACCTGAGCCGCTACACCTTCTTCTTCCTCTCCGGCCTGGTCGTCGTCTACTCCCAGCTGGCCCATCCCCGTGCGCTGCGGGAGTTCTGGAAGCGTCGTTATGTCCAGCTGGGAGTGCCCTACCTGGCCTGGACCGCCATCTACCTCGTCTTCGCGCTCATCACCATCAGCGCCGCATGGGACGAGGTCGGGAGGTTCCTGCGGCACAACATCCTGCTGGGCTACTCACAGCTCTACGCCGCCAGCGTGATCTTCCAGTTCTACCTCGTCGCACCGGCTCTCCTCTGGCTGCTGCGGTCCACCCGCCGCCATTCGGCGATCATGGCCGTGAGCCTCCTCTTCGCCTTCTTCCTCGATTACACCCTCCTGTACCCGTCCTGGTTCCCCGCGCTCGCCGGCGTGGAGAGGGCCATCAACTCCGTCCTGCCCTGGGGCCGTAGCCTCCTGACGTACCAAGAGTTCTTCGTCGCCGGCGCTCTGGTGGCGGTGCACTTCGACGAGGTGAGCGCGTTCGTCTCCCGGTACCAGTGGCGGATCGTCGGTCTCGGCGCCGCGATCGGCGGTCTGACGGTGCTGTGGTACGCCGTGCTGGTCGACACGGGCACCTCGCTCGGGACGGCGTCGAACCCCGTGCAGGCTCCGGCGGTGATCTGGTTCTTCGCCGCCATCGCCGCCATGTTCGCGCTGAGCCAGTGGTGGGAGCAGCGCCGGCGCGTGCCCTCGGGTTCGGTACCTCGTCTGGGCGTGACGACCTGCGCCGGCCTGGCCGCACTGACCGGAGGGGTGTGGTTCTGCCACAACCTCTTCCTCACCTCGCTGCGGACCCTGCTGGAGACCATCGGGGTGTGGGGGCGGCTGCCTTGGGAGGCCATCGTCCCCATTCTCTTCGTCGTCACGGTGGTGGTCTCGGTCGCCTTCGTCTCGCTCGTGCTGCGCACACCGCTTCGTTGGGTGCTCGGAGGGCCGGTGCGGGCCGAGCAACGGGCCGAATACGCCCAGGACCTCGCCCGTCCGAGCCCCGTCCCACTGCGACCCATTATTGAGCCACCCACCACCGAGCCGCCCACCACCGAGCCGCCCAGACCCGTCACCGAGGGCGAGCCCTACACTGCGGTGGGTGTTGACGGTGATCGGGCCATCGGGGGGCACCGGCACGGTCCATGACGGTGGCCCCGGGCACCCCGAACGGCCGGCCCGGATCGACGCCGTCATGGCCGGCGTCGCCGACCTGGCGCTCGAGCTCGGGGATGATCTCGAGCTGGTGGCCCCCGAGCCGGCCGACCTGGCGGCGCTGGCCCGGGTGCACTCCGCTGCGTATCTGACACGCCTCGAGCAGTTTTGCCGATCGGGCGGCGGACACCTCGACCCCGACACCTTCGCCCACCCCGACTCGTGGCCGGCCGCGCTGCTCTCGGCCGGGGCCGGACTGCAGGCGATCGACCTGCTGCGCCGGCGGAACGAGGGGGTGGCATTCGTGGCCACCCGGCCTCCGGGCCATCATGCCCTGGCCGATCGCGCCATGGGCTTCTGCCTGTTGAACAACGTGGCGGTGGCCGCCGCCGCGCTGGCGGCGTCGGGTGAGCGTGTGCTGGTCGTCGACTGGGACGTGCACCACGGCAACGGGACGCAGGCGATCTTCTGGGACGACCCGTCCGTGCTCTACGTGTCGACCCACCAGTACCCGTTCTACCCGGGCACCGGGGCCGCCGCCGAGGTGGGCGGGAGCGGGGCACCGGGCCTGACGGTGAACGTCCCCGTGCCCGCCGGGGCGACCGGCGACGTGCTGCGGCGGGCCCTCGACGAGGTGGCGGCCCCGGTGATTCAGGGGTTCGGGCCGACCTGGGTGCTGGTCTCGGCCGGCTTCGACGCGCACCGGTCCGACCCCCTGGCCGAGCTGGCCCTCTCCAGCGGGGACTTCGCCGTGCTGGCCCGCTCGGTGGCCGCCTACGCGCCGGCGCCCGGCCGCCTGGTGCTCTTCCTCGAGGGGGGCTACGACCTGGCGGCCCTGCGCTCTTCGGTTCGGGCCACGCTGGGGGCCCTGGCCGGAGCGCCGGAGTCAGGGCGGCCGGGGTCGGGGGTGCCCGGGTCGGGTGAGCCCGAGCGGCCGACGTCGGGCGGGCCCGGGTCCGAGTTCGTGGCGGCGGCGGTCGCCGAGCGGTGGCGGGCACTGGGGGTAGGCTGAGCCTTCCGATGGCCGACGAACGCACAGACGGCGCCCCCGCCGGCGGAACCGGGTCGAGCGGGGGATCGAACCGGAACCGCAACCGGAACCGCAGTCGCAACCGCAACCGGGGCGCCGGGGGACAGCCGGCCGGCTCGGGCGGCCAGCCCCGCTCGGGCGAGCGACCCAGATCCAACGGCCAATCCCGCTCCGGCGGTGGGTCCCGGCCAGGCGGCCAGTCGAACAGGAACAGGGGCGGATCGCGCGACGTCGCGGCGGCGCCGGTGGCGCTGGCCCCCCGGGTCATAGAGCCCGGCCTCGGGGCCTCCGAGATACTGCCCGGCGAGGTGGCGGCCAACCGGCGCCACGCCGTCTGGCTGTGCGCGCTGGCCGCCGTGCTGCCCGCCCTCGTCGTCGGCGTCGTCGTGGCGCTGGTGGCGTCGCTGGTGCTCGGGGTGGTGGCGCTGGTCGTGGCGGAGGTGGTGATCGGCTACGGGCTCTGGCGGGCCGCACCGGGTGTGGCCCTGCGCCACGTGGGCGCGGTGCAGGTGCACGAGCACGACTACCCACTGGTCTTCAACCTGACCGAGGGGCTGTGCGCCACCTTCGGGTTGCGCATGCCCTGTATCTACGTGGTCTACGACGCCGTCCCCAACGCCTGCGCGCTGGGTCGCAATGCCGCCTCGGCCGTGCTGGTCGTGACCTCGGGCCTGCTCGAGACGATGAGCCCCATTGAGCTCGAGGGGGTGATCGCCCACGAGCTGGCCCATGTCAAACGCGACGACAACGGCGTGTCGGTGATCGGGCTGATGCTGGCGCGCTACGCCGGGGCCGGGCTGTTGCGGCGGTGCGTGGGGGAGGCCAGGGAGTACCGGGCGGACGTCGTCGGTGCGTCCGCCCTGCGCTACCCGCGCGGCCTGCTCGACGCATTGCGCCTCATGGAGAAGGCACCGGCCCCTTCGGGGAATTCGGTGTTCGGCCCGGCCCGCTTCGCCGCCACCAGGTACGTGTGGATCGATCCGTCCGTCGGTCATCACGACGAGCCCATGCCCGTGGGAGACCTCGATGCCACGTCGGTGAGGGCCGCCGCGCTGTGCGAGTGGTGAGATAGGGGCGGTCCACCCCCGTAGACTGGAGTCATGAGTAGCGCCGAGGTGCCCAACGCCGCCGAGCCGAACGCCGACCGGGAACTGACGGGCACGTTCACGGTCAAGCGGGGGCTTGCCGACATGCTGCGGGGCGGCGTCATCATGGACGTGGTCAACGCCGAGCAGGCCAAGGTGGCCGAGGACGCCGGCGCCGTCGCCGTGATGGCCCTCGAGCGGGTGCCCGCCGACATCCGGCGTGACGGCGGGGTGGCGCGCATGAGCGATCCCGAGCTGATCGAGGGGATCCAGGCGGCGGTCACCATCCCGGTCATGGCCAAGGCGCGCATCGGGCACTTCGCCGAGGCCCAGGTCCTCCAGAGCCTGGGCGTGGACTTCATCGACGAGTCCGAGGTCCTCTCGCCGGCCGACGAGGAGTACCACATCGACAAGTGGGGCTTCTCCGTCCCCTTCGTCTGCGGGGCGACGAACCTGGGCGAGGCGCTCCGGCGTATCTCGGAGGGGGCGGCCATGATCCGCTCGAAGGGCGAGGCGGGCACCGGGAACATCGTCGAGGCCGTGCGCCACCTGCGCTCGATTCTCACCTCGCTGCGCTCCATCGCCGCCTGCACCGACGGCGCCGAGCTCTACGGCTGGGCCAAGGAGCTGCGCGCCCCGGTCGGGCTGGTGCAGGAGATCGCCACCTCGGGCCGCCTGCCGGTGCCCCTGTTCTGTGCCGGGGGGATCGCCACGCCGTCGGACGCCGCGCTGGTGATGCAGCTCGGCGCCGAGGCCGTCTTCGTCGGCTCGGGCATCTTCAAGAGCGCCGACCCCTCCCGGATGGCCTCGGCCGTGGTCGAGGCGACGGCGCACTTCAACGACGCCGACCACGTGGCCAAGGTCTCTCGCGGGCTGGGGGAGGCCATGCGGGGTATCGAGCTCTCCGCCGTGACGGAGCGCCTGGCTGATAGAGGGTGGTAGCGGCTTCCTCTGCGCCGACCACGATCGGTGTGCTGGACCTGCAGGGTGACGTGCGTGAGCACGTGGCGGCGCTGACCGAGGTGGGCGCGGAAAGCCGGCTGGTCAAACGGCCCGCCGACCTGGCCGGGCTGGCCGGCCTCATCCTCCCCGGCGGCGAGTCCACCACCCTGTCCATGCTGTTGACCTCCACCGGCCTGTTCGACGCGGTGGCCGGCCTGCTCGACGAGGGATTTCCCGTGCTCGGGACCTGCGCCGGGCTGGTGCTGCTGGCCGCGGAGGTGCTCGACGGCCGGCCCGATCAGCGGTCGTTCGGCGCGGTGGACGCCGTCGTCCGACGCAACGGGTTCGGGCGGCAGGTGGCCTCGTTCGAGACGCGGCTGGAGTTCGGGGAGGGCCCGCCGCTGCCGGCCGTCTTCATCCGGGCGCCGTACGTGGTCTCCGTCGGCGCGGGGGTCGACGTGTTGGCGACCGTGCGGCACCAGGTGGGGAGTGGGGTGGACGTGGCGTCTCCGGCGCTGGTCCGCCAGGGCGACGTGCTCGCCTCCTGCTTCCATCCCGAACTGACCGACGACCGCCGGGTGCACCGCCTCTTCGTGGAGATGTGCTCGGTCCCATAACTCAGTGCCATCCCATAACTCGGTGCCATCCGATAATTCGGTGCCATAAGGAGATGTGCCCGGTCCCACACGGCTGCCTGAGTCGGTACTATTGGAGGAGCGCGACCGACTGAGGAGGCGCAGATGTGGATCGTCGCTGAGGTCCTGCTCGGACTGGTGGTTCTGGGTTTGTTGATCGGCCTCCACTCCGGCCCGCACGCGCACATCGGCGCCGGTGCGATCGGGGTGATCGGAGCCGCCTGGCTCGTGTTCATGGCCGTGTCCGGGCGGTCCGCCCCCGTGCTGTGGGCCCTCCTGCTCGTCGATCTCGTCGTGTCGATCGCCGTGGTGGCCCTGGCCTGGAAGGGGCTGTCGGGGCGCCACACCATCGAGCCGGTGCACCACCATATTGAGGAGCGGCAGCTCGGTTCGTTGGAGGCAGCCGAGGGCGTGGCGGTGAGCGCCCTCACGCCTGAGGGCATCGTGCGCGTCCGCGGCGAGGAGTGGTCCGCGGTGTCGGTCAACGGGCCGGTGCCGGCGGACACCAAGGTGCAGGTCCTGCGGGCCGGCGGCGTGCGGCTCGAGGTGTGGGGCGAAAACGGAGAGATTGGGCCCAGGGAGCGGTTCGAGGAGTGGTATCTATGATGATCTTCGAGGTGGTAGCCGGCATTGTCGTCTTCCTCTTGATTCTGGCGTGCGGGTTCTCCGTGCGGATCGTGCGGGAGTACCAGCGCATCGTCCTGTTCCGGCTGGGCCGGGCGGTGGGGCTGCGGGGCCCCGGCCTGGTGCTCATCAACCCGGTGACCGATCGGACGGCGTGGGTCGACCTGCGCGAGCGCTTTTTGGAGATCCCGCACCAGACGGCGATCACCAAGGACAACGCCTCCATCTCCATCGACTTCATCATCTTCTACAAGGTCATCGATCCGTCCATGTCCGTCCTGCAGGTGCAGAACTTCGCCACCGCCGCACAGAACGTGGCTGCCACCACGCTGCGCAGCGTCGTGGGGGACATGCTGCTCGACGACGTGCTGTCCCAGCGCGAGGACATGAACGCCTCACTGCGCATCCGCCTCGACGAGGTGACCGAGCGCTGGGGCGTCAAGGTGACCACGGTCGAGGTCCGCGAGGTGAACCCGCCCACCGGCGTCCTCGAGGCCATGACCCGCCAGATGTCGGCCGAGCGCACCCGGCGGGCGGCGATCACCGAGGCCGAGGGCCAGAAGCAGGCGGCCATCACCCTGGCCGAGGGCACCAAGGAGGCGGCCATCCTGGGCGCCGAAGGGGAGCGGCAGTCGGCCATCCTCCGGGCCGAGGGGCTGGCCGCGGGGCTCGAGAAGATCCTCGTCGTCGGGCAGGGGCTCGACCGCAACACCATGCAGCTCCAGTACCTCGAGACGCTCAAGCAGGTCGGTACGTCGCCGTCGACGAAGATCGTCGTGCCGATGGACCTGCTGGGCGGGCTGATCAGTGGACTCCAGGGGGCCGTATCGAGCGAGCAGGCCAGCCATGCGATCGGGTCGAACGGTGCGCTGGGGTCGCCGGCCGCCAACGGAGCGACGGCGGGTGCCACCGGAGCGACGGGGCCCGGGGCCAACGATTCGGGCGCCGGCTGAGGGTTCGTGCGCCGGCTGGTCCGGAGCTCAGCCGGCGGGCAGTAAGGCGGTGTTCAGGTAGGCCACCTCGAGCTCCGCGCCATCGGGATCCCGGAAGAACACCGAGAGTACGGCGGGCCCGAACTTGGTGACCTCGCCCGGCGAGGCCCCGACCGCCACCAGACGGTCCCGGAGGTCGAGCAGTGCCTCCTCGGAGTCCACCGACAGGGCGTAGTGGTCGATCGGTCCCCGGCCACCCATCTTGGTGCGCTCGCCGAGGATGGAGTCCGCCGGAACCTCGAACACGTTGAGCGCACTGTGGCCACCCATGTTCACGATGGCCATACGGGGGTGGTCGCCCTGTCGCTCTATGATCGAGACTACTTCGGCCCCGAAGATGTCCTGGTAGAAGGCCAGGTAGCGGTCCAGGTCGGCGGTCATGGTGGCTACGTGGTTGAAACCCGTCGTCCGTGGGTGACTCGACATGTGCGCCTCCGATCTGAACCCAGTCCTTACGCTACCGGCCGCCGATCCTCGGTCGACCCCCGGTCAGGGGTTCGTGTAGGGCGCGGTTGGGGCCGATTAACGGAGAGTGTTTCCTAATAGTGGGCCGTGTTCAGTGGACCGGCAGGGGAGGGAGGCGGGGCACGGGGGTCTGCTCCACCGCCGCGGCGTCGAGCCGTTCGTACGGAATCGTCTCTCCGGCCGCAACGGCCACCGGGATCCGGTTCTCGGGGGGCGGCAGAGGACAGGTGGCGAGGTCGGTGTAGGCGCAGGGCAGGTTGACGGCCCGGTTGAAGTCGACGATCAGCGATCCGTCGTCGGCCACCGGTCCGAGCACCACCGAGCGATTGGCGGCGTAGGTGGTGACGCCCGACGTGGCGTCGGTGAACAGCACCAACAGCTGGCCCTGACTCGGGCCGGGAAAGGCGGTCAGCGCCAGGTCGACCCCGTCCACGGAGACCTCGACCTGCCCGACGGCGTGGTAGACGTGCTCCAGGCCCTCGACCGCTGCGCCGACCGTGGTGGCCCTGGGCTCGGCGAACGGAGTGAACCGGCCGGCCAGCGCCCACCGGGGATCGGGTGGGTAGGCGGGGGTGCCCGTGTAGGCGATCCGCAGCGGGTTGTCCGGGTGGCGGGGCCTGATGAGGTCGTAGCCGCCCCTCTTGGCGACCTCGACAACGTTGTCGCCCCATGAGGCGCGCACGCTGGCCCGCTCGGGAATCACCCCGAACGTGTAGTCGCCGGTGCGCGTCTCGCCGTCGACGAGCAGCTCCTCGCCTCCCTCGAGCGTGACGCTCACACCATCGGGCCCGGTGGACCAGGCTCCGGGGACGTCGTCGAAGCGTCGAGGGTCACGATCGAGCCAGTGGATGTTGGTGATCGCCAGGAAACCGTGCCTATCGCCCATGATCCCCTCGTGGTGGCGGTGCCATGTCTCCCACTCTCGGGCAAAGGTGTCGGGGTCCGGGTGCTGCGTCATGTCGGTCATTCAACCATCTCGGGGACTGTCGCCACGCAGTACCGGGGTCGTGTGTCCCGCCGAAAGTCGGGCACGTCGCATCTGTGCGGCAACCTCGTTTCGTCACAAACGATCGTCCATGTGGCGCCCTAATGCCGTAATAAGTGGCTAAGAATAGTTGGCCGAGGGTGGGCGAGGCGCCGCCTTCATCAGCGATTCACCGCTGTGACCTGGTCAGTTGGGCTCTTTCAGCCCGGATTTGCAACGCGGCCGGAGCTCGCTGCCGCGCATTGCAAACTGCGACCTTATGTGCATGTTGGGTTAAGATGACGTTACATAACAGGAGCCCTCGGTGGGCATGTGAGCGGCTGGTACGGACCAGTCAAAGGGAGGGACCACGACATGGCCCACAAAAAAGGCAGGCTTTTGGCGGCAGCGACCGTCATGGCAACAGTTATCAGCGGATTGAGCCTCGGTTTGAGCAGTGGAACGGCGGGCGCCTCGAGCAGCGAGCCGACCATCACCCTCGGTCTGCTCACCGACGCCACCGGACTCGGCGCCTCGGGCAACGCCAGCAGCCAGCAGGGCATGCTGGCCGCCCAGCAGCTAGCCAAGCGGGACGGCTACAACCTCAAGTTCGTGGTCGGCGACACGGCCACCAGTCCCGCCACGGCGCTCTCCGCCGGGCAGAGTCTGGTGGAGCAGCACCACGTGTTGGGCGTGATCGCCGTGTCGTCGCTGACGTTTTCCGCGGCACCGTTCTTCAAGGCCCAGGGCGTTCCCGTCGTGGGCGTGGCCGAGGACGCGTCGGAGTGGCAGACCGATGACAACATGTTCTCGGTCTACGGCACCATCCACACCAACCTGGTGAACACCGACAGCGGACTCTTCTTCAAGAGCCAGGGGGTCACCAACCTGGGCTCGATCGGCTACGCCATCTCGCCGTCGTCGGCGGAGGCGGCCGAGGGAGCGGCGGTCTCCGCCAAGCACGCCGGGATAAAGGCCGGCTACGTCAACGCCGCCTTCCCCTTCGGCAGCACCAACGTGGCGCCGATCGCCCTGGCCATGAAGGCGGCCGGCGTCAACGGGCTGTCGGCGGCGACCGACCCCAACACGGCGTACGCGCTGATCGCCGCGCTCAAGCAGGACGGCGTCAAGCTCAAGGCGGTGCTGTTGGCCACCGGCTACGGCGGTGACGTGACCAGCCAGGCCAGCCCGGCGGAGCAGCAGGCCGCCCAGGGTGTCTCCTTCGAGAACCCCTACGAGGTCATGGAGGACAACACGGCGGCTACCAAGCAGTTCGCCGCCGACCTCAAGGCGGCGGGGATCAAGGGCCTGCCCACCCAGTCCGAGTACAACGCCTACGCCTCGGTCGGCCTGATGCTGCAGGCCATCAAGGCGGCCGGCAAGAACCCGACCCAGGCCGAGATCATCACCCAGCTCTCCAAGGTCCACAGCTACGACGCGGGGGGCCTCTTCGGCAACGACCCGGTGGACATCTCCAACCGGACCAACTTCTCCGGCCACTGCTACTGGATCGCCAAGCTGGAAGGCAAGACCTTCGAGCTCGTCCCCGGGGCGCAGCCCATCTGCGGTACGACCATCCCCGGCGTGAGCGTCTCGCCGCCCACCTGATCGACCGAGGTTTGTGACGGCCCGGCCGGCGGAACGTGCAGTTCCGCCGGCCGGTGTCGCGTCCGGACCAGTGTGCCCGGACGGGCCCGCCATCGTGATCGGTGGCTGACGTTCGACCCGTGGTTGCCTGCATCCCCCCTCGGCCAAACTCAAGTTAGGCTGAGAGACCAGTGCGGGGCCCGTGGGGGGCGCGCGTGAACGGCCGGCGGTTGCCGGCCAAAGGGGGGACAGCACCATGGCCCATAGGATCAGCAGACTTATGGCGGCCGCGGCCGTCGTGGCGACCATCGCCGGTAGCGTGACCATCGGGGTGAGCGGTGCGACGGCGGGCGCCTCAGGGAGCTTGACGCCCATCACCATCGGTGTGCTCACCGATGTCACCGGACCCGGTTCCTCGGGCAACGCCACCACCGTGCAGGGCGTGGAGGCCGGAGTCCAGCTGGCCAAGCGGGACGGCTACGACCTCAAGTATGTGGTCGGCGACACCGCCACAAGTCCCTCGACAGCGCTGACCGCAGCGCAGAGCCTGGTCGATGAGCACCACGTCTCGGCGATCGTCGCCGTATCATCGGTGGCCTTCGGTGCGGCGCCGTTCCTCAAGCAGCAGGACACCCCGGTGGTCGGCGTGGCTGAGGACGCGTCGGAGTGGCAGACCGACAACAACATGTTCTCCGTCTACGGCATCCCCAAGACGACCTTGGTGAACACGGGCAGCGGTCTGTACTTCAAGAGCCAGGGGGTCACGAACCTGGGCTCCATCGGCTACGCCATCTCGCCGTCGTCGGCGGAGGCCGCCGAAGGTGCGGCGGCTTCGGCACAGCACGCGGGGATCAAGGCCGGCTACGTCAACGCGGCCTTCCCCTTCGGCAGCACCAACGTGGCGCCCATCGCCCTGGCCATGAAGGCGGCCGGCATCAACGGGCTGAGCATGTCCACCGACCCCAACACGGCCTACGCGCTCATCGACCAGCTCAAGCTGGACGGGGTCAAGCTCAAGGCGGTGTTGCTGGCCACCGGCTACGGCAGTGACGTGACGGCCCAGGCCAGCCCGGCCGAGGCCCAGGCCGCCCAGGGCGTCTCCTTCGAGGACCCCTACGAGGTCATGGAGGTGAACACGCCGGCCACCAAGCAGTTCGCCGCCGACATCAAGGCGGCGGGGCTCAAGGGCCTGCCCACCGAGTCCATGTACAACGCCTACGTCTCGGTCGGGATGCTCATGCAGGCCCTGAAGGCGGCGGGCAAGAACCCGACGAATACCGAGCTCGTCTCTCAGCTCACCAAGATCCATACCTGGGACGCGCTGGGTCTGTTCGGCAGCCACCCCATCGACCTGGCCAACCGGACCGACTACTCGGGTGGCTGCTTCTGGGTCGGCAAGCTGGAGGGCAAGAGCTTCGACCTGGTTCCGGGGGCGGAGCCGCTCTGTGGGAAGACCATTCCGGGAGCGACGGTCTCGCCGCCCGCCTGACCGGCCAACGTTGGTGACATCCCGGCCGGCGGAGCTCTCGGGTTCCGCCGGCCGGTGCCGCGCCCGGACCGGGTGCGCCCGGAGGGGTGCGCTCGGACAGATCGCTCGCTGTTGTTCGACCCGCGGCTACCCGTACCCCCACGTCGGCACGAACTTGGGATAGGCTGCGCCATCGATACGGGGCCCGTGGGGGGCGCGCGTGAACGGCCGGCGGTTGCCGGCCAAAGGGGGGACAGCAACATGGCCCATAGGATCAGCAGACTCATGGCGGCCGCGACCGTCGTGGCGACCGTCGCCGGTGGTGTGACCATCGGGGTGAGCGGTGCGACGGCGGGCGCCTCGGGCAGCTTGACGCCCATCACCATCGGTGTGCTCACCGATGCCACCGGACCCGGTTCCTCGGGCAACGCCACCAGCGTGCAGGGCGTGGAGGCCGGAGTCGAGCTGGCCAAGCGGGACGGCTACGACCTCAAGTATGTGGTCGGCGACACCGCCACCAGTCCCTCGACAGCGCTGACCGCAGCGCAGAGCCTGGTGGATGAGCACCACGTCTCGGCGATCGTCGCCGTCTCCGCGGTGGCCTTCGGTGCGGCGCCCTTCCTCAAGCAGCAGGACATCCCGGTGGTCGGCGTGGCCGAGGACGCGTCGGAGTGGCAGACCGATAGCAACATGTTCTCGGTCTACGGCATCCCCAAGACGACCTTGGTCAACACGGGCGACGGCCTGTACTTCAAGAGCCAGGGGGTCACCAACCTGGCCGCCGTCGGCTACGCCATCTCGCCGTCGTCGGCGGAGTCCGCCGAAGGTGCGGGTGTCTCGGCACAGCACGCCGGGATCAAGGTCGGCTACGTCAACGCTGCCTTCCCCTTCGGCAGCACCAACGTGGCGCCCATCGCCCTGGCCATGAAGGCGGCCGGCATCAACGGGCTGACCATGTCGACCGACCCCAACACGGCGTACGCGCTCATCGACCAGCTCAAGCTGGACGGGGTCAAGCTCAAGGCGGTGTTGCTGGCCACCGGCTACGGCAGTGACGTGACGGCCCAGGCCAGCCCGGCCGAGGCCCAGGCCGCCCAGGGCGTCT
>Ga0302324_100010314_pt1 | contig 19363 bp, 15 predicted proteins | sample Palsa_T0_1_FD_201949 | JGI IMG/M metagenome (GOLD analysis project Ga0302324, IMG submission 201949) | Peat permafrost microbial communities from Stordalen Mire near Abisko, Sweden - Palsa_T0_1 | ecosystem: Environmental > Terrestrial > Soil > Palsa > Peat permafrost | place: Sweden: Abisko...
GCCGCGGATGCCTTCCAGATTGGCAAGGTTGCTGGTCTTGCGCACCAGCATGCGGAGCTTCGCACCCTCGCCGGCCAACGCGCGCGCCACGTGGTGGCCCACAAATCCGGTCGCGCCTGTAAGAAATACTTTCATTCAAGCCCTTCTTGGCAGAGACCATCCTAAACGTTCGGCAGGAGGCGACGTTTTACCCGCTGAAGTCCCGAGGTTCGACGATAATGCACAATTGCATTACAATCATAACAGGAGGACGCAATGGCAACGCTCACGGTAACTTCGCGGGGACAGGTGACGCTGCGCAAGGAATACTTGCAGCACCTTGGCGTCAAGCCAGGCGACAAAATCGAACTCGGGAAAACGCCGAACGGCAAGTTGACTCTGGAACGTGCCCGGCAAAAGGGTAGTTGGGACGGCTTCATTGGTTGTCTAGCCGGCAAGTCAAAGGTTCGATTGACGATCGAAGAGATCAATGAGGGTATCGGCGCAGGTATCGTCGAAGAGTATGAAGCTGGGCTGAAGCGATGAAGATCGTTCCCGATACCAACCTGCTCGTGCGTCTGGCGGTCGATGACGATCCGGTCCAGAGGCGACTTGCAGCCAGAGCGGTGATGGAGGCCGAAGCTGTGATCGTTGGCCTCCACGCGCTCTGCGAGTTGGTATGGGTCCTTAGAACCAGGTATCGTTTCTCAAAAGCGCAGATCGTTCTGGCAATTGAAAACTTGTGTGGAGTTGAGAACGTAATCGTCGACAAGGTGGCTGTGGATGCAGGACTGGAGGCGATGCATTTCGGCGCCGACTTTGCCGACGGCGTGATCGCCCATGAGGGTGCGTGGCTGGGGGGAGAGACGTTCGTGTCGTTCGACAAGAAGGCCGTGTCGGCAGTCGCGAAGCAGGGGATGAAGGCCGAGTTGCTGGGGTGAATCTTGATCTGGGGCCCTGCTCTCCCAGACCTCAGACGCGAGACATGGGGCATCTGGCTCTCTGTCATGGCGCAGTCTCCAACATAAACGTGAGGCTGTACGCTGGGCCGGAGTCTTCTGGGGCATATCTCATTCTCCCCTTGGTCACATCGCTTACCTCAAAGCGGGCGTGAGCAGCCTCAAGCACGGTCAAAGACGTGTTGTCCACGGAAATGTCGTCCAGACGAACGTCGCCGTCGAGGGTTTCCAGAAGGACGCCGTCGTTGCTACTGCCGTGGGTTTTGACCGCCTGTTCCGCTACATAGGACGCAAGGCTGGCGATATTTGGGGATGGTTCGTTGGTTTCGATCTCGATGCGTAATTTCACTCAACCTCCTTGAATAAAATAGCTTGGAGCGATGCGCACTGTGAACCTGATCTTTCGCCTTAATCCATGCTCGCCCGGTGGATCACTGGTTAGTCCAGCAGGCGGAACATGCGGCGAAACTGGAATCGCAGGTACGCCCCGTAAAGCCTTGGTTCGTCCAGCTTAAATTGTCCTACGTCGAATTGCGGTGTTGGCTTCTCATTGGTTTTCCAAGTCGCAACGCTTCTGATCCCACGGCAGACCCCGATGATCGTTTTCAATTGAGCCTCAAGCTCGTTCTTTTTGTTTTGAAGGCGTTCGCATTCGCACGTTACCTCGCGCAGTTCCGCCGCAAGTTGCCGGTAAACTTCGTTTGGGTCCAGCAGGACTCCGTTGTCCTGTTTGTTTTTCAGGGAACAGATACTTTCCTCCCTCCGGAGGGTCGCCTCTGCGTCACGAACGATTTGGCCGATGGCGAGCAGATCGCCAGCGTCGAGAGCAAAGAAGTCTCGCCTTGTTCGCTTAAGCGCGAAAGCATACATCGCTTTCTGTTCAAGATCGAACGGACAGTCGGTTTCGAATTCACGGCTCCTCACTAGATAGGGATTGCCTGTTCTCAAGTGGTTGAGCCGAACCTCAACGTCGTCGTCCTTGGTTGCGCCAATCTTGTACTCACCGTTGGATGTGTCGAGATAGAGATATACATGTCCCATTCTGCGTCGCCTCCTGGTAATTTTGGCCCGTATTTTCGGGGCTGACTCAATTTCATAGCTCTTTATCGCGGCGGTGTCAATAGCATCCGGACGCCCGTAGGTGCTGTCAAAAAGCTCAAGATATATCCTCAACATATATCGGAGATATCTCCTAAATATGCCGGGCATATCTCCTGGATATTTCGCACATAAATGAAAATTTATTTTTTCTCTGTGTGCAGATAATGTGTTGCTCCGGGAGCAATGAAATTAATGGCGAATCTTTGGTAGGCATAACAGAGCTTGCATCGGTCGGAATGGAAGGAGATTGCGCCGCTTTGCCGAAGGCAATCGCAGATCTGTACTTTCCCAAGTCTCAGAATCGGAACCTGGGGCACCCGGCATCTCAAGTGCTCTGCACGCGGCGGAGCCTACTCCAGCGCCTCCGGGTGAAGTGCGATGTTCTTCTCGCCTGCTGCCTTGCGCGCGTTGTATTTCTCTACCCACGCTTCCCAGTGCTTGCCCGCGGCGCGGTCTTTGCCGCTGAACTCAAGCCGTGCGATGTCGGCGTAGCTCACCTTGCGCTTGTCGTTCGCGCTCGGCGTGAAGTATTGCACAAACGACTCGGCCAGCGTGGGTCCAGTGATGCGGTTGAAGATGTAGGCCTCGATGCGTTCGCCGTTCTTGAGCGTCAGCGTCACATCGCCGCGATAATCGAATGCCTTCTCAAGCGCCTGTCGCAGGTCATCTTCGCCGGCCAGCTCGGGAATCCAGCCCTCGAGATGGTCGTGCGTGAACCCCGGAGCCAGCTCCAGCGTCTCAACCTGCTCGCGCGTGTATTTCAATACTTCAGCGGTCATGCGCGCGTCTCCTCAAGTTCGTGTGCCGGCCGCTCGATCTGCACCAGTGTCGCGGGCCCATGCGGAGCCGGCTGATTCAGCAGCCTCAGCGCGTGCTCGTCTTTGTAGCTTGAAAATGTGCCGCGCACCATGCCCCAGAAGCCCTTGAGCGAGCCGAAGCCATCCATCACGGCGGTCGGCTCATAGCCGCAGCTCACCATGCAGTTGGCGCATTTCGGATTGCCCGAGGCCGCGCCGTACTCTTCCCACTTCGTGGTCTCGAGCAGTTCCTTGAACGTCTCCGTGTAGCCGTCCTGCAAGAGGTAGCAGGGCCGCTGCCAGCCGAAGATGTTATAGGCCGGCGAACCCCACGGCGTGCATTCATAGTGCCGGTCACCCATCAGAAACTCAAGGAACAAGGGCGACATGTTGAACTTCCAGCTCTTTTTGCGATTCGACAGCGCCGCGCGGAACAGGCGCCGCACCCGCGCCCGGCCCATGAAGCGGTTCTGGTCCGGCGCCTTGTCGTAGCTGTAGCCGGGCGAGAGCACGATGCCCTCGACGCCCATGTCCATCACTTCGTCAAAGAATCCGCGGACACTATTTGGATCAGTCCCGTCAAAGAAGGTGGCGTTGGTGGTCACGCGGAATCCGCGCCGGACCGCCTCCTTGATGCCCTCGACGGCAATGTCGTAGCCGCCCTCGCGGCACACGGAAAAATCATGGTGCTCGCGCTGGCCGTCCAGATGCACTGAGAAGGTCAGGTACTTCGACGGCGTAAACTCCGGCAGCCGCCGCTTGAGCTCCAGCGCATTGGTGCAGAGGTAAATATATTTCCTGCGCGCAATCAGCCCGTTGACGATCTCCACAATCTGCGGATGCAGCAGCGGCTCGCCGCCAGGCAGCGACACCATGGGCGCGCCGCACTCGTCCATCGCTGCAAAGCACTCCTCGGGCGTGAGCATTTTCTTCAAAATATGCGGCGGATACTGCACCTTGCCGCAGCCGGCGCAGGCCAGATTGCAGCGGAAGAGCGGCTCCAGCATGAGCACCAGCGGGTAGCGCTTGTTGCCGCCGAGCCGCTTCTTGATCACATAACTGGCCACCGTCGCCATTTGAGAGATAGGAACAGCCATTGTTGAGTTAACCTCCGTAGTGCAGCTTTTAGCCTTCAGCTATCAGTTGTCAGTTGACGCGATCCCTCAGGGGCTAAAGCCCGGTGGTCATCGGCCTTTTTCGGCACGACTGAAGTCGTGCCCTGTTACAAAACACATCTGAAGTCGTGCCCTTTTACAAGACGCATCTGTTACAAGGCGCATCTGTCAAACGAGAAAAGCGAGCAGTCAATCTAGCGGCCGCTCTTCTCCATGGCCCGCGTATAGCCCGTCAGGGCAAGCAGCGGGAAGTAGTCGCGATACATCGTATACGCGAGATAAAAAACGCGTGGGAAGCCGGTTCCAGTGTACAGTGCCTGTCGCGCCGGCCCATTGCCAAGCGACTCATCCCAGCTGCCGTCGGCGCGCTGCCGCGTGAGCAGCCAGCGCACGCCTTTGGCAAGCGAGTCGGAGCGGTCGTCGCCCGCGGCCAGCAGCCCAAGCAGCGCCCACGCCGTCTGCGATGGCGTGCTCGGCCCCACGCCGCGCGTATTCGAGTCGTCGTAGCTGCCGCAGGTTTCGCCCCATCCGCCATCGGGATTCTGCACCATGCGGATCCACTCCGCCGCCTGCTGGATCTGCGGCTCATGATGGTCGATGCCCACCGCATCCAGGCCCCGCAGCACCAGGAACGTGCCATAGATGTAGTTTACGCCCCAGCGGCCAAACCAGCTTCCGTCCGGCTCCTGCTGGCGGAAAATGAACTGCACGGCCCGCTCCACGCGCTTGTCGTCGCGCGTGTAGCCATACGTCGCCAGCATCTCCAGAATGCGCCCTGTAATGTCCACCGTCGGCGGGTCCAGCATCGCGTTGTGATCGGCAAACGGGATGTACTGGAAGATCATCTTCGTATTGTCTTTGTCGAAGCTGCCCCAGCCGCCGCTGCGCGCCTGCATGGCAAACTCCCACGCGATCGCCCGCTCCACCACGCTGTGCTGATAGCGCTCCCGTGGATTGTCCACCTTGTTCAGCGCCAGCAGCACCTGCGCTGTGTCGTCGGTGTCGGGATAGAACTCGTTATTGAACTCGAAGTACCAGCCGCCCGGCTCGCAGGTCGGCACCTTCACCGACCAGTCGCCCTTGTGCCGCACTTCTTTCGACAGCATCCAGTCCGCCGCCTTGATCAGCCGCGGATCGGTGCGCGCGACGCCGGCCTCGCCCAGCGCATAGATGGCTTGCGCCGTATCCCATACCGGAGACACCGCCGGCTGCATGCGAAATGTCGGCTCCGCCATGTCGACCGTGGGCGGCTGCTCGATGCCCAGCTTCTCAAACTCGTCGCGCGCGCGGATCACCTGCGGATCGTCTTCGGAGTAGCCCAGGCAGCGCAGCGCGATGATCGCATTCAGCATGGCCGGGTAGATGGCGCCCAGGCCGTCCGACATCTCCAGGCGCTCCAGCATCCACTTCTCGGCGCGCTTGAGCGCCAGCGTGCGCAGCGGCCGGATGTGCACCGCCTCCGCCCAGTGGAAGATGCGGTCCACCATCAGGAACCAGTTGCGCCAGGAGAGGATCGCCTTGCGGTCCATGCGCAGCCGCAGTTTCGCGTTGGCGCGGCCGCCAACAAAGAGCTCGTCGATGCCATGCTCGGGCGGAATCTTCTTGAACGGCTTCTTGGCGTAGATAATCGCAAGGGGCACAAGAATCGAGCGCGACCACGAAGAGATCTCGTAAATGTTGAAATAGAACCAGTTGGGGAAGAGAACAATCTCGGGCGGAATGGCCGGCACCGCGTCGTAGTCGTACTGGCCCAGCGAGCAGAGATACATCTTGGTGAAGGTGTTGCACTCCACCACGCCGCCGTGCGCCAGGATCCACGCGCGGCATTTGGCCAGCCGCGGGTCGTCCGGGCTCATGTCCATGAGCTTGGCTGAGAAGTAGCACTTGACCGAGAGCGAGATGTTGCCCGGACCGCCGGGACACAGGCTCCAGCTTCCGTCCTCATTCTGGTAGCGCAGCATCTCCGTGAGTGCGCGGCGCAGCCGGCCTGGGTTGCCGCTCTCAAGCAGCGTGTGCACAAAGATGTAGTCGGCCTCGAGCATCGAGTCGGCCTCAAGCTCGCCGCACCAGTAGCCGTCCGCGTGCTGCCGCGAGAGAACGTAATCCCGCGACCGCGCCACCGCCGACTCCACCTCGGCCAGGTCCGCATCGATGCGGCCGAACCGGGGAATCGGGGTCGTTCTGAGCGTCTCGGGTTGAGTCTTCCCCTGCTGCATCTTCATGCGGTTCAAAACGCCTCAGTCTGTCTATCGGAATGTCAGAAAACCATCCCACCAAAATGGCGGATTTCCACCAAACAATGGGTGCCCCAGGTCCGATTGTGGGACCTGGGAAACCACAAATCTTCATCCTGCAAATCGACGGTTATCGCACCGCCACCGGCTCAGCCCCGCCCGCGCCGCCGATGGCCTGAATAATCTCAGGCGGCAGCCCAAAACGCACATTTTCCGGCATCACTTCTACCTCTTCGACGCGATCGAACCCATTTTGACGCAAATAATTGACCACGTCCTCCACCAGCACTTCCGGCGCCGACGCCCCGGCCGTAACCGCAACCGTCGACACGCCTTCAAGCCATTTGGGATCAATGGCCTGCGAGTTGTCGATCAGGTACCCAATGGTGCCCAGATTGCGCGACACCTCTACCAGCCGGTTTGAATTCGAGCTGTTGGTCGAGCCTACCACCAATACCAACCCGGCATCGTGCGCCACGTTGCGCACCGCTACCTGGCGGTTTTCCGTGGCATAGCAAATGTCCTGCGAGTGCGGCCCAACGATATTGGGAAATTTCATTTTGAGCGCGTGAATGATATCCCGCGCCTCATCCAGGCTCAGAGTGGTCTGTGTCAGGTAGGCAACGCGGTCCGGGTTGGGCACCTCGAGCGCCGCAACCTCCGCCACATTCGAAACCACCTGCGTGACCTCGGGCGCCTCGCCGAGCGTACCCTCGATTTCATCGTGGTCGCGGTGCCCGATCAGCACCAGCGAATAACCCTGTTTGGCAAACTTGACCGCCTCGATGTGCACCTTGGTTACCAGCGGGCAGGTTGCGTCAATCACGCGCAGGTGGCGCTCCCGGCTGCGTTCTTTCACAGCCGGCGAAACCCCGTGCGCCGAATAAATGACACGCTGCCCGTCAGGTACGTCGTCGATCTCATGCACAAAGATCGCGCCCTTGTCCGCCAACTCGTTCACAACATAGCGGTTATGCACAATCTCCCGGCGCACGTAGATGGGCGCGCCAAAGGTTTCAAGGGCGATCTTCACAACATCGATCGCGCGCACCACGCCCGCGCAAAAACCGCGCGGTTTGAGCAGCAACACCCGTTTTTCCGTTGGGGAAGCCGCGGCATGGGTACCGTTCGAGATGGAATCGAGCACAGTTGTGGTCACACTCCAAGTATACCAATCCGTGAAGTGAAGCGATAGCAGGGAATCGTTTGGAGGGGGGCTTTGGTTCGGTGTCGAACAGAGACAGTCGCCGGGTGCCCCATGTCTCGATTTTGAGACATGGGAGACTGCGGAAGCCTGCGATCAGGAATCTGCCGGGTGCCCTATGTCTCGATTTTGAGACATGGGAGACCGCGGAAGCCTGCGATCAGGAAACTGTCGGGTGCCCCATGTCTCGATTTTGAGACATGGGAGACTGCGGAAGCCTGCCGAACACGCCGAAACTCCGCTCCACCTGAAAAGCCGCATCCGGGTAAACTATCCTAATGACCACCAATACCACGCGCAACGGCCCACTCCGCATTCTGCTCGGCACGCTTGCCGTCGGCATGGTGGCCGGCGCACTTGCGTTCCTGATCGCGGCGCACGTGGTTCACTCTGACTGGTTCAGCAAGCTTACCGGCGGCCGGCCCACCACCATCGACTCCGGCTCAACGGCAGTGTTGCAGCGAATCCAGCAGCTCAACCGCCTGGAAACCGTGGAATACTCGCTCGACAAGATCGTCGAGGGCGAGAAGCAGAGCGCCTACCTGCCCGACTTCCTGGTGGGCGAAAAGCTGCTGCTGGTGGCCCACGGCGACGTAATCGCCGGTGTCGATCTCAGCCAGCTCAAGCTGGGCGACGTCTCGGTCCATGGCGACACGGTCCACGTCCATCTGCCCGCCGCCCAGGTGCTCTCCACACGCATCGACAACCAGCAGACCCGCGTTTATTCCCGCGAAACCGGCCTGCTGGTCAACGCCGACCTCAATCTCGAGTCCCAGGTGCGCGCATCCGCCGAGCAGCAGATCGGCCAGGCCGCCCTCGATGACGGCATCCTCATCAAAGCCACGCAGAACGCACGCACCAGCATCACCTCGCTCCTCTACGGCCTGGGCTTCCACACCGTCGAGGTCGAATCAAGCGAGCCACACCCGGCCATCGACGTGAAAAATCCGGCCGGCTAACGCGTTTTCGAGTCCGGTGTTAACGAGAATCTGGGTGCCCCATCCTTTGCGCGTCTTTTTGCGCAAAGGGTGGGAGCCACAGAAGAATACGCCGGACTGTAAACGCTTGGACCGAAGCCGCTCGAATAGAAACTCTCGCGCCTTTCCGCTTGCAATCCGCCAACCCGCCAACTTGCCAACCAGCGTGAGCTGAGCCAACTCGCCGCTTTCGTTCGAGCCCACTCGCCCACCCCGCGCACACCCGCAGATGCCCGTCCTCCATCACGCCCATTCGTTCCGCCCCTCCGGAACCAGTGGAACCCGCGTTAATCGCGGCTCACGGCCATCCGTCCCATTTTCGCCTCTCCAAAGCTCCCTCGAAAATTCCCAAGGGTAACAAGCCATGGTAGTTACTTGAGCATCACACCTGCGCTCGCGAACTGCCACTTAGTTGGAATGGCGAAAAAGGTTCATTGGCCCGATCATCAAGAAGTCGCTCAACGGAGAAATGCCGGCGAGTGCACAGCAATCAACAGGCAGGCCCGCCCGGCAAGTCCGGACGGGCCCTTTTTTTGGTGCCGCGTGCTTCAATCGATTTAGCCGGGGCGTTCCCGCCCAGCCTGTGGTAATCTTCGCTGTTCCACGAAACCGGAGAACAGCGATGAATCTACGGCGTATTGCGGGCATTTTCTCTCTGATGGTGCTGGCGGCAGGCGCGGCCCGCATCGCCTGCGCACAGGCCGATTACCCCTTCCGCGACCCCAAGCTCGCCGACGACCAGCGCATCGCCGACCTGCTCGGCCGCCTCACGCTCGACGAAAAAGTCCTGCTCATGTCGGATCATCCTAAAATCCCGCGCCTGGGCATCGTCTTCTCCGGCCAGGTGGAGGGCCTGCACGGCCTCGCGCTGGGCGGACCCGGCGGCTGGGGTGGCCGCGGCCGTCAGCCATTGCCTACCACGACCTTCCCGCAGGAAAAAGGCCTGGGCGCCACCTGGGATCCCGATCTGCTCAAGAAGATCGCAACCCTGGAAGGCTACGAGGCCCGCTGGGATTACCAGAATCCCACCTTTGCTCGTGGCGGCGTAGTGGTTCGCGCACCCAACGCCGACCTGAGCCGCCATCCGCTCTGGGGCCGCACAGAAGAGTCGTATGGCGAAGACCCGTTCCTCGTCGGCACGCTCACCGTGGCCTTTGCGCAGGGCCTGCAGGGGCCCGATCCAGCGCACTGGCAGGCCGCCTCGCTCATGAAGCATTTCCTGGCCAACGAGAACGAAAACGGCCGCACCCACACCTCATCCGATTTCGACGAGCGACTCTTCCGCGAATATTATTCCGTCCCCTTCCGCATGGGCTTTGAGCAGGGCGGCTCGCGCGCCGTCATGGCCGCCTACAACTCATGGAACGGCACGCCCATGATGATTCATCCCGTGCTCAAATCCGTGATGATCGACGAATGGGGCAACGACGGCCTCATCTGCACCGACGGCGGCGCGCTGGGCCTGCTCATCACCGCGCACAAGGCCTTTCCCGACAAGGAACACGGCGCCGCAGCCGCGGTCAAAGCCGGCATCAACCACTTCCTCGACACCTATATTGACGACCTGACCAAGGCGCTCAAAGACAACCTGCTCACCGAGGCCGACATGGACGCGGCTCTCAAGAATCTGCTGCGCGTCTACCTGCGCCTCGGCGAATTCGACCCGCCCGGCGTCGATCCTTACGCGAAGATCGGCGTCGAGACCGCCGGCGAGCTGCCGCCCTGGCAGCGCGAATCGAGCAAGGCCCTGGCGCGCCTGGCCACCGACGAATCCATCGTCCTGCTCAAGAACGACCGCAACACGCTGCCCCTCGACCGCACCAAACTCAAGTCGATCGCCGTCATCGGCCCGTGGTCGGACCAGGTGCTGCTGGACTGGTACAGCGGCACACCCGACTACGCCATCAGCGCGCTTCAGGGCATTCGCGAAGCCGCCGGCAGCGGCGTCAAGGTGCTCTTCGCCGACGGGTCCGATCCAGTAGAAGCTGCCGCACTGGCACGCAAGGCCGACGTAGCCATCGTCATTGTCGGCAACCATCCGGAGTGCAATGCCGGCTGGGATCAGTGCCCCACGCCCTCCAACGGCAAGGAGGACGTCGACCGCAAGACCATTGTGCTCGAACAGGAAGAGCTGGTGAGGCAGGTCTTCGCCGCCAACCCGCGCACCATCGAGGTGCTGCGCGCGAGCTTCCCCTACGCCATCGTCTGGAGCCAGCAAAACCTGCCCGCCATCCTGCACATGACCCACAACAGCCAGGAGGAGGGCCACGGCCTGGCCGACGTGCTCTTCGGCGACTACTCGCCGGCAGGCCGCCTCACCCAGACCTGGCCCACAGGCGACGATCAGCTCTCGCCCATCCTCGACTACAACCTGCTCCACGGCGAGACCTATCTCTACTCAAAGCAGAAGCCGCTGTATGCATTCGGCTACGGCCTCAGCTACACCACATTTGCGTACGAAGGGATTGCCCTGAGCGCGCCCACCGTTGCCGCCGATGGCAGCGTCACCGTGACGGTGAAAGTGAAAAACACCGGCAAGCGCGCCGGCGATGAAGTGGTCGAAATGTACGTGCAGCACCTAGGCCCGGATGGGAAAGGGTCCGCCGTCGATCGCCCGCAACTCGAACTGAAAGGCTTCAAGCGCGTCCACATCGCAGCCGGCGCAGAGCAGTCCGTCACGCTCGACTTGAAACCGCGCGACCTGGCGTATTGGGATGCAGCCCGCCACGCGTGGCGCGTGGAAAAGGAGCAGGTGCGCTTGCTCGTCGGCGGATCGAGCGATATGCTTCCCGTTCACGAAGATCTCAACGTGACTTCAACCGCGGAGTTCAAGCCGTAGGGTGCGGCACTCGATTCCCTCGCCTAACGGAGCCACAAAAGAGCGAGAAGATCGAAGATTCCGTGCGCAACGATGATCGGGAGCGCCTTCCGGGTCCGGGCGAAATAAATAGCAAAAACGAGGAACTGAAAAGACAGCGTCAACGCTCCAATCCATCCGTAATACAGGTGGTAGGAAGTCTGTACGAGCACACTCAAGATAATCGCGAGGACCGAGGACCCGGTCAGCGCGCTCACTTCGGTCATAAGGTAGGCCCGCACGATCAGCTCTTCAAAGAAAGGATTCAGAAGAGAAAACGGCACCATCATGAGTGAGGCGTGTCCGAATAGATCGCGTGGTGTCGGGCCTGCCGCCGCATGGGGGAACAAAGCGGCGTGAAGGAAATGGATGAGCGTGTACCCGATCGAGTAGCTGATATAGGAAATGATGGCTACCAGAAGCCCTGAGCCCACTTGACGCAGCGACCAGCTCAAGCCGATGTCTTTGAATCGCCGGTTGCTGCGAAAAAGCACGTATCCAAGCAACAGAAGCCCGGCCGATTCCTGAACGATCCCCATTGTCCACCTGGCGCCGGGAAAATGCGATACACCGCTCGGACCGTTTACAAAAATGTAAAGGCTGCTGAGGAAATTGCTTCCGCAGGTTATCAGGAGAACGAGGCAAACTTCGAACCAGCGGAGCCTGGCGCTCCCGACTGGGATTTCGGCCTCAACTACGGTTGGCGCAGTCTCGACCAGGGTTGCCAATTCTCCGGGCATCTCTGAGTTATACCGAACTCTCCGCCAAGGTGTCTCGTTCTTTTCGCATCCTGTCAATGATGCGGCCAAATCGATTGCTTCCCCAAGTCCGCCGCGGGCGTCCATTCAAGAGGTATCCTATCGATTGCCTCCTGGCGGCAGCTGCTGAGCCATCGGCCGCGACCTCCAGTCAGGAACCCTACAGAAGGGAACTGCGTACTCCTTACCATGAGACTTGCCGCAATCGGGCTGAATATCCTTTTTTGCGCAGCGAGTCTCGCCGTAGCGCCATCGAAACAGGTTCCGACGGCTGCAAAGCCGGCACCGGCGCCGCCCACTTTCGCAACCGTCCCCCTCATCGACCATCCGCTCAAGCTCGACGATTTTGCCGGCATGGCCCCGCGCCCCGAGCTGCGCGACAAGCTGGCACACGTCACCAACTTCATCCAGCAGGTGCCTGCGGACGGCAAGCCGGCCACCGAGTCCACCGAAGTATGGATTGCCTACACCCACTCCACGCTTTACTTCGTCTTCCTCTGTCACGACAGCAATCCCGGCCAGGTGCGGTCGCACCTCTCCCGCCGTGAAAACGTGCTGACCGACGACAACGTGGTCGTCCTTCTCGACCCGTTTCAGGATCATCGCACCGGCGTGATGTTTCAGGTGAACGCAGCCGGCGTGCAAGCTGATGCATCTTGGAGCGAGGCCGCATTTTCCGACTGCAGTTACGACACGGTCTGGGATTCCGAAGGGCGCGTGACCAAAGATGGCTGGATGGCGCTCATCGCCATTCCATTCCGCAGCCTGCGATTTCACACCGATCACAAGGACTGGGGCGTGGTCTTTCAGCGTAACCTGCCCCGCAACTCGGAGCAGGATTTCTGGCCGCGTGTTGCCGCCAACGTGTGCGGAGTCCTCACGCAAGAAGCCACGCTTCGCGGCATCGAAGGCGTGACCGGTTCGCACAATTTCCAGCTCAACCCCTACGCACTGGCTCAAAACGAGCGCAAGCTCATCGACCTCGATCCAACCAGCCCCTACTTCAGCTCGCGGCACCTTGAGGGCACGGCCGGCGGCGAGGTCAAGCTCGTCATCAAAGACAGCATCGTGGTGGACGGCACCATCAATCCCGATTTCAGCGATATCGAGTCCGACCAGCCGCAGTTCACCGTCGATCAGCGCTTTCCGGTGTACTTTCCCGAGCTGCGGCCTTTTTTCCTTGAGAACGCAAGCTACTTCAATACCCCGATCACCCTGGTTTACACGCGCAACATTGCGCATCCTGAATATGGCCTGCGCATGACGGGCAAGCTTGGCCGCACCAATCTCGGCGTCTTTGCCATTGACGACCGGCTGCCGGGCGAGGCCGTCGCGCCGTCCGATCCGCTCTATGGACAACGCGCCAAGGTTGCTGTTACCCGCGTGTCTCGCGATATTGGGGAAGGCTCGAGCCTCGGGGCCATCTATACCGACGAGATCATCCTCAAGCTGCCCCACGTGGCGAGCGTGAAAGTCGGGCCATCGTAGCATCAAGAATCCGACCTGCCGCAGCGGCTCTCTAGCAGAGCGAAACTGGGAAATGGGGGACATGATACGTATTCACGGCAATATTAGCTGGCTGGGTGGCCCATCCTTATTCCAGCCAACAATGAGGGTGCCCATCCTTCGCTTGTTTTGAGCAGAACAGTGGGAAGCCACGAACCCCGCTTCGCCAGGCCCCAAAAACCCACCGAACCTCAATCGACGAAAACAGCCCCAAAAAATAAATCAGGCCGAACTGCTCCATTTGGCCCAAAAACCACCGCAACCCCCTCATTCCAAGCGAATAAGAGCCGTCAAAAAATTTTGCGTATTATTATCGCCCTTTGGCGCACAATTGTGTTGGGGTCAGAAATCGCCCAACGGGAGAACCACCATGCGCCCCTCAGGTCGCCCTCACCAACGCCCCCAGGAAGCCCAAAACCCAGCCCTGCGCCGCGCCCCGAAAGGCAAAAACACCCACCCCTCCCCCACTATTGCCCCAACCCGTTAAAAAGAAGGGCGTTAGGTCAAAAAAAACCGATTTGACCCGTCGAAACAAAGCACTTGCAACACCGTTATCCAGACCGGCCACATCGCTCCAACTCACTGCTTTTTCGGCTCAGCATGGTTTGCCGGCCGCGCCGTTCCCACGCCATGATGCGGAAGCGGCGGGCCCAGCGGCGTTCTCTTGAGCGTTCCTTCATTCTCAGGCGGCGCGGGCGCCTTGGACGCCAGCGTCTTCTCCGCGACGAACCTCTCCGTCACGTCCACCAGCCGCTCGGTTTCATGCCCCTTGCGCTTGGCCACAATGCGGTAGTCGAACGCGATCGAGTCCGCGCCGTGCGCCGACTCGCGCACCTCAAAACCGCTGGCCGTCTCGTTGGTCACGAAGAGGGCGCCCGCATCCCCCTTGGGCGTGAGGAAGACATGGTATTCAACGCCGGTGTTGGCGGCGTCGGCAAAGGTCGGGTCAAGCTGCACGACGGCGCTGCCGTGCTCAAGCCGGCCTGAGCCAAAGTCCTCCAGCCAGCTCTCCGAAGACTGCACCGCGTAAGTCTCCACCTGGCGAGCACCGCCCTTTGTCGCGGCCAGCGCTTTCAGCTCGCCGGTGCAGCTCACATCGCCGGCGGTGCTGATGCCGCACACGCCGTCATTGCCCTCGGCCCGGATCACGCCGCCGAAGTCCTTGCCCGTAAGGCCGGCTAGCAACCCGGTGATGCCGCCGGAGTTATAGTTCTTAGCCAGCACGGTGGCGTAGCCGTTGGAGTTGTTGAAGAACGACCCGCCATTGTAGTAATCGCTCGAGCCGATCAGGCCGTTCATCGATCCGCTGTCGGCCCACAAAGCGGCGGCGTATTTGGCAATCTGATTTTGCGACACGCTGCTCTGCGCGTCGCTGCGGATGAAGGCGGCCGTTCCGTAGCCCCCATTGGCGGCCAGCAGGCCCCCGCCGGCTCCATAATTAATCGCTTCCACGGAGGGCGCATAGTAGCCGGTCCCAGGCTGGTAATTGGGGTTTCCCTGGGTGGTGTTGGTTTGAAAGATGCCGCCGTACCCGTGATACGAAAACCCATAGATCGCCGCTCCGTTGTCGGTCAAAGCATCGACGCCGTCGCTGTCAGGGTGTTCGTAGGAAGGCGCGGACGTGGTGCCCGCCTGCAAAGTTCCGTACACAGTCGAATTGCCGGAGACAATCTCGTTGCCCGTGACGGTGTCGCCATTGCTGAACGTCTGGTAGCCGGTGAAATTGTTGCTGGAGGCCAGCAGCGGCACCTGGGTGGTATCGACATTCAACGTCACCGAGTTCGTGGTGGGTGAAGCGCTGCCGCCGCCCGTCAACGCAGTCCCCGCAACCACGCTATTCAGCGTATTGGGAAATTTCTGTCCCGTGACAAATGTTGCCACGCCGTAAGGATTGATTGAAAAACCCGTATACCTCGGCGCAGCGGTTCCAGCAATGTAATACAGGTCCAGAAGGGCATAAGGATTTGAGGTGTTGTTGCCGGCTGGATGCGCTTCCCAGCCGTAGCTGTTAGTCACCGCGGCTGCTGTGCTGCTGTTGTAGCTGCTGGCCCCCAATTCGAGCATGGGGGACAGGTAGTCCGCGCCGGCGGTGGCTGCGCCGAGCGGAGGAAGATTGAGCGTGCCGCGCACCGTGGCCGCGCCCTTCACGTCGAGCGTGGTGGCGGGCGTCGCGGTATTGATGCCAACGTTGAAGGTCGATGTCCCGGTCTGCGTGATGGCGGAGTTGCCCAGCGTGCTCGCACCGGTCCATAGCGGGACGGTGCCCGTCGTGCCGCTGCCCGAGGGCGTCGTGTCAGGATTGATCCGGCTCAACGCCTCCGTATTCGCCTGGAGGGCCTGCGCAGTGGCGCCGAACTGCGCCTGGGTCACGAATTGGGTTGCAGCCAGGCCGCCCAGCGTCTCCGCATCCGCCGCCTTCATGGCGTAGGCTACTGACGACAGCTTGACCCGCGGCTGCTCCTCACCCCGCTCGATGCTCACCGCCAGCCATTGCCCCTGGCCCTGCGAGAAGAGCGCCTGCGGCAGCCCGCCCTCGGTCGCCGCACCCAGCAGTACGCTGAACCGCCCGTCCTGCCCCACGGTCACACGCTGCGTCTCCGACCACAGCGGATCCCCGCCGCTTGTTCCTCGATAGACGCGAAAGGTGGCTTCCACCTCGTCGCCGGCGCGGCCCTGCGCAGAGCCCGTGTAACGCATGAGCTGAGGAACCACGGGATGACCGGGCAGGCTGGGTGTCTGGGATGTGGACGCGGATTGGGCGGGAGCCGCCAGAGCTACCGCGATCGCGGCCAGGCTCAACACAGCGAGACCGATCCAGAAACCGGCAGTCTTGAACGGCAATTGTTGGGGTGTGCGCATGGGGATTGGCTCCTTGAGTGGATTGCTGGCGTGAACACAACAGCCAGGCTCGAAAGAGAACCGCCGATCGCTCGGGCGGATCGAAGACGGCTTCGTTGCTAGATCAATATAGGGTTCAATCGGTGCGAACAGCTAATCAAAAAATCTCAATTATTCTCAACGAGCATTGAGATAGGCTTTTCGAGGCTTCTGAAGGGGTTCTGGAGGACGCGGGCGACATGGCCTTGTCCTTCAGCGCTCTGATTCTGCGGGGTTTACAATCTGTAAAATGATCCATTTTGAGTGGAAAGGCGCAATTGCAGACGTACGCTGCTCGACCCGCTCGCTCGGGGAGACTGCATCGCTCAGACATGTTCAATGCGATTGCGGCTCCAAGAAACACCAAATTTGGCCGCTAATCCGCAGAGTGAAACTGTCCCAGGGGTCTTGAAATGCGCCGGGTGAGGAGGGAATGGTGCGCCCGGAGAGATTCGAACTCCCGGCCTTCTGGTTCGTAGCCAGACGCTCTATCCAGCTGAGCTACGGGCGCACACCTGGCCGCCAGCGCGGCGACCTAAGACAGATTATCAGTTCAGCCGAGCCGGCGCAATGGATTTGGGCAATCTTCCTGAGGCCGCCGGCGCTACTGCTCAAGCCGCCGGCGCTGCTTCCGGCGCGGCGGGTGCGGCAGGAGGAATCAGCGGCAGTTCTTCCACAATGTCCAGGCCCGTCTGCCGCACCAGGTGCGTCACCGCGGCGGCATTGAGCCGGGTGGCGTCGTACTCCACGCGCAGCGTATGCGCCGCCTTGTCGAACCGCAGCCGCCGGATGCCGTACACATCGCGCGTACTGGCCAGCGCAAACGTCGCCGCCTCAGCGGGCTGCTTGCCATACCGATAGAGGATTTCCACCGTGGTCATAGCATGATAATACAAGGATGAAGTCGATTGGGGCACAAGCCCGAATCCGGGGAGCCCAATACGAAAGCCCCGGATCATCACTCCAGGGGTCTTATATACATGGGTATCCGAGTGAACGGACGCCGTCCGCGAAACTCACAAACTGCTCAAATACTCCCGAATCTCCGGGCTCGACCAGTCCGTTGCGCCGATGAATTTGCGCCGGATGATGCCCTGGCGATCGATCACATACGTCTCCGGCCACATGTCGGTATGGAACAGCTTGGCCGCCGACTGCGCCGGGTCCCGCACCGTGGTCAGGTCGACATGGCGGCGGACAAGAAACCGGCTGTATGAATCTGGATCTTCATCGATGCTGACGGCCAGGATGGCCAGGTTCGGCTCCTCGTGATGCAACTGCTCGAGCGATGGCAGCTCCTGGATGCAAGGTCCGCACTCGCTCCACCAGAAGTTGAGCAGCACCACCTTGCCGCGATAGCTGGCCAGGTGAATCGACGTTGTTCCATCGGCCACCGTGAAGTCCGGCGCCGCCTTGCCAGGCTGGTCGGGCCGCGCGCCGCGGTCGCACCCAGCCAGCATGGCCAGCGCGAGCAGAAGACTGAGCGAGAGCAAATGTTGGGAGCGCACGTCTCTATAATACGGTCCGGGGAGATGAGAACGGAAGCAGCTGCGAAAGAAAGAGGCGCAATGGCGAATGACAGGCCCGAGACGATCGATGTAACTGGGGCAGGGCACTGGAAGCCCGTGCTGGGCCTGTCCGATGAGCCCGGCGAGCGCACCGCCCTGCCAGTCCGCCCTGGCACGGTATTCGACCAGCCCGAGCCCGACCCGCTCATCGAGCTCACCGTCATCGTCCCCGCCCGCAACGAGCAGGACTCGCTTGGCGCCTGTCTTCAGTCGCTGGTCAGCCAGTCTGAGGACATCTTCGAGATCGGCCGCGACTGGGAGCTGATCGTGGTCGACGACCAATCCACCGATCGCACCCCCCAGATTGCGAGTGAGATCGCCCGCAGCGTTGCCGGCGTCACCGTCCTGCCTGCCCCTGCGCTCGAGTCCGGCTGGACCGGCAAGAACAACGCCGTCTTCACCGCTGCCCGCCGCGCGCGCGGACGCTGGCTGCTTTTTACTGATGCCGACACCGTCCACGAGCCCGGCAATCTGCGCCGCGCCCTGCATGAGGCGGCTCGGCACAAGGTGGGCGTGCTCAGCTATTCGCCCCGCCAGATCGTCACTGGACTGGTCCAGCGGTCGCTCATGCCGCTCATTTTCTGTGAGTTGGCCCTGGCCTACCCGCCTGCGAAGGTCTCCGACCCCAACGCCCGCATCGCCGCCGCCAACGGGCAATTTCTTCTCGTAGAGCGCGAGGCTTACCGACGGCTGGGCGGCCACGCCGGCGTCTCCGACAAGGTGCTCGAAGACGTCGAGCTTGCCTTCCTGGCCAAGCGCCGTAAGGTCGGCCTTTGGTTCCGCTACGCCGAAGACGCCGTTTCGACGCGCATGTACCGCTCCACCGCCGCCCTGATGGAGGGCTGGACCAAGAACCTCGCCCTCCTTTTCCACAACGCGCTGGCGCTCTCCATCTGGCGCGTGCTCGACATCGTGCTGCTCATCGGCCTGCCCTGGCTCGCCATCAGCCTGTGGAACGCTCGCCTCTCGCCCCATTCCCTCGAATGGCTGGGCGTCGGCTGGGTGCTCATCCTGCTCTGGGCGCGCAACCTGGTCCGCTTCTACCGCCGCGTGGCCCGCTCCAACTTTCCCTTCCTGGACTGCGCCATCTCGCCCCTCGGCCTGCCGCTCTTCTCGCTGCTGCTCTACCGCAGCTGGTTTCAGCACCGCATGTTGAAGCGCGTAAGCTGGAAGGGGCGAGAATATCCTGCTTGAGATGAAGGCCGCAGAGCCGCGGAGGTGAAGAATGACGGTCCAAGTCCCGCTTTTAGGATTGCTCCTGACTCTCGGCGCCTTGGGCAGTCCAGCGTTAGGACAGTCAGGTGAGCAATACCAAACCGTCGCGTTCTGCATACTTGCGGCGAATCCTTCGGCATACGTCGGGAAGCATATTCGGGTTCGCGGAATCTACCGCTTTGTGTTGGAAATGAACGATCTGAAGCCGCCAGAGTG
>Ga0302324_100010315_pt1 | contig 19359 bp, 14 predicted proteins | sample Palsa_T0_1_FD_201949 | JGI IMG/M metagenome (GOLD analysis project Ga0302324, IMG submission 201949) | Peat permafrost microbial communities from Stordalen Mire near Abisko, Sweden - Palsa_T0_1 | ecosystem: Environmental > Terrestrial > Soil > Palsa > Peat permafrost | place: Sweden: Abisko...
CGGCGACGGCACTTTCACCGATGTCACCGAGCAATCGGGAATCGGCAAAGTGACAGGCGGGTACGGCCTCACCGCGGTGTCGGCGGATTTCGATAATGACGGCTGGCCGGATATCTATGTCGCCTGCGACTCCACTCCCAGTCTGCTCTTCCATAACAATCACGACGGCACGTTCACGGAGCGCGGTCTGGAGAACGGCGTAGCTCTCAGCGACGATGGCATGGAACAGGCGGGCATGGGTGTCGGCGTTGGTGATCTGCGGCTCACCGGGAGCCTCGATATCGTCAAGACGCACTTCGCGGCCGATACACCCGGCTTGTATTTCAACAACGGCAAGGGCGATTTTTCCGACATGACCATGCGCGCGGGGCTAGGAGTGGAGACGCGTTTCGTCTCCTGGGGAATCGCAGTCGCCGACCTCGACAATGACGGCGCACCCGATATTTTCTGGGTGACAGGCGGTATCTATCCCGAGGTTCGCCAGAATTACAATACGCCTCGAATCGTCTTCCGCAACTTGGGAAATGGCCATTTCGAAGAACTCCTCGGGGATGTCGGGACGGGCGTGAGCGCCCTGCATTCCAGCCGCGGCTGCGCCATCGGCGACTTCGATAACGATGGCGACATCGACATCCTGGTAGTCAATCACAATGAGCCGCCATCCCTGCTGCGTAACGATGTCACCGGCAATCGTCACTGGATCAAGGTGAAACTGCGCGGCGTCGCATCGAATCGCAGCGCCATCGGCGCGCGCGTTACGGTGCGCTATGGCGAACGGGTGCAGGCGCAGGAAGTGATGGGGCAATCTTCCTATCTGTCCTGCAACGACACTCGTCTGCATTTCGGACTGGGACCGGTATCGGTGGCGGACATCGAGATTCGCTGGCCGCTGGGCAGCGTCGAGAAGCTCACGGGCGTTCCCGCGGACCAACTCGTGTGGGTCACCGAAGGCGCCGGAATTACGCGCACCGAGAAGTTCCCGGCGCGGCGAGGCTGAAGATGCGCTTACTGGCAGTATTAGTGGCAGCATTGGTGGCGACGGGCGTTCTACTGGCGCAGCGTAAACCCGTCGATGACGCTTGGGATCTATTGATGAAAAAGCAGAGACCGGAGGCAGTCCATCTGCTGCGCGAGATCATCGCCAAAAATCCCGCCGATGCGGATGCCAGGCTGCTGTTGGGCAGCGTGCTGCAGGAGGATGGAGACGGTCCCGGGTCCATCGAGCAACTGACGGAAGCGGTCCGCCTGCGGCCCAAATCGGCCGAGGCGCAGAACGCTTTGGGCGAAGCACTCAACGCTTTCGGTGACAGGAAAGCCGCGCGCGAACCGTTTGCCAAAGCGGTGGCGCTCGACCCCTCGCTGGCCGACGCCCGCGTGAACCTTGGTCTGGTGTTGGTGGATGCCGGGGAATTTGACGCTGCGGGAGTCCAGTTGGAGCGGGTTCTCGAACTGATGGGCCGCAAGCCCGACGCCGCTTATCCGCACTATCTGCTGGCCAAGGTTTGGACGGCGCGCAACGAAGTAGCCAAGGCCGCCTCGCATCTGAATGAAGCGGTATCGCTGCGGCCCGATTTTGCCGAGGCCTGGTCAGATCTGGGCGAGGCGCGAAACACCTTGGGCGACGATTCCGGCGCGTTAGCGGCACTGGAGCGCGCGGTATCGCTTGCCCCCGATGACGCGGTGGCGCAGACCCGCTTAGGGTCGCAGTACCTGGCTCAAGGCAAGGCACATCTGGCAGCGGGGCATCTACAGGAAGCAGCGCGCCGCGATCCCGAGAATCAGAGCACGCTATACAGCCTGCAGCGTGCGCTGCGGGCAGACGGACAAGTTGAAGAGGCTGACACAGTCAAGGCCAAGCTGGCGGAACTGCTGCTCGAAAAAGACCGCGCCGACCAGGCATTCCTGGCCGCCATCCAACTCAATAATCAGGGCGCGGAACTGCAGAAGAAAGGCGATCTCGCCGGCGCTCTGGGGAAGTACCGCGCGGCGCGAACGCTGTTGCCGGAGCATACGGGAATCCAGGTGAATCTGGCTATCGCGCTGCTGCGCATGGGTCAGTGGAAAGAGGGCCTGGCGGAACTGCGGGATGCGGTGCGGCGGGAACCCACCAATGCCCTATGGCGCGGCGCCCTGGCGGACGCTTTGTCGCAAGCTCCCGTAGAATTCGGCGGATTGGGACGCCCCGCGAAGGCGTTGACCACCGGGACGAAATATTAGATTAAAGACAGACAAAAGCAACGCTCAGGAGTGTCTTCATGGCCCTTCGAGCCAAGAGCGAGCCTGACTCACCTGGACAACCTGAAGCTTATCCCACGTAGGACATGCTTCAGCTTGTCCAAGCGCGCGAAGGAGCGTGAACACTTGTGTGCCGCATGTTAGCATCGCCAGTTATGATTATGAAACGCACGACTCTCGCCCTACTTCTCTTCCCTGCCTTCGCCTTTCCGCAAGCCGGCATGACTGCGGAAAAACGGGCCCTCACTGTTTCATCGGAACGCCTCACCCGCATCGACCGCGTTCTCCAGCAGTACATCGACCAGAACAAAATTGCGGGCGCCGTCGCCCTGGTGCTGCGTGACGGCAAGCCGATCTACGAACGTGCCCTCGGATTGAGCGACAAGGAAGCCCATCGCCCCATGAGCGCCGACACACTCTTCCGCATCGCCTCCCAAACCAAGGCCATCACCAGCACCGCCGTGCTAGCACTCTACGAAGAAGGCAAGATCGGTCTCGACGAGCCCGTCTCTCATTTCATCCCCACCTTCGCCAAGACCACGGTCGCGGTCCGTGACGCTTCCGGGGTCAAGATCGTCCCCGCCAAGCGCGCCATCACCATTCGCGATTTGCTCACCCATACGGCCGGAATCTCCTATGGGACGGAAACCCAAGTGGCCGATCTTTATGCCGCCAAAGGACTCGGTCCGGCAGCCGGGACGGGATTCTACACCGCCGATAAAGATGAGTCGATCTGCGTAACTATGGAGCAGCTCGGCACTCTTCCGTTCGTATCCCAGCCGGGCGAAGCGTTCGTTTATGGCTACAACACCGATATCCTGGGCTGCGTGGTGGAAAAGGCCTCCGGAATGCCGCTCGATGAGTTCATTCGAACGCGCATCGCCGGTCCGCTCGGCATGAAAGACACCCGCTTCTTCGTTCCGCCCGCGGAGCGCGACCGTCTCGCCACGCTCTACGCCAGCGGCTCTGACGGCACTATCGTGCGGGCGCCCGAAGGCTCGAAAGGACAGGGCCATTACGTGGATGGGCCCCGCAAGAGCTTCGCCGGCGGCGCGGGTCTCACCTCCACGGCGCACGACTATGCCCGCTTCCTCGAGATGATCCGCAATGGCGGCGCGCTCGATGGCGTCCGTATCCTCGGCACGCGCACCGCGGCGCTGATGACCACCAATCAATCGGGGACGCTTCATTCCACCGCCGGGCTGGGATTCGGATTCGGCTTCGAAACCGTCGACCGTTATGGCGCGAGCGGCATGGCCGGAATGGGAGCTTTCGGCTGGGGCGGCGCCTATGGCACGACGTATCAAGTGGACCCGGAGAGCCACCTGGTAATTGTGCTGATGATTCAGCTGATGCCCAACATGACTGACATTCAGGCGAAGTTCTCCACGGCCGTTTACCAATCGCTGATTAACTGACGCGCACGCAGGCGCCAGGGACTAAAATGACTGCATGTCAACAGGACTTTTGCGCGGCTATTTCGCTCTCATGCTCATCGCTTCGGCCGCGACCAGTTGTTTTGCGCAAGACCGCGGCGCGAAGAGGCCGTGGAAAGGGTATTCGATCCTGGGCAACGGCCGCCTGACCGCTGTTTATTCCGACGATAGCCGCATCACCGGTATCGCCCATGCCAGCGGCATCCAGCACCTCTACTTCAAGGACTACACCGCCGATTACATCGCCTCCACTTCATTCGAAGTCGCCAACAGCGAAGGCGCCCTGCGAGTCGGCATGCAGAACTTCTTCACCACAAGAACGGAGACTTCTTTGTCAGGCGGAACGAGCGCTACCCTGCTCTGCTTCGTTCATCCCCATGACGCAGTCGTGTTGTCGCTTGGAGTCGGTGGTGGAAACACTCCCTATCCTTACCGCTTCCAAGCCGATTTACGAAAGGAAATCAAGACCGATACTACAGTCAGTCTAACCGGACTTGCACAGGAGGGCCAGCTTGTCATGGCCACGTGGTCGAACGGAACAGTGTTGGTCATCGCGCCGCGAAATCCGCACGACAAGCTGTCCATCGCCGGCTCATCCGTGTCCATAACGGGAAGTCTGATCGGAGCCAGTTCCAAGGCGCAGATTCTGCTCTTGCCCGCTTCTTCACGATCGGAAGCTCTCTCCAACCTGCAGGCGATTCAGGGGGAAAAGAACCTCGAAGCTACCGCCGCGGAGTATTGGGACACCTGGATGAACAGCGGAATCCTCCCTAAGTTCGCGAATAACACTCCCGAGAACGCCGCTTACTTGGAAGCTTACAAGCGCAACCTCTACTGCGTGAAGTCCGCGAACCTCAATGGCCAGATTCCCGCCGACAGCACCGGCCAGTTCGTCACCAACAACATGCCGCAGCTATATCCGCGCGATGCCATGATGTGCGCGCGGGTTCTTCTGTTGACGGGGCACGCGCGCGAGGCGCGCCAGGTAATCGAGTTCTGGGCGAATTCGCAGGTTCCCATGAAGTCTCCCGGAGAATGGTATGCGCGCTACGACGCGCACGGAAAGCCGGTGGACGCCGGCACTGGGGCACGGTTCGACGAGCCGGAGTGGGACGCCAACGGCTACTTCATTTATCTCGTCTCCAAATACCATGAGTCTCAGGGCGTCTGGCTTGTCGACCGCGCCTTGATCGACCAACTCGCCGGCTTCCTGGTCCGCCACATCGGCGAAAATGGCCTGTTGGAAGAAGGCGGAATTGTGGAGTGGACCGGCTATCTGCCCGCCACCAACATGATCTGTTCGGCTGCCTTGCGAACGGCCGCCGCGATCGCGCGCCAGTCGGGAGCGGAAGATAAGGCGCGAACTTATGAGGAAGCGTCTCGCAAGATCGCGGCGGCGCTACCGCGAATGTTCGACCCTGCGCGCAACACGTATGCCGATGTTCGGTTCAGCGATAAGAAAGGGCCAAACGGCGAAAGCCTGCCCGACCGCACTGGCGCCAAAACGTATCTCTGGGACACCACGGCCAATGTCGGCGCAATCTGGGGCTACCCGAATCACCACGAACTTGAGATGTCCAACGCCTTCTACGTCGCGAACACTATGAAACTCGGTGGAGGCATGCAGTACTTCGACACTCCCGACGCCGGCCTCGCCTCTTACGGGCACGCGGTCTTCTTCTTTACGACCGCCGCCGCCTCGCAGTATGAGTCGCTGCGAGGAAACAAAGCTGCTGCCAAGTCTTATATCGATTGGATGATGCGTAACGCCAACTCGTACGGCTTGATGCCCGAGCGCATCTTCCTCGACGAGAGCGACAGCAGTCCGGCATCCCCGCTCTCCTGGTGCAGCGCGGAGTTCGCCTCGGCGCTGTTGTTGTGGAGTCAGAACGGCGGCGGCAAGCCCTGAAAACCCATCTCGAAGTCAGATAATCGGATTATGCTTTAGACAAACTTCGCAGGGTCGCGAGCGGAGAGCGGGGAGGTAGGAATTTTCCGAAAACGTGTTGCGTCCCCGCCCGCACCTAAAGCTGTCGGAAGATACGATGTGCCGCGCACCTATTGCAGGCCGGGTTACGGCGATGCTGGCAGCTAGCGGCGAGAGTATTCGCAAGAATGAGCCGGTGCTGGTGATCGAGGCCGTGAAGATGGAGGTATAGATTGGTCCCGCCGTGGATGGCACATTCAAGACGATTCACTCGAAGGCCGGCGATGCGGTGGCACCGGGCAACTGCTCTTCGAGCTGACCTGAGGATGCCACCGACGCGCCGCAGGATGGCAACGTGATCCTCGACTTCAACAAAGCGGAGAATCCGCCGTGTGCCTTTCACCGCTTATGCCACATGCCCTCTGCCGCCGCCGCAGAACCGGCTCTCGCTACCCATCACCGCCGGCGAACAGAAGTACGAAGGGGCGTCCCATTAACCCTTCGGCCGGCTTGAACCCAAATGGGTGAACTCGCGGCGAGCCTTGCTATTGTTGTCCTTCAAACGCAGCGCCAGCCGCTCTCCGCGCTTGATGACGAGCAACTGCAGCGGCCCGTCAACCAGCACATCCGAACCCGTGGGACGCACTTCCGTCTGAGTGACCGCTTGGCCTTTGAGAGTGACTCCGGCGTCGGCCGCAGCGAAGCTTACGTGGCCGGATTGAAGCTTCAGATTGCCCAGCCGGGCTGGCGACCCGTCCGGCAAAAGGATGTCGTTGGAAGGGTCGCTGCCGACGGTATTGTCGCCGTCTTTCAGCCAGAAGAGTCCCGTGACGGTAAGCCATCCGCCATCGGCTTTGAGAGACGCTTCCCGTTGTTGGCGCCACTGTTCCACCTGGGCGCGATACGGGGCATCGATGGTCGCGGCGAGCATCGCGCAACCCAACAGGGAGAGCACCGCCGGCACAATCCAGCGAGCGGTGCGGAAGCGAGTGAGAGGTGTGAGAGTCATGATATTTCTCTTATCTATACTAATTCGATAGAGAAAAAGGTATATTGAGGGAAATGTCAATTCCGGCTGCTTGCCAAGCTTGCCAACGACTCTCATGTCGATTCGAAAACTAACGGCCTGCGCTATTCGGACTTCACGCCAAGCCCGCATTCCTCTTTCAATCGCCAGACCTCCTGGCATCTGCGTCTGCCGTCCTTCCTGCTGGGGTCGGGCACGCGCCGTCACCAAGTTTCCAGTGCCGAAGGCGGCCCAGCAGGAAGTTCCGGCGCGATCAAGCGGAGCGAGTCTGCCAGTTCCCGTTGCGCGAGTGAGCGCTCCCGCTCAGCGGTATAGCGCGTAAGCAGGACATCGGCCGTGCTCAGAGTGACGGCCATCAACAACGCGGCCGCGAGCCTGGCAGCACCGCCAGCGTCTGGTCTCCCTGTCGGGTTGTACAATAAGACCGATCGCGGGGGACGTATTCGGAGAGTAATCGCAGGGTTGTTCTGTTCGGCTGCGGCGGCGTGGGCTCAAGGCCCGGAAATCGCCCGCGACGGCATCGTAAATGAGGCCGCCAACACTCCTATAGGAATATCCGATTTCGACATTGCGCGAGGGGCCCGCCTGATCGTTCGCGGGACTCGCTTCGGCGATCGCCTGACTCCCCCGTCGGTGAAACTCCTCACGCGAGGGAACGCGATCGACCTTTCAGTTGCGCCCGTCGACCTTGCCACATTAGTCGTGCGTATACCGGCCGATGCGCCCCTCGGACCGGCGTCTCTGGCCGTCACGGTCGGCGGAAAAACCAGCCCGCCCCACCCCGTTAAGGTAGTGGCGGCTCAATTCGGTATTTACTCCGAAAACGGCAAAGGCTGGGGACCGGGGCGAATTCAGAATGTCAACCCCGCCGGCCGGACGCTCAATACGCTCAATAACGCTGCCAGCCTCAGCCAAACCCTGGCGCTCTCCGGCACCGGGCTGGGCGATGCCAAAACTCCTGCCGTCTTCGTTGGTGGCAAGCCGGCCAAGGTGGTATCGGCGCGCGTCTCCGCAGAGACCGGCGAGATTCTTTTCCAAGTGCCCGCTCACGCGCCGGAGGGGTGCTTCGTCCCGGTTCAAGTGAGCGACGCCGGACCATTCGTCAGCAATACCGTCACGGTTGCGATTCACAACGGTGGCGGCGCCTGCCGGGAACCGGAATACTTCCCGTTTGCCGGATGGCCCGAGGCGCGCATCGGCATCGTCGCCATCACACGCACCGCGATGGGGAAGCAGGACGCGCAGCCGATCTCGGACGAGGCCGCGGCCTGGTTCGGAAAGCTTCTCAAACTGGAAAAACTCAATCCCTATTTCCTGCTTCCGCCCCCCGGTACCTGCACGAGCCAGGCGGAACCGTGGCGCGGAGGATTCACGCCGGCTACACTGCCCTCTCTGCTGGCGACTCGCGCCGCGGCCGAGGTGCTGCGCGCCGGAGACGAACTGACGATCGACGACGGTAAGACGGTTCGCAAGCTGCCGGCGTTTCGCGGCACGCAAGGCGTTTTCGACCGCGAATTGTCGGATCTGATCGGCCAGCCAGACCGGCTGCTCCACTTCCTGAGCCCCGCCGTCCTGCACATAGTGGGAAAAGGCGGCGCCGACGTGGGCCGCGTCGGTATTGCGCTTAACGGGCCATTGCCCTTTGAAATGCGCGGTGAGATGGGACCCGTGAAAAGGGGGAAGCCGTTGCGGCTAGAATGGACCGATATGACGATGGCGCGTATCGCAATCGTGTTCGCCAATTTTGTCGACGAGGCCACTCGATCCAGGGGTATGTGTTACTGCGTGGCCACGCCCGGCGCCACCGGTTTGACTATCCCCGCAACTGCGCTGGCGTATTTTCCCCCGGCCGGCAGTGGTGCACGGATCGCGCTGACCGTGTCTGCCTGGCCCCTTCGGCCGGTCCCTTTTCAGGCGGCGGGGCTGGATCACGGTCTGGCGCTCAGCGTCTACATGCAGCATTCTTCGACGGGTCCGAATCCCAGCAGTTTTCGCGAGCGAAATTGAATTCAAATGAGACCTTACGGAGGAGGCGAATGAAAACAGCGGTCTTGTTCGGGCTAACCGGTGCGTTGCAGGTATTTGCCCAGCCGGTTTGCCCTCCCGTAAATTTTCAACAACTGGCCCAGGTCAAACTACAGAATCGTCCGCAGAAAATCCTCTCCGGGATGCTGCGCCAAGTCGATCAATCTTTCTCGCAATACGAGATCACCGGGAACGTCGAGGCCAAAACCGCCTCGCTGGTCGGAATGGCGCCCAACATCGAGCAGAGCTTTTTCGCATGCAGCGGCCTGACGGCGCATAAGCCAGGCTCCGGGCCCGCGCCCAATATCGGAAAAGATCCGTTGGGGACTTCCTCGCGAAACACGATCATTACGGACTTGGCGGGAGACGGGGTCGGCGCCATCGTTGGTCTTGACCAGCAGGGCGCGCCGGGCCAGGTGGTAGTGGTCACGGCCACTCCCGCTTACACCGTGAGGTACGCGGGAGGCTATGCGGTGGGCGCCACTCCATCGGGAGTAGTGGCGGGCGATTTCAACGGCGACGGCAAGCACGATGTAGCGGCCGTATACTTTGGTCCGCTGGATAACTCCGCGCCCGGCGGCGTTTCGCTTCTGCTGGGTACCGGGGCCGGAACCCTGCAGCCGGCCGTCAATTATCCTACCGGCCTCGGACCCACAGCGGCGGTGGCGTGGGATTTCAACGGAGACGGCAAAGACGACCTGGCCGTGCTGAACAACCAGGACAGCACCGTTACGATTCTCTTCGGCAGCGCCAGTGGGAAGCTCACCGCCGGAAACACATACGCCGTTGGGACAGACAACTTTCCCACCGGCCTCGCCGTCGCGGATGTGAACGGCGACGGTATCCCCGACTTGGTAACCTCCGGCTTCAACGGCGTTGCCACCTTGCTGGGCAATGGCGACGGCACGTTCCGGGCCGGCCCCTTCACCACGCTGAATACCGCCCAGTCCTTCCTTGCAACCGGCGATTTCAATAAGGATGGTAAGCAGGATGTCGCTGTGACCGACTATCTAAGCGGCTTGATTTATATCCTGCTGGGCAAGGGCGATGGGACATTCAAGCCGGTGTCGCAGTACGTCATCCAATACGCTCCGGGAACGTTCTACGTGGAAGATTTCGACCGCGACGGCAATCTCGACATCGTCTTCGCTCAGGGACACCCGGACGCGCTGATAACCTTGCCTTACACCCAGGTTGTGGGGGTGCTATTCGGCAAAGGCGATGGCACGTTCGCGGGCGCGCCGGCATATCTCGTGCCCGGCGGGCCGACCAGCATCGTCACGGCAGATTTCAACGGCGACGGCAAGCCGGATTTGGCCGTGGGCGGCTCGCCACAGATCTTTTTGGGCGCCGCGGGCGGAAATTTCCAAACGGGCGTCGCCCTCACCGGCACCGGTGCCGGCGTACCTTACATCGGCCTTGCCACCGGAGATCTCAACGGCGACGGCAAGGCGGACCTGGCAGTGAACGATGGCGCCAACGGCGCGCTTGTCTTTCTGGGCAACGGGGATGGCACGTTTCAGCCGAGCCGCGCTGTAGCGAGCGGTGGCTCCGGCACGTCCTTTGTCGCTATCGGTGATTTCAACAACGACCATAAACCCGATCTGGCAATCGCCAATCTCAGTTCCAACTCGCTGACCGTAGCACCTGGAAACGGCGATGGCACCTTTGGAGCGGGCTCGACGGTTTCAGTGGGTTCGTTTCCCGGCTTTTTGCTGGCCGCCGATTTCAATCGCGACGGTAATCTCGACCTCGCCGTAGTGAACGGCGGATTCATCTTCATGGACAATAACCCTGGGAGCATTTCCATTCTTCTGGGAAAAGGCGATGGCACTTTTCTACCCGCCGTGAACCTTTCCGTGTCCGCCACCATATGGCCGAACTCGGTGAGCACGGGAGACTTCAATCAGGACGGCATACCGGACCTGATCGTGTCCGCCGCCACCGATAATTTCGGCTGGATGCTGGTGGTCTTCCTCGGCAACGGCGACGGCACTTTCAAGCCGGGCGTCGTGATTCCCACCGAGTTCGGACCCGAAAGGGTGATTGTGGCCGACTTCAATGGCGACGGCAAACCGGACCTGCTGGTGCCGCACTGCTGCGGCGACTCCGATATCACTTATGCGCTCGGGAATGGCGACGGCACATTTCAAAAAGAAGTGCCTATCTTATATAACGGAGGCTCGTATATGGGGGTCCTGGCGGACTTCAATGGCGACAACAAGCCGGACGTCGCCTTTGTGACGCCCACCGTGACACCCTACGACAGCAGCGTATTTCTCTTCCTCAGTGTGCCGGCTCCGGTCAGCCTGCAGGCGACCATCGTGTCCTCGGCGAATGCCGCCGCGCTCGGTGTTTCGCCAGGCTCGCTGGCGACGGCATACGGAACGGATTTGGCATCGACTGTCGCCGGCGCCACGCCCCTGCCTCTACCCACCAGCTTCGGTGGAACTTCAATATCGATCGTGGATTCCTCGGGCGCGACCTCGTCGGCTCAACTACTCTATGTCAGCCCCACTCAGGTGAACTTCGAAGTGCCTCCAGGTTCCGTCATCGGAGCTGCGCAGGCAACCGTTACCAGCGGCGATGGAACCAAGTCGACGGCCATCGTGAACATCGAGCCGGTAGCTCCCGGAGTATTTCAACTCAACGGCAGCGGGCTGGCGGCCGCCGATGTGATTGTCTACCACGCCGATGGGACCTCCACAGCCGAGCAGGTTTATGCGGTCAACAGTTCCGGCGCCATCGTGGCCAGTCCGGTCAGCTTGGGTTCGTCTACCGACCAGGCTTACCTCGTGATCTACGGAACCGGTTTCCAAGCTGCCGGAACGGCGGGAGTGAAGGTATCCGTCAACGGAAGCAGTGTTCAGGTTCAATATGCCGGCCCGCAAGGAGGCTTTGTGGGTTTGGACCAGGCCAACGTGCTGCTTCCTGCCTCACTGGCAGGCAAAGGCAACGTGAGCATCCAGTTGACAGCCAATGGGCTCGTCGCGAATGGTGTGAACATCACGATTCAGTAGCTCGTAACCTGACCCGAATTGATCACGGCATTGGGGATCTAAATGGTATAGAATACCCGTATCCGGAGACACTATGGCCTTCAAACTCAATGTGAACGGACACACCAGTACGGTGGACGCGCCGGCCGATATGCCCCTGCTTTGGGCCCTGCGGGACATACTCGACCTTCGCGGTACCAAATACGGTTGCGGAATCGGTCAGTGCGGGGCGTGCACGGTCCATCTCGCGGGTGCGCCAGTGCGTGCCTGCATCACCACCCTCGAAATGGTGAAAGACCGGCCCATCACCACGCTCGAGGGGCTTTCTCCGGATGGCACGCATCCGGTGCAGATCGCTTGGGAGGAGATTGACGTGGCGCAATGCGGCTATTGCCAAGCCGGACAGATGATGTCCGCCGCGGCGTTGCTGGCCAAGACTCCCAAGCCCACCGACAAAGATATCGATACCGCTCTGAACGGCAATCTCTGCCGTTGCGGGACCTATCTGCGAATCCGCGCCGCGGTCCACAAGGCGGCCGAATTGGCGAGCTCAGGTGCACCCACCAAGAGCGCCGGCCCTGCCGGGGCGGCACTGCGCAATCGGGAATAAAGGAGGCCGACGATGAAACGTACACCGGAAAAACCCATGCTCGAACGCCGTTCCTTTCTGAAAATCAGTTTGCTGGCCGGTGGGGGAGTGATGTTTGGCCTCACCACCGAACGCCAGGCCGCCGCGCAGGGACGCGGCGCGCCGGCGCCCCCCATCGATCCGCACAATTTCATCAAGGTCTCGCCCGATGGCACGGTCACGATTCTGGCTAAGAATCCCGAAGTCGGCCAGGGCGTGAAGACCATGCTGCCCATGTTGATTGCCGACGAGCTCGATGTCGATTGGAAGCACTGCAAGATCGAGCAGGCGCCGTTCGATGAGTCGAAATACACTATGCAGAGCGCCGGGGGCAGCACGGCGACTCCGGTGAACTTCTTGCCTATGCGGCAGGCGGGCGCTGCCGGACGCGCGCTCTTCATCGCCGCCGCGGCGAAAACCTGGAACGTACCGGAGGCTGAATGCACGACGGGTTCGGGCCGCGTGATGCATCAGGGCAAATCGCTGGGTTATGGCGAATTGACAGCCAAGGTGGCGGAATTGCCCGCCCCGGACCTGGCGACCCTCAAGCTCAAAGATCCTTCCGAATACAAGATCATCGGCCATAGCCAGATGCAGATCGATCTGCACGATATCGTTACCGGAAAGCCGATCTTCGCGATCGACATGAAGCTTCCGGGTATGCTGCACGCCGCCTTCGAGCGCTGCCCCGTCCTGGGCGGACGGCTGGTGAACGCCAATCTGGACGAGATCAAGAAGCTGCCCGGCATCAAGCAGGCCTTCGTGGTGAAAGGTCCGGACTTCCAGGGCATTCCGACGAGCTATCCGGCCCTGGTGGACGGGGTCGCTATTCTCGCCGACAACTGGTGGCAGGCGCAGCAGGCGCGCAAGGCGCTGAAGGTGCAGTGGGACGAAGGCGCCGCCGCCGCGGGAAGCAGCACAGCGTTCGCGCAGAAAGCCGAGGAGTTGAGCAAGCAGGCTCCGCAGCGCACCTTGCGCAACGACGGGGACGTCGACGCCGCCTTCAAAAACGCCGCCAAGGTGGTGGAAGCGGCGTACTCTTATCCGTTCATCTCGCACGCTCCTCTCGAACCGCAGGGCTCCACCGCCCATTTCAACAACGGCAAGATGGAGATCTGGACCAACAGCCAGCAACCCGGTTCGGGCCGGCGGCAGGTGGCCCAGATCCTTGGGATACCGCAGGACGACGTGGTGCTCCACATGGTGCGCGGCGGCGGGGGATTCGGCCGCCGGCTGACCAACGACTATATGATTGAAGCGGCCGCCATCGCCAAGCAGGCGGGCGTGCCGGTGAAGCTGCTCTGGTCACGCGAAGACGACATGGAGCACGATTACTATCGCCCCGGCGGTTTCCAATATTTGAAGGCAGGTCTCGATGCGTCCGGAAAGGTGATCGCCTGGCGGAATCACTTCATCAGCTACGGCGAGGGAGAGAATTTCGTGGCGTCCGGCGCCTTGCAGCCCTTCGAGTTTCCGCAGCGGTTCGTTTCCAACTACGCCTTGCACTCCTCGGTGCAACCCCTCGGACTGCGAACTGGCGCGTTGCGCGCGCCCACGAGCAACGCTATCGCCTTCGTGATCCACTCGTTCATTGACGAGCTGGCGCAGGCCGCCGGGAAGGACGCGGTCGAGTTCCGCATGGACTTGCTGAATCAGGCGCCCGTGGTGCCGGCCGGTGGTTCGGCTCCTCCGGGTGTGAATGCCGAGCGCATGAAGGGCGTGCTGCAACTGGCCGCCGAGAAATCCGGCTGGGGAAAGAAGACCTATCCCAAGGGCACGGCCATGGGAATCGGATTCCACTTCAGCCACCAGGGGTACTTTGCGGAAGTGGCCGAAGTGACGGTGACATCGACCGGCGCCAATTCCCACAAGGTGAAGGTCAATAAGGTGTGGATCGCGGCCGATGTCGGCAGCCAGATCGTCAACCCCAGCGGCGCGGACAACATCTGCCAGGGCGGCGTGATCGACGGCATGAGCGAGTTGATGAACCAGAAGATCACCATCGAGAAGGGCCGCGTTCAGCAGACCAATTTCCACCAGCACGGCATGATGAAGATGGCGCAGGCGCCCCCCGAAATCGAAGTGCATTATCTGAAGACCACGTACGGGCCCACCGGTCTGGGCGAGCCCGCCCTGCCGCCGATACTGCCCGCAGTGGCCAATGCGATTTTCAACGCCTCCGGCAAGAGGGTCCGCTCGCTTCCCTTCTCCGATTCCGGCTTCAGCTGGGCGTAGGATGGTTCTTCGCAGATTCCTGGCGTGCCTGCTCCCGCTGCTGGCGGGAGCGGCACACGCGCAGGATGATCGTAAGGTAGTTTCTCCCAACGGCCAACTGGAATTTCGGCTCTTCACGACGCTCCCGGCGGGAGCGCAGCTCAATAGCCTGGCCTACCAGGTGCGGTGGCAGGGGAGGCTGCTCCTCGACACTTCCTGCATGGGACTGGACATCCATTTCCAGGAGCCGCTGCTGGGCGAAAACGTGGGCCTAAGCGCCAGCAAAGTGCTCGAGGGGAACGGGTACAACGGCATGTTCGCCGACTACTTGCAGAACAGCACCACCGGCCGCCGCATCGATCTCGAAGTGCGAGTGTATAACGATGGTGTGGCATTCCGCTACATTCTGCCCAAACAGTTCCCGCTGCTGGAGCTGCTGATCGAAGACGAGGTTACCGAATTTCGTTTCGCTTACCGGGCCGATCGGCCAGCGCGAAGTCCGCTGCCCTACGCTGAGAAGACGGCAGACGGGGAGTGGGTGGGCATTTTCGAAAGCCAGCCGGCGGGATTCCCGCCCATGTCGCTAATGCGGAACGAAGCCAATATCCTGACGACCCATCTGCCAGATAAACCCAGCGATCCTGGCGTGGCGTATGTGGGGGTGACGCCGTGGACGGGCCCATGGCGGACCGTCGCGATCGCGTCTTCTCGCGAAGGGCTGGCGAAGGCGGAGTCAATCCGCGCCTTGCAATAAAAAACCGGTGACCGACTTGCCAGGTTGTGGCCGCAGTCACCGGTGGGGACAAGATAATTATTGCAATATGCAATTATAATATTGCAATCCGCGATTGCTGTCAAGAGGGAAAATATGGATTCCCTTTCTCACCATGGATCCCCTCACCCACACCGCCACGGGACTATTCCTGAGCCGGATCGGCCTGAAACGCTGGAGCCCGCTGGCGACGCCCATTCTTCTCCTCGCCGCCAATGCCCCCGACATCGATATCGTCACGAGTGCCGGAGGATCGCTCAGTTATTTGCATTACCACCGCCATCTCACCCACTCAATCGTGGCCATGCCGGTGATGGCCTTGGGTACTGTCGGTCTGGTTTGGTTGTTCGGGCGCAAGCAAGAGATTCGCTGGATGGGCGCCTTCTTCGCTGCCCTGATCGCGGTGGCGACGCACCTGCTACTCGATCTCACCAATACCTATGGCGTCCGCCTCTATCTGCCTTTTTCGGCGCGTTGGCTGCATCTCGATCTCACTAACGTTTACGACCTTTGGATTTGGGCATTTTTCCTGTTGTGCATCGCCGCCCCGTTTCTGGGAAAGTTGGTGGGGTCGGAAATCGCGTCCCGCGATACGCAGGCGCCGCTGCACGGCCGCGGGTTCGCCTGGGTGGCGCTGGTATTTCTGCTCCTCTATTACTGCGGACGCGGCATGCTGCATACGCGCGCGATCGGCGAGTTGGAATCGCGCATTTACGAGGACGCCCCACCGCTGCGGACTCTAGCGGTTCCCGGCCCAGGGAATCCTTGGCGATGGCGAGGCGTAGTGGAGACTGCCGATTCCTTCGCGGTGGAAGATGTCGATCTGCTGGGCGAGTTCGATCCCACGCGCGCCACGGTCTACCACAAACCCGCGCCCGATCCTGCCATACAGGCGGCCGAGCGCCTGCCGCCTTTCCAGGAATTTCTGCGGTTCTCACAGTTCCCGATGTGGCGCGTTGCGCCTTCCCCTAATTTGGAGAATGGGACGGAAGTGGAAGTTCTCGACCTTCGGTTCGGCACTCCGGCGGCGCCGGCATTTATGGTGAGGGCGAACCTGGATGCCAAGCTGCGAGCAGTGGATACATCTTTTCAGTTCGGTCTGCGGCGCCAAAAGTAAGGCCGATCTCCCGGCCAATTCATGGCCATTGCCGATATCAATCGGCACCCCCACCCGCTCAAACTGAAATTGGGGGACAAGCGAAATGACCATCGTGCTGGACCGTGCACAACTCCGCGAAGTGACTCTCGAAGATGAGGAGCTGATGCGGGAAATCCTGGCGGCGCTGATTGCCGACACTGAGCAACAGATGCCCCTGCTCGACATGGCCATCCGCAGCACCGACCTGCAGCAGTGTGCCCGCTTGGCGCACTACTGTAAAGGGGCCTGCGCCAATGTCGGCGCCAAGGCAGCGGCAACCGTGCTAGCGGAACTCGAACGAAGCGCCAAAATCGGCGCTCCGGAGGAATGCAGCCGCCAATTGACCGCGTTGGCAACCGAAGTAGACCGCTTACGGTGTGAGCGAATCTAGCGCACCCGCAGCAATGCCCTGATTCCGTCGGCGCAGAGCGCGGCGGCGTGCTTCGATTCGGCCGGCAATCCGCCCACCGCTTCATCGATGGCGTCGGGAAGAAATCCGCCCAGTTGCCCGCGAGTCTTCCCCGCAATCCACTCGGTTAGAGCAGAGCCCGCCGCGATACTGGCGGTGCAGCCGCGCACCTTGTACCGAACCTCCTGCGCGACTCCTTCCTCGAAACGCACCGACAGACGCAAAATATCGCCGCACGCCGGATTGGAAACCTCGATAGTGACCGCGGGAGGTGCAAGCTCGCCTACGTTGCGGGGATTCTGAAAATGATCGAGCAGTGCGGGCGGGTACATCTCTGCTTCATTGTACCCGCCCCTTTAATGCTAGACCTGGAATTTCGACATCGCATGAAGCAGATGTTCGGCAACGCTCGAAAGTTCCGTGGCGCTGGTCCGTACCAACCCGCTGCCTTGCGCCATCTGTTCCGCGGCCCGGTCGACTACTACGATCTCCTTGGCAATCTCCTGCGTAGCCACTGAGCTCTCCGCCACCCGCATATTCGCGTCGCGTACTCCGGTCGTTGCCTCGGCGATATTCCGCGAGATCTCCATGGTAGCCGTGGCCTGCTGCTCGATGGCCGCCGCAATGGAGCCGACAATATCGCTAACCTCGTGGATGACGGTGGAGACCTTCTCGATCTCCGCGATGCCGCCCGCCGTCGAAGACTGAACGCTCGCCACGCGAGCCTTGATATCTTCGGTGGCGGCGGCAGTCTGTTGCGCCAGTTCTTTGATCTCATTGGCGACTACGGCAAAGCCCTTGCCGGCCGAACCGGCGCGGGCAGCCTCAATGGTGGCATTGAGCGCCAGCAGGTTCGTCTGCGACGAGATCTCGCTAATGGTTTGCGTTACCTTGCCGATCTCGCGAGCCGCCTGTCCCAACTGTTGAATCTGGCCGGTGATGCGGGCGGCCTGTTCCATGGCGCTCTCCGTGATTCGCCGCGCCTTTTCAGAGTTGCCGGCAATTTCGCCGATCGTGGCTGTCATCTGTTCCGTATGGGAAGAGACTTGCGCGAGGTTGGTGGTGGTTTGTTCCATGCCGGCGGCTACCGATGTAACATTGGAGCTCATCTGTTCCGCTGCCGCGGCCACCGAGTGGGCTTTTTCGGATGCCTCACGGGAATGGTCGGCAATCTCGCCGGAACTGGAGGCTAGCTGTGTCGACGTCGCGGACAGGGTCTGTGCGCTATCGGTAATCTCGCGCAGAACGCCTCGCAGACTCACCGACATGGCTTGCATGGCTACCGCCATGTCTCCTACCTCATCGTCTTTGGTATAGCGAAGCTCGTCCGTAAGGTCGCCTTTCGCCACCTTTTGCAACACCTCGACCGCCTGAGCCAGAGGCGCCCGAATGGAACGCGTTGCCAGATATGCGCAAAAGCCTAGTCCCAACGCGACCGGAAGGAGCCAAAGCGCCGCCTTCTCTACGCCTGCCTGAACTTCGGCGTCCACCTGGCGCATACTCGAACGCAGCACGAACGCGCCGTGGATTTCACCCGGGCGCCACCCTTCCATCCGAAATCCAACCGCGTCTTTACCGCTTTTGTTGTCAGCGGAAGGAGAGCCGTGACAGATCATGCATTCTTCCCCCAGGCGAATGGTCTTGGCATAGACCATCTCGTTGGTCTTGGAGTCCACGGCAAAGTATTCTTCCGCCTTGCCGTCACCCAATTGGTTCAAGATCTTCTCTTCGTCGGGGGTGGGAGCATTTTTGGGGTTTCGCGGATCGTGTGAAGGAATACGAAATTCGTACCCTTCCTTAGCCGCAACATGCTCGATGGCCTTCCACGCCGCGACCACGGGAATGGTGCCATATAGGCGCGTGGCGCGGAAATCCGAGGCCTTGCGGACTTCGGCGAGAAGCGAAGCACGGTCGAAAGAGCCGCCCTTATTCATGGCAGCCACACTATCCCTGGTATTCTCCGCCGAGAGGATGATTCCCCGCATAGCTTGCTGCGCCATTGTCAGACCTTGCTCGCGAATCAGAGACCTCTGAATGAGCACGCCGGCAAGCGCCGTAATGATAACCGCCGTCCACGCGATTGTCACGGTTCGAGTTGAAATAGTCCATCTGAAGTTCATCATATAGTTCGAGCGACACCCTAGGTTCTTATCGGCGGCCATGCTCGAGAACATTAGGAGAATCGAAAGGGCGAGGCCCCTAACCGCTCTGTTAGACTGTGCCGAACCTCCCGGAGCGGTTCCTCAATCGCGACTGCTATAACTTCGCTGGCTGAAGCAGGAAGTGCGCCATGGCCTGGAGGACGCCCTGGAGGGCTTGCACATCGGGCACCTGAAGAATGGCATTCCGTAGCGAAGCATTTCCTCTCTGCGTCCTCTGCGTCCTCTGCGAGAGACTGCCTTATTCTTTTACGCGTACCGCAGCAGAGCCTTGAAACCGTAGTCCATATGCTGCTGAATATGACAGTGAAACAGCGTATCTCCAGGCTGGTCCGCGGTGAAATCCACGCTCGCCCGTCCGTATGCCGGCACCACGACAGTGTCCTTAAT
>Ga0302324_100010317_pt1 | contig 19358 bp, 15 predicted proteins | sample Palsa_T0_1_FD_201949 | JGI IMG/M metagenome (GOLD analysis project Ga0302324, IMG submission 201949) | Peat permafrost microbial communities from Stordalen Mire near Abisko, Sweden - Palsa_T0_1 | ecosystem: Environmental > Terrestrial > Soil > Palsa > Peat permafrost | place: Sweden: Abisko...
CAAAGTTGATCTCGCCGATTCCGCGGCTCGCGCTGCGATGCTGGCGAATGCCGTGGGCTCGTCAACTCAAGCGCTGGTTATCACCGAGGGTTTGCTCGTTTATCTCGACGATGCTCAAGTGCGCGCGTTGACGGCGGACCTGGCAGCCCAAACAGGCATTTGCCTCTGGCTCCTCGACCTCGTCTCGCCTCGGGTTCTTGAGATGTACCGCACGGGTATGGGAACGGTTCTCAAAAATGCGCCGTGGAAATTCGCACCGCCTAGTGGAATCGCCTACTTCGAGGCGATTGGCTGGAAGGTCGCTGAAGTGCGCTCAATGTTCCACGCCGCCGCGCGATATCGGCGCCTACCACTGCTAATGAAGCTATTTGCGATCCTCCCCGAGCCTGACCCCAGGAAACCTGGCAGGTCGCACTGGTCTGGTGTGGTGCTGCTCGGACGAAGCAATTGATTCCACGGAACCATCAGCGCGTTTTCAGGCGACTGTCAGGCCAGCTGCGGCCGTAGAGCCGCCGGCCACTATGACCTGGCTGCCGTCACCGGAATTCGCAGAGCGCATGCGTGCGACGCCTCCGCCGCCATTTGACAAATGGCAGCCCTGGCAACGCAAGCTATTCGCATGTGGGGTGTTTCTAATTTGGTTCGCACTACTAGGGGCAGCCGGTATCTGCCTGGCCGTTATCTGGCAATTGCCTGGATGTCATGATCCGCTTGCCAGCCTGTTCAATTCCCAATGCCACACGAATTCGGGTATTGGACTGTGCGTCATTGTATTGGTCGCACTGTTCTTTCTCTATCTCAAATATTTGCCGCTAATGTGCCAGCTTGCCTACATTCGAACGAGCAACTATGGGGTCGAAGAAGACTAAGCTGATCTACAACCTGTGGACTGCGAGCGAATGGATCCGACAATCGGTTCGAGCGAATCGCGGTCCTGATACCTAAAAGCAGACGCGCGCTAGCGAATGAGAACGGACGGATCACTCCACGAAAATCGGCGGCGTGATACGGAACCACCACCCGGTGGAGTCCAGACGTCGCTGCCTACGTCGTCGGCCCCGAGTTTCTTATAGAAAGCCTGCGCGGCTATATTCGATTCGAGTACCCAGAGGAAAAGAGGAACCTTCGGCGCTGAAGCGGTACACCACAAACCAATGTTCTGCATCAGTTGTGCGCCGATACCGCTGCGACAAATTGATCGATCCACATGAATATTGTCGAGAAGCGATCCCCACTGACGATGTTCGCGACATTACGCTTGCATCGGAGCGCCGGCCCCCTCACCTCACAAGCTGACCTAATGACGCGTCTTTGCTTGCGTATCCTATTGCGGTTGCCAATCGCAAAGGAGCTTCATCTCTCCATCCTTAATTGTGTCTGGCGGAACACCGTGCCAAGCGGCCGATGAAATCAGCTTGGAATCCGCAACCCAACGCGTCCCGTCCTCGTAGTAGTCAGTTCTTGCATCCAATTTGACTCTTTCTTCCCCACAGTCAAATTCCCAATGATCCATTGCATAATTCACCCACTTACCCAGCCACTTTTCGCTATGCGGCGGAAAAATGTGCTTCTCCCATAGCGAGCGCAAGTTCCCATTGCCCTGGAAACTCGCGGTATTCACAAAGAGCTCCCCCGTTGGCTCGTTCGCGGCCGTGACTCGCACCCAATCGTTGGCGCCATTGCCATCTTTTGCACGCGGCACAATCAATGGCGAGCGGATGGTTGCTGACTCTGTAATGAGCAGGGTTTGTCGCTCGTTGTCGATCGACCAAGATTTGAGTCGCGAAAGAAAGCTCTGCCCCAGCAACAGTAATCCCCCGGAATCACCTACCGAAGCGATGACGTCTCGAACCTCCAATTTACCCACTCGCAAGGATCGAATGCGAAATCGCTGCGAGATTTCTCCGGATCCGTCCGCCAGTTTGTATAAGCGCTTGTCCAGCAAGTCCTGGGGCGACACAATGCCGTCTCGAGTGAGGGTAGAAAATAGGCTCGCAGGAATAGAAACGTCCGTCGCGCCACTATCAATGGTGAAATTGAGTGAAATTCTGCCATTGACGACGACAGGCACCTGCAGCGTGCCATGCGCGTGAATAAGCGGTATTGACTCCGAATGAGCGGCACCACAGTAGAGCAGCATCGCCAACAATGCTGCGCTCGATAACTCGCTGACTTTGGCCTGCGTACGCAAATTCGTGGTACCGGGTTTCCAAATATGTCGTCGGCACCATTCTAATCCGAGAAGGCCTTCATGCGCCGGTAGCGGGCTTGCGGAACACGATGATGTGCTGCAACGGAAGCCGCTCCGAAGTGCGTTCCCAGGTGAGCCGGAGCACACTCATTTCGCGGCGGATCTGTGCCTCGCTCATTTTATGCAGGGGCTTGATCGGCACGGCTGGGTCCTCACCGCGATATTCGACGAGCACTACCCGGCCACCTGGCTTGAGCGCACGAATCAGGCTGCGCATCACCTCGTAGGGGTAGGCCAGCTCATGATACACATCGACTAAGACTGCCAAATCGATCGAAGCAGGCGGCAGCTTCACGTCGTCGGTGTCTGCTTGGATGGGCACGAGGTTTTTAAACTCCGGCTTGTGCGATAACTCCGTGAGTAGCGCCACCATTTGCGGCTGCACGTCGACCGCGAAGAGGCGGCCGGGTTCAACGATGGGCGCCATTCGCCGCGACAGATAGCCCGAGCCCGCACCGATGTCGGCAGCAGTCATGCCACTCTGCAGGTGCAGTTCCTTCACCAGGAGGTCGGGCCGCTCTTCACTTGCGCGGCCCGGCCGCTCGAGCCACGGCGCGGCCTCGAAACCCATCACCGCAGCAATCTCGCGTCCCTGATAGAACTTACCGATGCCGTCCGGACTGCCGCGGCCCTCGCGATACAGCGGCTTCGCGACCGGGTTCTCGGCGATCGCGGTCGGCAGTGGCGAGACGAGAGTGCCGAGCACGAGCCACAGGGCAGCGACAATCGATGACATTCGGGCCAAAGACGTACCAAACATCGCGCCAGTATGCAGCCTGTTTACAACCAAACGATAGGCTGCAACAATTTCATCATTGCCGCCCGGTGTATCTCAAAAAATGAACTACGCCACTCTTTGCGCTCTGATGGCGATTTCCAGCTTGGCATCGGCCTCGCCGGTCACATACACCATCGATCCCAATCACACCCATCCCGAGTTCGAGGCCGATCACCTGGGCGGTGTTTCGATCTGGCGCGGTCTCTTTAAGAGAACCAGCGGCACCATCATTCTTGATGCGGCTGCACAAACCGGCACGCTCGATGTCGCCATAGACGTTGCCAGTGTGGAATTCGGCAATGACAAATTGAATGAGGAAGCTGTGAACTCGAGCGCGCCGCCGATCTTCGAGGCGCAGAAATATCCGAGCGCGTATTACAAGGGCACACTGGGTGGCTTCATTAACGGCTCCCCAACAACAGTCGCGGGCTTACTGACGCTTCACGGCATCACGAAGCCCGTTGCATTGCGAATCAATTCCTTCAAGTGTGTGGTCGATCTGCCGGCCACGCAGAAGCACGTGTGCGGCGCCGACGCAGTCGGCACGTTTAACCGCGCAGACTTCGGCATCACGGTCGGTCAAAGATATGGTTTTAAAATGGAAGTGACACTCCACATCCAAGTGGAAGCCATCAGAGCCGACTGATGGAGTGAGGCAGCCACCGGCAACTAGACCAGGCATGGGCGCCGCTTATCGACGATTTCCTTGATCTTGCGCTGCGCAGCCAGGCGGATGACGACCGCTATGCGACACAACTCGCGTCAATTCGCGTTTCTACCCACACGATTGCGGGATTTTCCGATCACGAAAGACCCAAAATGGCAAATTTGATCTACAAAAGAGCCAAGAAGTCGCATCACCAGTAAAATTCACTCCATGAAGAATGAATCACTGATCGTCAGCGAGCAAACTTTTAACGCTTCCGCGGATGTCAATCCGGATATCGAACTGTTGGCGCGCGAGACGCGCATGCCGCGCGAACTCGTGGCAAAACTCTACACCAACGAACGCGCGAAATTAGAGAGGACAGCCAGAATCAAGACTTATATTCCCGTGCTGATCCATCGCCAGGTTAAAGCTATGTTGCGGGAGCAATAACACGAGCGTAGCGCGCCCGTCCTTACCGGCACATCGCCTCCAATTCCTTATACGGCTTAGAATTCGGCGGAAACTTGATCTTCTTCTTTTGCATCATCAATTCCAGGAACGCGCCTCCCGCCGGCTCGCCGATATCCGGATCCTCCTGATACACAGGGTCTGACAATGCATCCTGAAGGCTGACGAATTGCACGCCTGTCGCGCGATACAGCGCCAGCAGCTCCGGTAGCATTCGCGCATCGAATGCCCCGACATGCATCAACAGCACATATTTCACATCACGCCCATAAACCAATTGCGCGAGCTCTCGAAAGACCGCGTAGTACTGATCCGCCACCGCCAGATAGCTGTCATGGAGCTTCTGGATCGATGGCTCATCGTGCTTTGCCGTGCAACGCGCGTACGGTTCGTTCCAAAGATAGTCCTCGAAATCCATGCTGACTTCAGCGATCTTGTAGCCATGCGCTAACAGCCACGCGCGCACGGCGCGCCGCTTTTCGACCGTGTCGCCCTCATGTAAGAATGGATACCGCAACCAATGCCAGTCGCCTTTCCCCATTAGTCTCCGCAGCATCGGCTCGTTCCTCAATACCTCTGCCTCAAACTCCTCTGGACTCTCCTTGTTCAAATCCAAATGCGCCCAGGTATGATTCCCCAACGGTTGCCCCGCCCTCCGCCATGTCTGCAAGACGGAAAGCGAGCTTGGATCCTCCTCACCGCGCCCGCCATTAACGAACCCAAACACCGGCGGCAACTTTTCCCGCTTCAGTGTTTTAAGAATCGATTGTGCGATCTCCAACCGCGTCATCCCCGGCGGCATCGCCCCATGAACGGGAAGATCGTCGAAAGTAACGGCCATTTGCTGACCCCACGCGAGACCAGTACAAAGCAGCAGCGAACCCGCGAGGACAAGTCTCCTCATCGCGGCGAAAGGCCTGATTTTTGGTGGGATTCTTGGGCGCGCACGGCCAGCCGATCCTTATTACTTCGGCACGAAGTCCTTCGGCTTTTCCGAACCACTTCCAAACAGAAATTTCTCCATTTCCGCCACCAAGAATGCGCGCGCCTTAGGTTCTATTGGTGTCAGGCGATTCTCGTTGATCAGCATCGTTTGATGCGCAACCCATTGCGCCCAAGCTTCTTTGGAAATGTTGTCGTAAATTCTTTTTCCGAAATCACCGGGGTACGGCAGATAGTCGAGACCTTCTGCCTCGCGCTTTAGAAACAAACAATGAACCTTGCGTGCCATGAAACGAATCTTAACCTAACCGGTTCCCGCGCGCAGACGCTTAAGTAGTTGCACTATGGGCTGAGGCAAGCCGACACGAGACGGCGCATCGAGTTGATACCAAAGCCGATTGTCGCCGTCCTGAACCTCAGGTTTTTGTTTACCTCGCACCAGCAATGGTTTCAAGCGCAAATCAAAGTGCGTAAACGCGTGGTCGATCGGCGATAGCACCTCCGATTCGCTTGCCTCGCCGAACTCGCTAGCACACCACGCCAATGCGTCGCTCTCGTTCGCGAATTGAGGCGGTGACCACAGACCCCCCCACAAACCAGAAATCGGTCGCCGCTCCAACAACACCGCCGTGGAACCAGCGCTGCCGGTTTGCGCAATCAACAAGGTCGCCTCGCGCGATGGGCGCTGTCGCTTCAACTTTCTGCCCGGCAATTCCTCCTGGCGGCCTTCGAGTGCGGCGACACAATGCGTATTCATGGGACACAGGGTGCATGCCGGTCGAGCCCGAGTACACAAAGTCGCGCCCAGATCCATGATGGCCTGAGTGTATTGAGCGACCTCCTGACGGGGTGTGCACGCATCGGCCTGCTGCCACAAAGCCGCGAGGACTGTTTTCGAACTGGGATCTCCCGCAATCCCGAACACACGCGCCAACACGCGCTTGGCGTTGCCGTCAAGAATGGAGTGACGTTGTCCGCGCGACAGCGCAAGAATGGCTCCCGCCGTAGAACGGCCGATGCCGGGTAGCGCCGTCACTTCCTCTAACTGATTCGGAAAATCCCCGCCGTGATGCGTGGCCAATACTTTCGCACAAGCCAGCAGGTTGCGGGCGCGCGCGTAATAGCCCAATCCCGTCCAGAGATGCAGCACCTCATCGAGCGGTGCCGCTGCCAGCGTGCCGATATCCGGAAATCGCGCCATGAAGCGCGCATAGTACGGAATCACCGTCGCCACCTGCGTCTGCTGCAGCATCACTTCGGAGACCCACACCCGATAAGGCGTCGGATTGATCTGCCACGGCAACGTGTGCCGACCATGCACGCTGAACCACTCAAGCAGCCGCGGCGCGAACTGTTCACTCCCCGAACTCATTTTGAGAATAGACCCTGCAGGCCATTCTTCTTCAAAATGTCCTGAAGCTTCTGTTTCAGCTGGTCCTTCGCGAGTCCTTCGATGTCGGGCCTGACCGTGGGAGCCGCATAGGTGCCAGTGACCTTGAGCGGGATATCGGTATTCCTGTCTGGCGCCGTCGCCACGCTGGCCAGCAGCTTAAAATCAATGCCCTTGGTCGCCAGATTCGCGCTCCCCTGCCCGGCGACTCTAAGCGCCTGCGCCGCGATGGCCAGATCGTGCGTTTCTGCGACACCGTTGGTGATCTGCGAGGACAGCTTGAACGCCTGAAACGGCGTACGGTTTGAGCTGCCGCGCGCCGGCGCGGCTGACTTATCGATCAAGGCCTGGGCGACGCTGAGTTCATAGCCCACATCAATACCTTCCAGTGCACCGTCCGCAAGATTCGCATCAAAGTGTCCGGTCAGCGTTTTGAGCATGGCGTCGACGTTGGCACCCCGCCCGGAAGCTTTCAAATTGAGTGTGGCGCGACCGGATAAGCGTCCCCTTCCCCCGGTATTCGCCAACAGTCGCGCCATGTCGATACCCGTCAACTGTTCGTCGACATTCAACGTGGGTGTCGGGCCGCGGCTGTCCAAGGTGACGTCGCCCAACGAACGGCCGCCGTCAAGCTGCGCTTCGACGGGAGACAGATGGAGGACCTTGTCCTTGGCGGCCACTGTCACGCGTACGTTGGATAGATCCAGGCTGGCAAACCGAGCGGACTTGATCGTGAGCGTGCCGCTCGCATCCCAAGCCATCTCCGGCTTGGCCGAAGGGGCAGTCACAGTAGTTTCCTGAGCAACCGGGCCGCCTGTCGGAGCGCGATAACGATCCAGGTCGACTTGATCGGCAGCCAAATCGAATTGCAGAGCCTGCGTGTCGCCCGCGGTTAATTTAAGATTTCCTTGAATTTGCGTGTCATCGAGCCGCAGCTGCAAGTGCGCGAGCGCCAAGGTCTTCGAGTCGTAGGCGAAATCGGTTGTCGCGGAAAGCTGCGACAGCGCTTTCGGGTCATGCGTCCTGGGTAGGGAGAATCCGAGCCGGGGTTCAATCTCCCGCAGCAGCAAGGGCGCCAACGTCACCGAGCCTGCGACGCTTATACCGTCGAGAATGTTTGTGGCCTGAGCGCTGCCAGTGAGGTGCATGCCCGAATAACTGAGGTTGAACGCCTGCGCCGCGAGGGTCTGCTCGGTGACGCTCACCTTTATTTCCGGCGCGGACAGGTCCCAGTGAGCCGGCCGGCCTTCGCCAGGGCGGCTGAGCGTGCCGCTCACGTTAACGGCGCTCAGGCGGAGCGGTTTCTGCGCGGCATCTTGGCTCAAGTCAAACTTGGCATTGAGCGACAGCTGCTCGCCCGAAGGCGCGCGGCTGGCGTCGAAAGTCAGGTTGAAGGGGACGTGCCGATCGGCGGCGAGCGACCCGGTTTCCAGATTGAACTTCTCGACGGTGATGCCTTCATAGGTCACGCGGCCGTTTTCGACGCGGATATTCGCCAGCGTCTCCAAGGCGGGTCCCGCATCAGCGTGATCCGAGTCTGATTTCGCCACGGGGTGCCCGGGTTCAGCGCCCTGCCAATTGCCTCGACCGGCCGCATTCTGGCGCAGGCGCAAGTCCAGCCCCTCGACCTCCACGCGGGCGATTTGAAGGTGTTGCCTGAGCAGCGGCAGCAGTCTGACGCGCACGCTCGCATGAGTAAATGACAGGAAGGGTTCGTCGCTGAAGCCCGGGGGATTGCCGAGACTTGCCGGACCTAACTCCAGCGCCACCCAGGGAATCACCGAGAGCTTGATATCGCCGGGCAGTTTCAATTCTCGTCCGGTGGATTCTTTGACGCTCGCGGCGATCTTGGCCTTGTAGGCGTTGGGATTGACGAACAACCACACGCCGAGCAGCGCGGCACACAACAGCACCCCGATTCCTCCCGCCAAAACGCCCAATACCTTCAGGTTTCGCATGCCTTTCACTCGGGAATGAGAGGTCGATCATAGCTCAAGCGCAGACCCTACCCGCCGATACCCTTAAGATGATGGGCCAAGGGCCCACCCGGGTACGGAAACCGCATGCGAAGCTGGTCGATTCAGAACAAGCTACTCAACAAATTGCGCCGGCGCACCGACACGCAGCCCGCGGTGCCGGCGAACGAAGTCCTGCGCGAGAGATCATCCCAGGGGGTGGGAGAGGCTGACTCGCCGGCCCGGCGCTCGGCCGAGTTTTTGGAATTTGCGCAATCCGCGGGCGGCTTTGGTGTCTTCGAACTCAATCTGGTGACGGGGATCCTCAAGGGCACCTCTCTGTTCTTCGAACTCATTGGCCTGGAATGCCGCGACATGTCCTTGACGCGCGAGGAGTGGCTTGCCTCCATCCACCCGCAAGATCTCGAGGGGGTCGTTCACGCCTTGAGCGATGCGGTTGCCACGGGCAGCGGCTACGAAACCGAATACCGCACGCTGACCGCGAGTGGTGAAATTCGCTGGCTCGCCGGCCGCGGCCAGGTGCTGCTGGGGAACGAGGGCTACGATTCGCGCGCGATCGGCACGATCACCGACATCACCGACCGCAAGGAGTTGGAAGACAAACTTCACTATGCCACCGAGTCGCTGAATATCGCGCAGACCGCGGCAGGCGTCGCCACCTTCGATTTCGATTTCCGCCGCAACACCCGCGTCTGCTCCGACAACTTTCGAGAACTATTGGGTATCCCGGCCAGCATGTCGCTCGAGGATCTGAATCGGACCTTGTCCCGCGTTCACCCGGATGATTTCGCGCGCGTGCGTAGCGCGCCATTGGAGACCACTGCCGCGGATCCTCATTATCGCTGCGAATATCGCGTGCTGCTCGACAGCGGCGCCGAGCGCTGGATCGGCGAAAAAGCGCAGGTGTCGCGCGCTCCGTCGGGAGACGTTGAGCGCATCACCGGTGCCCTGATCGACATCAGCGATTTGAAACGTACCAAGGCGGCGCTGGGTTCAGTGGAAATTCGCCTGGAACGCGCCCTGCGCGGCACTCAAGACGGTCTGTGGGAAATCGATCTGCTGACCAACGTCTCCTGGTACGGGCTGCGCTTCGGCGAGCTCTTGGGCTACAGCGTCGAGGAACTGGGTTCCTCGCACGAGCAGTTCATGACCTTGATTCACCCAGAAGACCGCGAAAGCGTTGCGCTCGCGCTCGACAATCACCTCGAGCATCGCGCCGTGTACGACTTGGAATTTCGGGTGCGGCACAAGGCTGGGCATTACGAATGGATGCGCGCGCGCGGCCAAGCTGAACGCGCCGCAGACGGCACGCCGTTGCGATTGGCCGGCGCGATGCAACTCGTCACTGACCGAAAACTCGCCGAACAGGCTTCGCTCGACGCCAAGCTCGCCGCGGAAGCGGCCAATCGGGCGAAGAGCAGCTTTCTTGCCAACTTGAGCCACGAAATCCGTACGCCCATGAACGGTGTTCTCGGCATGTCGCAAATCCTGGCGGAAACCTCCCTCGACAGCACGCAGCGCGAGTACCTGGACATCATCCGCGGCAGCGCCAAGGCCTTGCTCTCTTTGATTAACGGCGTGCTGGATCTGTCGAAAATCGAAGCCGACCGGTTGGAACTCGAAAGTGTCGAGATCGACCTCATCCATATGCTGTACGAGGCGGTTGCGGCGACGGCCTTGCAAACCGCTGCCAAGGGCATCGAACTCATCGTCACGCTCGAACCCGAAGTGCCGGTGATGGTGCGGGCCGATCCGGTGCGCTTGCGTCAGGTCGTGCTGAACCTACTAGGCAACGCGGTCAAATTCACGCATGAGGGTCACATTAGCCTTCGCGTTGCCAGCGGCGCCGCGACCAGCGAACACGCATCCCTCACAATCGAAGTGACCGACACGGGAATTGGCATTCCGGCGGACCGCATCGACCGGTTGTTCAAGTCATTCTCTCAGGTTGACTCCTCGACCACTCGCCACTACGGCGGCACGGGCTTGGGGTTGTCCATCGTCAAGCGATTGGCGGAACTCATGGGCGGCGAAGTCGGCGTGCGCAGCGAAGCGGGCAAGGGCTCGACTTTTTGGGTGCGCGTCGAACTCGATGTGGTCACGGAACAGCCGACGCGCCAGCCGATCGGCTTGGGTCGAAAGATCCTGATTGTGGACGATATTCCGGCGGCGCGTGACAGCTTGGTCTCGAAACTCAATCTCTACCAATTCAAGAGCGTCCCTGTCGGCAGCGTGAATGAGGCCCTGGAGCGGTTGGCCCAGGAGTCCTTCGATTTGGTGTTGGCCGATGAGTTGATGCCCATGCGCGGCGGCCTGGATCTCCTGAAGGCACTGCGCACCGATGCGCGTCATCCCCGCCTGCCCTTCATATTAATGTCTCTGTTCGGCGCTGAGCACGACACAGCGGATCGCGAATACCGCCCGGATGCCATCGGCCTAAAGCCCATTCGCGCAGCCCTGCTTGCCAATCTGGTGGATCAGGTATTGACCGGCAAGACGCCGCATGCACCCAACATCAAATCTTCGCCGCAGCCCCTGCCGACCTTTCGAGGCAACAAGATCCTCCTTGTCGAGGACAATCCGGTCAATCAGCGTGTGGCGCAGCGAACGCTACAAAACCTCGCCGCAGAGGTGACCATCGCGAACAACGGCGCCGAAGCCTTGGAGCGCATCGCCGCCTCGAGCTTCGACGCGGTGTTGATGGACTGTCAGATGCCGGTGATGGATGGTTTTACCGCAACGCGCCGGATTCGCGAGATGGAAGTAAGCCGCGGCACCAAGCGGCTGCCCATCATCGCGCTGACCGCGAATGTCATGAGCGAAGATCGCGAAAAATGCCTGGCCGCCGGCATGGACGCACACCTTGGCAAACCGATCGAGCCTGCACAAGTAATCGAGGCATTGAGCCGCTTTCTGAAGGCCCCACCCATCGCACCGGCGATCGATCGCGGAGCCCTCAAGGAACTCACTGGCGGCGATGCGGAATTCGAGCGGGAACTCGCGGAGACTTTCGTCAGCAGTGGGGATCAATGCCTGGCGGAAATTATCGCGGCGCTCAAAGCCAGCGACTTTGATACGGTGCGCAAACGTGCGCACTCGCTAAAAGGCGCGAGCGCCAATATTCATGCGCGGGAGTTGAGTCAGGCCGCCTCCAGCCTCGAGAACGCGGTGCGCGAAAACGCGCTACCGGCCATCAGTGGCTTGGTGGCTGAGCTCTCGGAAAAGCTCGCGGCCGTCAACGCGGAACTACGACAGGTCGGCTGATCGTTGACTAGCCGTGCGCCGCAAGCGGCACGAGCGCGCTGAGATCCTGGCCACTCGAACAATTCCGTCCCGCCAGTTTGCTCTTGTACAGGCTTTCATCGGCCGCACGAATCAGCGTTTCCACCTTGAGGGAAAGATCCGGCCCGCTGGGCCCCGTCGAGGCAATCCCGAAGCTGGCGGTCACGGCTGTGTCGCCGGCGCGCGTGGCGAACGGTGAGGAGGCGACGAGTTGGCGGATCTTCTCGGCAACCAAGACCGCGCCGGCGTGCGCGGTTTCCGGCAGCACGATCAGAAATTCCTCACCGCCGTAGCGCGCGATCCAATCGCTGTTGGAGCGGATGAACTTCTGCGCCCGGCAAGCAAATTGTTGCAACACGTCATCACCCGCCGCGTGCCCGCGCTGGTCGTTGACCTGCTTGAAGTGATCGAGATCGCACATGAGTACTGACAAGGGATAGGCATAGCGGCGGCAACGTTCGAATTCGCGCGGCAGCTGCTCCATCAGGTAGCGTCGATTATAGGCACCCGTCAATGCATCGGTGATCGACAGGATGCGATTGCGTTGATTGGCGACGCGCAGCGAGTGTTCGAGCGCCAGAATTCGGCGTCCGGCATTCAGGCGTGCGATGAGCTCCGCTTCGTGCACGGGTTTGACGAGGTAATCATCGGCGCCGGCTTCGAGCCCGGCGATGATGTGCTCCTTGGCATCGCGCGCGGTTAGGAGCAGCGCATAGACGTAGCCGTCGAGCTGCATGTTGCGCACCGCGTTGCACAAGGCGATGCCATCCATTTCCGGCATCTCCCAATCGGTGACCAGCATGGGGTAGTAGCGCTTGGTCATCTTGTCGAGCGCCTCGGAGCCGTTGGCCACGGCGTCGACCTCGTAACCCGCGTTCTTGAGAAAGCGGGTCATGAGCATGCGCGTGACCGGATCATCCTCGGCCAGCAAGATCGCCGGTGATGTCTCAACCGTGATCGGCGTCACAGATTCCGTCTCGGACACTTTTTTTCAACCCCGCATGCCTTTGAGTCGTGCTCATTGAGATATCGGCATAAGTCTTCATGACTTAATCATGGGTGAGAACCATGTTGCAATTCTCGGCACTGGCACTCATTGCACTAGGAGAATGCCTGGTTCGCGCCGTATTCGCGAGCTTCACACCTGTTCTCGCCTTCAGACCGCAGCATAGCCGACCGATACCAGGGAATGTGCGATTCGCGTCCCTATAGCCGCAAGTCACCTGTGCCGGGCGCGCGCGCCATGCGGGCCAGCGGCGATGGATTTTGGGAATTGGATCTCGCGGACGGCTCCGCGTGGTTCAGCGATTGGTTCTGCGCGCGCCTGCAATGGAGCGAGACGTCGCGGCGCCCTGCCTTCGGCGACTTGCGCCCCATCATGTCGTCCGAGACCTGGACCGCGCTGCTGCGAAAGCTGCGTTCGCATCTCGAAGAGCAATCGCCTTTGGACACCGAGTTTCAGGTGCAACTCGCGACGGGTCGGGTCGAGTGGTGGCACATGCGCGGTTCCGCGCAACGCAACGATACAGGTCATCCCACCCATTTCGCCGGTAGCGTGCGCGACATAACGGCGACGCGGGTCGCCTGTTAATCGATCACAAAGTGCTCGTTTCCGCTCAATCGGATGAGTCGCGGAAGAGGAACCAGCGTGACGGCGCCATCCATGGCGTGCACGATATCAAAAAAGGCATGGTCCGGTTCCGAGTGAAGATCGATATCACCGATGACACCGCCGCACGCGGCGCAATGATTGGCGAAATCGCCGAACGCGTCCCCCTCTGTCGTGGGCCGAAAGCCCGGCCATCACTTCTGCTCTTGAAGCAGTACTTCATCAACAGCCCGAATATCCGACACGGTGAACCGCTCAAGCGGTTCGTCTAACACCGTGCCGCTCGAGCAATGGATGGCAATCACATCTGTTTTTTGGCCGCAATGCGGGCATGGGATGCGTTAGATAAGTGCGTTGCATAAGTGACGATTATTTTAGCGCGGATTGAGCGTATCGGAATCTTGAGGCGCGGGCTTGACGCGGGGCGGTGTTGGTGCGGGTTCTCGTCGGGCTGAGGCGCTCTTTGTAGGCGCGCGAGGTTTGCGCATTGGGCGTTGGATCGCGTCCGTCTTACCGGAGGTCGATTCAATTGAAGGTGCAGCAGATGCCGGCTCCGGTGTGACCGCGCGGACCCGTCGCGCCCGAGCGCGGGGCATGTCGACATCGCGCTGCACACTTAGCGTTGCTACCTGCCAGTCTGGCAAAGACGCGATTTTCAGAAATCCGGCAAGGTCTGGCAACCGCTCGACCTCCGAGGCCATGATTGCCGGTTCAATCCTGAGCTGCTCACTCTTGGAGGTAGCCGAACCCCACTCTCCCGAGCGACGGGTGGTCGATAGTGTCGTGTGCATCACTTCGCGCTGACCGATGAGCTTGGAGGCGAATTCCGACGTGCCGCCGCGTTCGCTGGCCGAGCAGCGCAAGATCAACGTGTTACCACAATTCTCCACGATGGTCTCGGCGCCGCCCTTGCCGTACAGTCCTGATACCTGCGCGATGGACTGAAAACCCAGGACACAGCGGCCACCGAATTTTCGCAGGCGCGCGAGGGCATCCTTAAGGCCGTCTATTTCTCCTAGCGCATCGAGCTCATCGACGATAAACCACAGACGTTGATCGCCTTCCTCACAATTCATAGCCTCGATGATGCTAAGACGCATCCAGGTCGAGATGAGACCACGTAACGCAGCAATTTCACCCGCCTTGTAAGGCAGAAACAGCACCCCGCCGCGACCTCCAGCGGAGCCCGCTCGTCCTTCGCGCACCCACGCTCGGACCGACAGGGGTGCTGCCTCATGTTGCGTGGTGTATTCGAACACACGCACGGCTGAGGTCAGCGTCGCTTGAATCCCCGCCAGCATCTTCTCATTGCCCTCTTTGAAGAAACGCCCCGCGGCCGTGCCTTCCAGCATCGCGCGCAGCTCGTCATCGTTGGCCTTATTTAGAATACGCGAGAGTTTTCGGTCATCGCAGATACCCGTGTGCTTCATCTGCCGCACCACTTCGGAAAATAGAGTACGTGCATACTCAGTCCAGACTCGATCCCCATTGCCCGAGTCTGGGATGAGCGCGCGCGCCAACTGCTCGATGTCGTAATCTTCGGTGATTTCGCCAAAGAGGTCCCATCTGCGTGCGTCCGTATCGAAGGGATTTAAAATCACGTCGCCATGAGGATCGTAGTAGCGATTTAGATACCCCGCGTCCGGATCCGCGATGACCATCCGATCGCCGCGTGACAGCGCGGCGCTCAAGATCTCGCGGATCGCCGTACTTTTCCCGGTTCCCGTCGTGCCAATGATTTTAAAGTGCTTGGTTTCATCACTGAGTGGGATTGAGACGCTGGCCAGCGTGATAGGGGCCGCCGAGTGCACAGCGCGGACGCTATTGGCGGGTGCCTTCGAGACGAACGCACCGCGCCGATGCCGCGGTTCCCGCGGCGCCGGATGCAGGGCAAGGACTCGCCCGCCGACAAAACCGATGGCCATTGTCACCAAGAACCCGGTCGAGAGCTGAGACCATGCACCGCTCAAACCGATCGCGTGCAGTGCCGCGCTCAGCAGCGAGACGCATAGTGCAACCAGCAACAACAGTGGTACGGCCAGCAACGGTGCGAGAAGGTACTTGGGGGCGGTGGCGCGCGCCTGGGCGAGACCTGCCAATAACGCGGCGAGCACGAGCAGATACGCGATAGCGAAACCCGACGCCCCGTGTGTCAGAGCCTGAAATTGCGCTGTCATACTGATCCTTCTAGCGTTCGAGATCCTGCCCCCGCTGACGAGAGCGCGGACTGGTTGAGTCATCGCCATCGCGCTGCGGCGCGTTTTTACGTGGGTCGGCGTCCTTCGGGCCGTCGTAAATTTCTTTCCAGCGTCGCGCCGCTCGATAGCGATCCCCCAACCCGCGAGCGAAGTTATGCACCAATTGGTGACGCTGATCGGGGATGAGCTCTGGGGGCAGAAACACCAACCAGCGATCTTGTGTCCATGCCATATCAGCCCGGTCAGCCAGATTGGCTGGCAGCACGATTTCTTTGTACGGGATATCGCGACGGGATGAGAAGTCAAAGACCTCGCTGGTCGCCTCGTGGCGTATACGTTCACCCGCCCTAAACGCTGCAGCCCGGGTTACGCGCGAACCATTGCTTCGGGATATGTGTTTGCTACGAAGAAAGTAGACGGCCATTCACGCATCGTCCTTGGCGCATGGCAATAAGCCGCATCATTGCGCAGGCGGATGGCGCGCGCAAGTAAAGCATTTCGGGTGGTATTGGTTGGCAGAGCATTGTGCATGGCGGCATCATGGCGTAACGACTAGCTCACGTGCTGGGGGTATTCAGCCACTCCATGCGCAGCGTGCCATCGTCTGCCGCTCGCCATCGGCAACGCACCGACCCCCCGACAGCTAACCGGTCGGTATTGCCATGGAAAAGTGCGTAGGGCGTGAGTGCCATAGATTCGCTCCGAGTCGGCCCAGTTCCCGTAATGCGTCCTGCGGGCGACATTGCGACGCGGCTTATGATCCGGACGTTCTGCACAACGAGCTCCTTCCGCTGTAGCGCATCGGGTCTTGCTATGGATATCGGATTTTCACCAAGGAACCGGACATGATCGAGAGGACCCGGTCAAGACCAGGGCTCCTTAATCCAGGTGGAATACTTCTCGCATATCTTTAGTGACTGGTGAGTTGTCGTCCCGGTGCGGCATCAGATCTCTCATGTGATGCCACCACCGCTGGCATTGGGGTGCAGATCCAATCGCTGCCCACCTCTCCTCACTCTCGATTTCAACGTAAGCAAATAGCTGGCCGGTTTCTTCGAGCAGGAAGATCGAGTAGTTGTGCACGCCATGTGCACGAAGCGTCTCTTCGAGGTCCGGCCAGATCGGATTATGGCGTTCTTCGTACGCCGACTCGGCGCCCGCATGGACGCTCATGATAAATGCCTTGCGCATCACGTTGTTCCCTCATGTGGTTCGGCAGGACTTTGCGGTCAAGCACAATGTTTCTTTATTGATTAGTGTTGATCATAATCGATCGATACAAACTCGATCTGCGGTTTCTCTCGGGAGTTGAACATGATTTACGCTGGTATTGCCCTATCAGGAGCGTTAATTTGCTTCGCCTCATTTGGAGCTGCGGCTTCCAGCAGCCACGTCGAGCGAATTACTGCATTACAAGTCGAGTACTTCCAAAATCCGATGGGCATTGACTCACCCCAGCCCCGGATGGCTTGGCAAATGCTCTCTGGTGCCCGCGGTGCCGCGCAGTCAGCTTACGAGATTCGAGTGGCGAGTAACGAACAGGCGCTTGCGGCAGGCCGCGATTTGATTTGGGACTCAGGCAAAGTCGTATCTGATCAGTCGACGCAGCATGCGTACTCGGGACCGACCCTGCTCAGCCGAGCAAAGTATTTTTGGCAGGTGCGCGTGTGGGACGAGGAAGGCCAGGCCGCCGGCTGGAGTCCGATTGGCTCCTTTGAAATGGGACTGCTGTCCTCCAGGGATTGGAGCGGTGCTTGGATCGCGCCGGCGCAAGCGACAACCCATCAGCCCTCGATGCTACGACGCGAATTTCGCTTAAGCGGTTCCGTCGCGAATGCCCGAATCTACGTCACGAGCCACGGGCTGTACGAGTTGTCGCTCAACGGCAAGCGCGTCGGCGATGGTGTTTTGACGCCAGGATGGACCAGCTATTCGCACCGCGTGCAGTATCAAACTTACGATGTGACCAATCAGCTTCATGCTGGCGCGAATGCCGTCGGTGCTTACCTTGGCGACGGTTGGTATCGCGGCATCATCGGCTTTCAAGGCCTCGACGACCACTATGGAAAGGAAGTCGCGCTGCTGCTGCAATTGGAAGTGACTTATCAAGACGGGCGCCGCGAAATCATCAATTCGGACGGTACCTGGAAGTCCGCCCAGGGTCCCATCGTGAGCGCCGGCATTTATGAGGGCGAAACCTATGATGCGCGGCTGGAAAAATCCGGCTGGGACTCACCGGGATTCGACGATAAGAATTGGGCCTCCGTACGTGAGATCGGCGGCGATAAGGACGTTTTAATCGCACCGCAAGGTCCTCCGGTACGCCGCGTTGAAGAAGTCGCGGCGAAGCGAATCTTCAAAACGCCGGCCGGGGATACTGTGGTGGATCTCGGTCAAAACATGGTCGGTTGGGTACGACTCAGAGTGCAAGGGTCCGCGGGCACCACCGTCACACTGCGGCATGCCGAAGTCTTGGATCAACGCGGCAACTTCTATACGGAGAATCTGCGCGCCGCGGCGCAAACCGTACAATACACGCTGAAAGGCTCGGGCACCGAAGTCTACGAACCGCATTTCACTTTTCAGGGGTTTCGTTACGTGGCGGTGTCGGGGTACCCGGGGAAGCTGACGCCGGCGAGCATTACCGGAATCGTCGTTCACTCCGACATGCAACCCACCGGCGAGTTCGCGAGCGACAAGACACTGATCAACCAATTGCAACACAACATTCTATGGGGACAAAAAGGCAATTTCCTGGACGTGCCGACCGACTGCCCGCAACGAGACGAACGCTTGGGCTGGACCGGAGACGCGCAGGTATTCTCGCCGACCGCCGCGTTCAATATGGACGTGGCGGGATTCTTTACCAAGTGGCTGAAAGATGTGGCTGCGGATCAGTTGGCGAGCGGCAGCGTTCCTTTTGTAGTGCCGGATGTGCTCAGCACCGAAGACAAGCCGGCAGCGGGCGCCGCCGGCTGGGGCGATGCCGCTACGGTTATCCCATGGAATGTCTATCTGGCGTATGGCGATCGACGCGTTCTCGAGGTCCAGTACAGCAGCATGCAACGATGGGTCGACTACGAGCAGGCGCGAGCAGGCGCCGATGAGATTTGGGACGGCGACTTTCACTTTGGCGATTGGCTGGATTTTTTCGGCGCCGAGAAGAACACCAGCTTCGGCTCAACGTCCACAGACCTAATCGCTACCGCTTATTTCGCGCGATCCACGCAGATCCTCGCACAGGCCGCACTGCTGCTCGGCAAAGCAAAGGACGCGGCTCGTTACAGCGAGTCGTTAACCAAGATCAAAGCGGCCTTCAGGCAGAAGTTCGTCAACACCGACGGTACGGTAGGCGAGGCTACGCAAACGGCCTATGTGCTGGCGCTCGATTTTGATTTGCTTCCGGAGGAGTTGCGCGCCGCTGCAGCTCGGAAATTGGCGCAGGATGTGGAACAACGCGGCCACCTGACCACAGGATTTCTCGGCACGCCGCGGCTGCTAAGCGTGCTGTCGCGCTTCGGTTACTTGAAGGATGCGTTTCTGCTCTTGAATCGAGAAACGTTTCCCTCCTGGCTGTATCCGGTGAAACAAGGCGCCACAACCATTTGGGAACGATGGGATGGCCTCAAACCGGATGGCAGCTTCGAGAACAAGGATATGAATTCATTCAATCACTATGCTTATGGCGCGGTGGGTGACTGGATGTACGGGACGCTGGGAGGCATTGAGATCGATGCGGCCGCGCCTGGCTACAAGCATATCTTGATCAGTCCGCATCCTGGCGGCGGATTCCATTACGTCCGCGCCAGCCACGT
>Ga0302324_100010318_pt1 | contig 19356 bp, 18 predicted proteins | sample Palsa_T0_1_FD_201949 | JGI IMG/M metagenome (GOLD analysis project Ga0302324, IMG submission 201949) | Peat permafrost microbial communities from Stordalen Mire near Abisko, Sweden - Palsa_T0_1 | ecosystem: Environmental > Terrestrial > Soil > Palsa > Peat permafrost | place: Sweden: Abisko...
GTGGGGGTGGGAATGCGGTCGAGCTCGCCAAGGCTGCAGGCGCTGTAGCCCATGCTTCTGGGGGCCAGCTTGAGGAGGAGCATCTCTTCGAACGCGGCGCTTGTCATGGTCACGACGACCACCCCCGCCACCTGGAACCTGAAGGTGAGGTCCGACTTCGAATTCCGGGGGAAGCCGTGGATGAGCGCCGCCTCGAAGGTCCATTTCTTCAGGGCCGTAACCGAGCTGTCGGCGAACGCGGGGTGCGTGTAGGCCGTCACGAGGTAGTCCGTGAGCCTCCCGGTCGCGTCGACGGCGATCGCCACGGTCGCCGAGCCGCTCTTGACGCCCAGGTTGACCAGGCTCGAGGGGAACACGGCCTCCCCGGTCTCGTGGATCTTCACCGGGACGTAGTCGGGGACGCCCGTCATCGCGGGCAGAGTCAGCGAGCAGAGGGGGGCCAATGCGCACAAAACCAGGATTCTTGGGCTAGTCATAGGGATGTGGGATTTGCCCGGCTTAACACCGCCCGGCGCCGATGCCCTTCAATCCCCTCGCCGGGCGCGCGCCGCCGGCGAGGGCCTGAAGGGAACGGGGCCAATCCGGTGTTTCCATTTCAGGCGCGTCCATGCAATGTGTCCAGCGGAAGACGCCCCCGTCCCGGCGGAAGGCGCGCTCCAAGTTGACCCCAACATGACCGAAGCAACGGAGAAACGGACCCTTCTGGCCGGGCGCCTGTTCTATGCCGCGGGCATGGTCGCGATCGGGCTGCAGCATTTCTACAACGGCGACTTCGTCTCGGTGATCGTCCCGTCGCTCCCCCCGTCCATCCCCGGGCGCTTCTTCTGGACGAGCGTGTCGGGCATCGGCCTCGTCATCACGGGCGGGGCGATTATCATTGGGAAAGGAGCCCGGCCGGCGGCCATACTCCTCGGATCCGTTCTCCTGGCGCTGCTCATCCTTTTGCACATACCGGTCCAGGCCGCGGCAAACCCCTGGTCCCTCGGGGCGTGGACGCTCACGTTCAAGATCCTTACCCTTTCAGGGGGCGCGTTCGCGGTCGCCGCGTCCCTTCCCGGAGAGGAGCGCCCGGGCCTGAACCGGCGCTTCACTTCCTTCGGCTGCTTCGCCCTGGCCATAACCTGCGCCGTTTTCGGGGTGGACCATTTCCTCTATGTGGACTTCGTGGCGTCCCTCGTGCCCGCGTGGATCCCCCACCACGTCTTCTGGGCCCATTTCTGCGGCGCGGCGCTCATCGCCGCGGGCATGGGGATGATACTGAGGATTCGCGCCCGGCTGGCCTCGGGGCTCCTGGGGTCGATGATCTTCGTGTGGCTGCTCATCCTCCACATACCAAGGGCGATCGCCGACCCCCACGGCGCCAACGGCAACGAGTGGACAAGCGTGTTCGAGGCGCTGTCGTTCAGCGGGATCGCGTTCATCCTGTCACGGACGCTGCCGGGAAGGCGACCTTAGCGCCCGTCGGGGCCGTTGCCCGGCTATTTAGAGGGCTTTTCCTCCGCGGCGGGAGCGACCTTGGTGGCCTGCCACGTGACGACCTGCCACTGGCCGTTGCGCAGGAGAAGCGTGCCGCTGTTGCGGTAATACTCAGCGTTGCCGTCGAGGGTGTGCCGGACCAGGCGGAACGTGATCGCAGCCGTTGTGCCGTACGGCCGGACCAGTATGTCCTCGGCGCTGTAAGTCTCCTTGGGCTCGGCGGGGTCTGCCTTGGGCCCCGACATCATCTTCATTATGTCCGCCTTGCTCCTCACATCGCCCCTCGAGCTTGTGTAGACCAGATCGGCGGCCCAGAAACGGTCGTGCTGCGCGGGGTCGTCGTTTTGCGCGAGAAATTCCTGCAGAAGACGGGTGATGGAGTCCTGGGTGGCCTTGGGGTCCTGGGCAAAGGCGGCCGTCGGCGCCGCCAGGATTGTAAGGGAAAGGATCAAACCGATCAGGCGAAACATGCGCGGGCATTTCATGGGGCGGATGCTGGCGGGTCTGGGCCGCTCAGGCAAGGCGGACGCGTAAACGGACAGAATTCACGAAAATTCGCAGACCCCGTTGTGCCTCGGCGCATGGCGTTTCCACCCGACTAGCGTTAGCGGTTGAACCCCGGTCACAGTGCTGTGAATAGTGCTGTGAACCCACATTCACAGCGGAATCCCTGAATCAAATGAAAGTCACCCCGACGCCCCAGGGGCATCGCCGCTGCACTCGCGTCGCCCGCAGCAACAGCCGAACTCGCCGATAGTGGCACCCGAGACGCGGCGCCGGTCGGAGTCCCGTGTCTTTGCCCTTGTCTGTTGCGCCATGGTCGCGGACTACTTTTGGACCACTTATCCGGCGATTCCGCAGTACGGTCACCTTGCGGCCAGCCAACAACATTTCAATCAACTGGTCGCCGGGTTCAGATCGGGCCAGCTGTCCCTCAAGGAGGTGCCGCCAGCCGAGCTCGCGAATCTGGCCGATCCCTACGACCCAGCCCAAAATGAGAAGTACCGTCTCCACGACGCCAGCTATTACCACGGGAGATATTACATTTATTACGGCATTACGCCCGCGCTGATCCTCTTTTGGCCGTTTGTTGCCCTCACCGGGCATTATCTCCCGCAAAAATACGCCGTCATGATTTTTTGTTCGGCGGGCTTCTTGATCGGAGCCGCCCTGGTGCAGCAAATCAGACGAAGATGTTTCCCGAAGGTCGGCACTGGGGCTTTTCTGGCCATGGTCTTGGCTGTTGGCGCCGTTGATGGCGTGGCCTTCCTGGTCCGCCGCCCTGAAATGTATGAAGTCTCCGTTTCGTGCGCCTATTCCATGGTGATGGCCGCACTCGCAGCCTTATGGTGCTCCCTCGAAACGGTGCGTCGGCCCTTGTTTTGGACGGCTCTATCAAGTCTCTTCTTTGGGCTGGCGGTGGGCGCCCGCCCAACATTCCTCTTCGGCGCGGCATCCCTGTTTGTTCCCGTGCTCTACCTCATGAAGGATTCGGCAGGCTGCCCCAGTCGAAGGTACTACATATGGAAACTCGGCCTTGCGGCCTTCGCCCCATTGGCGTCCATAGGGATCGGGCTAGCCATCTATAACTACCTGAGATTCGGAAACCCCCTGGAGTTTGGGATAAAATATCTCCTGATGGGCAAGGAAGTCCGTGGATTCTTCGCCTTCAACTGGCCATGCATTTGGCTCAATATTCGCCTCTATTTGTTTCTGCCCACAAGGCTCATGGGGTACTTCCCCTTTGTGCTTGGCGTTGATATTCCCCCCTTGGCCCCCGGCTATGCCTTCACGGAGAACCCGTTTGGCGCCCTTACAAACATCCCCTTCCTATTGTTCGCGGGCGCGGCCCCTTTGGCGTGGCGCCAGTTGATCCCGGCAGACGCACGGCGACTGCGCCTGTTCGCCGTCGCCGTAGCTTGGGTCTTCCTGACCAGCATAGTCCTGCTTCTTGTGTATGTAGTGGCGTCTATCCGCTATGAGGTGGATTTTCTGCCCTACCTTGCGATCTTGGCGATCGTTGGAATTCTTGGAATCGAAGATCGTTTCGCGGCCCAACTGAAATGGCGAAATTTGGCGCGGATAGGCTGGGCTGGTGCGCTGATGGTCTCGGTCGCCTTCAACTTTTTTGCCAGCTGCCAGCATCTTGGCCTGCTTGAAAGGCAGGACCCCGCGAGCTTCCAGGCGCTCTCCAGCTTCTTCAACTACCCGAGATACGCTTGCAACCATTTCCTGGCTTCGGTCGGTGCCAGGACGATCTCCAGCCAAGCAGCAAATGGAAAGTCGAACACTCGGAGCTATGGCCCAGTCTTACTGACACTTAAATTGCCGCCCAAGTTTACCGGTGCCAGGGAACCAATCTTGGCCATCGGGGACACGCCTCAGGTCTTGGTCTTAGCCTTCATCAGGAGGGTCAGCAAGGATCAGCTAGCGGTCGGCTTCGAGCTCCCAGGCCACCGGGTGTACGAGTGCAGGCCAATAAGCGTCAATCAGCAGGACCCGGTGAATGTCGCCATATCGTGTCCCCCACTTCTTCCAGATTTGGGCGATTCAGAATGGAATGGGAGGAGCTACCTGAAACAGCTGTCCGATCTTGGAAAATACTCGATCGCGGTCAACGGCTCCGCAGCGCTCCAAGTCAACTCGCACCTTGACGCCCCTATCGATCGCGAAACCCCTTCGTCATTCGGGGTCAATCCGGCTAGGGACTCGATTGTCACCAGTCGGTTTTCAGGCGAAATCACGGAAGTTTCCAGAATGAGCATCAGTGAAAGCGAGCTGGCGCGGTGAGCACTGTAGGGGGATGCATCGATACGTTCGCTCCATGAGGTTCCCGACCATTCTAGTCCTGGGCTTGCTCCTTCCGCTGCTGCTCAGGTCCCAATCCGAGGACGCGGGGACAATGAGCCTGGAGAGAGTGAATGTCGGCCTGACGATGATGGGCAAGCGCGAGATACTGGCCGCTCTTCGCAAGGTGAACTCGAATCAGCTCGACCACCCTGCCCCGGACGCGCCGGCGGCGGCAGAACCGCTACACCATATCTGGATGCGCGTCACGTGGTACACCGGCGTCGCGGCGGCATGGGAGGCAACAGGAGATGCCTCCTTTCTGAAACAGTCTCTGGCCTACGGCCGGGAGCTTCATTGGCAGGTAGGCGATGATCCGGACGGACCAAACCGACTGTTCCCGATTCAGCTTTGGGCCGAACTCTATCTCGCCAAGAGGGACCGCGCCATGATCGAACCCTCGATCACCTGGCTGGCGACGCCCGGCCCCCTCACGCCGGCCGGTTCGAAACTGTGGTACATGGATGCCCAGAATGCGGATACCCCTCCCATCCCTTACGTGGATTCGCTCTATGGTGCGCCGGCGCTCGCCATGCTCGCCGAAATCACCGGGAACGCGGAGTATCGCCGCGCCATGGACGCGTTCTTTGACGCCGTGACGACACGGCTGTTCGACCACGAATCGGGACTGTACTATCGGGACCCCACTTTCATCGGGCGGAAAACCCCCAACGGGAGAAAGATCCTGTGGTCGCGTGGCAATGGATGGGCCTTCGCCGGGATCCCGAGGGTGCTGAATTATTTGCCCGATCAGGACCGAGGCCGGGAGCGTTATCTTGCGATCTTCCGCCGCATGGCGCTGGAACTGGTCAGGCGCCAGGGCGCGGATGGCCTTTGGCGAATGAACCTCGACGACAATGACCAGTTCCCGAATCCCGAGACCAGCGGATCAGGTTTCTTCTGCTTCGGACTTGCCTGGGGCGTCAATCATGGGGTCTTGAGCCGCAGGGAGTATTTTCCGGCGGTCGAGAGGGCCTGGGGTGCCTTGGTTCGAAACCTCAGCCCGCAAGGCAGGATTCTCTGGGGACAGCCGGAGGACTCGGAGCCGAATCCGATCGTGAGTGACAGCACGCCCGAATTTGTCACCGGCGCATTCATGCTTGCCGGAAGCGAGGTATACAAGCTGGCGCCCTAGTTGGCGAACCATGCATCCTCCGCAAAAAAGCGGAGCGGCGGTGGCTCAAAGCGCCGCCATTCGATTCTCGGCGACCCACCGCCGCCTTGGATGTCTGTAGGCTATCACCGCTCATGAGACTCCCATCCCGCCGACTCGTCCTTGAATGCATCCGCCTGACTTCCGGCGCCCTGGCCGCCTCCGCCCTGCTGTTCGGGTGTTCAACGACGGGCCCGGCATCCTCGTCGGCACCTCCTTCGCCGGCGCCAGCCACGGCGGGGCATACCAAGGCGGACGACGACAAAATGCAGGTCCGCAACAATGCCTCAAGCCTCCTTGAGCAGCTCCTCGATCAGGAGAAAAACGTCAGCAAGGTCCTGATCATAAAGCATGCGTCCCGCGAGCTGTCTGGACTCATCAAGGCGATCTCGACCGCCGCCGGCGACGGCGCCAAGCGCCTCAAGAGCCTCGCTCAGGGCGATCCCACGCTCGACCTGGGGCGCCAGGAGCTGCCCGTCGGCGAGAAGGCGAGTCGGGACGCGATAGCCAAGACGGAGGAGTACGATCTGCTCCTTTCGAGTGGCGCAAACTTCGAGTTCACCCTTCTGCTGACCCAGGCCCAGGCGCTCAACTATGGCTCCCACCTGGCAAAGGTCGCCGCAGACCACTCAGCTGATCCAGAGGAGGTGGACGCCCTCCTCACAATCAGCCGGACTATGGATCAGCTGCTCACCCAGGTGAAGGCGATGATGCGGTCCCTTCCGCCCAAGTAAGGGCGTCGCAGCCCAACGGCCAGCGCCATTCCGGTTCTTGAATCGGCTGACGGAGAACTCATGTCGTGGATCACTTCTAGGTTGCCTGCGTCAACTGGCAACCTGGCCTCGATCTATGCCTCCGCAGAGGAGGAAAATGGCGGAGAGGGAGGGATTCGAACCCCCGGTACCTTGCGGCACACCTGATTTCGAGTCAGGCGCATTCGACCACTCTGCCACCTCTCCTTGACGATGCCAAGCTGCGGAAAATTGACCTGAATGCAGCGGTTATCCCGCAAGGTCAAGAGGGATGGCATCCCCTCTCAGACGTTCTCGTCGCCGGCACCGTGCCCGCTGCCCTTGTTCGCGGGCAGGTGATGCGGGAAGAGGGTGTAATACTGCATGAGCCACCAGCTCCGCGACGAGCGGTAGAACAGGATCGGGAACCCGATGGAGCCGACACCCGCGAGGACGACTGCGGCCGTAGTCCCGATGACCCCCTTGTAGGTGAGAATGATGATCGGCGTGAGGAAGCACACGAGCGTCACCCCGTAATTGAGGGACATTGACCCGAGGAAGAACCCCTCGTCCCTCTCGAACTGCAGGCCGCAGCTCGGGCATGACTTGTTGAGCTGGAACCAGGTCCCCTTCCTGAAAAGGGTCGCGCCCCCGCAGTTGGGACAACGGTTGCGGAGCCCGCGCGAGACCACCTGGAGGCGGCTGATCGTCATGGGGCGAACCTGACGCTCCCTCAGGATCCCAGCTGGAAGCGGACGAACCTGCGGATCTGGATGTTCTCGCCGATCTTTGCGATGGTCTCGGTCAGCATCTCCTTAACCGTCTTCTCGGGCACCTTCACGAAGGACTGGTCAATGAGGCAGACCGTCGAGAAATACTTCTCGAGCTTGCCGTCGACGATCTTCTGGGCGGCCGCTGGGGGCTTGCCGACGACCTGGGCGGCCGCGATGTCGCGCTCCTTTGCGACGTCCGCCTCGGGCACCTGGTCCCGGGAGACGTAGAGCGGACTCGTGGCCGCGATCTGGAGGCAGAGGTCCCTGACGAAGGCCTTGAACCCCTCGTTGCGGGCGACGAAGTCTGTCTCGCAGTTGACTTCGATCATGACGCCCACCTTTCCGCCGACATGGATGTAGCTCTCGATCAGGCCCTCCTTGGTCGTGCGGTCGGCCTTCTTGGCGGCCGAGGCCGCGCCCTTCTTGCGAAGGATGGTGACCGCCTCCTCGACGTTCCCCTTGGCCTCCTCGAGGGCCTTCTTGCAGTCAAGGAGGCCCGCGCCGGTCTGGATGCGCAGGTCGTTGACCATCTTCGCTGTGATCGGATTGCTCATGGTCATTCGGCCTTGACGGGGGCCCTGCGCGGGCGGATGGGCTTGCGCTTCGCGATCGTGTCGGCCTCGACGGCCGCAAGGTCTATCGGGATGTCGATCTTGGAAAGATCCACCTCGCCGGGAGCAAGTTCAGCCGCGACCGGCTCGCTCACGGCCTGGGCCGCGGCCTTGGCGTCCGCCCCGCGCTGGGCCCGGCGCGAGTCGCGCTGGGCGAGGCCGGACTGGATCGCAGCCACGATCGTCTCGACGATGATGCGCACGGACTTGACGGCGTCGTCGTTGCCGGGGATCGGGTACGTCACGAGGGACGGGTCCGAATTCGTGTCGACGAGGGCCACCGAGGGGATCCCGCAGCGCGCGGCCTCGGCCACGGCGATCTTCTCATGCCCGACGTCCACGATGAAGAGCGCGGACGGCAGCCCGCCCATCTCCGCGATCCCGTTGAAGTTGCGCTGCATCCGGCTCATCTCGCGCTTGATGGCCGACTCCTCCTTGCGTGGGAGCTTGGACATCTCGCCGCTCGTCTCCATAGCCTGGTACTTCTTGTACTTCGCGATGGATTTCTTGACGGTCTCGTAGTTGGTCAGCGTGCCGCCGAGCCAGCGGTCGACCGAGAAGGGCATTCCCGTCGCGGCGGCGGCCTCGCGGACGATGTCCTTGGCCTGACGCTTCGTGCCGACAAGGAGGATGTTGCCGCCATTGCCCACGGTGTTCTCGATGAACGCGCAGGCCTTCTCCAGGTTCTCGAAAGTCTTGGCAAGGTCGATGATCGTGACCCCCTGGCGGTGGTCGAAGATGAAGGGCTTCGAACGGGGGTTCCAGCGCTTGGTTTGGTGCCCGAAGTGGACGCCTGCGTCCAGGAGGTCCTTAGGAGTGATGCTAATGCTCATATTGATCTGATGTAGCTGTCCGGTACACAGGCCGGCCAAAGAGGGCCGCCTTGCGATCGTGGTTGAACTGACGTTTTTGTGGGATGGTTTGGACTGACGGAACGTCCAAAAGACCGCCCCGGAGAGCCTCTTGCAAGCGCGAACTGAGAATTCCCCCGATTGGAGGGGTCGGTGGGCGGAAAAAGGCCAACCGCCCCTAGCCGGCTACGTATTAATACACATTAACTTCCGGATGATCTTCATGTTCCCTTTCCGGCATGAAATTAGGCCGCCCCTTCGCTCAAAGCCTTAGGCTGTTTAAGGCCGGGGCGGCGGCCCAGTCTCGGATCCCATCCGGAAACATTTCGATTGGCTTCAAATTCGAAGCAAATCAGTGTCATCACCCGGCTTTGCCTTTAATGAGGGCGGTAGCTTTCCACATTGCCTCAAACTTCAAAAATAAGGTCAACGAGCGGCTTCACGATCATGGAAGTTGCGCTCGCCGCGACGGTGCTTGCCTTGACTCTCACGGGCATGGTCCAAGTGATTCAATCAGGCTCGGAAATGCTCGATGTATCACGCAAGCAGACAATTGCAGCACAGATACTTCACGACGAGATCGAACAGGTCAGATTGCAAAGTTGGTCGTACGTGTCCGGGACGATACCAAGCACCATGACGACGATTCCGACCAATTCCCCCCTCGCAATAAGCACGGTGTTTGCCTCGGTAGGAGGGAATTTTACGTGCCAATATCAGGCTACCCAGGTCAAGGACATCGCCGGGAGCAGCATCCCGATGATGCAGGTAACCTTCAAGGTCACGTGGAGCGGTATTACGGGCCACTCATATTCGCGCTGGGCCACAACGCTGGTTAGCCAAAATGGCCTCTCAGTTGCTTTCCAAAGATCGTAGCAAACGCAACCCAAAGGAGGGAGGTTTCACGCTCGGCGAGCTGATGCTCGTCTCTTTCATATCGGCCTTCGTGTTTGCCGGCGTTCTCTCCGCATACGTCTTCCTCGGCCGTGGACTGACCCGCATGGGCAACGAAGAGATTCTGGACTCGAAGAGCAGGCTCGCGCTCTATTATTTCACCCAGGACGTAAGCTCGGCGGCCTGCGTCGACCCCAACGGGATGACCTCTTCACTGCTGAAACTCTGCTACCCGGACACATCGGACGAAGTGATCTACACCTTTAGCTCCGGTGCCGGGACCCTCACAAGAACGGTCACTGGAACCGCGCCGGCGCATCCCACGACAGTCCTTTTCTCCGGGCTCGCATCCTCTTCGAGCATGGGAAACATCGGCCTCTCGAGCTTTAGCTTCAACTATTATGACTCGAGCGGAGAGACGACAACGATCGCCCTGGCCGTGAAGCAAATCAACATGTCGTTCACAGGCGCCGCGGGACTTGCCGTTACCGGAGCGAAGTCACATCTAAGCTATGTCTCCCCGCGCGTCATGATGAAAAGCAAGCTTCTCGTTGGGGCATGGGGCTCCGGCGCGTACGGCAATGGGAATCCCTGATGCTCGCGCAAATCTCTCAATGAATCTGGCACAAGATCAACGGATACCAAGAAGCGAGCGAGGAGCGGCCATGCTTGCCGCCCTTTGCCTCGCAATGGTATTTGCGATATGTCTCACGAGCTATATCGCCCTTTGCTACACCGCGCTCACAGTGAGCACGCGAAATTTAGCCGAATCCCACGCCATAGAGCTCGCCGAGGCGGGAGTCGAACTCGCGCTCTATTCCGAAAGTAACAGTGATTGGGCAAGCTGGTATATCAGCAGCGGCACGGCTTACTCGGAATCGATGACGATGACATCGAGCGGGCTGGTTTTGAGCAGCAGCGGCCCGACCGCGCTGAATCTCGGCAATGGGGTAAAGGGAACTGTGTCGGTGACCATCACAAACTACCTCACGAACCCGTCGATTACTTCCACAGCGACCATGACCGTGCCAAACAGCAACACAGTTATCCGGAAAATCACTACTACGGCTGGAACCTCTCCCCTTTTCATGAATACGGTCGCTGCTATTTCCGGAAAGGTAAAATTTGCCGCCGCCAGCAGCGGAAGCATTGACAGCTACGATTCTAGAGCAGGCAGCTACGCATCACAATCCCGTGGCTATCAAGCGGTGGTCCTTTCGCAAGACATGTCGTCAACACGCACGGTTCGATTGGATACGGAGGCGCTTTATGGCTACGCCGTGGGTTACGATGGATCGGCCCCGACAACGACGGGATGGTTCATGGGTACGGGAAAAGTCGTCGGCCCTACCGATTCGACCAACACCTCGCCCGACATGACCCGGGTCATCAGTGATCCGGACCCATACCAGCCAATTTTCACAATCCCAACCGTCCCAACAGACGTGAACGGCACAATTCCTTCGTCTACCTACACCACGCAGTACGTGCTTTCGAAGGGGTCGCTCGGCACTCTCGGTTTGACCACTCCGCAATACTACCTTGCTTCGGGGATAAACATAACCTCGGGCACGGTGACCGTCGTTTCTCCGGTTGTGATCGTGCTCTACGGCAGCATGAATATCTCTGGGACAGGCGGAATTCAGCTCACCACGGCTAACTCAGCCCTCACGATATTCGTTGAAAATTCGAGTGCGACGATCGGCGCCAACGGGATAACGAGTACAATCGCGAATCCGCTCCCGAAGCGCGTCTCGATCCTCAGCACGAACAACAATTCTGCCTTCAATTCGATCACAATATCGACCACGACTTCATTCTTTGGGACGGTTTACTTTCCCTACCTCCCCATCACAATTAGCAGCTCTGCCACCATCTACGGCTCGATCATCGGGGATTCGGTGACCTTCACGGGTTCCTCTCCGACTATTCACTACGATTTGGCTTTGCGTTATCCCGATACGACACCAGGCGATTTTGCCTTCACATTGTTTTCGGGCTTCGGCTCGCCCCTTCCTCCCACGCTTCCAGGTAGTCTAACAGAATTAGTTGGTCCATAAGCCCCTTGGGGGCGTCCGACGCCGATTGACAGGCAAGGGCAGCTCTAGCCTAATGCTTTGCGCATGTTTAAACGCAAGGAGCGCCATGGTGTTTTGATAAACCTTACGGACCATTGTGTGCAGTTGGCCCGCCTAGGTCGAATGGACGTTCGGCCGCTCGTCGTGGATACCTTTGCGGAAGTCTCCGCGACAGATACAGGCTCGGTAGCCAGATGGCTTGACGTTAATTTTGGCGAACGTGCGGGAAGTTTTGTCTCGGCCTATTGTGGATTTCACCCGCCGGAACGCATTTTCCAGAGAGAATCGATCAATGTCCGCAAGCTTGTTGACCGTGAGTTCATTTACAATGCTGTCGCGGAACTGGCGAAGATAGTGTCGGCGAAAGCATGGCACGTGGCCGCTTTGAATCCAAGTGACGGCATGCCGCTTACGCCAGAGTCCAACAGCCGCACGGCGTTATTTCTAGGCGTACCCTGGGCTGCATCAAGGGAAGCTCAGGTAAAGCTTCGCGACTGGGGGGTGCGCCCCCGAAGGTTGGAATTGGGAACACCCGTGCTCCTCGGCGGACTTAGCCGTTATGCCAGTCTCACAGGATACCCTCATCTGATTGCTGCGTGTGAAATCTACCGAAATCAGACTCAACTTTACCTCATCGGTAAGGACGGCGTGCACACCCCACCGCCCTTACCCCACGGACTCCTGTCGATTGAAGAGGCCGCGATGAAGGAGCTTTCGGCGCCCGACGCAGCCGCGGCTCGCAAGCTGCTTGAGCAGCCGACAGAGGAGCTGAAACATCACGGAAGGCGATTGATTCGAATGCTGTCGAGGCACCTTAGGCCAGCCGTCGATTATTTTGAGATGCAGACAGGCCAACGCATTGGTGCGTTATTCTGTGCCCACCTACCGGAGCGATTAGCATGGCTTGAAGAGGCCCTTGCGACAGCAGTGGATCTTGAATATTTCTCGCCGGATTACGGCCAATGGCTGCCCTCCGTCGGCCTTGAGGCCCCAGGCCATACCCTGTTGGGTCCCTCGTGGATCCAACCACTGTCACTTGTCGCACAGCTGGCGCCAGCACCGGCAACGGCCGCTGCAAAAGCATGAGCGCCCGCGACCGTCTGTTTTTGTCCCCCCACTGGCATGTGGACTGCCGGCTAGTTGCCGAATTGCCTGAGGACAGTGTTGTCGGAATCCGATTCATCACTTATGCGATATCAATCGCGATCGCGATCGCATCGCTACTCTTTACTGGCTGGTACTCCTACGCGGATATAAGCCTTCGCCAGCAGATAGAAGACGCGAACAAGAGCCTAGAAGACAGCTATTGGGACGTGGCGGAGGTCCGGCGAATTCAGCGTTTTTATGAGGTCGAGGCCAAGAAGATCGAGAGCGCTTACAAGGATATCAACAATCCCATATTTTTCTCCGCGTTTATTTCGGAGATGGGGAAAATCCTCCCGAACACGATGGTCATAGATCTCATCGACTACGGCGACACCCGAACAGTCGTCCGTGGACGATTGCACGAGGACCCGGAAAGCGCGAGCCAGACGCTTGGCGCATATGTCGTGAAGTTGCGCAACGACCCTGCGGTCGGATCTTATTTTTCCTCGATTAACATTACGGCCCTTCAGCGTTCATCGGAAGACGAACAGATCATGACTTTCGAGGTCACATTTCATTTCAAGCCGCGCACCCCATGACCCTGGCGGACTTCATGAATTGGTTAGCGGTGGTTCGCAGATATCCTGTAAGTGCGCTCTGTGCAATTGTCTGCCTTTCATGCGGCATCGCTTGCTGGTATATCGCGGGCAACATGAGGTGGCTTGAGCTTGAGCGCAGGCAAGCGACACAAGATACCGACCTTGCGCAGTTGTCCTTAATTTCAGGTCCGTCGGTAAAGCAGGAGCGCCTTTCCGCCCTAGTGATCACACGCCAGATCGAGGACAACCTGGTCGTCGAGGACAACCTCGCCGAAAATCTCCAATATTTTTACCGGATTGAGGACCGTTCGAAGGCGCATCTGATAGAGCTTCGTCCCATGACCTCGGTCATTTCGGACTCAAGGTCGCTCTATAAGAAGGTTCCATTTTCCATAAGATTGACCGGGACCTACGACCAAGTTCTGGGATTCCTGCATGGAATCGAGACCGGGCCCCGTTTGGCCGAAATTTCTGCCCTCTCCCTGCGGAGGTCTGACCCAGGTAGCGTCTCGATTGCTGCGGACATGGAAGTTGAGTTGCTCGGAAGGAAATGAGCAAGCAGACCAAAAATCTAATTGCGCTAGCCCTGTTGACCGTGCTGACGGCAATTAGCTACCACATAAATATCGCCTCTCGGGCAACGAAAATTGCGGCGGTAAAGGCAGCGGCTGCTGCAAAGGCGGTGCAATTGGACAGTCCCCTTCAGGCTCGTTTTCGTAGGGTGCGGTCGGAAATGGACGGGCTTTATCATTACCGACTTAAACCGGCGCCATTAGATGCGAACGAGAGCCCATTTCGCATTCCGGCCGGTTTGAATTTTTCGGGAGACAAGCCGCCTCCGGTGACCGCAAAGGGAGCGCCGGACGCGCCAGTGGCCGCCAACGCGCCGCCCGAATTTGGAGAGAGCCTCCTGACCCATGCGATCTCGCTGACGCGATTCGGCGGGGTCGTGACCATGAACGACACGACGCAGCTCACCGTGAACGGCGAACTCCACAAACAGGGAGATGTGTTCACCGTGAAGATCCAGAACAGGCTGGTGCTTATCCGGATCAAGCAGCTTTCAACCTCATTTGTGACGCTCGCCCTCGACGACCCGGCATCCGGAACAGCGGAGATGAGGGTCAGGCTGAAATAGGGGAAAGGCGTTGACAGTTCGGCCCCTGGACAGCACGTTGCCCCTCCCTTTGTTGCAGGGTGGAGCAGCCTGGTAGCTCGTCAGGCTCATAACCTGAAGGTCGCTGGTTCAAATCCAGCCCCTGCACCCAATTTAGGCCCGGACAACTCGTCCGGGCCTTTGTTTTTCAAGGGTTTACGCATGTTAGGTGATTTTACCGTTTCGAGGTGAAACACCCTGGACGCCCTGAAACAAGGTGACCGATTACCCACACATCAACCCACACACCCCAACGTGCGCGCGTTCGCGAACGGCGTTCGTGATTAGATGACGATACGAGTTGAGTTCGGCCGTTCGAGGTCTCGCCGCTATGAAGCGGCAGTCCGATTTTGCCGCCGATTCCCGCGTTACTCGGAGCGCGTGGCCGACAGCGAAGTAATCCACGCGGTCGAGATTCATTCGAGTGATCGGGCAGACGTGGGCCGCCCTTATCGTCCATCGCCTCACGAACGACAAGGACCGGGAGGTCGTTGAGCGAGCATGTGGTGAAATCGACCGTTCAGCCTCCTCGTTCCTGCCGAACCTTCAACCGGGCGAAGCTGCCATCATCGAAACGGATTTTCCTATCCCCATGACGATCCAGATAGAACCCCCTTCGGGAGCATCAAGACCGGGAGAGAAGCTTATGCCCTGTCCCAAGTCATCCTGGACATTGGGTATGCCCTCAAGCACCGCTGGCTCTGAGATTGCGCTGGCCGAAATTCGGGATTCCTTCCACCGTGTTGGTACGATCTTCTCCCCCGTGAACTCCACCCTCCTCAAGCGTCTTTTTAGCGCAATCCATCAGGGCATGGATTCGGACGTGACGTTGTTGTGTGAGAAGATCATCAACGACGAGCGCCGTCGCGGACATGGCAATTTAGCCAAGGAACTTGCTGCCATCGTTGCCGCCCAAAAACAGGCGGGCAAACCGATGTTGCCGACTCAGACGCTTTCTCAGTTGCCGACCAGTCGGCGTGAGTCAGCACCCCTCGTCCAAAATATCCCGCACGAAAAGCTTCGCCACCATATGGTTCTCCCCACGGACGTGGAGGCTCGTTTCATGCGGGTGGAAAAGGAGTATGCTGCACGCGAACGACTCGCGAACTTTGGCCTGCGCCCGCGAAATCGAATTCTGCTTCATGGTCCTCCCGGTTGCGGCAAAAGTCTCGGAGCCGAACGTCTCGCGTGGGCCACGGGCCTATCGTTGCAGAAAGTGCGATTCGACACGCTCCTTTCCTCTTATTTCGGCGAGACGGCAACAAACCTCCGGAAGATTTTTGATGCCGCCACGGATCGCCCCATCGCCCTCTTTCTCGACGAATGCGATACCATCGCGCGTGTGCGCGGCGACCGCAACGACGTGGGTGAGATGTCCCGCATCGTGAACATGCTTTTGCAGCTCTTGGAGGATTTTCACGGTCAAGGGCTGGTCATTGCAGCGACCAATCTTGATGAAGCCCTCGATCCCGCGATTTTTCGGCGCTTCGATGAAGTGCTGGAAGTCCCCAAACCTGGCGCGACGGAGACCGTCCGTCTCTTGAAGCTGTCTTTCTCCACGCTTGCGACCGAACCGGATTTCCCTTGGCAGGAAGCCTCCGTGGCGATGGAGAACCGCTCCTGCTCTGAAATCGTAAAGGTTTGCCAAAACGCCGCCAAGCGTTCCGTCCTCGCCAGCCGCGAGCGGGTAACGTGGAAAGATTTCGAAGGGGCAATGGCTGAACAACGCCGCGTCGCATAACTCCGGGACTGATTCATGCCCGGAGAGTTTCCCCATCTCAACCTCCTTGAAGTCCGACGTGGGCCAGCCCGGCTGACGGGTTTCCGCGATCCTGATGAACGGGCGGCGGCTAATCGCGCCAACCGTCCCGCTCATTCCGGCCAGTTGCTCTCCGGTTTAAGCCGCGTCACCGCACACCGGCTCGAACTAACAGCCCAGCGTGAACAAGCCGGCCTGCCGGCAATACCGGGCGGTATGCCGTTCTTGGTGCAGGTGACGGATAGTTCTGTCCTCGAATTTCTCGCCAAGAAACTTGGGATCGAGGTCGTCGCCGAATACAGCGACGGGTTTGTAATCGTCGCAACGCAGGACGTAAACTTAGCCGAATTCCAGGCGATTGTGCGCGAGTTCGAACAGTCGGCGCATGGCAGCGGCCTAGCCGCTAGTGTGCTGGCCGTATTTGACGATGGCTCTTCCGAGGAGCGTGTGCGGCGCATTCTCACGGAATCGCTACACCCGCAATGGCCGTTGCCGGACGGACAAATCTACATCTTGGAAGTCTCCGTCCAAACGGCGGGCCTCGTAGGAAGTTTTGGCTCCAAGCCCGTTGAACCTCGGAAGAACGAGCAGCCCGAACAATTCGCGGCTCGCCTCCACGCCTGGGAACAGGAACGAGACCGGACCATGGCGGCGTGGGAAGAAGTCCGGATGCAACGCGAGGCCGCCCTCGAATCGTTAGTGCGTGCGTATCAGGGGGAATTCCTGACTGGCTTCATCGATAGTATCCCCGCCGAGGCGGAACACTTCGCGGCTTTTCCCGACAGTTTTTCGGCCCGGATTCGAATGTCCGGAAAAGGCTTCAAGGATCTGGTTCAAAACTTTCCCAATCTTTTCGAGGTGGCAGAGCCGGACGAACTCATCGGTGCGCCAGCCCTCTCGGCTGCCACGGCAACCGCCGACACGTTCGAGTTGACTCCGCCTGACGACGACGCTCCCACCGTTTGCGTGGTCGATAGCGGCATCCAAGAGGGCCATCGCTGGCTCGCACCTGCTATCGACGCAGCTTCCTCCCGTTGTTTTCTTCCGGGAGTCCCGGCCACGGAAGTCGCCGACCTAGTGCGACCGGGCGGGCACGGCACCCGCGTTGCGGGAGCGGTCCTCTATCCACGGGAAGTGCCGAAGGCCGGGACCGCCAAGGCCGTCGCTTGGCTACAGAACGCCCGCATCCTCGATGCGGGTTGCCTGATCCCGGATCGCTTGTTCCCGGCCTTGGCTTTGCAGCAAGTGGTCGCTCACTTTCACGGCGGACCGAAACGGACGCGGATTTTTAATCACTCTGTGGGAGCAAGCCAACCTTGCCGGTTGAACCGCATGAGCGTCTGGGCCGCCGAGATCGACCTATTGAGCCACCGCGAGGATGTCTTGTTCATCCAGGCCGCCGGCAATATATCAGGCACGAGCAACGTTCCCGGTGCGCCCGGAGTCAGTGAGCACTTGGCTGCCAATCGCGCACATCCCGCCTATCTATTGGAAGCCTCATCGCGCATCTCCAATCCCGCACAGAGCTTGCAAGCGTTAACGGTCGGTTCCGTCGCACTCGCCACCTTTCGTGGCGAAAACCATCAGTCGTTAGCCGAGGCCGAGCACCCGTCCGCTTTCAGCCGCAGCGGACTCGGCATGTGGTCCTCCATCAAACCGGAGGTCGTGGAAATCGGCGGCGACTATGCGCGCGATGCGGGCCAGCCGCCCCGACTCAGCTTTCCTCCGGAGGTTTGTCCGGAACTGGTGCGCTCAACCTTGCACGAACCCACCGCGGGTTACGCGGCAGACGAGGTGGGCACGTCCTATGCCGCGCCCAAGGTCGCGCATCTCGCTTGCCACCTTCAGGTACTCTTTCCCACGCATTCGGCCTTACTCTACCGAGCGTTGATCGTCCACTCGGCCCGTTGGCCCGCTTGGACCGTAGGCGTCGGCGGCGAGGACCAACTCGGCGTGTTGAAGACCATCGGTTATGGTCTTCCGGACCTCGCGCGGGCCACGGAAAACACCGAACACCGGGTGACCCTGATTACGGATACAGTCTATGAACTGGAAGCGGGCGAGGCCGCCGTTTTTTCCGTTCCCATCCCCGCTGAAATCCGTCGTCCCGGTCTCGACCGGCTCATTCGCGTCGATGTCACGCTTTCCTATTCCGCCGAGGCCCGGCGCACGCGCAAGGCGCGCACCGGCTATCTTTCGACTTGGCTCGACTGGATTTCTTCGCGACGCCGCGAAACCGAAGAGAGCTTCCGCCGGCGGGCCTTCACCGATACCGACGAGAACGTCGCGCGCAACGGCGATTCGTTTGGCTGGGTCTTGGAAAAACGTCCCCAGCATGGAGACATTGTCGGTGCGTCTCGTGATAATGGCACCGTGCAACGCGATTGGGCTTTCGTTCCGAGCTACGATCTTCCCGAAGTTTTCTGCGTCGCTGTCCGTGGGCATGCCGGCTGGGCGGGCGATGCGGCGGGAGCGAAAGCCCGTTTTGTGCTCGTAGTCAGCTTTGAAGCCGTGAATGCGGATGTGCCAATTTACGTGCCTGTGCAGGCAGAAATCGAAGCCGCCCGAGTCCGCCAAGAGGTTCAAGTTTAGCCCTCCCTTGCCATTCGGTCTGCCGCAACCAAACACTGAAGTATAGGACGCTAGCGCAGACCGAAGGCCGAGAATACGACCGTTCCTTTACGTTTGGAGCCAATGCTTCCAGATCATGACCATTGCGGCGGTGTCCAATTCGCAGTATTGGCGGAGCAACTTTTCGCAATTTACCCGCGTCGTTTCATTGTTATCTGAGTTGAAGATTAAATCCTGGTAAACGCGGATAGCGCCTGTGCCCTCATAAACTACCTGGTCTTCATGCTCCGCGCCTTCTCCTAGTGGCAGCGGCTCAAGGGTCAGATATCCGCAATGCACATTGCGGGCGCTCAGCCCTCGCTCAGCTCTTTTAGCTCGCGCTTCATCTCGACTTGCAACTCTTTTTCGGTTGGCAGGTGCAGCTTGTAGCGGCTGGTGAAGATCGTCTTTTGCTGTTCCGGGCCAAGAGTATATTTGACCACGGTGTCGTTCTTGTCCGTGCAAAGGATGAGACCAAGCGTAGGGTTGTCGCCCTCCGTGCGGATTTCGCGGTCATAGAAATTCACGTAAAGCTGGAGCTGACCAAGATCCTGGTGGGTGAGCGTGCCGGTCTTGATGTCCAGGATCACGTAGCATTTCAGAATTGTGTGATAGAACACGAGGTCGATGTAGAAGTGGTCGCCATCGAGGGTGATTCGCTTCTGGCGGGCAACAAAGGCGAAGCCCTTGCCTAGCTCCAGGAGGAAGGCTTGCAGGTTGTTGATGAGGGCC
>Ga0302324_100010319_pt1 | contig 19356 bp, 15 predicted proteins | sample Palsa_T0_1_FD_201949 | JGI IMG/M metagenome (GOLD analysis project Ga0302324, IMG submission 201949) | Peat permafrost microbial communities from Stordalen Mire near Abisko, Sweden - Palsa_T0_1 | ecosystem: Environmental > Terrestrial > Soil > Palsa > Peat permafrost | place: Sweden: Abisko...
AAGCCTTTAGCGCGCCGGCCTTTCTTCGGGGCCCGGGCGGCATACAGCGTGGGGAGAAATGTTTTAGTATCCATTACGGTTCGAAGACGCCAGGATGCGTCAAAGGAGCGTGTCGATGGCCAACCCATCCATGCAAATGAAAGTGTTCCGCTTTCTTTTTTTGTTTTTGACCCTGGTGCCGCTGGCATCGCACGTGGAGGCGAAGGTGACCAAGTCCGTATTCGGTGAGATGCCCGACGGCAGCAAGGTGGAGATCTACACTCTCGAAGAGGGTGCGCTCAAGGCCCGCGTAATGACCTACGGCGCAAGGCTGGTGTCGCTCGAGGTGCCTGACCGCGGCGGCAAGACGGCTGACATTGTTCTCGGTTACGAATCTCTGGCGCCCTACACCAAAGACCCCAAGAGCTACTTCGGAGCGATCGTTGGACGCTACGGCAACCGGATCGACCATGCCACTTTTAGCCTCGACGGCAAGCGCTACCAACTGCCCGCTAATGACGGCGTCAACACCTTGCACGGCGGAACCACAGGATTTGACAAACTTCTGTGGCAAGGGCGGGAGATTCCCAATGGGGTGGAGCTCACCCTGGTCAGCAAGGATGGCGACCAGGGGTTTCCGGGGACTCTGACCGCGCGGGTCCGCTATACGCTCGAAGCTCATGCGCTCAAGATCGAGTACCTTGCCACCACCGACAAGGACACGGTTCTGAATTTGACCAACCACAGCTACTTCAACCTCAAGGGTGAGGGGCAGGGAGACATTCTCAACCACATGGTGACGATCCCCGCAGAACGTTACACGCCCGTCGACTCAGGACTGATCCCCACGGGAGAGCTGGCTCCGGTGGCTGGAACACCGCTCGACTTCCGCAAAGCAACGGCCATCGGGGCGAGGATCAACGATAATTTTGAGCAAATGCGCCTGGGCCGGGGATACGATCACAACTACGTGTTGAACGGGAAGATGGGCACCATGCAAGAGGCCGCGCGGGTGGTCGAGCCCACCAGCGGGCGGGTGTTAACGGTGGAAACCACCCAACCCGGGGTACAGTTCTATTCCGGCAATTTTTTGGATGGAACGCTGCACGGGAAGCACGGCCACGTTTACAACCAGCGCACCGCATTTTGCCTGGAGACGCAGCATTTCCCTGACTCGCCTAACCATCCTAAATTTCCTACCAGCGAGCTGAAGCCGGGGCAGACTTACCATTACGTCACCGTTTTCGGGTTTTCCACCGCGCCCTGAGATTGCGGCGGTTTTTACGGGGGAAAACTCAACCTGGCGGACTGTGCTCCATGACCCGGCGGACTCGGTAGGGAATTCCGGGATGCGCTTCTATCTACGCAAGATCGGCGAACACCTTCAGGTCATGCGCTCTCGGCAGTTCTAGACTGTCGGATGGCACCGATTGGAACGGAGAAATCGCTAATGGCAGCCTTTGGAGCTTACGGTTACATACTGCTGGGGGCGCTCGGGGTTGGGGTTGTTGGCCTGGTGCTCTCAGTGATCGAAAACCGTCAGAGGAGATAAGCGAATACTTTCCCGCAGTGATGTTGACCTGACCCCGAGACACCCCCTTCTAGCCTCTTGCCCCCAAAATGGCTTCCTGTACCGCTTTTGGCGGTATGGAACTCCAGCTCCGCATCACTGATCTCACTCAGGGGCTTAGATGCTACCCTCAAGTTTGGGAGCTCCATGCCGGAAGAAGCCCTAATACAGCAGCGCTCGTCTGACCCCAGCCTCACCGGCGGATGCCGGTTTGTGCGCGCCTGCCTCCGCCAGCCGGTGGACCGGACACCGGTATGGTTTCTGCGCCAGGCCGGGCGTTATATGGCGGAGTACCAAGCGGTGCGCCGCCATCACTCGCTGCTGCAGATTTGCAAGAACCCGGAGCTGGCCGCCGAGGTGACGATCACCGCGGCGGAGAAGCTGGACGTCGATGCAGCTATCATCTTTGCCGACCTGCTTTTGCCGCTGGAAGGCATGGGCCTGGATTTCGAATTCCTCGCGGGTGAAGGTCCGGTGATCCATCAGCCGGTGCGCACGGCGGCGGACGTGGAGCAGCTGCGGGTTGATCGGGCTTCGGAATTGGGGTATGTGGCTGAGGCCATCCGCAAAGTCGTCGCCCATTTCCAGGACCGTATCGGCATCGTCGGATTCTGCGGCGCGCCCTTCACCCTGGCCAGCTACATGATCGAGGGCGGCGGTTCGCGAAACTACATCCACACCAAATCGCTGATGTACCGCGAACCCACAGTGTGGCGCCTGCTGCTCGAAAAACTCGCCGTGGTTCTGGAAGAGTATGCGGCTCAGCAGGTGGAAGCGGGCGCGGACGTGATCCAGATTTTCGACAGCTGGGCCGGTGCTCTGAGCCCAACGGATTACCGCGATTTTGTCCTGCCCGTAACCAAGGAATTAATTCGGAAGGTACAGGCTTTGGGCGTGCCGGTGATTTACTTTGGTGTGGATACGGCGACCTTGCTGCCGGCCATGCGCGAGACGGGCGCGGATGTGATCGGCCTCGATTGGCGGGTGCCGCTAGACCAGGGCTGGTCGACGCTCGGCCACGCGGTGGCGGTGCAGGGGAACCTCGACCCCATTCTGCTGTTTGCGGAGCCGGACTTGCTCCGGCAACGAGTGCGCCAGATTTTGGAGCAGGCCGGGGGCCGGCCTGGACACATTTTCAATGTCGGCCACGGCATCGTTCCCAGCACTCCGGTGGAAAATGTGCAGCGCGTCGTGCAGTATGTGCGCGAATTCAACGCCCTGTATGTGCGCGAATTCAGCCCGGGAGACGATGTTCGTGGCTGACAACGCACCCCAGCGCCAGGCCGTTCTGTTGCTTGCCCATGGAACGCCTGAATCGCTTGACCAGATTCCCGAATACTTAAGCAATGTCACTGGCGGGCGACCCATGCCGGAATCGGTTGTGGCAGAGATTCGCCACCGTTACGGTCTGATTGGGTCGAGCCCGCTCACCAAAATCACCCAGGAACAAGGCCGCCTGCTTTCCCAGGCAATCGGCCTCCCGGTGTACGTCGGCATGCGCAACTGGAAGCCGTACATCGCCGACGTAGTGCGTCAGATGCGGGAGGATGGGATTACCTCGGCAGTGGTGATCTGCCTTGCGCCGCAGAATTCCCGCACCAGCGTGGGCCTCTATCGCCGCGCCGCGTTCACTGCCGCCGCAGGGGCCATTGAGATGGACTTCATCGATGGTTGGGCTGACCATCCCCTGCTTGTCCAAGCCTTCGCCGAACGGCTGCGGCCGGTGTGGCAAGGTCTCTCGGCGCGCCTCGGCTCGCCGGCGCCGGTGCTGTTTACCGCCCATAGTGTGCCCTGCAAAACCATCCAGGGTGATGATCCTGATCCATACCCCGTGGAAGCCAAGCGCACGGCGGCGAACGTGGCTGCGCTGGTCAGTCTTGATAATTGGTATTTTGCCTTTCAAAGCCAAGGCATGTCTGGCGCTACTTGGATCGGGCCCACGGTTGAGGACACGCTCACCTCGCTGCGCCAGGAGGGCCACTCCGCAGTGGTCATCGACCCCATCGGCTTCCTCTGCGACCACGTCGAAATTCTTTATGACATCGATGTTGGATTTCGTGACTTTGCCGCCCGCATATGTTTAGAAGTCGTGCGCCCGGAGTCGCTCAACGACTCTGCGCTGCTTACGGCGGCGCTTGCCGATCTGGCCCGGCAAGGTTGCGCTCGATTGGCGGCGAAGGCGGCGCCTGTCGCCGTCGTATGATCGCGATTGTCGGCGGCGGCATCAGTGGCCTGGCGACGGCTTATCAACTGGCGTGCGAACGTGTGCCGTTCGTCTTGTTTGAGGCTTCAGGGCGGGTCGGCGGCGTCGTTGAAACAGCACGCCGGCATGGTTTTGTCATCGAGTGCGGTCCCGACTCCTGGGTGACAGAAAAGCCGGGAGCGCGCGAACTGGCGATTGAGCTGGGCCTGGAAGACCAGATCATCGCCTCCAACGATCATTGGCGCCGCACGTACGTGCAACAAGGGAAACAGCTGGTGCCAATCCCCGATGGCATGCGCATGATGGTTCCGGCCAAATGGGGTCCCCTGTTGGAGTCGCCGCTATTTAGTTGGCAGGCTAGGCTTGCCTATCTGCGCGAGCCGAAGCGCGCCCAGGAGCTGAAGGCCTCGGCACCGGCTCACGACGAGCCGGTGGCCGACTTTGTTCGCCGCCACTTTGGTGAGGAAGTTGCCGGCAGCCTCGCTGGACCTTTGCTCTCGGCAGTTTTCGGCGGAGACATTGCGCGGCTCAGCGTGCGCGCCGTCATGCCTGCCTTTGTGCGTATGGAAGCCGAGGAGGGTAGCCTGATCGCCGCTGTGCAGAGGCGCGCGCAGCAGCCAGCGCAGGCCATCTTTACCAGCCTCGCCGGCGGCCTCGAGACGCTGATCGATGCCATGATTCTCAAGTTGCCGGCCGGGTCCGTACGCCTGCGCGAGCCGGTGCTTCAGGTGCAAGGTGATGACGGAGGCTGGAGGCTTACGACTGCAAGTGGAGTCGCCCGGTTTGAAGCGCTGGTGCTGGCCACTCCGTCCCACATTACCCGTAGCTGGCTGCCGCCGCCCATGGCCAATTTGCTGCCGCAGGAGGCCAGTTCGGCGGTTCTCGTGGCGCTGGCCTTCGCTCCTGAGCAAGCCACGCGACTGCGCATCCCGCGAGGTTTTGGCTTCGTCGTTCCGTCAGGGCAGGGGGAAGAGCATCCTCTGCTGGCTTGCACTTTTGTTGATCAGAAGTTTCCCGGCCGCGTCCCCCAAGGGGGAGTGCTGCTGAGGGCGTTCTTTGGCGGCCGCTCCGGCGAGGCGTTGTTGGGTGAGACGGACGATACGCTGATGGAGTTAGCTCGCCGGCAGCTGGGCCGCGTTTTGGGCCCCCTTCCACAAGCCTTGGAGACAGTCGTGTGCCGGTGGCCGCAGTCTCTGGCGCAATACACCGTTGGGCACCTGGAACGCATGGCGGAGCTGGAAGAGATGCGGCGCGCCATGCCGGGCCTCCATCTTGTGGGCAACGCTTACTACGGAGTGGGATTGCCCGACCTGATCCGCCAGGGTCGGGTGACGGCGAGGGTGCTTGCAGGACAGGCGCAACATGTCTCAATCTGAGACATCTTTGGCAGGAGCAAAAAGAACTGCGGCTATTGCTGACAGACTGGAATCGGTTTGCGTGAATAGAGTAGCGGGATATAGGGGCTTATGAAAAATTTAGGTATCGGTTTTAAGTTGCCGATTAAGTAAGAGGCAAACCTATTCCGCATCAAGCATCTCACCATGAAAACCGAATGATCAAGCCATCTCAGAAAGTCGTAATCGTCGGGGCCGGCCCGGGCGGTCTGGCCGCTGCCATTCTGCTGCAACGCTCGGGTGTTGACGTCACCGTCGTGGAAAAACGTGAGGTCGTCGGCGGCCGTACTTCCACCCTGGAGCGGAGCGGCTTCAAATTTGACACCGGGCCAACCTTCTTTCTCTATCCACGCGTGTTGCGCGAGATTCTTGCCGCTGCCGGCCGGGATCTGGAGGAAGAGATCCCCATGTACCGGTTGGATCCCCAGTACCGGCTGGTTTTCGGCTCCGGCGGAGAGCTGCTGGCCACACCCGACCTGAAGAGGATGGAGAATGCGATTGCTCAGCTCAGTCCGGACGATGCGCGCGGCTTCCACCGCTTCTTCTGCGATAACCGCAATAAGCTGGAGAAGTTTACCCCTTTTCTGGAGTCGCCCTTCGAGAGCTGGAGAGACCTGGCTAAGCTTGACATGCTCAAGCTGCTGCCGCTGCTGCGCCCCTGGTCTTCGCTCGATTCTGATCTGCGCCGCTATTTCAAAGATGAGCGTATTCGTCTGGGTTTCAGTTTCCAGTCGAAGTACCTGGGCATGTCGCCGTTCAGCTGCCCCAGCTTATTCAGCATTCTTTCATTTCTTGAGTATGAGCATGGCGTTTTTCATCCTGTAGGCGGCTGCGGCGCGGTCACCAAGGCCATGGCCCGCATTGCCGAAGATCTGGGCGCCAAAGTGCTGCTCAACGAACCGGTGGAAGAGATGATCTTCTCCGGCCGCAAATGTACTGCAGTGCGCATCGGCAGTCGCACTTTGAGTGCCGATGCGGTGGTGGTCAATGCCGACTTTGCCCAGGCCATGCAGCGCATGGTGCCGGACAGCATTCGACGCCGCTGGACCGACAGCAGGATCGAGAAGAAGCGGTTCTCCTGCTCGACCTTCATGCTCTACCTGGGGATTGAAGGGCGCTATGACGATGTCTCCCACCACACCATTTACCTGGCGGAGAACTACCGGCAGAACTTGCGCGATATCGAAGAAACGCATCAGCTCTCGGACGATCCATCTTTCTATGTGCAGAATGCCTGCGTGACCGACCCATCGCTGGCGCCGAAGAAGATGAGTACGCTGTACGTTCTGGTGCCGGTCACGCATGAACATGGCAATGTCGACTGGGCTGTGGAGCGAGCACGGTTCCGAGGGCTGGCATTGCACCAGCTGGAAAAAATCGGTATCAAGGATGTGGAACCACGCATCCGGTTCGAGAAGATCGTGACCCCGGCCGATTGGCGGACGGATTACGCCTTGTACAAAGGCTCCACGTTCAGCATGGCGCACAATCTCAGGCAGATGCTCCATCTGCGGCCGCACAACCGGTTTGAAGACCTGGATAGTGTTTACCTGGTGGGCGGCGGCACACATCCCGGCAGCGGCTTGCCGGTGATCTTCGAATCGGCGCGCATTACGGCGCGGCTGCTGCTGGAAGATTTGAAGATGGAGCCGCAATGGGACACCACTCCGGCCCTGGCCTATGAAGCCGCTTCGTAACGGGTGCACAATCTACACTATGCCGCTGAAGACCGAGCGCAAGCCGCCGCATCACGAGCCCGTCGTGCTGGGCCAAGCGCGCGCCGCGCAGCAGATATGGGCGAGGACCGCCTTACGCAAGCGGCTCGCGCTGCTGCGCCACGCCCGCCACAGCACAGCCGCCAAATCCACTGAACTCGCGCGAAGCGTGCCTTGCGAGCGGCCGGGGGCACTGCATCGCAGCGTCGCCGACACACTGGTGGCGGAAGTGCTTCCGCTGGTCGAGGCTTGCCGGTTTTTAGAGCGCGAAGCAGGCTGGATTCTTGCTCCGCAACGGCTCAGCGCGCACACCCGGCCTTTCTGGCTTCGCCGGGTGAGTGCGGAGACCCGCCGCGAGCCGCTCGGTGTGGTGCTTATCATCGCGCCCGCCAATTATCCGTTGTTCCTGCCCGGAGTGCAGGCGCTGCAGGCCCTTGCTGCCGGCAATGCTGTGCTGTTGAAGCCTGCGCCGGGCGGAATGGCAGTCGCCGAAGCGCTGCGCGATGTGCTGGTGGAATGTGGGCTCGATCCGGGATTGCTGCAACTGCTTGAGGAGTCGCCTGACGCCGCCATGGATGCCATTGCTGCCGGCGTGGACAAGGTTTTTCTCACTGGCTCGGCGACTACGGGGGCGGAGGTTCTGTATCAACTGGCTTCACGATTGACGCCCGCTGTCATGGAACTCTCCGGCTGCGATGCGGTGTTTGTGTTGCCCGGCGCGGATCCTGATCGCGTGGTGGCGGCGCTGGCCTTTGGCCTGCGATTCAATGGTTCAGCCACCTGCATGGCGCCGCGGCGCCTCTTCCTGGTGGGCGAACATCCTGGACTCTTGCCGGCGCTGCTCGAGCAGCTCAAGACGCTCCCTGCCGTCCCATTGTCTGGCCGGATCCAGACTCATCTTGCCGACCTGCTCGATGATGCCCGGCGCCTGGGCGCCGCGGTGCTGGTGGAGGGATCGGTTACCTTGATCGGCCGGGCTACTGCCGAGATGCACATCGCGCAGAGCGACATTTTTGCGCCGGTGTTGTGCATTTTCGAGGCGCCCGACGTGGAGTCTGCGATCGCCGCTCATGCACCCTGCCCTTACGCGCTGACCGCGGCCATCTTCGGGCCGGAGGGCGATGCGCAAGCGTTGGCGTCGCGGCTCGCGGTCGGCACCGTTCTGATTAACGACCTGATCGTCGCCGCTGCCGATCCGCGGGTAAGCTTCGGCGGCCGCAAGTCGAGCGGCTTTGGCGTGACCCGCGGCCGTGAAGGTTTGCTGGAGATGACCGCACTGAAGACGATCGTTACCCAGCGCAGCCGCGATCGCCGCGCCTATCAGCCCACAACGCCCGATCACCAGGCGTTTTTTGCCGGCTACATCGAGGCTGCTCACGGCGGTGGCTGGCTCGCTCGCTGGCGTGGCCTGGGCAAATTCTTACGGGCGGCCGCCCGGCTCGATTGAAGGAGAAACGACACCATGCGGGTTGCAGTTATCGGTTCGGGATTAGGCGGTCTGGCCGCAGCGTGCACGCTGGCGGCGCGCGGCTACGAGGTGGAGGTATTCGAGAAGAACGCCTGGCTGGGCGGGAAGGCCGCGGTGCTGGAAGAGGAGGGTTTCCGCTTCGATATGGGACCTACAATTCTGATCCAGCCTTCGGTGCTGCGGCGTATCTTCTGCGAAGCCGGCCGCACCATGAGCGACTATCTCGACATGGTGCGTCTCGATCCGCAGTGGAGATGCTTCTTCGATGACGGTTCGGTCCTGGACTTGAAAGACGACGTCCGGGAAATGGCTGCATCGCTCGAGGGCAGGGAACCAGGACTGGGCGACCGCTTTACCGCATTCATGGAGCTTTCCCAGAGGCTGCACACGATTTCCGACAAGTTTTTCTTTTGGAAGTCAGTGGGCTCGATGCGCGACACGTTCGATATCGGGGGGAGCTTCCAGCTCTCGGTGCTGAAGGATGTGCTGAGCATGCGCCTGGGACAAAGCGTATCCGGAACCATTCGCAGTTTCATCAAAGACCCGCGGGTAGCGCAGATGCTCGATCACTACGTGCAGTACGTAGGGTCGTCGCCGGATAATTCTCCGGCGATTCTCTGTTCCATCGGTCACATGCAGGCGGAGCAGGGGATCTGGTATCCGAAGGGAGGCACGCGCGCCGTTCCGCAGGCGTTGGTTCGTCTGGGCCGCGAACTGGGCGTGCGTTATTACACCTCGGTGGAAGTTGCGCGCCTGCTCACCACGGGCGGGGCGATTGCCGGCCTGGAAACGGCCGACGGCGAGAAGCATGTCTTCGACGCCGTAGTTTCGAATGAAGACGCAGTGCGCACTTATCGTGAGCTGCTGGGTGGTGTGGTTGCCGAGGGCTTTGACCAACGGAGAGACTACGAGCCGGCGTGTTCCGGCGTGGTGCTTTACCTGGGGCTCAAACAGCGCTATGAACATCTGGCGCATCATGACTTTGTGTTTTCCCGTGATCCGCACGAGGAGTTTCACCACATCTACGACCTTGCGACGCCGGCTCCGGACCCGACCTGTTATCTGGCCTCCACTTCAGTTACCGATCCGACGACCGCGCCTGCGGGCGGCGATGCGCTGTACGTGCTGGTGCACACTCCATTTCTGCGGCCGAAGCATGATTGGTCAAAGATGTTCCCTGCCTATCGCCAAGTGATCCTCAACAAGCTCAAGCGCACCGCGGGTCTGACCGACATTGAAGACCGGATCGTCTTTGAACGCGCGCTCACGCCGGTCGATATACACCAGAGATACCGCGTGCTGAATGGAGCGATTTACGGCATCTCGAGTCACGGCCGTTGGGCCGGCGCCTTTAAACCGGCCAATGCCAGCCCGGATGTGGAGGGTTTGTACCTGGCGGGAGGCGCGGCGCATCCGGGGCCGGGGATGCCGATGGTGATGATGAGCGGCTGGATCGCCGCCGACGCACTCGACCAGCGCTATCGCGGGGCGGAAGCCGCAGTTTCTGCGCGCAGGCAGGCGGAGGAACTCCTGGCGCATGCTTGACCATGATCTACTGGAGAGGAGCATGCCGACGCACGATAAAAGCTCGGAATTGGTCCCTCCGTCGCGGCGTCTGCTGTCGTTGTTCTCCGTTTATTTGCACTGGTATATCGGCCGTCATTTCCATGCCATGCGGGTGGCAAACGGCAGTCGGTTTCCCCGTGAGAGCGGACCGCTGATCGTCTACGCGAATCATGCCTCGTGGTGGGATCCGCTTACGTTCGTCGTGATCTCGCGATATTTTCTGCCCACCGCGTCTCATTATGGGCCCATGGACGCAGCGGCTTTGAAGCACTACGGATTCTTGCGTAAGCTGGGCCTGTTTCCGTTGGAAGCGGGAACGCGGCGGGGCGCAGCTCAATTTCTGCGGGCGGCGGAGGAGATACTTTCCACCTCAAATTCCGTTCTGTGGGTCACCCCCGAAGGGCGCTTCACTGATATGCGTACGCGACCCGCGGTCTTCCGTCCCGGGCTGGCAGCGGTGGTTGCGCGGCTCGGCGCCTGCACCCTTGTGCCGCTGGCTACGGAATACACCTTCTGGGATGAGCGCTTGCCGGAAATCCTTATGTGCTGCGGCAAGCCGATCGAAGTCGTCGGCAGACGAAGTACAGAGGAGTGGAGCGAGCAGTTGGCCGCCGGGTTAGCCGATGCTCAGGATGAGCTTACTGCCCTGGCCATGCTTCGCGACCCGGATCGATTCGAGACTGTCCTGAGCGGCCGCGTCGGCATCAGCGGCGTTTATGAAGGGTGGAAGCGGTTCAGCGCCTTCCTGACGGGTCGAGATTATGAAGCCAGCCACGGGAGCATCCGCCACCTGTGAGCGCCCTCATCGGAGTGGCCTTCTGCTGTGCCACCGTGCCCGCCTTGCTGTGGCTCTGGAACATGCTGTTATATCGCGAGCCTGAGTCGGGCGGCTGCGGTGAAACCGGCCCCTGTGCTTTGCCGGGCGCGGTTTCGGTTCTGATTCCTGCCCGCAATGAAGAGTTGGCGATCGGGGCGTCGATCGCCAGCCTGCTCGCATCGCGCGGGGTTGGGATCGAGATTATTGTGCTGGACGACGGCTCGACGGATCGCACCGCGGAAATTGTTCGCGGTTTGGCTGCTCAGGATGCGCGCGTGCATTTGCGGTCTTCGCCTCCGCTGCCGCGCGGCTGGAACGGCAAGCAGCATGCATGCCATGCCCTCGCCGCGGCGGCAGGATGCGATATCCTCTGCTTCCTCGACGCCGATGTGCGTCTCGAGCCTGAGGCGCTGGCGCGCATGGGTGCTTTTCTGCTCCGTTCCGGCTCCGATTTGGTGAGCGGCTTTCCCCGGCAGGAAACGGAGACAGCCCTGGAGTGGCTGTTGTTGCCGCTGATCCATTTTGTCTTGCTGTCGTATCTGCCGCTGGCCGCGATGCGCGCCCTGCCTGCGCCGGGGTTCGCGGCGGGTTGCGGCCAGTTCCTTATGGTGCGCCGCGATGCTTACCGCAAGTGCGGCGGCCACGCGCAGATTCGCACTACGATGCATGATGGGTTGCTGCTGCCGCAGCTGTTCCGGCGTCACGGTCTGCGCACCGATATTGCCGACCTGACCCATCTGGCGACTTGCCGGATGTATCACAACGCGACGGAGGTCTGGCGGGGGCTGACAAAGAATGCCACGGAAGGCATGGCGGCGCCGGTGCGAATCCTGCCTTTCACGTTGCTGCTGTTTTGTGGCCAGATTCTTCCCCTGTTGTTGTTGGTCATCCCCGCATCGTACAGCGCTCTTGAACATTCGCTCATTCTGGTCGCAGTCGCGGCGTCTTTTTTGCCTCGTCTATTTTCTGTGTGGAAATATCGACAGCCTGTGGCCAGCGCGTTACTGCACCCGCTGGGCGTCGCCCTCCTGCTCGTGTTGCAGTGGTATTCTCTTTTGGGCAAGATGGCCGGTCAACGGGTCACCTGGAAAGAGCGCGCCTACCGCATGGGGTGATGCAACCGTTGCTTGCGGGCGAGCATTCCATTTCCTATGGGCAAATTATGTCTCTTCGTCTTCCTCGCTTTCTCCGCCTTTTCATTGGTTATGGCAGAAGAATCCGGTAGCTTCGCGCAGCGTCTGGCTGAGGCGCGTAAGGAATATTTTGGCGATCTGCAGGGAGACCGGGCAGCTGGGACCAAGGCTCGCGCAAGCTTTGCCGCACTCTCGCGCGACTACCCGGTGAACGCGGTGGTGGACGCCTACAGCGGCAGCCTGGAGCTTCTCGATGCGGCCCGCACCTGGGCGGTGTGGGATAAGGGCAGGCTGGCCAATGAGGGTCTCAGCAAAATGGATCAGGCGGTGAATCGAGCTCCTGACGATCTGGAGGTCCGCTTCATTCGGGCTGCTTCCACTTGGCATCTCCCGTTTTTCTACAAGCGCCGGGAACAGTCGGCGAGTGACTTTACTTTCATCGCGCCGCGGGCTGAGGCCGCGGTGGCGAAGGGAACTCTGCCGCCGGAGCTGGGGGCCGCTGCGCTTGATTATTACGGCCAGGTCTTAATCGCTCACAGCGACAGTCACGGCGCCAAGCAAGCCTTCGAAGCCGCTGTGCGCATTGATGAGGCGAGTCCGGCCGGGCGTGACGCCTTGAAACGCCTGCGCAGCGAGTAGGCAGCAGCTAAGGGGAGGCAGCAATCACCGTCACTTCGCACGGAGAAGCCGTGAGAATACCAATCGTGGCTTCTATATATACCGGCCCCAAGCCCATGGCCGTGGCATGGCCTAACGTGCTGATTTTTGCGATCGCGTGATTGCTGGTATTCCAGAGCGTCACCGTATTCCCATAGGCATCGGGCAGGCTAGCCACCGATCCATCGGAGTAGTTACCGTAGGCAGTAAACTGCAGCGTACCCCCCAGGACTATGGTCGTCGCGCCTCCCTTGGCCGCCACATAGGCACTGACCAAGGTTGGCCCGGCAGGAGTGGGGACAACCTGGATCAAAACCGCGCTCAGTGCTGGTACGTAGCAGTTGAGCTGCGTTCCATTTGCGATGAGTGTATATGGGGCTCCTGCCGCGAGGGGGCCACCCAGGATAACGCTGGCTCCTTGAATCGTGACGCCATCGATTGCCGTGAGACTGGGGCTCGCGGCTCCCGCCGATAATTGAGTCATCTCCATCAGGGTGGCCGAATTAGCAGATTGTGGAAGTTGGACCGTGAGCTGGAGATTCTGCAATGGATCTTTGTTCACAATGACGAGGTTGAGATTGCCGGTAGGTCCTGCAACCGCATAGGCAGTGACGTTGAGAGATCCAGCCGACAGCTGTGTCGCGTACAGAATGCCCGGGCCTGCGAGGGTGAAGAACAGAATGCCGTAGTACTCCGGCCGGGCATCCTGAACAACTCCGTTCCAGTCGGCAATCGGAGTGTATCCATCGCTGTTCCCACCGCCATGGAGATTCACTCCCACCGATCCGCCCTGAGCGCAGTTGAAGAGAAAGTCGATGACCCATAACGAGGAGGCATAGGAGTTGCTGATGCCGCTGGCGCCGCCGTCATAATAGGAATTGCACTCGGCCATCCGATAAGGAACGCCGATGCTCTTTGCACCGGCCTGGAGAACGGACAGTTCCGCGACCAGGGCACTATCAGGTGTGACCAAGAATGCGGAGGTCGAGGTTGGAGACTGGCTGTTGGCACGGTAGTAGTGCTGGGTAAGGGAACTGATTTCGCCTTCGGGTCCTACTGCTTTTCCATAGGGGATCGTCCAGGTGGACACGTTGTAGGATGCGGCGGGGCCGGTAATCGGCACGCCTGGCGTGGTCGCCAGAATCGCGGAGCGAAACTGGCCCCAAAGGGCAAGATAGTCGGCAAGCGACCAGTTCCCTGCAAAATAAAACCCCGGGTCTCCCCAGACATCAGGCTCGTTGCCGATCTCAATGCCAAGCAGGGAGGAGCCAAATTGCTCGACGGCACAAGCAACCTCGGCTGCCGCCAGGGCAGGCGTGGTCGCGCCGGTAGCTGCTCCGCCAAGATTAATTCCGTAAAGACATTGCCAGCCTGCGGCTTTGACAAACGCAGCCAGAGACGCGACATCACTGGGTGCGACCTCTAAATAAGTACGGCCCGCCCCGTTCGGCGTCCACACGAACTCGTCTACCGAGCTGCCGCCTATGCGCAGCACGCTCGGGCCGAGCCCTTGGAACAGACTGATGCCGACCAGGTTCGCGGCCTCGAAAAAGGACCACTGGACCGCCATTTTCTCATAGGAAAGACCGGCGAAGGCGGGACCTATCGATCCTGCCGCCGTGGCCGATACCGTCAGTGAAGAGACGGTCATTGGTCCGGAAGGCACAAGCTGCGGATTGGCAATCGCTGAAGCTGCCGATTCCGCGTTCGAGCCCGATGACGATGGGCCCGATCCTATAGATCCCCATCCTTTCAGGGATGTCGCTGCGGCAAGCGCGAAACCACTCTGTAGGATCTGCCGCCGGCTGAGGCAAAACGGCATCTTAGCTGGTTTGAAAACAGTTGTCTTATTGGTGTCTTCAGGCATTGACATATAGCTCCTACGAGCCCGCCAATCGAAATGCCTCAGGGATCGTCCTGCTGTTTTCATCGGCAGCGCTGAAGCTTACACCGTGTCACTTATAGGTCATTACTCCTGGTAACTCAGACGGGGTGAGGGACCTGCTACGGTGGTCACTCCGCCGCCTTCAGTGGCTTGCGTGCGAAGTAATAGAGTGAACCGGCCAACAACACAAACATCAATACCGAGACCCAGTCGTGGTGCAGGGGATTGGTCGCCGGGAGCAACAATACATCCTCTTTGCCCACGGCGGTTTCATACAACTTCAGTGCGACACCCAGGAGGCCCACGATGCCGCCAGCCGCAATGAGCCCGCTGGCGTAAAGCGAGCCTGGGCTGACCTCGCTCTCGCTCTCCGTTTTCTCGACCGCGCGATCGATCATCCAGCGCACCACACCGCCGGCGAAGATCGCCAGCGTGGTGGCGATCGATAAATAGGCGCCCACCGCAAATGACAAGGAGGGAACCCCCAAAATTTCCACCGCGATGACCAAAAAGACGCCCAGCAGCACCAGACCCCAGGGTAGCTTGCGGCCCAGGATTCCATTCACCACCGTGGCCATAAGGCGGGCCTGCGGCGCTGCTGCCTTTTCACTGCCAATGCCCTGGACCCACTGCACCTCAATCTGCTGCGTTTGCGGATTGTAGAGATACTTGCCGTCCGCCAGTTCGGCTGAATTCAGCGCGTTGAGCAGAACATAACCACTACCCGCACGGGTTTCTACTGTCTTGTCGGCATGGATGACCCGGATCTGCGCCTGGTGAAAGTGCGCCTCCTCGACCTGCACGCCGCTGTGAGTGGCGGCGATATCCCATGGCCTCGCGGTCTGGCGGAACTCCGCCAGCCCCTTGTTCATCAACTGCAGCGTTGCTCCAATGGCCAAGGTCGAGACAAACGCGCCGACTACCAGCGCGATCTGCTGCTTGCGGGGGGTGGCGCCGATCAGATACCCGGTCTTGAGATCCTGCGACGTATCGCCTGCATTCGCGGCCGCGATGCACACAACGCCGCCGATCGTGATGGCCAGGGCCCCGAAGGCGGGTGCGGTCCATCCTTTGACCAGGAAGATTGCGGAAGTCGCCATGAGCGTGGCGATGGTCATTCCGGAAACAGGGTTTGAGGAACTGCCGATCAGCCCCACGATCCGGGAGGAGACGGTCACGAACAGAAATCCGAAGAGAGCCACCAACAGCGAAGCCGCCAGATTTGCCAGCCAGCTCACCTGTGCCCCGGGCACGGGTTTGAAGGTCAGGAAGATCCACATCAACAACACCAGAAGCACCGATCCGCCGATCACCACGCCGAAGGGGAGATCGTCTTCCGTGCGCGGCGGCGCGCTCCTGCCGGTACCGGCTTGGCGCAGGTTGCCCATGGCAGCGCGTAAGGCGCCGAAGATCGTGGGCATGGTCTTGATCAGCGTAATGAGCCCGGAAGCAGCCACTGCTCCGGCGCCCATAGGGCGAATGTAGGAGGCCCAGAGATCGCTGGGAGACATCTGCGCGATGGGCTTGGTCCCGGGATAAATTGCCTGGGGAAAGTGAGAGCCGAAGAAATAGATCGCCGGCATAAGAACCAGCCAGGAGAAGATGCCGCCGGCAAACAACAATCCGGCAATCCTGGGCCCGATGATGTAGCCGACACCCAAATATTCAGGAGTGACATCCGCGCGGATCGCTGAACCCTTCAGCCACTGTGGCTGATAATCCGGTGTGCCCGGCCACGCGCCGAGCAGGTTTTCATTCTGGAAGAGGGTGTAGATGCCACCCAAGCCGAGGCCAAGAAAGACGCGCCCGGCGAAGGAGCCGCCCCGCTCGCCCGCGAGCAGGACATCGGCACAGGCTGTACCTTCAGGATAGGTAAGCCGGCCATGCTCCTTCACGATCAACTGTTGCCGCAATGGGATCATGAACAGCACGCCCAACAGCCCACCCAGAAGCGCCAACACAAAAATGCGTGAGTACTCGAGGTCGAAACCTAGGAAGACCAGAGCCGGCAAGGTGAAGATCACTCCGGACGCAATGGATTGCCCCGAATTACCTGTGGTCTGCACGATGTTGTTTTCCAGGATGGAGGCTCGTCCGAAGGCGCGTAGGACGCTGATCGAAAGCACTGCGATCGGGATTGAGGCTCCGACCGTCAAACCAGCGCGTAACCCGACATAGACGGTCACGGCGCCGAAAAGCAGCCCGAAGATACAGCCCAGCACCAGGGCGCGGGTGGTCAGTTCAGGTCGATTCTCGGTGGCAGAGACGAAGGGCTGAAAAGTCTGGGGCGTTGTTTGCACTCCACAAATGTATCTTGAAATATGCGCAAGCTCCTGGCTTATGCCGCGATCTACCTGCTATGGGGAGCATCGTTCCTGGCTATACGGGAAGTGGTTGCGGTCACTCCACCCTTTTTTGCCGCCGCCTTTCGCTTTCTTTGCGCGGGGTGCATCCTCTATGGCTACAGCCGCTGGAAGGGCATGCCGCAGCCTGACAGGCGGCAATGGATCAGTACCGCTGTGCTGGGCCTGGTGTTGTTCGCCGGCGACTACGGGTGCCTCTTCTGGGCGGAGAAAGAAGTTCCTTCCGGACTGGCGGCCGTGATTGCGGCGACGATTCCGGTGTGGGTGCTGGTTGCGGAGTGGTTAACTGCCGGCTTGAAACGGCCGACCGCAAAATCGCTGGCCGGTATTGTGCTGGGCATCGTGGGGGTGGTTTTGCTGATGCTTCCCGCTGGCCTGCATCGCGGCGGTTTCAGTACTTCTGCGTTGGTCCTTCTGCTGGGCTGTTTGTTCTGGGCCGGGGGGACGGTCGCCAGCCGCCACCTTTCTCTGCCGCGGCAACTCAGCATGAGCGCCGGCCTGCAGATGACTTGGGGAGGCGGATTTCTTTTGTTGCTCTCTGCCGGGACGGGCGAGCTGGCCGCGTTGCCTGCGCTCTCCCGATGCTGGACCTGGCAGATTGCGTTCGCGATGGCCTATCTGATCCTGTTCGCCTCCATCATCGCCTTTAGTGCCTATGTCTGGCTCATCGCCCGGGAGCCAACCACGCGGGTGGCCAGCTATGCCTACGTCAACCCGCTGATCGCCTTACTCCTTGGATCGCTGTTGGCCCATGAGCGGCCCACGCCGGTGCAGTATGCGGGCGCCGCGCTGGTGGTGGCGGGGGTGGCATCGACGATCGCCGGCAAACGTGCCTAAACGTTTACTGGCGTTGCGGATCGACTTACCCTTATACTCTCCACATCGGCGGCAGGGCAGCGGCGCAGCCTCGCCCCGGCTGTGAGGTGCGTCTTTTCTGGTCAGACAGTTTCCCTGACTCCCGACGTCCCGCTTTCGCAAACTTCGGTTTGGCGTGCTGTTGTGCGTGTGCTGCGAAGTCCCGCGGACGGCCTCTGCTGTGCATTATTCCCCTGTGCTTGCGCCGTTTGCGGCGGCTCTGTTCTTCGTCTTACCCGCGTTCCTATCTGTGATTTCTGCTGCGCGCACCTCCCTCCCCAGTCAGGTATTCTCTGCGCTTGCTGTGGGGAAGATCTGGGCATGGCTACGCTCTCGGTTAGCCGGTCGCCCGAATCGGACCCCCAGTTTTGCCAGCCCTGCCGCTTAGCACCGCCTGCGTTTATCAAGGCGGTGGCTTATGGCGCATATCATGGTCAGCTTCGCTCGCTGGTCCACTTGCTTAAGTACGAAGGCATGCAGCCGATCGCCGAAAGGCTGGGTTTGCTTCTGGCGGATACTTTAGAAGCTTTCGCGGGTGACTCGCCGATGCTGGTGATTCCGGTGCCCATGCACCCGCACAAACAACGCCAGCGGGGTTTTAACCATGCTGAGTTGCTGGCCCGGACGGCCATGGCGGAGATGCGCCGCCGCCATCCCCAATGGCGGTTACAGCTGGACACGCGGTTACTCAAACGTGGGCGCGTCACGGTGAGTCAGGCAGGCCTGACCACCCACCAGCGCCGGCAGAATCTGCGTGGCGCCTTTTTTGTGTCCAAGCCCGCCCATGTGGCTGGACGGGACGTTTTGTTGATTGATGACATTTACACCACGGGAGCTACTGCCCGCGCTTGCAGCCGGGTGCTGAAGAATGCCGGCGCGGCGTCGGTGCGGGTGGCGACCGTCGCTCGTGCGCAGCGCGAGGGAACGGCTTCCTGGGATAGCGGTTTTTTGAAAACAGTGAACTGAGACGGAGGATCGAAATGTCTTTGGGGAAAGCCATGATCCACGCACGCAAACCGAAAGCCACGGCGCACGGCCGCGCGTCCCAGGACATTCCTGAGCCGCATGAAGGATGGCCGGGCCAGCGGGTTTCTTCTGCCTACACCATGCAAAAACCGGTGCTGGTGTTGAATGCGTCCTACGAACCGATCAACATTTGCGGTGCTCGCCGGGCGCTGATCCTGGTGCTTAAGGGCGTGGCCAAGACCGAAGAGGAGCAAGGCGCCATTTTGCATGCCGCCCTGCTGCGCATCCCCATGCCCTCGGTCATTCGTCTGCTCGAATACCGCCGCATCCCGCATCAAACGCGCGCCCTCTCGCGCAAAAACATCCTGCTGCGCGACCGCAACAGCTGCCAGTACTGCGGGGTTGTTCTTCCTGCCGGAGAACTTACGCTCGACCATGTGGTGCCCCGGTCGCGTGGGGGTCTTTCTACCTGGGAGAACCTGGTGGCGTGCTGCCACTCCTGCAACCGGAGGAAGGGAAATCACCTGCTCGGCGAACTCACTGAGATCAAGTTATTGCGCGAGCCTCGGCCTTTTTCTCTGCATACCAGCCGGCACATTATGCGCATGATCGGCCACTCCGACCACAAATGGCGGAAGTATCTGTACTACTGAAACGAAACCGTACTCCGCTTCGCTCCGGTCTTAATGAACCACCGCGTCTCCTGCCAAGCGGAACCAGTCGGGGTGCCCCATGTTCGCGCCAGCGTACGTGGGCCGAAAAAGACGGGCGAAGCCCATCAATTG
>Ga0302324_100010320_pt1 | contig 19354 bp, 18 predicted proteins | sample Palsa_T0_1_FD_201949 | JGI IMG/M metagenome (GOLD analysis project Ga0302324, IMG submission 201949) | Peat permafrost microbial communities from Stordalen Mire near Abisko, Sweden - Palsa_T0_1 | ecosystem: Environmental > Terrestrial > Soil > Palsa > Peat permafrost | place: Sweden: Abisko...
AAAACCGAACGTATCTGATTCATTGTAAGGAGACTTGATTGTTTGCTCTAAAACCTCGAATCGTGTCCGGTATGTTGGCCCCTCTGATGATGGGCTCGATCATTGTAGCCGCGGGTCAAGGAACTCTCGATGATCAACAGGCCATTCGCGAATTTACCGCCGCCAATCCTGAAATAGTGCTTATGTAGCGCGTTCGCGGACAGGAGATCTCTCGCATTGTAACGGGCGGTACCAGCCAACCATCGCCGGACGTGGCAAAGTTGATGAACCCCGGCACCACCGTCCCCAAGGTCGATAACCCGCAAGTGCCGCTGCATTTGCGCATCGTTGAGCTACAGCCGGCATGAGGCGAACATTCCGAGCTTACATCTCCCGAACGCTACGCAGGCAAGAGCGGTATCAGAGGCTCACGCGGCGACCGTGCACGAAAACGAGTACCTTCAATCCAATGACAAGGATGCATTAGAACGTCTTCGCATCTCCGAGGAATACATAAACTTTATTGACGCGCATGCCTCGGGAATGCATTTCATCGATGGAAACATTAAATTTGACGATCCGGCGGTCTATAAAGCTTCTCTTGAAATCCGGGAACGACTCAAGGCGACGGCGGCTGCGGGCGGTGACGCCCTGCCGTGAAGTACGCGAACCCCGAGGGCTAAGCCGCTAGGATTCGATCTTTCGCGGCAATGACACTCGAACTTCAAGCCCCCCGCCGTCGCGATTTCGCATGCTGAAAGTCCCATGGAGCTGTTGCGTAAGCTGCTTTGCAATTGCCAAGCCCAACCCTGTCCCACCTGTTTCGCGATTACGCGAGCTTTCGATGCGATAGAAGGGCCGCAGAACGTCATTCATTTGATCCTCAGGAATACCAGGGCCCGTATCACGGACCACGATGGCAACGCACTCCTCTCTTTCCGAGAGAAGCAGTAGCTCCGGTTCTTTGCCGAACTTCAGCGCATTGTCCAACAGATTGCTGATGATTCGGCGCAGCGTTCGCGGTCGTGTGAGCAGGGGCCTCGCGCAGTAACCGCTCAAGCGCACGGCTTTTCCGGCGTCGCCGTAGTCACAAACGACGCTATCGAGCAACGCATTCATATCTGTCACGCACGGAGCTTCGGTGACTCCCTGGCCATCGCGCGCGTACGCGATGCCCTCCTCCACCAGCAGTTGCATGGCGTCCAGGTCGCCCAGCAATTTTTCCCGCAACGGCACATCGTCCATCAAGTCTGCGCGCAATCGCATCCGCGTAATGGGAGTCTTCAGGTCGTGTGATATCGCCGCGAGAAGCTGCATCCGCTCGCTCAGGTAGTCGTTGATCCGACGCTGCATCGCGTTGAACGCGATCGCGGCGCGTGCAACCTCAAGGGGGCCATCCTCAGCCAGAGAAACACCTCTAGCGTCGCGCCCAAGCGCGTCAGCCGCTCTAGCCAGTTGGGCGAGCGGTCGCGTGGCTTGGCGAACGGCCAACCAGGAGATTGCAACCAGCGCACCGAATTGAGCAGCGAACAACGGTAAGAGCCACACTGGCAATGGAGGGGATGACAATAATAGATCGATCGCCAGCGGCGCGCCGTCGTGAAGATACAGTTGAAGTATCAGGTGACCTGTCGCCGTGGTTAGCGTCGACGGCGCATAGCCGGGCCCCAACTCATCGACGATCGGGCCGACACGGGCCCGTGCCGCGCGAACACTGAGCGGTACGCCATCAGCAATCACCTCCAAGCGATAGCTGTAGGTTCGGCGCGCCAACTTGTCCAACCACTGAGGCCGCTCCGCTGCCGGCAGGCGATCCAGTATTGCGACCGAACTGCCAATATCCCGTGATGCAAAACGCAGCATCATGCCGCGCGAAGATTCGGTGCGCTCGTAAAACACCAGCCAGAACGACAGAAGGTGCGCAAGCAGCAGACCCAGCAACAGAATCATCATCAACCTGGCCGATAGTGTGCGCGGCGGAATGCACAAGTGCTTCAGCATTCCCCTACTCCGAAAGTACTCGGACCTGCTGCGCGAGTACGTAACCTTCGCTGCGTACCGTTTTAATGTAGCGCGATTCGCGCGCGCCATCCCTCAATCGCTGCCGCAGGCGGCTCACCAAAAGATCGATGGAGCGATCGAGCGGATCGGTATCGCGACCCTGCGTCAGGTTTAATAACTGATCGCGGCTTAGCACGCGCTGCGGATGATCCAGGAATACGCGCAGCAAACGGTATTCGCCACCACTCAAGCACACGACGGTACCTTCCGGGTCGAGCAGATGACGGGCGGAGACGCTGAGAACCCATTCGCCAAATGCAATCTTTGGCGCCCCCTCCGCAATGCGCATGTTGGGAGGAAGCATCCGGGTTCGCCGTAACACCGCCCGGATCCGCGCCATCAGTTCGCGCGCTGCAAACGGTTTAGTCAGGTAGTCGTCCGCTCCCATTTCGAGGCCAACGACCCGATCCGCCTCCTCATTGCGGGCAGTCAGCATCAGAATCGGAATCGATTTCGCCTTGCCGGCTCGCAGGTCACGGCACAGTGTAAGCCCATCCTCGCCCGGCAACATAAGGTCTAGAACGATCAGATCGACTGAGTTTGTCTCGATCGCCGCACTCATGCGCCGCCCGTTGGCGACCGCGGTGACTTTGAAACCGTGCTTATGCAAATACGCATCCAGGAGTTCTCGAATGTCTTTGTCATCATCGACAACAAGTATGTGGTCAGGGCGCTGCATGGATTCCTTCGCAATTTGCCATTGAAGCAATGCCCTGAGCCGATTATTTGTATCTCTATGTATCAATTCGGCGTCGGGACCAAGAGGCACACACAAGTCTACTGCTCCCGAAACACTGCGGATACAAAGCAGCGGTCCAATGCCACCTCGGTCCATACCATACCTCCGTACCATAGGCAGTGTCGATGCACGGCAAGTCTAAGAAGTCTTCAAAACTCATCGACGAAGGACGAAACATGAGATCGTTGTTTCCAATCGCCGCGGGCCTTCTCATTCTCGGATGCGCTACGACTTCGGCACAAAATGCCGTTCCACCCAATATTTTAAGTGCGGTTGCAAATCAGGATCGCCCCGATGAAGATCGGCAAAGAGACGCTGATCGCAAACCCGCGGAAGTTCTGACGTTTGTCGGCGTCAAGAACGGCGAGAACGTTGTAGACTTCATTCCCGGTACGGGCTATTTCTCCCGCATACTGTCTGGCGCGGTTGGACCGCAGGGTCATGTCTACGGCTTCTTTCCCTCGGAAATCGCGAATTTCATCAAGCGACCGCTACCTCCGAACGGATCGACGCCATATCAAGAATTTAAGAACGTTTCCGTCATCGCCGCGCCAGTCAACGACTTTGCGGCGCCACAGCCTTTGGACTTGGTCTGGATTTCATTGAATTATCATGACCTTCACGATCCGTTCTTCGCCCCGGCCGACCTTACGAAAATCAACAGGGCTGTCTTTGCGGCATTGAAGCCAGGTGGACGTTACGTCGTCATCGACCACGCTGCGGCGGCCGGCTCCGGTTTGCGCGACACCAACACACTGCATCGGATCGATGAGGCCTCGGTCAAGTCGGAAGTTGAAGCCGCAGGCTTCAGGCTCGAAGGCGAGAGTGACTTGCTTCACAAGGCCCGCGATCCTCGAACCGCCAACGTGAAAGATCCGATGATCCGCGGCAAGACGGATCAATTCATCCTCAAATTCAGAAAACCCAAGCAATAAACGTCTACGCACAGGCCCTCACGGCCGAAGTGCACTTCATGGGATTTCCCCATCGGCCTTGCGAACCTCGGACAAGGTCATTGATTTAACTTGTCACAACAGGTGAATAGAAAATGATCAGGACAATTATCTTAGCATTAGGCCTCGCCGCCTCCTCACTTTCGCTAAATGCGGGTGCCGAGGATGAGCGCCAGTATACCGAGGGCCCGGTCAGTGAAATGGCCTACATACAAGTTGAGTACGGGCATTTTGAGGAGTACATCGATTGGCTAAATTCGACATGGAGGCCGACCATGGAAGCCACGAAGAAAGCCGGGCTAATCATCGATTACAAGGTCTTGCGGCTCACTCCAAAATCGGCGGATCAGCCCAATATAATTCTCATGATCACTTATAAAAACGCGGCTGCGGCTTTGGATAAGGGCGTTGAGCTAGAAGCGGTGGCCAAGAAAGCGATCTGCAGCACCGAGTGTCAGAACAAGGCCAGAGTGGGCCGGAATGAATACAGAAAAGTTCTAGGCACCGAATACATTCGCGAACTTATTTTGAAATGAGATTATAGGGCTCGTATTGCGTATCTCGTTTTCATCCGCCAGCCGACTTCTTGCGCATCATTACTGCGGATAAACACACATGCACATCCGCCTGCTCATCATAACTGCTTGCCCGATTGCGAGGCAGAAGATGCGTTGGATTCGAGTTGGGCGGGGCTACTGACGCAGCGTCCGGCGCTAAGTCTCTTCTTGCCGGCCAGCATTGGCGAGCCTTAAGTTGCACTGCGCGGCGGCCGGCGTTCATGCCGATTACATGCAAGTTCCCCACCCTTTTCCGGACAGAGGCCGACGCGCATCAATATTTCCCGTTGATGATCCTGGCTCATGTGCTCCTATCCGGCGCTCTTGGCTGTATTTACGCACGCGGAGCCGAGGCGCAACCCTGGAAAGCGCAAGGTGTACGTTTTGGTATCGCGATCGCGTTGCTCACGTCCGTACCGACCTACATGATTTATTTCGTGGTGCAGCCGATGCCTGGAAACGTGGTGATCAGGCAGATCGTCTATGACGGCGTGCTCATGATTATTCTCGGGATCATCGTCGCATGGGTTTACTCAGGCGCGGCGGAATCTGTTTGAGATATACCCGACTCAATTCGGTGTGAACGTGACGGTCATCGAGGCGGGCGCGTGGTCGAGTCCGCATCACGGGCAGAGCCGTGAGGACGAGTTTATCTGACAAGTGTGGTGATCCGGACAGTCATCACCTAGTCAATGAATCGAATTCGCCAGCCCGGACGCTCGAAATTGGTACAAGCGCCATGCGGCATGCGCGCAAGTAGCTAATTTGTATGATGAATTGGTGAGCCGCGGACGATTCGGAGTGTCCCGCCGGCATTTATTTGCATAAGGCTCAAATAATTTCTAGAAGGCTTACGCGAGCTCGCGAAGCGCTTCCTCTCAGGATACGAAACGCGAGGGAAGGCGATTCCGCACTCAGGGATTACCCTGAGGGAGCCTGGCGTTTCGTGTCGCGCGTCGCAACTCGGCCGTGAATACCCCACGCAACGCGCTAACTGAGACTTGCCGCTTAAGTTACGTGACGCGATCCCGTTAACTGCACGCGCGCTCGCTTACCCCGAAGCTGCCGCATGGAGAGTCGCGTGTTTGGCCTGCCGAAAAGAGACGCTCCCCACAAGGGGCGTATTGGTCTTATGTTCGCGAGCGATCACATCGCTCTCGCGATTGTGACCCGGGACCGTGGCCAAGTTTCCCTGACGCGCTGCGAGGTTCTGCCGGTTGATTCTGCAGCGGGCCCCGATGGGCACGCAGCGGCGCTGCGAGCTGCGAAGTTGCCCCGATTATCCGTGAGCAGCGTGTTGGACGCGTCGGAATACAAATTAGCGTTGGTCGAGGCGCCTGATGTGCCATCCGCGGAATTGAGAGCCGCCATGCGCTGGCGACTGAAAGATGCGATCGACTTCAAAGTGGAAGATGCCGTTATCGACGTATTCGACGTTCCATCTCCAAGTCGCGGCGGTCAAGGCAGAATGATGTACGCAGTCGCTGCACGGCGCAGTGCCGTGGAGCGAAGCGCCGCAGCGCTGGTATCGATGCCCACATTCGACGTCGTCGATGTGCCGGAACTGTGTCTGGGCAATCTCGCTGCTGCGGTGCCGGAGGCTGCGCACGGAGTCGCGTTGCTGCACGTGGGCGAGACGGCGGGAACGGTTGTGCTGGTCCGGGGCAGGACTTTCTATTTTGCTCGGCAAATGGACCTGAAAGTGGCTTCACGAGCGGCCGGCATTCACGATCGCTCCGGGCAGCTCGATTGCCCCAATATATTGCTCGAGCTGCAGCGCTCGCTAGATTATTACGAACGCCAGTTTGATCAGCCACCCATCACGCGGCTGGGAATCTCCCCGGCCGGACCACTCGCGGACGCACTGGCTGAGAATCTCAGTCGCGATACCGGATTCCACGTCTCAGTGCTCGATCTGAACACACTATTGAACTGTACGACGCCGGTCGACCCTGGCACTCAGGCCGCCTGTCTTCTGGCCGTCGGAGCCGCAATGCGCCAGGAACGCCGCTCTCTCTGAGCGAGCACGTTATGGAGCAACAGGTCAACCTCTACCAGCCCATTCTCGGTGCAGAAAAGCGCCTGTTCTCTGCGCGCACCCTCGCCGCCTGTCTCGTCACGCTTATCACGTGTCTGGGCACGCTGATTACATTCGAGGCGTCGCGCACCGCGCGGGTTGAAAAATCAGTTATTCAGCTGGAGGAACGCGAGGCATCCAACATAGAAATGGCTGCGCGCGCCAGCGCCATTTTGCGTCCGACTCTGTCCCTCGCACAACTCGACGCGCGGGCAAAGCACCTGAGCGCCGACATAGCCTCTCGTGAACAGGCGCTCGACATCATGCGCAAAGGCGCAGTATCCGTGTCGACAGGTTTCGCAGCGCGTCTCGAAGCTCTGGCCAACCAACAGATCGATGGGATATGGCTTAGCAACATTCTTCTGAGTTCTGACGATGGTCGTCTGGCGATGCAGGGGCGCACGATTGACCGCAATCTGCTGCCCGTTTTCCTGAACGGACTCACTCACGAGCACGCGATGAACGGTATTCACTTCGATCGTCTGTCCATGCGGCGGGCTTTAGCGACGGAAGTACCGGCGCAAGTCGTCTTTGTAATTGGCTCTCCGGGGCTGCAATTCGCCGCGATGGAGCACGTTAAGTGACGGTATCCGGCGTCGTCACCAACAAGCTGCGCGGCTTTGCTGAGCGGTTAGACGCACTATCTCTGCGGGAACGCGGACTGATCTTTATGGGCGGCGTTGCGCTAATCTGCGTAGCCGCACAAACGCTGTTCATGGGGCCGATCGCGGTTCGCGCCAAGAACGCGGATGGGCGCCTCGAGTCCGCACGTCGAAGCATGACCGCGATCGAACAAGCAGGCGCGCAGGCAGGCGCGGACCCGATTGTTTTGGCGGCGGCCCGCAACACATCGCTGACGGGTAGGCTCGAGGCGCTCGATGCTCAGTTGCGCGTCGCAGCGCAGGGCTATGTCGCTCCAGACAAAGTCGTGGACATGCTCCGAGAGATTCTGGCCGATCAAAAGGGCCTGCAGCTCGTCAGTCTCTCGAGTCTGCCCGTGGAAAGTCTTTCCCGTCAGCCGCGCGATGCTTTGGACGTCGGTCTCGCCCCGGATGACATCGGTCCTTTCCTTCATCCGGTGGAAATGGTGGTCGAGGGAAGCTACTTGAGCGTGGTGCAGTATCTGCGCGCCCTCGAGGCTATGCCATGGCGAGTTCATTGGCAGCAACTCGAGCTGACGGCGGGGGACTATCCGGTCAACCGCGTGCGCATCGTCATCGGCGCGCTGAGCCTATCTAGCGAGTGGATGAACTTGTGAAATTCGCCTTTCCATACTTTCTTATCTGCACCCTCACGCTGTTTTCTATTCGCTCCTTGTCGAGCGAATTCCGCGATCCGACTCGTCCACCGGTTGTCTCAGCCGGCGCGCCGATGGTCCACGAACCAGTGCCCATCCTGAGCGCGGTCATGGGGACGTCGTCCGCTCGCGTCGCCATATTCAACGGCCACTTAGTCCGTGCAGGCAGTCATGTAGGGGAATTTCTTATCGAAACAGTGTTCGAGACCGGGGTTCGCTACCGCCATGCGGGCGCGACACAGGAAGTGTACATGGCACGCAGCATCAACGCAGTCAAGAAGCCATCGGCCGCTGCGCCGCGTTCGCCGGCTGGAGCACCGTAAGCATGAAAGCCAGATCCTTTTTTCTCCTGATGGTTGCCCAGCTACTCTGTCTCGCGGCCTTAAGCACACATGCGGCCGAGGAGGCTCGCTTCGATGTAGCAGTGGCCGATGCGCCTGCCAGAGAATTTTTCGACGGACTGGTCGATGGTACGCCATATAACCTGGTGCTCGAGCCCGGAGACACTGTACCCATTACGTTGAAACTCAAGAACGTCACGTTGATGGAGGTCTTGGACGCGGTTCGGGACGCCTATGGGTACGACTACCGACGCATCTCGAGCGGCTTTTTGGTTACGCCGCCTTCGTTGCAGACGCGGCTCTATCAGCTGAACTACATCGATATGGAGCGTCGCGGCACCTCGCGCATGAGAGTCGCTTCCGGTCAAGTCGGCCAGAGCTCCAGCACCAACCAGCCGGCGGGCACCCCGCAGGGCGCCGATGCCTCCCAGTCAAGTGGTCTGAGTGAACCTCCGGGCTCGGTATTCAGCGACGGCACCGTGAACGGACACGGCTCGAGTCAAGTTCGAGAAATCACCGGTACCAGCGTATCGACCCGCTCTTCATCGGACTTCTGGCACGACCTCGAGATCAGCCTGCAGGGTCTTGTCGGTCCGGCGCCCGGGCGCACCGTAATGATCAATGCTCAATCCGGCATTGTCGCGGTGCGCGCGCTGCCGCGCGAGTTGCGCGATGTCACCGAGTTTCTACATACGCTGCAGAGCGTGTCGACGCGCCAGGTCGTGCTGGAAGCGAAGATACTGGAAGTGGAATTATCAGACGCCTTTCAAGCGGGCATCAATTGGGCCGCGATCGGCCAGAACGGCAACCAAACCTTCAGCGCCTTCCAGACCGGACCGCAGAACGGGTTCAACAGCACCAATCTGCTGAATCAGCCGTCGCAGCCGATCACCCTCAGCCCAGGCAGCGCGACCACCAGCGCCGTCACCAATTCCCTGGGCGGAGCCTTTGTATTGGCGGTCAACACCGCCAACTTCGCCAGCTATATCGAACTGCTGGGCACCCAAGGCAAGACCCGCGTGTTATCGAGCCCGCGGGTATCGACCCTCAATAACCAAAAGGCAGTGATCAAGTCGGGGTCCGATCAGTACTTCGTGATCGGCGTATCGACCAACACACTGGTTGGCACCTCCTCCTCGACCAATTTAAACGTGGACCTCGCGCCATTCTTTTCCGGCGTGGCATTGGACGTCACGCCGCAAATCTCGGCCGACGGCGAGGTAATTTTGCACATTCATCCGACCGTGAGCCAGGTGACGTCGAACGTCCAACAATTGACGGTCAATGGCGTCGCTGACAGCCTACCGCTCGCGTTGAGCCAGGTGCGCGAATCGGACAGCGTAGTCAAGGCCAAAAGCGGACAACTCATCGTGATCGGCGGCCTCATGCAAACGACCCGCACCGAGCAGGTATACAAGTTGCCGGGACTCGGCGACATTCCCGTGCTCGGGAGCCTGTTCCGTAGCACGCAACGCACCGAAGTACACAGCGAACTCGTGATCCTGCTGCGGCCGATCGTGATAGACGACGACGAACAGTGGCAACAGCTGATGGATGAGCCGCTCGATCGGGCGCGGAAGATGGACCACAAAGCGCTCACCGACGTTCGCTGAACGCAGCGCGCCCTCATGACCGTAAAACGCAAGATTCGACTGGGCGAACTGCTGGTTCAACAGCAGGTCGTCAGCGAAAATCAACTCGCCGAGGCGCTCGCCGAGCAAAAGCGGACCGGCCGCAAGCTCGGCCGGGTGCTGAATGATTTAGGGCTGCTGTCGGAGGCGGCCCTGCACGAGGTACTGGCGAAGCATCTACAAGTCCCTTTTGTCGATCTCAAACAGGTGCGCATCGATCGTGAAGCGGTCAAGCTGCTGCCGGAACCGCTGGCGCGGCGCTACCGCGCATTGATATTGCAGCGCGACGATCGCGGCTTGTTGATCGGTATGGCGGATCCGTCCGACCTGCATGCTTACGACGAGTTGCAGGCCAAGCTCAAATTACCGCTTAGATTGGCGCTCGTCGGCGAAGCGGACTTTCTCAAGGCGGTTGACGCGGTCTATCGGCAGACCGAGGAAATCGCGACTTTGGCTGAGGCGGTGCGCGACGATCTTCGCGAGGGCGATGTCGACATCGAACAGCTATCGGCCGACGAAGGCTCGCCCGATGCACCGGTATTACGCTTGCTGCAAAGTATGTTTCACGACGCAATTCAAGTGCGCGCTTCTGACATTCACATAGAGCCGGCCGAAAACAAGCTTCGCATCCGCTTGCGGGTGGATGGCGTTCTGCAGGAGCAAATCATCGAAGGCCGTCGCGTCGCCGGCGCTCTGGTATCACGACTCAAGCTCATGTGCGGTCTGGACATCTCGGAGAAGCGGTTGCCGCAGGACGGACGCTTCAGTTTGCGAGTGCGGGAAAGCGCTCTGGACGTGCGCCTGGCCACCATGCCGACCACTCATGGCGAATCGGTCGTGATGCGCCTGTTGAATCAATCGACGGCTCTATTATCGCTCGAAGCACTGGGTATGCCGGTGGCATCGGAGGAACAATTCCGCCGCCTGGTCGAGCGCAACTCCGGCATGATCCTCGTAACCGGTCCGACCGGCAGCGGCAAGACGACCACCTTGTATGCGGCGCTCAACCACATCAATCGACCCGGGGTGAAAGTCATCACGGTGGAGGACCCGGTTGAGTATCGGCTCGACCGGATCACCCAGATCCAGGTGATGCCGAAGATCGGACTGGACTTTGCGCGCGTGCTGCGGACCGCGCTGCGCCAGGACCCGGATATCATCCTAGTGGGTGAAATGCGCGATCGCGAGACGGTCGACATTGGACTGCGCGGCGCGATGACCGGACATTTGGTGTTCTCGACGTTGCATACCATCAACGCCGTGGCCACCATCAATCGGTTGCTCGACATGGGCGCGCCCGGCTACATGATAGCCGCAGCGGTCAGCGGCATCGTGGCGCAGCGACTGGTGCGCCGGTTATGCACCGACTGCGCTGCGCCGCAAGCGCCGACTCCCAATCAGATCGCTTGGCTCGCGAGTTCTCGTCCGACACTGAATCTCGACGCGCAGCGCTGGCTGGTAGGCAGCGGATGCACATTCTGCAACCTCACGGGCTATCGCGGCCGGATCGCGGTGTACGAGATTCTCGAGATCGATCGCGCGCTCGCGGACCGCGTGCGCCGCGGCGATCTCGAAGGCTTCGCGAACGCGGCTCGCGGGAGGATCACGTATGTGCCGTTGGCCCAAGGCGCGATCGATATCGCCATGCAGGGCATCACCTCGGTCGCCGAGGCCATGGCTGTGGGCGGCGGATTGGAGGAACTTGACGATGCGCCCGGCGAACTGTCGGAAGCGCGGATCGACACCTTGCTGGCAGTGGGTGACTGACGCATGTCGAACTTTCGCTACCGGGGACGCTCCGCGCGCGGCGATCTGATAACGGGAAAACTCGAGGCCGAGAACGCCGACGCAGTTGCGGCTCGGCTTCTCAATCTCGGCATCACGCCCCTGCAGATCGGCGCGGATGCGCACGACGAGAGCGGCTATCAGAACGTGATGCAGCGCCTCGGCGCCGGGCGCCCGAGCAACGGCGACATGCTGCTCTTTGCCCGGCAGATGTATGCGATCACGAAATCTGGCTTGCCGTTGCTGCGCGGCCTGCGCGGCCTGGCGCAGTCGACACATAACCGGCTGCTGCGAGACGCACTGCTCGACGTACTGCAAAGCCTCGAATCCGGCCGGGATTTCGCAACCTCTTTGGCGCGACATCCCACGTTGTTCACGCCCGTGTTCCTCAGCATGGTCAGGGTGGGCGAAGCCACGGGCACTCTCGAGAACGCCTTTTTGCGGCTCGGCGAGTACATGAGTCAAGATCAGGATGTACAGGACAGGGTCAAAGGGGCAATCCGCTACCCGATCATCGTCATCATCATGATCGGGCTTGCGGTCGGGGTCATTACCGTGTTCGTGATCCCGAATTTTGCACCCCTGTTCAAAATTCTAGGCAACGATATTCCGTGGCCCACTCGGGTGATCATGGGGTCCTCGGACTTGGTTGTCCACCACGGCTGGGCTCTGGCGATTTCTGCGATCTTGACGTTCATCGGTTGGCGGCGCTACCTCAAAACCGAGACGGGCCGGTACCGCTGGGACGGGTACAAGCTCAAAGTCCCCGTACTCGGCGAACTGCTTCGCCAATCGATACTGTCGCGCGCCACGCGATCGCTGGCGATTTCGCTGCAGGCCGGTTTGCCGATGATCCAGGCGCTGACGCTGCTGTCGCGCTCCGCCGGGAACGAATGGCTCGCGGAGCGCCTGATTCACCTGCGCGACGCCGTCGAGCGCGGCGATTCGCTGAGCCGCGCGGCTACAACGTCCGGCATCTTCCCCTCGCTGGTGCTGCAAATGATGCTGGTCGGCGAAGAAACCGGCGAATTGACCCAGCTGTTGGAGGAGATCGGTGGGTTTTATCAGCGCGAGGTCGATCACCGCCTTAAAAACCTCACCGCGATGCTCGAACCCTTTTTGATCATCTTGGTGGGCGGCATGGTGCTGATCTTGGCGTTGGGCGTGTTCCTGCCGATGTGGAACATGATCGCCAAGGTGGGTCATCAGGGATGAGTCGTATGACACGACACGCGGACTCGAGCAACGTCATGATGCGCACGAAGACTTCAGGTCGCGAGCGCTTCAAGAGTCGCGTTAGATGACCGATAACCTCGTCACGGCGCGTGTACGCCACACCTTTGAACGGCGCATGCGCGCCATGGAGTTTAATATGTCTCGTTCACATACACGCGGATTCACCTTGATCGAACTTGTCGTGGTGATCACGATCCTCGGCATTCTGGCCGCTTTCGCTGTGCCAAGGTTCATTACGCTCGATTCCTCCGCTCGCACTGCGACGATCAACGGGTTGGCGGGCTCGGTCCGCAGCGCCGCTGCACTGGCTCGCGGCATGTCGATGGCCAGCGGCAACACCGTGAGCGTCCTGATGGAGGGCGCCACTGTGACCCTGGTAAACAACTACCCGGATGCCTCGGCGACCGGAATTTCGACGGCGATCAACAGCAGCGGCGCCAATGACTTTACGGTGGCCCTCACCACGGGCGTCACGACTTGGACCAAAGTCGGCGCACCAACGCCCGCCAGCTGCACCGTCACGTACCAGGTCGCGACGTCGGCGGTGGTAGCGGGGGCCACCGTAATCACTCCGCCGGTGACGACGCCGCTGACTGCCGGCTGCTAACGCGCTTTCAGCATCTTCAAGCGGTTTGCCCCGAAGGCAGTGGTCACCATCTCAGCCATCGGAAACCGCCCCGCGGGCTGCACCATGGACGGTGGCTGGGGCCCCCGCGTCAGCGATCGCGATGAGCTGTCCCGTTCCATCGGATTTACGCTCGTGGAGTTGGTTGTCGTCATGACGGTGATCGGAATCCTGGCGGCAGCCCTGGGACCGAAGCTCTTCACTCAGACCGTCTTTACCGATCGCTCGTATGCGGACGATATCGCCGGGGCCTTGCGGTTGACTCAGGAGGCTGCCGTGATATCCGGGTGTCCCGCCAGGCTCACGCTGTCGGCGACAGGCTACGTGGCCTCGCAGCAAGCCGCAGCCGGCAACGCCTGCAACACCGCCGACACGACGTGGCCCAATCCTGTGGTGAGCATCGACGGCACCATCCTCCAGGCTAGCGCACCCTCGACAACCACGGCGACACCTACAGGGATCTTTCAATTTGACGATCAAGGCCGCGTCTCCAGCAGCCCGGGACTAACGTTGGCCGTCGGTGCGCGGACCATTGTCATCGACGCCGGAAGCGGCTTGGTTCTGGTCCAATGACCATGCGTCGAGCGCATGGGACGCGCGGATTTACGCTCATTGAGCTCATTGTCGCGATCACTATCGTTGCCATTGTCGTGACCACGATTTTAGGCGCGATCGCTGCCATCGCGAGCCGCAGCGCCGATGCGATGATGCAGCAGCAAGCCGTCGCCATCGCACAAGCCTATCTCGACGAAATCCTCCAGCGATGGGTGATCGATCCGAATGGTACGCCTCCAAATACTGGGCGCGGCAGCTGGGACCTCGTGGACCAATACAATGGTCTGGTCGATGTCGGGGCCAAGGACCAGTTTGGGAACTCGATTGCCGTCCTGAGCGCCTACACGGTGAGCGTCAGCGTCGTCCAGTCGACCGCCCTGCCGGGTATAACCGCCATTGCAGCGCGGCGTATCGACATCAATGTGAGCGGGCCGCCCAATGTCAACATCGCGCTGTCCGGGTACCGGACGAACTATTGACATGCCGACACCGAGGCAGCGCGGCATGACGTTGATCGAACTGGTCGTGACCATCGCCGTGGGCTCGGTTGTCGTGGCGTTCATGACGTTGTTCATCGTCACGCCGATCAGCGCGTACACCGCGCAGACGCGGCGAGCGGAACTCACGGACGACGCGGAGAGCGTGCTGCGCTTCATGGGCCGCGATTTGCGCGGAGCCCTGCCGAACAGCGTGCGCGTCGCAAGCGGCGGTACAATGACGGCCCTCGAATTCTGGGCGACGATCGACGGTGCCCGTTATCGCGATGCCGGATTGCCGAACGACCCGCTGTCGCTGGATTTCACGACGCCGGATGCCGCATTTTCGACCACGGTGCCGTTCTCGCAGCTCACGCTGCCTTGGACCTCGGCCTCATCATACTTGGTCATTTATAATGTGGGCGTTCCGGGTGCGAACGTTTATCAGATGACCAACATCATCACACCCGCCGCCACGACAATCACCATCACGCAGCAACCATCGACCAATCAGAATCTGATTACCTTGAGCCCTGCGTTTCAATTCACGTACGGTTCCCCCGGAAAGCGCATGTATTTGGTCAGCGGACCGGTGTCATATCTGTGCGATACGGGAGCCGGCACGCTGATGCGCTATTCCGGATACAGCGTTCTGGCCACCCAGCCGACCAGCGCAGCGGCGCTCGTCGCGGCCGGGGCCGTTGCAGCGAAGGTATCCGCCGATGTCGGATCGTGCCAATTCACGTTCACCGCGGGCACCGCCCAGCGCAACGCGCTCGCCACCTTGGAGCTGCAGTTGACGCAAAGCGGCGAGTCGGTGCAGTTGCTGCATGAAGTGCAGTTGGTTAATAGCCCATGATCCGCACGTCGGCAACTACCCACGGCGGCCGCGGGTTCGCGCTGGTACCCGCACTGTTCTTGTTGGTCGTGCTGGGTGCGCTGGCGGTGATCGGTATCCGGATCGGAGTCGGTCAGCAACACGCAGTTGCAATGGGATTGATGCAAGCACGGGCGCTCGCAGCCGCGAAAGCCGGAATCGAGTGGGGCGCGTACCGCGCACTCAACGGCGGCTGCACGAGTGCGACACTCACACTTACCGAAGCATCATTCAATGGCTTTTCGGTGGTGGTTGCATGCACATCCTCGGTTTTTGTGAACGGCACGGGCACCAACAACGCTTATACGCTTACCGCCACAGCGACGTCAGGGGCCTACGGCAATCCGGATTACGTGCATCGAGTGGTGAGCTCCACTCTGACGGACGCGACTTGAGCGCGTTTCGCCGTGCGATTGGCTGCCTCGCGGTGCTCGTGGCGGTGGTGGCGTGGGCGCCAGTCGACGCGCAAATTACCTACGTTTCTACGTCGGTTTCTACACTGAGTTCCAACACTGTATCCTCGATATTGGTGAACGAGCCCAACGGCCTGCAGGTGGGCGACGTGATGATCGGCGAGTACACGGAAAATGCCTACCCGACAGTGGGGTTGAGCGGCGCCGTACCTACCGGCTGGACGCTCGCGAGCTACCTGATTTCCGGCTCTTTTGGAGAGGCCGTTCTGTACAAGGTTGCGACCAGTGCCGATATCGGCACAAATCTTCCGGTGACGCTCTCCTTCACTGCCGCCGGTCGCGGCGCCGGCGCGATCGTGGCGTTTCGAGGCGTCTCGACGACGACGCCGATCGGCCCGAACGGCAATCAGTTGAATGCGAGCGCCACGACTCGAACCGCGCCGGCGGTCACACCGGGCGTCCCTGGGACGATGCTGGTGGCGCTCTACGCCATCGCTAATGGCACAACCGATACGCTATCGAATCCCGCCGGCATGACGCAAGATCTCGATGTCAGCACGCAATTCGGCGCGAGCGGACTGTCGATCGGTGCATTTCATGAGTTGTTGAGCGCATCGACCCCCACCAGTACATTGGTCACAAACTCCGGTGGCTCAATCTCTGCGGTGAGCATCGGCACGAGCCTTGTCCTGTTGCCGGCGGTCGGCACGCCCAAAGCGCTCTGGCATCTCGACGATAACTCGTGGAGCGGCGTGACCGGCGAGGTCGTCGATTCGAGCGGCAACGGCTACGGCGGTACGGCGATGCATGGCGCCACCACGACCGGTGTATCGCCCGCAATCGTGGGTACCTCGGGTACCTGCATCTATGGCGCTTTCAACGGCTCGACTCAGTATCTGCAGATGCCCACCAGCCTCGCGCACGTCGGTAGCACATTCACGATCACCGCGTGGATCCGCCCGACCGCAGGCAGCTTGGGGCGCTTTTGGTCGGACGATCTGCAAGAGAACGGCTACGCCGTCAGCTTCGATGACGCCGGGGCGAACAAGGTCCGATTTTACAGCCGCTCGCCGTCGCTCGTGAATCTCGACTCTGCGGTCTCGCTCACCCTGAACACCTGGTACTTCGTGGCGGCGGTCATGGATGCCACCACCGCGCACACCATGACGCTTTACATCTACAGCGCCACCGGCGCGCTGCTCGATACCGAGACCGCCGCCCGTACCACGTTCTCTGCGGGGACGGGCAGCTATGCGACCATCGGTGGCAATGCCGATGCCGCGGTCGAAGGTGCGGTGAATCGGTTTCCGGGCAACGTCGACGAGGTCGTCGTGTACCTGAATGCGCTGACGGCCGCACAGGTGAAGGCTGCGGCAGTGCTGACGCATCCCTGCCCATCGACCGTCTTCGCCTCGAGTTTCCACATCACCACATCGAACTACGGCATCTACTGTCTGCCGCAGGCGGTGACGGTCGCCGTGCGCGATGCCTCGGGCAATCCGTTCCCGAGCTACGCGGGCACGATCAACCTTTCCACGACCACCGGCCTCGGAACCTGGTCCCTGACGAGCGGCGGCGGAAGCTTGACCGTACCAGTGCCCAACAACGGACTTGCGACCTATACGTTTCCGGGGTATCAATCTTCCGCCATTTTTGCACTCAGCTATACCTCCGGGCCGACGACGGTCACCGTCGATGCGGCGCAATCGACTCCTACTGTGATTACTGATGACGGTTCCCAGGGTGCGATGGTTTTCTCCCCCAGCGGGTTCACAGTCACATCCTTGCCCTTCACTAATCCCGCCGCCGGCGTCGCGGCATTCGCCTCGCCGCAGGTCGCAGGCACCGCGTTCAACATGTATCTGACCGCGTATGGCTTGAACCCCACCGACAACACTTGCGGGATCATCACGACCTATGCAGGCGTGAAAAGTATCAATTTCTGGTCCGCGTATCTGAACCCTGCGACCGGCACACTGAAGACGACGGTGAACGGCACGGCTGCCGCCGCCACGGAGGCGGCTTCCACGGCACAGACCCTCACCTTTACCAGCGGTCAAGTCGTCGTCTCCACCAACTACATGGACGTAGGCAGCATGAGCGTGTCGATGAAAGATGCCACCACCACCAGCAATCCGAATTTGACGACGGGCATCCGCGGCAGTACTGGTTCCTATGTCTCACGACCCGCCAACTTTGTTGTATCGAACTTAAAGCGCACCAGCACGGGACTCGCCAATCCGGCAGCGACTACCGCATCGGGCACGGTGTTTCTGCCCGCCGGACAACCGTTCACGGCCACTGTCGTCGCCGTCGGGAGCAACGGCGTCGCTACTCCGAATTTCGGCAAGGAATCGCCGGCCGAGTCGGTGAAGTTCAGCACGGTCTTGGTGTTGCCGACGAGCGGTGATGCGTCCGCCATCAGCGGCGCATTTGGCACCTTCTCGGGCGGCACGGCGACGGGAACGGCCTTCTCGTGGGCGGAAGTTGGCATCGTAAGCCTTGTACCGCGCGTCTTTGACGGCAGTTACTTGGGTTCCGGAGACGTGGTCGGCGTCGCGACCGGCAATGTCGGCCGCTTCATTCCGAATAATTTCGCTGCGACGCTCAATACGCCGGTGTTTGCGGCCGCTTGCGCGGCAGGCGGCTACACCTACCTCGGCCAACCGATTCTGTATACCGTAGCGCCGGTCATCACCGCGACCGCCCAAGCACTCGGCGGTACCACAACGTCCAATTACACCGGCGCGCTGTTCAAGCTGACCAATGCCTCGCTCACGGGGCGCAGCTACTCACCGACGCCCGCCAGCCCGACCTTGAATGTGTCCGGACTGCCCGCAACAGGAGTTGACCCGGCAATCGTCGATGTCGGCACGGGCGTCGCCACGCTCACATTCAGCGCCGGCAGCGGAGTCTCCTTCGCGCGGGGCAGCGCGATCGTTCCTTTCAATGCCAACATCGCGTTGTCAATCAACGTCATCGATCTCGATGGCGCCGTCGCGTCGAGCCCATTGGCCAACCCGGTGAGCTTCGGATCGAGTACCGGCATCGCCTTCAATACCGGAAGTGCGCAGTTCTATGGGCGACTTGCGCTGCGCGACGCGGTGGGGTCGGAGCTGCTCGACCTACCAGCACCTTTGACGGTTCAATACTATGTTTCCTCGACCCAAGGATTCGCGACCAATGTTGCCGACAGCTGTTCCGCCGCACCGTCCATCGCATTCAGCGCGTATCAGATGAGCCTCGTTGCGGGCGAAACCTGCGTCCGGGACTCTGGCCATCCCGGGGCATCCGGAGTCGGCTGCCCCGTTGCTGCACCCAGTGCGACCGCGCTGAATTCGAGCGCAGTGGCCGGCAATTTCAATCTCTATTTCGCAGCACCCGGGGCCGGCGACAACGGAGCCATGACGGTGACCGCCGCTGCGCCTGCATGGCTGCAATATTTGTGGAATTCTGCATCAGGTATCAACTCGGGCCCATCCGCCAATGCAACGTTCGGCCTGTTTCCCGGATCCGCGTCGCGGATCTATCAACGCGAGGTCTATTGAGCTGTGCCCAACACGCAACCAACTACGCAAGTCAGCAGCGGCTTCGAATTCGTCAAGGCCCTGGCCGCGGAGCTATCCCGCGGCAAGATAAACCTGCCGTCTTTTCCCGAGGTCGCTATCCGTGTCGGCCAGCTGCTGAACGACCCCAACGCTCACATAGATCAGATCGTGAGGGCGGTCGGATCGGACCCGGCGTTGGCGGCC
>Ga0302324_100010321_pt1 | contig 19352 bp, 14 predicted proteins | sample Palsa_T0_1_FD_201949 | JGI IMG/M metagenome (GOLD analysis project Ga0302324, IMG submission 201949) | Peat permafrost microbial communities from Stordalen Mire near Abisko, Sweden - Palsa_T0_1 | ecosystem: Environmental > Terrestrial > Soil > Palsa > Peat permafrost | place: Sweden: Abisko...
TCGTTCGGGAACAGGCGCCGCCACTGCCCGGTATGAAAGCGCGGCGCATCGCCCTCGTACGGGGCCATGATCGCCGTGATGGCGGCGACCCACTCGACCGACTCGTCACGCACGTTCCACACCAGGCCGAGCTTGCCGCCCGGCCGCAGCACACGATGAATCTCCTGCAGGGCTTCCCGGTTCGCGAACCAATGAAATGCCTGGGCGCAGACCAGGGCATCGACCGAGCCAGCCGCCAGCGCCATAGACTGGGCGGTGCCCGCGATCGCGGTCAGCACGGGCAGGTTTTGCAGCAGCTGCGCGCGCATCGCATCGACCGGCTCGACGGCGAGGACATGGGCGCCGGTGCGCAGCAGCAGCTGGCTGAACTTGCCGGTGCCGGCGCCAAGATCCACGACCGTCGTTCGCGGGCCGAGCCGCAGTTTCTGCTGCAGCCATGCCAGCAGTGCCTCGGGATACCCGGGCCGGCCGCGGCCGTAACTCAGCGCTGCGCGGGAGAAGCCCTGCAGGGCAGCGTCGTGCACATCACTCATGCCGGGAGCGCTACGCAATGACGTGCCGCGCGCGGGCGTGAAGCACAGGAATCGGGCCGATCGGACATAAACTGCTCAAATTGTGAATGCCGTCACGCTATGGTGACAGATTTAGTCGCACTGAGACCGCGATCACCGCTCCCGCAACCTGCAACTCACAATATCGATGCGTGCTCGGTGGGTTGCCGATGAGTCGCCGTGCCAAGGGCGCGTGAAACCGGCGGCGCACCCACCATTGATTTCTCTGGAGCTATAAACGCATGTATTCGATCGTCCCGCGGCAGCTGAGCTTCACCACCCTGCGCGCACTGGTGCTCGCGGTATGCGCTGGCGGCATGCTGGTTGCCTGCGGTGATGCGCTCGACAGCGCCGGTGACACCATCAACAACGGCGGTGGCGGCAACGGCACCATCGGCGGCGGCGGCGGCACGACCAGCAGCGGCGGCGGCGGCGGACAGACCTCGTACACGATCGGGGGCAAGGTCGCCGGCCTCTTGGGTGCCGGTCTCGTGCTCGCGAACAACGCCGGGGATATTCTGCCGATCGCCAGTAACGGCATCTTCAACTTTTCGAACCGCGCCGCGGCCGGCGCGACCTACGCGGTCACCGTCTTCACCCAGCCGACCAACCCGTCGCAGGTCTGCACGGTTGCCAACGGCACCGGCACGGTGGCCAGCGCCAACGTGATCACGGTGGCGGTCACGTGTACCTCCAATCTCTACAGCGTTGGCGGCACGCTCACCGGTTTGAACGGCACCGGGCTGGTGCTGCAGGACAACGGCGGTGCCAATCTGACGGTCACGGCCAACGGCACTTTCACCTTCGTCACCCAGGTCGCGAGCAACCAGCCCTATGCGGTCACCGTCAGCACGCAGCCCTCGGGCCCGGCGCAGCTGTGCCGCGTGACCAACGGCACCGGCACCGTCACGACGGCGAACATCACCACGGTGAGCATCAACTGCCTCAACACCGGCAAGTACCTGTTCGTCGCCAATACTTTCGACAACGGCGGCAACGGCAGCATCGCCGCCTTCACGATCAACCCGGCGAGCGGTGCTCTGACGGCCGCGACCGGCTCGCCATACACGCCGACGGAGAATCGACCCTACAATCTGGCGGTCGATCCGAGCGGGCTGTATCTGTATGTCACCGACTCCAATTCGGCGCTCATCTCCACTGACGCCATCGGCGCGGGCGGCGCCCTGACGCTGGATGTATCCACTGCCACCACCGGCGCGGCCACCAATTTTCCGTATGGGCTGGCGATCGATCCAACCGGTCCCTATGTCTTCGTCGGCAGCGACGTCGCCGGCGGCAACGGCACGCTCGAGGCCTACGCGGCCAATGCGGGCGTGCTGACGCCGGTGACCGGCGCGCTCGGTACATCCACTTACCCCTCGGGCAACGTTCCGTACCAACTCGTGGTCGACCCCGTCAACGCTCTGCTCTTTGCCGCCAACTACTTCGACGGCAACATCGTCGGTTATTCGATCGGTGGGGGCGGCCAGTTGACGGCCGTTCCCGGCTCGCCGTTTCCGTTCCAGGCGGGTCTGCCCACAAATCAGGCCTACGCCATGGCGGTTTATCCGAAGGGCGGCTTTCTCTATATCACCGACTCGGTTGCCAATTCGGTCGATCTGTACAGCTACGCCGCCAACGGCACGTTGGGCCAATGGGTCATCTACGAAGTCGGCGCCGCGCCCAAAGGCGTCACGATCGATCCGACCGGCTCGTTCCTCTACGTGTCCAACAGCGGTGACGGCACGGTCTCGGGGTTCACGATCAACGCCACCACGGGTGAACTGACGGCCATTGCGGGCTCGCCGTTTGTCGCCGCAGGCACCGCGAGCCCGAACTCACCGACGGCCGTTCAGGTGGATCCGTCTGGCCAGTTTGCCTATGTAGGCAATGGTGATGCCGGCACGCTGTCGGTGTTCTCGATCAATATCATGACCGGTGCCCTGACGGTGGTCGGCGCGCCGGTGTCAAGCATCATTACTGACGGCGGCCCCAACGCCATCGCGATCGAATAGGCCGCCCCTCAGCTGCCGCGTCGCCGACAGCGCCCCCAGCAGCCCGACGCTGAGGTATATTCGCCCGCCGGGTATCCATCACCCTGCGTGTCCGGCCCCCCGGCGGAGCGGCGAAAGACCATGGCCGACGTCAACCCACTCAAAGCTGAACTGTCGGCCCTGGCGGCGTTCCTGGCCGGCCGCCGCGAGCAGATCCTGCGGGCCTGGTCGAGCGCGGTCGAGCTCGACCCGCAATTGACCACGCCCTCGAGCATCTCGCGCGCGCAGTTCAATGACCACATCCCGCAGGTGCTCGACGCCTTCGAGCGCCGTCTGCAGGCCGAGGATGCAGCCGACAAGGCGCTGGCGCACCTCGACGAGCAGCAGGGCGCGGCCGAACATGGACTGCACCGCTGGCAACAGGGCTACAACCAGCGCGAGGCCATCCGTGAGTGGGGACATCTGCATTACGCGCTGCTGAACGTGCTGGAAGATTACGGCCGCGAGCATCCCGAACTGCAGGGCAGCGTCATGCCGGTCGCGCGACGCGCACTGGTACGCCTGTGCGGTGAAGGCGTGGCCGAAAGCGCCGCCCGCTATGAGCGCCTGCAGCGAACCGAGGCGGCCAGCCGTGTGCGCGATCTGGAGTCCGCGCTGGAGCAGCTGCAGAGTCTGGACCGCCAGCGGGCCGAGACCTGGCGCGAGGCAGCGCATGATCTGCGCGGTACCGTCGGCGTCATCAGCAATGCCTCGGCCATCCTGACACGGGAAGCCGAAGTGGATCCGAGCCGGGTCAACATTTCACAGATCCTGCAGCGCTCGGTGACCTCGTTGCGCGGGCTGTTGACCGACTTGATGGACCTGGCGCGCCTGGAGGCCGGGCAGGAATACCGTCGCGTGCAGGGGTTTGACGCCGCCGAACTGCTGCGCGAATTTGCCGACAACGTGCGGCCGCTGGCGTCCGAGCGCAATCTGTTCCTGAAAGCGGAAGGCCCGGAGACTCTGCCGGTCGCGGGCGATTCGGTGAAGATCCTGCGCATCGCGCAGAACCTGGTATTGAACGCGCTCAAGGTCACACAGCATGGCGGCATCCGGGTACTGTGGGACGAGCGGGTGGATTCGGCGGGCCAGCAGTGGGTGCTGTGCGTGCAGGACACCGGCCCCGGCTTTCAAGCGCAGTCGCCCTCCGCACCGCTCGAGCGCGCCCTGCGCCACGCCACGGCGGAATCCCACGAACTCGATGCCCGCGCCGCCAACGATGGCAGCGCGAGCGCCGATACCGAGCCTGCTGCAACACTGAAATCGCAGTCGCGCGCACCTGCTCCGGCCATCCCCGCCGGCGAGGGCATCGGTCTGTCGATCGTCAAGCGTCTGTGCGAGCTGCTCGATGCGAGCCTGGAACTGGAGACCGCCCCCGGCGAGGGCACGACCTTTCGCGTGGTGTTGCCGCGCGTGTATCCCGATGCCGCCGCGCCGGAGCCGCTCACCTAATCGGCGGGCTGCAGGCCCTCCACGGTTCGCCAGCCGCGCGGCAACAGCGCGCCGCGCTGGGCGCGCTCGCCGGCATAGTCCTCCAGATCCGCCGGCTTGAGCGTCATCTGGCGCTCGCCCGACAACACCAGCAGCGACTGCCCGCCCGAGAGCACGCTCATCGCCGCTAGCAGCTCCTCGCGCGACTCGGCCTTTCGGGTCGGGATGCCGAACAGCTTGTTGCCCTTGCCGCGCGGCAATTCCGGCACCGCGCTCGCGGCCAGCAAAAGCAGGCGGCCTTCGGAGTTGACCAGCGCCACGCGCGCATCCGCCGCCGGCGGCCGGCCGGGCGTTTCCTCCTCGGTGGCGGCGGCGTCGCCCGCGAGTGCGCCCGCTGCCGCAAGCGGTATGGCCACGGGCGGCAGCACCAGGGCGCCGGTGGTGAGCTTCAGCACCGCCTTGCCGGCGCGATTGCGCGAATACAGCTCCTTGAGCCGCACGCTGAAGCCGTAACCCGCATCGGTCACGATCAGCCACAGGTCTTCCGGATCTCCCAACAACACACCCGCGAAGCGCGCGCCGTCCGGCGGATCGAGCCGCCCGGACAGCGGCTCGCCCTGACCACGCGCCGAGGGCAGCGTGTGCGCCGGCAGGCTGTAGGCGCGGCCGGTGCTGTCGATGAACACCGCGAGCTGGGTGCTGCGGCCGCGCGCCGCCGCCTGGAAGGCATCCCCGGTCTTGTACGAAAGAGTGCGCGGATCAATATCGTGGCCCTTGGCCGAGCGCACCCAGCCGCCGGTGGACAGCGCCACCGTGACCGGCTCGTTCGCCAGCAGCTCGCTCTCCTCGATCGCCTGGGCCGCGGCGCGCTCGACGATGCGCGTGCGCCGTTCATCGCCGAATTCCTCGGCATCAGCCGCAATCTCGGCGCGCACCAGCTTCCTGAGGCGGGCCTTGCTGCCGAGAATCTCCTCCAGCTTGGCGCGCTCCTCGGCGAGCTCACGCTGCTCCTCGCGGATCTTCATCTCCTCGAGCTTGGCCAGGTGACGCAGCTTGGTCTCCAGGATCGCCTCGGCCTGCTCGTCGGATAGCTTGAAGCGCTTGATCAGCACCGGCTTGGGCTCATCCTCGCGCCGGATGATGCGGATCACCTCATCCAGGTTCAGATAGGCGATCGCCAGGCCATCCAGGATATGCAGCCGCCGGGCCACCTTGTCGAGCCGGTGCTGCAGCCGCCGGCGCACCGTGCGCTGGCGAAATTCCAGCCATTCGCTCAGCAGGCCCTTCAGTCCCATGACGCGCGGCCGGCCGTCGATGCCGATGACGTTCAGATTGACGCGGTAGCTGCGCTCCAGATCCGTGGTCGCAAACAGGTGCGCGATCAGCTGCTGGACGTCCACCCGGTTGGAGCGCGGCTCGATCACCAGCCGGGTCGGATTCTCGTGATCCGACTCATCGCGCACGTCCTCGACCATCGGCAATTTCTTCTCGCGGATCTGCTGCGCGATCTGCTCGAGCACGCGGCTGCCGGAGACCTGGAATGGCAGCTGCGTGATGATCACGTGGCCGCTGTCCTGCTCGACTTCCCAGACGGCGCGCGCCTTGTAGCTGCCGCTGCCGGTGTCGTAGAACGTCACCAGGTCGGCGCGCGGGGAGATGATCTCGCCACCGGTGGGCAGGTCGGGCCCCTTGACGTGCTTGAGCAGTGCGCGCGTGGTGGCCTCCGGATCATCCAGCAGATGAATGCAGGCGGCGGCGATCTCGCGCAGGTTGTGCGGCGGAATGTCGGTGGCCATGCCGACCGCGATGCCGGAGGCGCCGTTGAGCAGCAGATTCGGCAGCCGCGCCGGCAGCATCAGCGGTTCATCCATGGTGCCGTCGAAGTTCGGCGCCCAGTCCACGGTGCCGTGCTCGAGTTCGGCCAGCAGCAGGTCGGCATAGCGCGTCAGACGCGCCTCGGTGTAGCGCATGGCGGCGAACGACTTCGGGTCATCCGGCGAGCCCCAGTTGCCCTGGCCATCCACGATCGGATAGCGATAGGAGAAATCCTGCGCCATGTGCACCATGGCCTCGTAGCAGGCGGCGTCCCCGTGCGGATGAAATTTGCCGATCACATCGCCGACGGTGCGCGCGGATTTCTTGTGCTTGGAGGCGGCCGAGAGTCCGAGCTCGCTCATGGCATAGGTGATGCGGCGCTGCACCGGCTTGAGCCCATCGCCCAACGCGGGCAGCGCGCGATCGAGGATCACGTACATCGAGTAGTCGAGGTACGCCTTTTCGGTGAAGACGCCGAGCGCGCGGCGCTCGACTCCCTCGAAATTCACCGGCGGCTGCGCCATCAGATCAGCACCTCGGCCTTGTCGCCCTTGCTCTCCAGCCAGTCGCGCCGGTCGCCGGCGCGCTTCTTGGCGAGCAGCATATCCATCAGCTTGTCGGTCTGATCCTTGGCCTCGATGGTGAGCTGCACCAGGCGGCGCGTGCGCGGATCGATCGTGGTCTCGCGCAGCTGCGGCGGATTCATCTCGCCCAGGCCCTTGAAGCGCGTGACCACCGGCTTGACGCGTGCGCGCTCTTCAGTCAGGCGCTTGAGCGTGGCATCGCGCTCCTCGTCGTCGAGCGCGTAGAGCACCTGCTTACCGGCATCGATGCGATACAGCGGTGGCATCGCCACATAGATGTGCCCGCCAGTCACCAGCGGCCGGAAATGCCGCAGGAACAGCGCGCACAACAGCGTGGCGATGTGCTGGCCGTCGGAGTCGGCATCGGCGAGGATGCAGATCTTGTGATAGCGCAGCTCGGAGAGATCCGATGAGCCCGGGTCCACGCCGAGCGCGATGCTGATGTCGTGCACTTCCTGCGAGCTGCCGATTTCCCCGGGCTCCAGCTCCCAGGTATTCAGGATCTTGCCGCGCAGCGGCATGATGGCCTGAAATTCCCGGTCGCGCGCCTGCTTGGCCGAACCGCCGGCCGAATCGCCCTCGACCAGGAACAGTTCCGAGCGCGCCGGATCCTGCGAGCTGCAATCGGCAAGCTTACCGGGCAGCGCCGGGCCGTTCACGGCGCGCTTGCGCACCACGCGGGCCGCCGCGCGCAGGCGCTCCTGCGCATTCTCGATCGCAAACTGGGCGATGCGCTCGCCGGCATCCGGATGCTGATTGAGCCACAGGGCCGCCGCATCGCGCGCGTGCGTCTCGACCAGCGGCGCGGCCTCGCGCGACCCGAGCTTCTCCTTGGTCTGGCCCGCGAACTGCGGATCGCGGATCTTGATCGACAGCACGTAGCAGGCGCGATTCCAGATGTCCTCGGCCGTGAGCTTGATGCCGCGCGGCAAGAGGTTGCGGAATTCGCAGAACTCGCGCACCGCCTCGACCACCCCGGCACGCAAGCCATTGACGTGCGTGCCGCCGCCGGTGGTCGGTATCAGGTTGACGTAGCTCTCGGCAACCAGCTGCTCGGCATCGCTCGACCAGGCGAGCGCCCACTCCACCGCGTCCTCGTCCGACACGTGCTTGCCGGTAATCGGCTCCGGCGGCAGCAGCTCGGCGGCGCCGAGCTGCTCGAGCAGGTAGGCGCCCAAGTCCCCGGTGTAGAACCATTCCTCTTTCTCGCCGGTCTGCTCGTTGTGAAAGCTCACGCGCAGCCCCGGGCACAGCACCGCCTTGGCCTTGAGCACGCGCTTGAGATCCGGGATCGAGAAGCGATCAGAATCGAAAATCTTGGGATCCGGCCAGAAGCGCACCGTGGTGCCGGTGTTGCGTTGCCCGACGCTGCCGATCACCTCGAGCTTCGAATGCACCCGGCCGTCGCGAAAGCTGATGTTGTATTCCTTGCCGCCGCGCCGCACCCAGCACTCCAGGTGTTTCGACAGCGCGTTGACCACCGAGACACCCACGCCGTGCAGCCCGCCGGAGAATTTATAAGAACCTTCGGTGAACTTGCCGCCGGCGTGCAGGCGGGTGAGGATCAGTTCCACGCCGCTGACCTTCTCCTTCGGATGGATGTCGATCGGCATCCCGCGGCCGTCGTCCACCACTTCGAGCGAGTTGTCCTTGTACAGCGTGAGGCTGATGTTCTTGCAGTAGCCGGCGATCGCCTCATCGACGCTGTTGTCGATCACCTCGTGCGCGAGGTGATTGGGCCGCGTGGTGTCGGTGTACATGCCCGGGCGGCGGCGTACCGGGTCCAGCCCGCTCAGGACTTCGATATCGGATGCGGTGTACGACTCTGCCATTGGCGGCGCGGATTCTAGCAGACACCGCGCATCTGACCGGGCGAGTTGCTGAGGATTCGCCGAAGATATCTACTCATGGGAGGGATCACACACATAGTGCATTTTTCGTAATGAAAAATGCACTATGTGTGTGATCCCTCCAATCAGCAGGTATTTTCAATGGGCTCCTCTGGAGCTCGCCCGCTCAGGCGAAGTCCGCCAGCAATGCCCGCCGCAGGCCGTCAGGCAGCGGATCGACGCTGTGCCGGTACTCGGGGTGGTCCACGCCGGCGGCGAGCGCCGCACCCGTCTTGGCGCGCTCGATCATCGCCGCGGAGAACTCGAAGCGCAGGAAATGCACCGCCGAGGTCTTGCTGTCGTTCTCACGCACCAGATCCTCATCGGCGATCGCGTAGACCGGCTCGAAGGCCGCGACCCGCATCCAGCAGCGCCGCTCGAAGCCGCGCAGGTCGGCCAGGCGCCGCGCGCGCTCCTGCGCGTCGGCGTATTCGATCAGCAGCGTGACCTTGAGATTGCTGCCGTCCGGGATCAGCGGATTATAGGTCGCGAGTTCCTCGGCGATCGCGGCGGATTCGAAGATGCGCTCGCTGCGCAGCATCTCCTGCACCTGGTAATGCACCGTGCGCCGGTCCTCGAAGCACCAGGTGCAATGCTCACCGATCTGCAGCTGGCGCGCGCGCCGGTGCTCGATCATCCCGGGGCGCAACGCCGGGCGCTCGCGCGCGTACTGCTCGAGGGACATCAGCTGCGTGGCGGCAAGTTTCTGCATGGGTGCCTTAGATGCCGTAGGCGATGCGCAGCAGCTTCAGCGGATGCGAGGGCGCGCTCGGCGCGGTAAGCCCGCTCTCGATCTGATGGCCGGCCATCGGGCAATCGCTGGAGTAGTAGTCCGCGCCGGCGTTGGCGACGCGCTCGAACACCGGCCGGCCGATCTTCATCGAGGCGTCGCGAAATCGGCTCTTGATCGCATAGGTGCCATTGTGGCCCGAGCAGCGCTCGATGACCTCGACCGTCGTATCCGGCACCAGCCGCAGCACATCGCGCGTCTTCAGGCCGATGTTCTGCACCCGCAGATGACAGGGCACGTGGTAGCTCACCTTGCCCAGTCGCGCCTTGAAGTCCGTGCGCAGCAGTCCCGCCTTGTGACGCAGCATCAGGTACTCGAACGGATCAAACATGTGCTCGGCGATGCGCTGCACCTGCGCGTCACCGGCGAACATCAACGGCAGCTCCTGCTTGAACATCAGCACGCATGAGGGGATCGGAGCGACGATGTCGTAGCCGGCATCGACCAGCCCGAGCAGCTGCGGGATATTGTCCTCCTTGAACCGCGCGACGGATTCGAGATCGCCGAGTTCGAGCTTGGGCATGCCGCAGCAGCGCTCCTTGGCGGCGAGCACGACGCCGATGCCGTTGTGTTCGAACACCGCCGCCAGATCCTGCGCCAGCTCCGGCTCATTGCGATTGCCATAGCAGGTGGTGAACAACACCACCTGGCCGCGGGTATCGCCGCTCGGCTGCACCGGCAGATCGCGGCGCAGGGCGCGCCGCAGACGCCGGCGCGCGCTGTTCGAGTAATACTGCGGCAGTGGCGCGCGCGGATCCACGCCCAGCGCCTTGTCGAGCAGCTTGCGCGCCAGAGCATTGCGGTTGGCCACGTTGACGATTTCGGCCACCACCGGAATGCCGGCAATGCGCCCGACCGCTTCGGTCGAACTGAGCAAGCGGTCGCTGAGTGCCAGTTCGCCGCGGCGCGCGCGCACCGCCTTCGCGCGCAGCATCAGATGCGGGAAATCCACGTTCCAGGGATGCGGCGGCACGTACGGACACTTGGTCATGTAGCACAGATCGCACAGGTAGCAGTTCTCCACCACCTGCCAGTAGACCCGCTTGTCCACACCGTCGAGCTCGAGCGTCGGCGAGGCGTCGATGGCGTCGAACAGGATCGGGAACGACTGGCACAGGCTGAAGCAGCGCCGGCAGCCGTGGCAGATGTCGAACACCCGATGCAGCTCTTGATCGAGCCCCGCCTCATCGTAGAACGAGGGATCACGCCAGTTGAGCGGATGGCGGGTAGGCGCCTCGAGGTTGCCCTCGCGCCCGCCGCCATCCGTCGCTGAACTCACGCCGCTGCGGTCCGTGCGCTTGCGGTCAGCCCCTACAGGGTCTCGAGCGCCTTCTGGAAGCGGTTGGCGTGCGAGCGCTCCGCCTTGGCCAGGGTCTCGAACCAGTCGGCGATCTCGCTGAAGCCTTCCTCACGCGCCTGCTTCGCCATGCCCGGGTACATGTCCGAATACTCGTGCGTCTCGCCCGCCACCGCGGACTTCAGGTTCAGCTTGGTCTCGCCGATCGGCAGGCCGGTGGCCGGATCGCCCACCTGCTCGAGATACTCGAGATGGCCGTGCGCGTGACCGGTCTCGCCCTCGGCGGTGGAACGGAACACCGCCGACACGTCGTTGTAACCTTCGACGTCCGCCTTGGCGGCGAAGTACAGATAGCGACGGTTCGCCTGCGATTCGCCGGCGAAGGCGTCCTTGAGATTCTTTTCGGTCTTGGTTCCAGCGAGTTTCATGAGCAGTCACCTCCGTAAATAAAGCCTCAGCCCATTTTTAGACTAATTCTAATCAAGCGCAATCTATGCGCAAGCTCCCCGCGCGTCAACGACCCGCGCAGATTAAATCTGCAGGCAATTGTGCTAGGGTGATTCGATGGCATCGAAGTCTGTATCGGCTGCATCCCCGCCGGCGCCACCGGCCTTCGAAGCGGCGCTGGCGCAGCTCGAATCGCTGGTCACACGGCTCGAGTCCGGTGATCTGCCGCTCGATGAGGCGCTGCGCACCTTCGAGCAGGGCGTGCGCCTGACGCGCGAATGCCAGGGCGCGCTCGCCGTCGCGCAGCAGAAGGTGCAGCAGTTGCTAAAGCGTGACAACGAGCTGGTGATCGAAGATCTCGACGCCACGGCACGCCTCGAGACCGCCTCGTCGGAATGAGTGCCGAGCTGATCTCGCCCGGCGCGCCAGCGGCCGCGCGCGACAGCGCCCTGGCCACGAGCATCGAGGCCTGCCGGGAGCGCATCGAGCGCACGCTGGATCATGAACTCGCGAGCGAAGACCCGGCCACCTCGCGCCTGTGCGAGGCCATGCGTTACAGCGTGCTCGGCGGCGGCAAGCGTCTGCGGCCGGTGCTGGTGTACCTGACCGGCCAGGCCTTCGGCGCGCCGCTGTTGCGCCTCGACGCCCCGGCGGCCGCGGTCGAACTGATCCACGCCTACAGCCTGATTCATGACGATCTGCCGGCCATGGACGACGATGATCTGCGGCGTGGCCGCCCATCCTGCCATCGCGCCTTCGACGAAGGCACCGCGATCCTCGCCGGCGATGCGTTGCAGGCCCTCGCCTTCGCGGTACTGGCCCAGCCGCGGCAGCAACCCGGCGGCGACACCAGCGCCGAGGAGCGGGTCTTGATGCTCGCCACGCTGGCGCGTGCCATCGGGACCGAGGGCATGGCCGGCGGTCAGGCCATCGACCTGGAAGCCATTGGCAAGGCCTTGAGCCCCGAGGCCATCGAGCGCATGCACCGCCGCAAGACCGGCGCGCTGATCCAGGCGAGCGTCGAGCTCGGCGCCATAACCGCCGGGCTGGCGCACCGGCCCGCCTATCCCGCCCTGCGCGCATTCGGGGCCGAAATCGGGCTGGCCTTCCAGATTCAGGATGACATCCTCGACGTCACCGGCGAGACCAGCGTCATTGGCAAGAAAAAGGGCGCGGACGCCGCCCTGGGCAAGCCGACCTACCCCAGCGTTTTCGGCCTGGAGGCGGCGCGCGATGTTGCCATGCAGCATCGCGATCGGGCCCTGCTGGCCCTTGAGGGCCTGGGCGCCGCGGCCCTCCCGCTGCGCCAGCTGGCCTACTACGTGGTCGATCGGGCGCTCTGACGACCCTGGGGGCCCTCCCGGCCCGGATTGCCCATGGTGGGGGGCTCGCCGCCGTTCCCGCCCCGCCCCGGGCATCCCTGGCGAGGCACCCGCCGCGCGGCGGTGCGGCACTAACGCTCGTGGACCGTGTAAACTTAAAGCTCATCATGTCAACGAGCACCCCGTCCTACCCCCTGCTGGGTGCCATCGAATCCCCGGCGGACCTGCGCGCCTTGGCTGAGCGAGATCTGCCTGCGCTCGCCGCCGAGCTGCGCGAGTTCCTGATCCAGACCGTCAGCACCCGCGGTGGGCATTTCGCGGCCGGCCTGGGCACGGTGGAGCTGACTATTGCGCTGCACTACGTGTTCGACACCCCGCATGACCGGCTGGTCTGGGACGTCGGCCACCAGGCCTACCCGCACAAGGTATTGACCGGCCGGCGCGACCGGCTGTATTCGATCAAGCAGCACGAGGGCCTGGCGCCGTTCCCGACCCGCACTGAGAGCCCCTACGACGCCTTCGGCGTCGGCCACTCGGGTACTTCGGTCAGCGCCGCATTGGCCATGGCGATCGCGGCCGAGCGCAGCGGCGAGCAGCGGCGCGCGGTGGCGGTGATCGGCGATGGCGCCATGAGCGCCGGCATGGCCTTCGAGGCCCTGAACCATGCCGGCAGCCTGCCGATCAACCTGCTGGTGGTGCTCAACGACAATGACATGTCGATTTCCGAGAACGTCGGCGCGCTGTCGAACTACCTGGCGCGCGTGATCTCGGGCCGTCTGTACGCGCAGCTGCGCGAGGGCGGCAAGAAGGCACTGCAGCAGATGCCGGCGATGCGCGCCCTGGCACGCCGCTCCGAAGAGCACGTCAAGGGCATGGTGCTGCCCGGCACGTTGTTCGAGGAGATGGGATTTAATTACGTCGGGCCGATCGATGGCCACGATCTGAAATCGCTGCTGCGCGCGCTGCGCAACATCCGCGGCCTGTCCGGCCCGCAGCTGCTGCACGTGGTGACCCGCAAGGGCAAGGGCTATGCGCCGGCCGAAGCCGATCCGATCGCCTGGCACGGGCCCGGGCCCTTCGATCCGGTCAGCGGCACCATCCACAAGGAGAAGCCCGGCACGCCGAGCTACTCGCAGGTCTTCGGCCAGTGGCTGTGCGACATGGCCGAACGCGACCCGCGCATCGTCGGCATCACGCCCGCGATGCGCGAGGGCTCGGGCCTGGTGGAATTCTCGCGCCGCTTTCCCGAGCGCTACTTCGACGTCGCCATCGCCGAGCAGCACGCCGCCACCTTCGCGGCAGGACTGGCCTGCGAAGGCATGAAACCGGTGCTCGCGATCTACTCGACCTTCCTGCAGCGCGCCTACGACCAGTTGATTCACGACGTCGCGCTGCAAAATCTGCCCGTGGTGTTCGCGCTCGATCGCGCCGGGGTGGTCGGCAGCGATGGCGCCACTCACCATGGCAGCTACGACCTGTCGTTCATGCGCTGCGTGCCGAACATGGTGATCATGGCGCCGGCGGATGAAAACGAATGCCGCCAGATGCTCTACACCGCCACCACCATCGACGGTCCGGCGGCCGTACGCTACCCGCGCGGCCGCGGCCCAGGGGTCGCTATAGCGGATGAAATGACCGCCCTGCCCATCGGTCGTGCCGAACTCAGGCGCCGCGGTGACAGCGGTCTGGCGCTGCTGGCCTTCGGCGCCATGATGACCCCGGCGAGCACGCTGGCCGAGCGCCTCGATGCGACGCTGGTGAACATGCGCTTCATCAAACCGCTGGATATTGCACTGCTGCGCGAGATCGCGGGCTCGCATGCGGGCCTCGTGACCATCGAGGACAACGCGGTAGCCGGCGGCGCCGGCAGCGCCTGTTCCGAGGCCCTCGACGCGGAAGGCATCACGACGCCGCGGCTGCATATCGGCATCCCCGATCGCTTCATCGAGCACGGCAGCCGCGATGACTGTCTCGCGGCAGCGGGACTGGACCTGGCGGGCATCGCGGCGGCCATCGAGCGCTGGCGCGCGACGGTACCTGCCTTGAAGCTGACCCGCACCGCCACCAGATTGACCGCAGCGGGCGGCGTCAGCCCCATTTGACCACCCACAGGGGAAGCCCATGAGCACCGTCGTGCAGTCGCGACCCAACAACGTCGTCGCCGTCGAGGACGTGCAGGCGCGCGCGGATACCCGCCGCATCCCGATCAACCGGGTGGGCATCAAGGACATCCGCCACCCGGTCAGGGTCAAGGACCGTTCGACCGGCGAGCAGCACACCGTGGCTACCTTCAACATGTACGTGAACCTGCCGCACGACTTCAAGGGCACCCATATGTCGCGCTTCGTGGAGATCCTGCACCACGAGCGCGAAATCTCGGTCGACTCGTTCCGCTCGATGCTCAGCGAAATGACCACGCGGCTCGACGCCGATGCCGGTCATATCGAGATGTCGTTTCCGTTCTTCGTCATGAAGCGCGCGCCGATCTCGGGCGTGGAGAGCCTGATGGACTACCAGGCCTCGCTGATCGGGGAGATCTGCGGCGGCGAGGCCCACACCTGGGTCAAGGTCGTGGTGCCGGTCACCAGCCTGTGCCCCTGTTCGAAGAAGATCTCCGAGCGCGGGGCACACAACCAGCGCTCGCACGTAACCATCACGGCACGGCTGCAGGAGCACATCTGGATCGAGGAGCTGATCGAGCTCGCCGAGAAGGAAGCCTCATGCGAGCTGTATGGCATCCTCAAGCGGCCGGACGAGAAGTACGTCACCGAGCGCGCCTACGACAATCCGAAATTCGTCGAAGACATGGTGCGCGACGTCGCCGTGCGGCTCAACAGCGAGGATCGCATCACGGCGTATGTGGTGGAGAGCGAGAATTTCGAATCGATCCACAACCATTCCGCCTACGCGATGATCGAACACGACAAGCAGCAGGCCGCGCCGCTGCGCTGAGGGAAGCATAAGGATGGACAACAGAAGCTGGCTCACGCGCACCGGCAATCCGGGCCTGAACGAGCGGACTTTTGCCGGCTTGCCGCGCGCCGGCGTGGCTGGCGAGGCCATGACGCTGCAGGGCACGATCAACAAATCCTTCCTGCTGCTGGTGGTGCTGCTGGCCGCGGCGCTGTGGCCGTGGTCGCAGTTCTTTGCCAGTGGCAATCCGGCCGCAGTCGCACCGGCGTTGGTGATCGGCGTGGCGGGTGGTCTGGTATTCGGGTTGATCATCAGCTTCAAGCAGACGCTCGCGCCGTACCTGTCGATACCCTACGCGGCGTGCGAAGGCCTGCTGATCGGCGGCCTCTCGGCGGTGCTCGAGAAGCGCTATCCGGGCATCGCCCTGCAGGCCGTCGGCCTGACCATCGGTGTCATGGCCGCGCTGCTGCTGGCCTACACGATGAGAATCATCCGGGTGACGCAGCGCTTGCGCTCCATGGTGGTGGGCGCCACTGGCGCCATTGCGCTGCTGTATCTGGCATCGATCGTGCTCGGGTTCTTTCATGTCAACGTGGCGTTTCTCAACGATGCCAGCCCGCTGAGCATGGGCGTGTCGCTGGTCATCATCGGCGTCGCCGCGCTCAATCTGGTACTCGACTTCGACCTGATCGAAACCGGCGTAGCGCAGGGCGCGCCGCGCTACATGGAATGGTACGCAGCCTTCGGTACCCTGGTCACACTGGTGTGGCTGTATCTGGAGATCCTGCGTTTTCTGAGCAAGGCCAGATCGCGCTGAGGCGCGCCTGAGTGCGCAGCGCGCGGTGCGCAGCAACGCCTGCCACCGTGCCCGCCATCACAGCGGCGAGGGAATGCGCATCCGTCCGATTGCGTTTGCGCGCATTTGCGTGCGCAATCCCCCCGCACAGCGCCAGTCAGCTTCCGTTCAGCGTCAACGAATTAGTCTCGTTGGCGTTTTGATCAAGCATCGCTATGCGTGACAGCAGCAAGGACAGCTAAGGGGACCGATCCATGAGCAACCGCAGCAATAGTTTTTACAGCAGTATTTTCTGCACAGCAGCCCTGGCGTGCGCGCTGCTGCTGGGCTCGCAGGCCGCACCGGCCTTCGTGAGCGTTGGCGTATCGATCAACATCGCCCCGCCCGAGCTGCCGGTCTACGAGCAGCCGCCGGTGCCGGCGCCGGGTTATCTGTGGACGCCCGGCTACTGGGCCTGGAGCCCCGACGCCGGTAGTTATTACTGGGTCCCCGGCACCTGGGTGGAGGCGCCGCAGCCGGGTTATCTGTGGACCCCGGGCTACTGGGGCTGGAACGATGGTGTTTACGTCTGGAACGGCGGCTATTGGGGCGAGCACATCGGGTACTACGGCGGCGTCAACTACGGGTTCGGCTACGGTGGCGTGGGCTTCGAGGGCGGCTATTGGGACCACGGGGCCTACCGCTACAACGGTGCCTACAGCAACGTTCGCGGCAATACCCAGATCACCAACGTCTACACCAAAACGGTCATCAACAACACCACGGTCAACAACGTCAGCTTCAACGGCGGCCCCGGCGGCGTGCAGGCCAAGCCGACCACGGAGCAATTGGCCGCGCAGCACGAGCAACATCTGCCGCCGGTGGCCGCCCAGGTGCAGCACGAGCAGACTGCCAGCCATAACCCGGCGCTGCTGGCGTCGGCCAATCACGGCCATCCGCCCATCGCCGCCACCGCGCGCCCCGCGGTGTTCACTGGCGCGGGGGTAGTCGCGGCCCACGGCGCCACGGTGCCCGCGCCGCACACCGCGGTGGTCGCGCCGCGACCGGGTGGCATGACGCCACATCCGGCCGCCACGCCCGCCGCACCGCACGCCACTACGCCAGCGGCGACTCCGCCGCACGAGAGCCCGGTCGCACCGGCCGCCAGGATCGAGCACGCCCCGGCCGGCGGCGGCGCTGCTGCGCCTCCCAAGGCGCCGCCCCCGAAAGCCCCGACTTCGAAAGCTCCACCGAAGGAGCCGCGCGAGGAACATGGGGAGCCACGCTGACAGCAGCCAGGCGCTCGCCGCGATACGGCGAGCGCCCTGCTTGGAGCGCAGCGTTCTCTTGAGCGCGGGCCGAGGGCCGTGGGTGCGGCGGCCGTAGATGAAACCTAGGGGCGCGCCTCATTGGTCTGCAGGCGGCCGATCAGCGAGCGCAGGAATACGCGGTTGAAGCGCAGCTGGCACGACGCCGAGACCTGCTCGAGCAATGTCGAGCTCACCTTGAGCACCGTGACCTCATCGGCCGCCAGAATGGTCGCGGTGCGCTTGGCACCCTGCACGTAGCTGGTTTCACCGAAACACTCCCCGCTCGAGAGCAGTCCGATGCGCTCGCCCAGCCGTTCCATGGCGCAGTCACCGGCAACGATGATGTAGAAGCGATCGTCCATCTCGCCTTCCTTCACGATCTGCTCGCCGGCGGCGTATTCCTGCCAGTGGCTGGCGCGCAGCACTTCGTGGATTTCCGCGTGCGAGAATTCGTGGAAGAATTTCAGCCGCCGCAGCAGACTGAACTGCTCCTGCTGGTCGATGCGCGAATACTGTTGCCGCAGGGTCTGGTGCACCCGTGTCAGCTCGGCGGCAAAATCCAGCCCCGATTGATAGCGGCGCGCCGGATCCTTCTGCATCGCCACCGCGACGACGTTCTCGATCTCCTCCGGCACATCGGCGCGCAGTGTATGGATCGGCGCCGGCGTGGCGTACACGATCTGGTGCAGCAGCTTGGCCAGATTGCCGGCGCGAAACGGCCGCACGCCGGTCAGCAATTCGTACATCACCGCGCCGAGCGAATACAGATCCGAGCGATTGCTCAGCTCCAGGCTCTGCACCTGTTCCGGCGACATGTAGCTCGGCGAACCGGCGATGCCCTCGATGCGTGAAATCTCGGAGTCCGCGACCAGCGCGATGCCGAAGTCGATGATGCGGACATCGCTGTCGGTCGTGAGCATGATGTTAGAGGGCTTGATGTCGCGGTGGATCACGCCGCGCGAATGCGCGTAGTGCAGCGCCTTGGCGCACTTGAACATCAGTTCGACTACATCATCCAGACGCAGCAGGTTATCGGGGCGGCAATAGGCCGACAGCGTGCGCGCTCCGTGCACGTGCTCGGTGACGATGTAGCAATGGCCGTTTTCCTCGCCGGCATCGTAAATGGGCAGGATGTTCGGATGGTGCAGCATCCCGACCATGTGCGCTTCGGACAGGAACATCTTGCGCGCCACCCGCGCGCGCTCGTCATCCCCCCCGGCCTCGATGTTGTACACCTTGATGGCAACGTCACGGCCGTAGTACGGGTCATGTGACATAAACACGGTACCCGTGCTGCCGCGCCCGACCTCATTGATGATGGGGTACTTGCCAATGCGGTCGGGAATCTTGATCGCGTTTGCGTTTTTCGGTGCGGAGGATTTCATCGACCCGACGACCCCTGGATGACGGCAGTCAGGATAAGCGCGGCCATACCGCAGGGCTGTGATGCGGATCGCGGATCGGTGCCGGCCGTCAGGGGGCTGGCGAGGCCGTCCTGCGCCCCCCAAAGCCGGGGGCGCGCAATGTTCAATCCCCGAAGTGATCGAAAGCGCAAGCCGAGAACTGCATCACCGAACCGGCGGCTGTCAGCGTCAGGCCGGTCCCGGCATGCAGCGTGCCGATGCAGGTCACGGCCTGCCCGGTTTGCGCCGCCGCCGCGGCGAGGGCGGCGGCCTGCCCCGGCGGGGCGCTGAAACATAGCTCATAGTCCTCACCCCCAGACAGCGCCGTGCGCCAGGCCTGCTCGCCGAGCGCGCACCGCAATGCTGCCGACAGCGGCAGGCGCTCGATCTCGATCCTGGCAGCGCAGCGGGACGCCGCGAGCAGGCGCGTGACATCGATATACACGCCATCGGAGACATCGATACAGGCGCTGGCGATGCCGCGCAGGGCCGCTCCGAGCGCCACGCGCGGGGTCGGGTAGTCGAAGCGGCGCTGCAGATAGGCGGCCTCGGCCGGGGGTGCGCTCACCTCGCCCTGTAAAAATTTCAGGCCGCAGGCCGCATCGCCGACGCTGCCGCTCAGATAGAGCTCATCGCCGGGGCGGGCAGCATCCCGCCGCAGCGCCTGTCCGGCCGGTACCAGCCCCGCCAGCTCGACCGTGATCGATAGTGCACCGCGGCTCAGGTTTCCGCCGACCAGCGCCACGTCATGGCTGCGTGCCAGCGCGCCGAAGCCAGCGGCGAATTCGCGCA
>Ga0302324_100010322_pt1 | contig 19352 bp, 18 predicted proteins | sample Palsa_T0_1_FD_201949 | JGI IMG/M metagenome (GOLD analysis project Ga0302324, IMG submission 201949) | Peat permafrost microbial communities from Stordalen Mire near Abisko, Sweden - Palsa_T0_1 | ecosystem: Environmental > Terrestrial > Soil > Palsa > Peat permafrost | place: Sweden: Abisko...
CGCCGATCTTACCGCTCGACAGCGTGCGCGAGTGGAAGAGCTGCCCGAGGCGCTGCGACAGCGTGTTACGTGGCTTACGCGACTGCCCGAAGAACCCATGCGTGGCGTGGTATTGGCTAATGAAGTTCTCGACGCGCTGCCCTGCTCTCGATTTGTCGTCCACGACACCCGCGTGCGCTCGCTCGGTGTTGCCATGGGAGCGGATGGCGGATTCATCGAGCGCGAAGGCTTCCCCGATGAGCATCTCGCGCGCTATGCGCAGCCGCTCGTGCGCGAGTTTGCGCTTGCCGATGGCTATCGTTCGGAGGTGTGCTGGCGCATTGAACCCTGGATCGCGGCACTGGGTCAGTGTCTGCAGGAGGGCGCCATTTTTTTGATCGACTATGGTCTGCCGCGCGCCCAGTACTATCACCCGCAACGCACCGATGGCACCTTGCGCTGTCACTTCAAACACCGCGCGCATAATGATCCTTTGATCCTGGTGGGCGTGCAGGACATCTCGTCCTGGGTCGACTTCACGCGGGTGGCGGAGGCTGGCGAGGCGGCCGGACTTGCGCTCTGCGGATTTACAACGCAGGCGGGCTTTTTGATCGGCAGTGGCATCGAGGAACTTCTGGCCGGCGATGCAGATGACATCACCCGGGCGCGGCGCACGGGGGAAGCCGGCCGGCTCCTCCTGCCAGCCGAGATGGGCGAGGCCTTCAAGGTGATGGCGCTGGGGCGGGGCTTGCAGGGTCCTCTGCGCGGCTTCACGCTGCAGGATCTGTCGCCTTCGCTTTAGAGAGATCTCGATATTGCGTCACCATGGACGTCAAAACCTGTAGCCGCTTCTCGCGCAGCTTCTCTTTGATCGCGGTCCCGACAAGTCCTTGGCGCTCCTCTTCGGTAAGTGCCACGGCGGCGGCGGCCTCTTGCGCCTGGCGTAGGAAGTCCGCTTGTGGATAGGCGCGATCTTCGAGGCCGGTTCTGCCGCGCGCGTCGGCTTCGCAAGCCAGAAGTAGGGCTCGAAAGCGATCGGGGCGCCTGAGGGCATCAGTCTTTTCCAGGAGCCCCAGAACGGTCGCTGGTTTCAATTCCAGTGCGCGGTGCACGAGCCCGTGGTGGCGGGCCGTCAAAACCGCAAGCTCCGTATGCTCCTTGGGCACGCGCAGGCGCGCGGCGAGCGCCTCGATCAGGGCGACTCCCGCTTCTTCGTGTCCATGGTGTGACGGCCAAAGATTGCGTGGGGTTTTCGCTTTGCCAAGATCGTGCACGAGTACCGCGAAGCGCACCGGAGTCGGTGCACCTAAGCGCACGGCACATTGCAGGGCGAGCATCACGTGCACGCCGGTGTCGATTTCCGGATGCCAGCGCTCGGGCTGCGGCACGCCGAAGAGCGCTGCGATCTCCGGAAAGATCACCTGCAGCGCGCCGCACTCGCGCAGCGTGAGAAAAAAAACTTCGGGGTGCGCCTCACCGAGCGCGCGCTCGGTTTCCTGCCAGACCCGCTCCGGTACGAGTGCATCGATCTCGCCGCTCCTGACCATCTCCTGCATGAGGATGCGCGTCTCAGGAGCCACGGAGAATCCGCGATCGGCGAATCGCGCCGCGAAGCGCGCCACGCGCAGCACACGCACGGGATCCTCGATGAAGGCCTCTGAGACGTGGCGCAGGACACCTTTCTTCAGATCATCCGCACCGCCATACGGATCGATGAGTTCGCCGCCGTCGGGGCTTTGCGCAATGGCATTGATCGTGAGGTCTCGCCGGCGCAGATCCTCCTGCAGCGTCACATCGGGGGAGAAGCAGGTGTGAAAGCCGCGGTAGCCCGGAGCGACTTTGGATTCCAGGCGAGCGAGTGCGTATTCCTCTTTCGTCTCGGGGTGCAGAAAGACGGGAAACTCGCGCCCGACGGGAAGATAGCCGAGCTTCGTTAGATCATCCGGTCGCGCACCGACGACCACCCAGTCGCGCTCGCGCGCGGGAATGCCGAGGAGCTGATCACGAACGGCACCGCCGACCAAGTAGACTTGCATGCCTACAATGTTAACCGAGAGCTTCGAGGAGACCTGCACGATGAGGGCCGTGCGCCCGATGGCGGCCTTCTTTGCCGTGCGAGCCCTGATCGCAAGCCTTGCGCTCGCGCTCTTGCCGGCGTGCGGCACGATGTATATCGCGCAGGCGGCTCGCGGACAGTGGGAGGTGCTGCACGATCGGCGGCCGATCGACACGGTGATGGCGGATGCAGGCACGCCGGCGGCGCTGCAGGCCCGTTTGGCTGCGGTTCGGGATGCGCGAAACTTCGCCTCGCAGCATCTGGGGCTTCCCGACAACAAGAGCTACCGCTCCTATGCGGATCTTAAGCGTTCCTTCGTCGTCTGGAACGTGGTCGCGACGCCCGAATTCTCGGTCGAGCCCGTGCGCTGGTGTTTCCCGATCGCCGGCTGTGTGGCGTATCGCGGTTATTTTGCCGAAAAGCACGCGGAGGCTTTCGGAGCTCGGCTGCACGAGCGCGGCTTTGATGTCGTGGTCGAGGGAGTACCTGCTTATTCGACGCTCGGGCGCTTCGCCGACCCAGTGCTCAACACCATGCTGATCTATGGCGATCGCGAGCTCGCCGCGATTATATTCCACGAGCTTGCGCATCAGTTGATCTACGTCGCGGATGATTCCGAATTCAACGAGGCCTTTGCGGTGACAGTGGAGGAGACGGGGCTCGCGCGCTGGCTCGAATTCTCAGGGCGCAAGGAGGAGCTGAACGAATACCGCGCAGAGCGTATTCGCGACTTTGCATTTAACCTCCTGTTCACGGATCGACGCACTGAGCTTGCGCGTCTTTACGCATCGAAGCTTGCGCCTGAAGCAATGCGCGAGCGCAAGAGAGAAGAGTTCGAAGCGCTCGCGCAGGATATGCGCGATCTTGAGCGCCGCCAGGGAAGATCCTCAGGTTACGAGGAATGGATCGCTGCCGGCCTCAACAATGCGTACTTGGCGTCAGTGGCAACTTATTTCGATTGCGTACCGGGTTTTGAACGCCTGCTCGCCAAGGAGGGCGGCGATCTGCCGCGTTTCTATGATGCGGTGCGCGCTCTGGCGCGCGAGCCGCAAGGAGAGCGCCACCGCGAATTGTGCACGAAATCAGCGCAGGGGAATCAGCAGGCTCGCCTTGCCGCGCCGCACCTCGATGACCAGTGACGCCGTGCTCTTGGTGCGCGCGCGCAGCTGCTCAAGATTGGTGACACGATCGCGATTGACGCGGACGATGATGTCATTTTCCTGCAGGCCCTGCAGCGCCGCGGGGCTGCCGGGGTCTATGCTGGTCACGAGCGCACCGGCACCCTCCGGCGCATCCGTCATGCTTGCGCCGTCAAGGCCGTGCGGCGTGGCCACGGCCGCGGCCTGTACGGGCGCTGGGGTCGCGGGCGGGGTTTCGATCGCAGCGATGATCGCGGTCATATGTTGCGGATTGCCGTCGCGCACGATGCCAATGTCGACTTTTTCGCCGACGCGTAACAGGCCGATGACGTTGCGCAGTTCAGCATTCGATTTCACGCTTTGGCCGTTAACCGCAGTGATGACGTCGCCCGTGCGCACACCGGCTTTTTCTGCGGCCGAGCCGCCGACGACCTCGGACACGAGGGCCCCGTGTACCTTTGCAAGGCCTAACGAGCGGGCGATGTCGGGAGTAAGGGTATAGATATTGACCCCCAGCACGCCGCGCTTCACCGCGCCGAACTTCAAAAGCTGGTCCGTCACGTTCTTGACCATGTTGATCGGGATCGCGAAGCCGATGCCAATATTGCCGCCGCTCTTTGACAGGATGGCCGTGTTGATGCCAATCAGTTCGCCCTTCAGATTGACGAGCGCTCCGCCGGAGTTGCCGGGATTGATGGATGCGTCGGTTTGGATGAAGTCCTCATATCCATCCGGATTGATTCCGGAGCGCGACAGTCCGCTGATGATTCCCGATGTAACGGTATGCTGAAGTCCAAAAGGATTGCCGATGGCGACGACGAAGTCACCGACTTCCATCGCTGCTGAATCCCCAAAAGGGATCTGCGTCAGGCCGTCAGCCTTTACCTTCAGCACTGCGACATCGGAGGGCACGTCACGCCCGACGATCTCAGCTTGAACGTCGCGTCCGTCCTGGAGCGTCACAGTGATTTCGGTTGCGTTCTCGACGACATGTGCGTTTGTGAGGATGTAGCCCGACTGGGCATTGAAAATGACGCCGGAGCCCGCGCTTTGAAAGGCGTGGTTACGCGGACCTAAGTCCGGCGGCGTATTGAAGAAGCGACGATAGAAAGGGTCCTCGGACAGAGGGTTCTGCGGACCGGTTTCGCTGACGGTGCCGCGCGTCGCAATGTTCACGACCGCAGGCGAGACGCGCTTGATCATCGGCGCGAGCGACAGAGCGTGGCCTTCGGCGAGCGCTGCCGGCAGGGCGGCTGTTGCACTCGTTGCCGCAGCAAGCCAGAAGGCTGCAGCAACCCACAACGGGAAATCGGCGTATCGGAGGCGCGGCACGGATCGATTCTAAGCGCGGATCCGCGCTTGATGCGATCTAAATGAAAAAGAGGAGCAGGCAGATGCCCGCTCCTCGCGATTGCTCAGCGGATTAGGCGGCTTCGACCGAAATGCGCTGCGGCTGGACCTGCGGCGACTTCGGTATGGTGATCTCTAACACGCCGTTTGACTGCTTTGCCTTGATGGCGGCGGTTTCGGCGCTTTCCGGCAATGTGAAGCGGCGCAGAAAAGCTCCGGAGACGCGCTCGACGCGCTCGTAGCTATTCGCGTTGTCACGCTTTTCCGCGTGGCGCTGACCGCGTATGGTCAGAACGCCTTTTTCCGCGGTGATTTCAACGTCTTTCGGATCCACGCCTGGGAGGTCGGCACGGACCACAAAACGCTCGGCCTCTTCGTGCACGTCAACGACGGGAAGCCAGGTGACATCAGATGAGTTTGCTGCCTCAGAGGAAGAAGCACCCTCGTTGAAAAATCGATTGAAGAGCCTCCACGGCTCGTAATGAACGATCGTCATGTCAAGTCTCCTAATAAACGCAAAGCGCGTGAATGGACTACTTTCTGCGGCCATCAGCGCGCGTTTCAAGGGGTGGAGGCCGGAACGAAAATTCTGAACAACCTGTGAGCAAGTTGTGTACGACCTGGGCACAAGATCTTGGGGCGTCGTATTGCGCGTGTTTATGTAAAAACGCACGGAAATCTATCTCCATTGTACGGCGCATTACTTCGTAACTTAATGACTTTATTATCAATTTTTGGTAGCAAGCAATGTAACAGACAATCTTGACGGGACTATGACACCTCATTAGTCTTCCTCCCCCGACACAAGATCTTGTGTTGCTTCATGCGATCAAGGTCGGCGCTCGGGGGGTAGGTTTTTCGGGGGAACCGGCTGTCTGACAGCAGCCTTTATTGGCTACCGCTGTTCGGTCAGTCGTTGGCGCGGTTTTTTGTCCGCGCGCTTTCCCGTGATCCGTTGTCGGCAGCACAATATTTGGAGTGCCACGGATTCATGAACACCGTCATGAAGCTCGAACCAAAAGACATCGCCGCCGTTCCTTTCCAGGAAGCGTCGCTCGATATTTGGGATAAGAAATATCGCCTCACGGCGAAGGATGGCACGCCCATCGACAAAACGATGGACGATACCTATAAGCGCGTTGCAAGAGCGCTTGCCGACGTCGAGAAGGAAGACGTGCGCGAGCACTGGTATGAGCGCTTCCTATGGGCACTCAGGCGCGGCGCCATACCTGCGGGGCGCGTCACCTCGAACGCCGGCGCGCTCGAGCATAAGCCTGCGACGTCAACAATCAACTGCACGGTCTCGGGAACAATCCAAGACTCGATGGACGATATTCTTAAGAAAGTCCACGAAGCAGGGTTGACGTTAAAGAGCGGCTGCGGGATCGGGTACGAGCATTCAACGCTGCGTCCGCGCGGTGCGTATGTGTCCGGCGCCGGCGCTTATACATCCGGCCCACTCTCGTTCATGGATATCTTCGACAAAATGTGTTTTACCGTGTCCTCTGCCGGCGGACGGCGCGGCGCACAAATGGGCACGTTTGACGTAGGGCATCCGGATGCCATGGAATTTATTCGCGCCAAGCGCGAGAACGGTCGATTGAGACAATTCAATCTATCGCTTTTGATTACTGACGAGTTCATGACCGCTGTGCGTGAGGACACGGACTGGAAACTTTCATTCCCATTGTCTCAAAAAGAATACGAGACGGATAAGCCCGATCTTGCCGATGCATCGAAATATGTCTGGCGGGAGTGGCCGATTCACGAGGGCTACGTGACTAATGATGAAGGTCTCGTTGCCTGCAGGATCTACAAGACGCTGCCCGCGCGACGTATGTGGGATCTGATCATGACGTCCACGTATGAATTCGCCGAGCCGGGCTTCATCCTTATCGACCGCGTCAATGAGATGAACAACAACTGGTGGTGCGAGAACATTCGTGCGACAAATCCGTGCGGCGAACAGCCGCTTCCGCCATACGGTTCGTGCCTTTTGGGTTCAATCAATCTGACAAAATTTGTGCATCATCCGTTCAGTGAATTTGCGGAATTTGACTGGGCTGAATTTGGTGAGGTCGTAAAAGTATTCGCTCGTCTCCTCGACAACGTCGTTGAGATCAATGGACTGCCGCTCGCGCAGCAGCGCGCTGAGATCATGCGCAAGCGCCGCCATGGCATGGGCTACTTGGGCCTCGGTAGCACGATCACGCTCCTCGGCATGAAGTACGGCTCTCCTGAATCAGTCAAATTCACCGAGGATGTCTCGCGTGAGATGGCGGTGGCAGGTTGGGAAGCTGCTTTGGAACTGGCGCGTGAGAAAGGGCCGGCTCCGATCATGAACGAGGAGTTCATTGTCACCAAGGAGATGCTGCGCAAGCGTCCCGACATGGCACGCGATGGCTGGAAGCCGGGCGCGAAGATCGCGGGGCGCCTGCTGCATGCTAAGTACAGCCGCTACATGCAGCGTATTGCAGAAGTATCTCCCAAGCTCGTTCACGAACTTGCGGAGGTTGGGGCGCGATTCACGCACCACACGTCGATTGCGCCGACGGGCACGATCTCGCTTTCGCTGGCAAATAACGCGTCAAACGGCATCGAGCCGTCATTCGCACACCACTACTTCAGAAACGTCATTCGCGATGGCAAGAAGTCGAAGGAAAAGATTGACGTTTGCTCCTTCGAACTCCTCGCCTATCGCGAGTTCGTCAATCCGAAGGCTAAGCCCGCATCCGATCAACCTGCTGAAAAACTGCCGGACTACTTCATCGCAGCCGACGACGTTACGCCAAACCAACATGTCGACATCCAGGCTGCGGCGCAGAAGTGGGTAGATTCGTCGATCTCGAAGACGGCGAATGTACCTACGGACTTTCCGTACGAGAAGTTCAAAGACATTTATATGTACGCCTACGAGCAGGGCCTAAAAGGCTGCACGACGTTTCGCTTCAATCCCGAGGCGTTCCAAGGAGTGCTGGTTAAAGAACAGGATCTCAAGAACACGGTCTATAGATTCACACTGGAGGATGGCACCGTCATTGAGGCTCGCGGCGATGAGGAGATCGACTACGACGGTGAAATGCACACAGCAGCCAATTTGTTCGACTCGCTCAAGGAAGGGTACTTTGGTAGACTGTAATGAAATCAAGTACTTATGTGAATAGTCGCTTACGATCCAATAAAATTGCAGTCGCACGGAAGATGCGCGCGGACGGACGTCTGACGGGTGAAATCGCAAAAGCGCTTGGGGTTAGTCAGCCAACAGCGTCCGCGTGGACGATCGGAGTCCTACCGTACAAAACGCACGGAAGTCCGCAGCGGAAGAAGCAAGTGTTGCCAGTCCTGCAACGCATGTACGAAGAAGGCATTCCGATTTCCAAAATTTCCTCGATTACCGGTATTCCGGCCGGAACTCTGTACGGCTGGCGTCTTGAGCTGGGATTGCCGCGAAATCGACGCTCGGTGTATGTAACGGACGAAATCCGTCAACGCAGCCGTGCACAATTCTCGCGCGACCCCGACGGGCGTCTGACGGCTGAAGCCGTTCGACTTTACGAACAGGAAGAAAAGTCTACCCCTGAGATCGCGCAGGCATTGGGCGTAACCTCTCCCACTGTTTCGGTTTGGCTCAAATCGGCTGGGATTGAGGCTAGGTAGAGTTTTACAGTGCGTACACGTGAAAAGCTGCGCCAGGCACATCTAGGACCTAAATGCTGGAACTGGAAGGGAGGCATCACTCCGGATCGTGTCCGCTTGCGCGTCTCGTTAGACATGAAGCTTGCCCGCGAGGCTTGCTTCAAACGGGATGACTACACTTGCAGGGACTGTGGTCAACGCGGTGGCAAACTCAATGCGCACCATATTTGGCCGTTCCAAAGCTATCCTCACTTGAAATTTGAAGTATCGAACTTAGTGACCCTGTGCAAACGTTGTCACGATGCCTTTCATATTGCGGCCGGGGGTCACGTGCATCCAACCATCGGGCCCTTTCTTCCACCAAAGAAGAAGTACGAGGTGCGCGAGTTGCCTGCAATATACGGGATTCGAATGGCAGCTTGAGCGCTGCACGAAAACATTCAGGAAACTATTGCCATGACCATCAAGATCGCGAAGAAAATCGTCAAATACAACGTCCAGAAGCCGAACGAAAAACCTGCCGAGGTCAAGCCCGTCCTGGTCGTCGATCCGGACGAGTTCCAGGACAAGAACGGCCGTACTGCGAAGGTCGTGCGGATGCACGAGAAGGTCGAGCGACCGGATGTCCTCATTGGTTCAACGTATAAGATCAAGACGCCCGTGTCCGATCACGCGATGTACGTCACGATCAATGATATCGTTCTCAATGAGGGCACTAAGTACGAGCAGCGCCGCCCCTTCGAGATTTTCGTCAATTCTAAGAATCTCGACCATTTCCAGTGGATCGTGGCGCTGACGCGCATCATCTCTGCGGTGTTCAGAAAAGGCGGCGACGTCACTTTCCTGGTTGATGAGCTCAAGGCCGTGTTTGATCCGCGCGGCGGCTACTGGCAGCCGGGCGGGAAGTTCATGCCGTCGATCATCGCGGAGCTTGGCTATGTGATCGAGCGGCATCTGCAGAGCATCGGCCTCCTGAGAAAGCCGGCGCTCGATGAGCACCAGCAGAAGCTCATCGAAGAGAAGCGCGCCGAGTTTGAGGCGCGCGCCAAGCAGGCCGATGCATTTGCGAAATCGCACTTCCCCGAAGGGGCACAGCTGTGCACGAAGTGCAGTACCGCGGCGGTGGTCATGATGGACAACTGCATGACCTGTCTCAACTGCGGCGAGTCAAAATGCGGCTGAAAAGCGCAAAAAAGGCAGCCCCGCGGGTGCGGGGCTGAAGCTTGCTCGTGCGTAAAGAGATGTTGTTATAGTTATCCGTCGCGCCGACTGTCTGCGGGTAGAGGGCCGCATCAATCGGCAATTTTTGTTGTCGAAACCGCTAGCCTTCCTTCCTCTTCTTTGGGCGTTTGGGCCCGATGTATTGGATATTGCAACGCCTATGCCAAGCGGTGGCATACAGCTGCCGATGTGACATGTGCTGTCTGCGACGCGGTTCAACTGTGACGCGACGCCCGTTATGCGACCCTTCGCCCTCGGCGTGGGCATTCATCCGCAGGGTCCAAACTCGTGTTTCGTCAGGATAGTCGACAGCAACGGCGCGATAGGCGGCCAGCCAGCCGCGTGCTGCGCACAAGCCATTGAATGCACACTGATTGTTGAAATCGTTAGGCTGTAAATGAATCCGACACGCTCATTACGGAGGCTTGTGGCCCGAGGCACTGACTTAATCCTCGCCGGCGCTCTACTCTTATGGGTCGCCGCGGCGCCTGCGCTCGGCGCGGACAATCCGATGCCGCGTCCCGCAGAGCTTGAGCATGATGTGCAGTTCTGGGTCCGCGTGTACTCGGAGGTCGACACCAACTCCGGATTCATCCACGACGATCAGAACCTCGCCGTCGTCTACGAGACACTGCACTTTGCTCCGAACTCTGCACCCCATGACCGGCAGAGGACCGTCGAAGCTGCGCGCGACCATTACGCGGAAATTCTGCGGCGCTTGGCCGGCGCCACCGGACCGCTCTCCGCCGAGGATCAGCGCATTCACGACATGTGGGGAGCCGAGGGCACGCCCCAGCGCCTCCTCGAGGCCACCGAACACATCCGCTTTCAACTTGGGCAGTCCGACCGCTTTCGCGAGGGCCTGCGACGCTCAGGAGCGTGGGAGGCGCATATCGCCGAGACGCTCGCCAACATGGGATTGCCCGCGGAGCTTGCGGTGCTGCCGCATGTGGAGTCCTCCTTCAATCCCGCCGCCTATTCCAAAGTCGGAGCGGCGGGCCTGTGGCAATTCATGCGCTCGACCGGACGACGCTACCTGCATATCGATAACACGGTGGATGATCGGCTGGATCCGTTTCGCTCAACGCAAGCAGCCGCGCAGCTTCTTGCCTACAACTATCACTTGCTAGGCACGTGGCCTTTGGCACTGACGGCCTATAACCACGGCGCTGAAGGGGTGCGGCGCGCGAAGGAGACCCTCGGCACGGATGACATCGTGACCATTCTGCGCAACTACAAGGGCCGCACCTTCGGCTTTGCGTCGCGCAACTTCTACGTGTCATTCCTCGCGGCGCTCGAGATCGATCACAACCCCGAGAAATATTTCGGCAACATCGAGCCCAACCGCGAGCTCAAGTTCCAAGAAGTGGTGGTGCCCGCTTACGTGCCGCTCGCATCGCTTGAGCATGCGCTGAAGATTGATCAGGAGCGCCTGCAGGTACTCAACCCTTCGCTTCTGCCTGCAGTGTGGAATGGCCAGCGCCATGTGCCCAAGGGCTATCATCTGCGCCTGCCGCTCGAGGGCGAGAAGTGGACCACTGAGACGCTGACAGCGCGTCTCGCGCCGCGCGAGCTGTACGCCGCGCAGCTTGAGCCACGCCGCTATCGCGTGCAGCGCGCCGAGTCGCTCGCGACAATCGCCGCGCGCTACAACGTGACTAGTCAAGAGCTCTCGCAACTGAACGGCATCGCGCCGAACGCCAAACTGCGCCCGGGCCGTTCGCTCGTGGTGCCATCGACGCAGCCAACAGTCACGTTGGTTGCGCAGACTGAAACGGCCGCCGCACCCCAAGCGGCCAAGGTGAGCGCACCTGCGCCCGTGAGCGCAGCGACGGCGGCGCCAGCGGCCCCGCCGGCTCCCGCGACCGTCGCGGCGCCCGCGACGAGCACGGCAACGCCCGCCGTACGCGTTGCCGCAATTCCTCCGGCCAAACCGCCGACTCCCGCGGCCGCACCCGCCGTGATAGCCGCCAACCGGCCGACCGGAGCCATACCGGTCGAAGCCGCCAAGCTTGAGAGCGATGAGGATGCTGAACAGATCGCCAAAGTCGGCCGCCCGGCGGCGCGCGCCGAGCCCGTTTCGGCGGCGCAGGCCGAGGCCCTAAGCCCCGCGCTTGGACCTGGCATCGAGGTATCGGTAAGCCCGGACCCCACCGACTACTCGATCTCCAAGGACGACACGATCAAGGTGGCGACTGAGGAGACTTTGGGCCACTACGCCGACTGGCTTGACACCAGCGCCGCTCGCTTGCGCACGATCAATCATCTGACCTTCAAGAAGCCGGTGTTGATCGGACACAAGATCAAGCTTGAGTTCGTCAAAGTGTCGCGCGAAGAGTTCGAGCAGAAGCGCCGCGAATATCATCGTACCGAGCAGGCGAGCTACTTCGCAGCGCACCGCATCCTCGGCACCGAGGTCTATATTGCGCGCCGCGGCGATTCGGGTTGGACGGTGACGCAGCACAACGCGGAACTGCCGTTGTGGCTCTTGCAGCAGTACAACCCCGATCTTGATCTCGCCGAGATGCGTCCAGGCACTCAGATCGTCGTGCCCAAGATTGAAGAGGTGAGTGCCGCGGGCGGCTAGAGGCCCTTGGTGTCGCGGCGGGTCGCGAAGGTTTCGAGCACGGGAAAGCCCGCAGCATTCTTGGCGCTCTCAGCCGTGAAACGCACCACATCGCCACGCGCGTTCGGTATGTCGAAGGTGATCTGATGCGCACGCGCGAGACACGTGAGTGTCGCGTCATCGAGCGCGAAGTACCATTGCGCCCCCCAGGGATCAGGCGGCGCATACGGCGGCTCGGCGAGGCCCATGCTCGCAAGTCCACCCGACTGCAGAGGCAGCGTCACCGGAGTGTCGTCGCAATGAATGACGGGAACCACGGATGCGGAAACGTCATGCGGCAGCAATACCCACAGGTACAAAGTGCGCGCACCCATCTGGTCGATCTCAAATGGCCCGAGGTACGCAAACGCTCCCGTATGGGCGCCGATATATCCGGAGGTCAATAATTCCAGCGGCTCCGGGATCACAGTGACCGTGGACCCGGTCTTCGCGTCGAGTTTGTCGTGCACGGCGGGACCTGGTGCCGCAGCACAGGCGCACAGCAGCAGCGGCAGAAGAATATTTGCGAGGTGGTTCCGATTCACGTGCGTGTCTTCCTGGGCGGTCATGATTATAGGAAGCGCGCTGTGATGGATGCACATCGCCTGCGCACCCGGGAGCGCTTATAATCGCGGATAGTTATGCAAGTGCTTGTTTAATCTGAAGATGATATCCCTGTTGCGCCTTCTCGTCAGCTTCGTCGCCGCAAGCTTTTTCATCGCGGCCGCGTATGGGGAGACACCGACTGAGCTGACGCGCGTCATGATCCGCTCAAACGAGACGCTGCCGGTGGCGGATCGTATCGTGATTCACAAGGCCGCGCGCCGCCTCGACCTGATGCGCGGCTACAGCGTCCTGCGCTCCTACCACGTTGCACTGGGTTTGAACCCGATCGGGCAGAAGCAGCGCTCGGGCGACTTCCGCACGCCCGAAGGCACGTACTATCTGTCGCGCCGCAATGCGCGCAGCGACTTCTTTCTGTCGCTCCAGGTGTCGTATCCGAACGATGCAGATCTTGCGCTCGCGCGCCGCAATCACTGGCCCACCGGCGGCAGCATCATGATTCACGGCCTGCCCAATACTCTCAAGCATCCCCCTCAGTACTATGAGAGTCATGACTGGACCGATGGCTGCATCGCCGTGACCAATGCCGACATGGTGGAAATCTGGCTCTTGACGCCGGATAACGCGCCGATCGACATTCGTCCCTAATGCGCGCCGTCGATCCAGGCTCGCGCGTGGAAGCCACCATTGTCATGCCGGAGTTCGTCGATGCGCGCGTCGGCCCGCGCGGCAGTCTCGAAAATCTCTCCCAGGATGAGATCGGCAAGCTCCTCGACTCAAGCCAGGGCGGCCTCTACGCGCTCTTTCGCCAGTGCGCGCTCGCGGTTCTAAATAGCGGCGCCGACACCGACAACGCCAAAGAGATCTTCGCCCGCCACCGCGACTTCGAGATCCGGATTGTGCGTCACGCCTGGGGCATCAAGCTTGAGTTGAAGAATGCGCCGGCGACCGCGTTCGTCGATGGCGAGATGATTGTCGGGATCAAGGAGCACCTCTTCGCCGTGCTGCGCGACGTCGTCTACATCTCGAACGAGATCATGGCGAGCGGCCGCTTTGACTTGAGCGATTCCACCTGCGTGACGAACGCCGTATTTCAAATCCTACGCAACGCGCGCCTCCTTGAAGTGAAGATACCGCCGAATCTCGTGGTCTGCTGGGGAGGGCATTCCATCGGCCGCGAGGAGTACGAGTACACGAAAAAGGTGGGCTACGAGATGGGTCTGCGCGGGCTTGATGTGTGCACTGGCTGCGGACCCGGCGCCATGAAGGGTCCGATGAAGGGCGCCACCATCGGACACGCCAAACAACGCATTGCCCACGGCCGTTATCTCGGCATCACCGAGCCCGGCATCATTGCCGCGGAGCCGCCGAACCCGATCGTAAGTCAGCTCGTCATCATGCCGGACATCGAGAAGCGTCTCGAGGCCTTCGTGCGCCTGGCGCACGGCATCGTCGTGTTTCCCGGTGGAGCGGGCACGGCCGAGGAGATCCTGTACCTCGCCGGCATCCTGCTTGATCCCGCCAACGCCGCGCAGCCCCTGCCGGTGGTGCTGACCGGACCGCGCGAGAGCGCCGCCTACTTCGAGCACATCGCCCGTTTCATCCGCGGCACCTTGGGCGCGGAGGCGCTCGCACGCTTCACGGTGATCACCGGCAACCCGGCGGAAGTCGCGCGGCATCTTGCGCGCGGTATGGACACGGTGCGCCTGTACAGGAAGGAGCATAACGACTCGTACAACTTCAACTGGCTGCTCTCGGTCGCTCCGGAGTTTCAGCGGCCGTTTGAAGTCACGCACGAGTCCATGCGCGCGCTTGCGTTGAACCGCGACCAACCCATGCACCGCTTGGCCGCGGACCTGCGCCGCGCCTTCTCCGGCATCGTGACGGGCAACGTCAAGGAATACGGCATCAGCGCCATCGAGCGCCTCGGGCCCTACGAGCTCGCCGGCGATCCTGCGGTCATGGCGCTTCTGGATGACCTGCTGTCGGCCTTCGTCGCGCAGCGGCGCATGAAGCTTCCGGGCACGCTCTACCGCCCCTGCTATCGTCTCGTCGCCTGACATAACGCGCGGGCGCCGCGAGCCCGTGAACCAGTTCCTGCGGTGCGCGCGCCGAAGCCGTTAGTCTCCCTAACGAGTAGAATTAGGAGAGGAAAATGAGTTCACCAACCCGCGAGCGCGCCAATCCAGCCGCGCCCGCGACGCCGGCGGGGCCACGGGCGGATGCGGTGCCAGCGATACCGCATGGCTCGCCAGATACTTATACGAATTGGCTCGACCGCACCCAGCGCGCGCGTGCGCGACACTCCGCGATCACCCAGAACCTGTATTCGTGGGCGAATTACAAGAACTGGGCCGACCGCATGCGCACGACCTGGGACGACGAGAAGAAATAGTCCTGACCTAGGACCGCGCGCCTTCAGGCGATGGCGGCCGCCGGCGCGATCGTTCGCGGCTCTTCACTGCGCGTCTTTGGCTTTTCAAGCCACTCGATGAGCGGCACCCAGTTCTCCACGTCTTCGCGCGCAATATAGCTCTTCATCTCATGCACACCGAGCCCAAGCTCGGCGGCGCGCACGTAGTTTTGCGAGTCGCGGATCGTCGCCACGATCGGGATCCCGAGCGTTTGCAGAAAGCGGATGAGCGTCTGGTAACCGAGCGTATTCCTACGGACGCGATTGGCGATGACGCCGATACGGTCATCCTCGCGGCGCACTTTGGCCACCAGCAAGAGATCGCGGATGCAGCGCGAGCAGGCATGGATGTCGATGTCCGACGGCAGAACGGGCACCAGGATCTTGTCGGCGCCGCGCGTGATGTCGGGCAACTCGGGCGCTTCAAGGGCTGCGGGCGTGTCGACGATGACATGGGTCGCGCCCGCCGGCACACGCAGCTGAAAGCTCCTTGTCGTGCGGCCGTCGTTCTCAAAGGCGGCCACCACCTGGATCGGTGCCTGCTGGCTCTGGCGCTTGCGCACCCAGCGATAGGATGAACCCTGCGGGTCCAGATCCATGAGCACGGGCTTGTGCCCGCGTGAGGCGAGATAGCTCGCGAGATTGATCGCGATGGTCGTCTTGCCCGATCCGCCCTTTGGGTTCAGGACGACGATACGTTGCATGGTGACCTTATGTATTACGCAGCGCTTCAAGCCTACCCGCAGCGGCGCAGATACCGCAAGGTGCCATGCCTTCGCTGCGATGACTGTGAGGTCTAGCACGCCTGATTTCAGGGGCAGTCCGTACAGTCACTTGGACATGGAACGCCTTCTTTTTCTGTGGGATGAATTCGACGACTGGACCGGCTTAGGCCGGCATCTGGTCGCCTCGACCGCAGCGGAATTCGCCGTTCTCGCAGGCCCACTCCTAAGCGCAAGCTCGGCGCTGGCACTCTGGTTCTTCGTGCCGCAGTCGCACGTGAACGCCGCGCTCCTCGGGCTTACGGCGACCTTCTGGGGCAGCTACCGCACACGCCTGCATCCGCACGACTAGAAACCCAAGCTTCGGCTTGAAAATCCGCCGCTGACTCCCAAGATCGCGCTACTGACGCGCGATCACACGGGATTTCTCATGGCGGACACGCAAAAAGAAACGCACGGCTTTCAGGCCGAAGTGCGTGAGCTCATGAAGCTCATGATCCACTCCCTGTACAGCAACCGGGAGATCTTTCTGCGCGAGCTCATCTCGAATGCCTCCGATGCGAATGATCGGCTGCGCTTCGCCGCGATCGCGGAGCCTGCGCTCCTCGCCTCCGACTCCGAGCTTTCGATCTGGGTGGATGCGGATGCCACCGCCGGGACACTCACGATCCGTGACAACGGCATCGGTATGACTCGCGAGGAGGCCATCGCGCATCTGGGCACCATCGCCAAATCCGGTACGGCGGAATTCTTCCGCGCACTCTCCGGAGATCAGCAGAAGGATTCGCAGCTCATCGGCCAGTTCGGCGTCGGCTTCTACTCGGCCTTCATCGTCGCCGACCGCGTCGAGGTACTGACGCGCAAAGCAGGCGCACCCGAGGAGTCCGCCGTGCGCTGGGAATCAGGCGCTGACGGCGAGTTCACCGTGGAGTCGATCACGCGCGCCGAGCGCGGCACGAGCGTCACCTTGCATTTGAAGAGCGATGCCAAAGAGTTCGCGGAAGATTATCGGCTGCGATCTCTCATCCGCCGCTACTCCGATCACATCGGCTTTCCGGTGCTGATGAAGAAGCCGGGTGAAGCATCACTCGACTACGAGGTCGTCAATCAGGCGAAAGCCCTGTGGGCGCGGCCGCGCACCGAGATCACCGATGAGGAATACGCCGAGTTCTATAAGCACATCGCGCATGACTTCACAGCTCCGCTGGCGTGGAGTCACAACCGCGTCGAGGGTAAGCGCGAATACACAAGCTTGCTGTATGTGCCGGCGCGTGCGCCGTTTGATCTCATGCAAAGAGACGCCGCGCGCGGCCTTAAGCTCTACGTCAAGCGCGTCTTCATCATGGACGACGCCGAGCAGTTTCTGCCGCTGTACCTGCGCTTCATCAAGGGCGTGGTGGACTCCTCCGATCTGCCCTTGAACGTGTCGCGCGAGCTTTTGCAGCAGGACGAAGAGGTCGAGGCCATCAAAAGCGGCCTGACCAAGCGCGTGCTCGACATGCTCGCGCGCCTGGCGCAGGACGAACCTGAGAAATATCAAACATTCTGGAAGGAGTTCGGCGCGGTTCTGAAGGAGGGCATTGCCGAGGATCCTGCGAATCGCGACAAGCTCTTGCCGCTCCTGCGCTTTGCGACCACGCACGAGTCGAACAATGAGCCGACCGTGAGTCTTGCCCGCTACATCGAGCGCCTCAAGCCCGGTCAAGAGCGCATCTATTTTGTGATCGCGGAGAGTATCGAGGCGGCGCGCTCGAGTCCCTACATCGAGCGCCTGAAGGCGCGCGGCATCGAGGTGCTGCTGCTCGCGGACCGCATTGACGAGTGGATCATGGGGCAGGTGGAGGCCTTCGACGGCAAGCGCTTCAAGGATGCCGCGCGCGGGGACCTGGAGTTGGGGTCGCTTGCGAGCGAGGCGGACAAGCACGATGCGGAAGCCGCCTTGAAAGAGAGCAAGGGTCTTCTGAAACGAGTGAAGGACGCCTTGGGCGATCGTGTACTCGAAGTGCGGCCAAGTACGCGCCTCACCGATTCACCCGCGCTGCTCGTGCTCGGTGAACACGACCTGCGCACGACCATGCGGCGCGTGCTGGCTGCGGCCGGCCAGAAGGCACCTGATTCCAAGCCCGTGCTCGAGCTCAATGTGACGCATCCGATCGTGAAGTACCTGGATGGTGAGAAGGATGCGGGGCAGTTCGCGCAACTGGCGGAACTGCTTTACGATCAGGCAGCGCTCGCCGAGGGTGGGCAGCTTGCGAATCCTGCTGACTACGTGCAGCGGCTGAATCGCCTGCTGGTCCGGCTCGCGGGCGTTCACGAGGCGGCAGCGAGTTCAGCATGACCGACATCAAGACGGGCAGCGGCGAGCCCATCAAATCCGGACAGACCGCCGTGGTGCACTACACGGGCTGGCTCTATGCCAAAGACGCCGCGGACAACAAAGGCAAGAAGTTCGACAGCTCGCGCGATCGCAACGAGCCCTTTCGTTTCCGCGTCGGCGACGGCGAAGTGATCAAGGGCTGGGATCAGGGTGTGGCCGGCATGGCCGTGGGCGGCCAGCGCCTGCTCGTCGTTCCCCCGGCTCTGGGCTACGGGCAGCGCGGTGCGGGCGGCGTGATTCCGCCGGGCGCCACGCTCTTGTTCGACATCGAGCTCCTTGGAATCGAATAGACCGGCCGCATCCGTCCTGCGCGCGAGTCTCGTAGGACCCGCAGGTGGCATCGAAGCGCTGATCGAGACGCCCGGCGCTGCGTCGCCTAAGGCTTTCGGCGTCATCTGCCATCCCCATTCCCTCTTCGGCGGCACGCTGCAAAACAAGGTCGTCCACACACTGGCGCGCAGCTTTCAGGAATTGGGCGCGCCGACCATCCGCTTCAACTTTCGCGGCGTGGGCGGAAGTTCCGGCAGCTTTGCCGACGGGATCGGTGAAACCGAGGATGCGCTCGCCGTCGTTGCAGAGGGCAAGAGGCGTTGGCCGGGGGCGCACGTGTGGCTCGCAGGATTTTCTTTCGGGGGTGCGGTGGCGGTGCGCGCCGCCGCGCGCGCATCGGCGCGCCTCCTCGTGACCGTGGCGCCTGCGGTGCGGCTCATCGACGTCAGCGACAGCAAGGTGCCCGACTGTCCTTGGCTCATCGTGCAGGGAGATGTGGACGAGCTCGTCGAGCCTGCGGCGGTGCTGCAATGGGCGGCAGAGCTAGCGCCTGCCCCGACGGTAAAAGTCCTGCCGGGCGTCGGCCACTTCTTCCATGGCAAGCTCACCGAGCTTACAAGCTTAGTCGTTGATTTTGCGCACGAGCAGGGGCTCGCGCGAGAGTGAGAAACCCGGGTGCGGATGCTCACCCGGGTTTCTCGAAGTCTGGCGGATTGCCTTACGGCGCCTTAGGAATTGACCATTCCCTTCAGGCTCTTGAGAGGCACTGCCCGAACTTTTTTGCTGGCGGGCTTGGCCTTGAACGTCATCTTCTCGCCCGTGAAGGGGTTGACGCCTTCACGCGCCTTGGTCGCGGGCTTCTTCACTACCTTCAGCTTCAGCAGGCCGGGAAGGGTGAAGAGACCGTTGCCTCGCAGGCTCTTCTTGATTACGCCGCCCAGCGAGTCGAACACTGAGCCGACTTGCTTGCGGGAAAGACTCGTGTCCTTCGAAATCTGAATCAGAATCTCCGACTTGGTC
>Ga0302324_100010323_pt1 | contig 19352 bp, 11 predicted proteins | sample Palsa_T0_1_FD_201949 | JGI IMG/M metagenome (GOLD analysis project Ga0302324, IMG submission 201949) | Peat permafrost microbial communities from Stordalen Mire near Abisko, Sweden - Palsa_T0_1 | ecosystem: Environmental > Terrestrial > Soil > Palsa > Peat permafrost | place: Sweden: Abisko...
GCAGGTGCGCCCCTCGTTATACGATCTCCAATTTCAAAAGCTACGCCCGCTCGTCCCTCGCAATCTTTGTTATGAGGTCAGCGAGAGGCTGGACGCTGCGGGCAATGTTCTTCATGGCCTAGACGAACAGGGCGTTCTGGACATCGCCGACCAACTCGCCAAAGAGGGCATTTCTTCGGCGGCAATCTGCTTTTTGCACTCCTATCTCAACCCCGTCCATGAGCAACGGTCAGCCAAGCTCCTGCAGGAGCGCCTTCCAGGGCTCGCACTCTCGCTTTCCTCTAACATCTGCCCCGAGTTCCGTGAGTATTTCCGCGCCAGCACCACCGTTGTGAACGCCTGCATCCGCCCGGTTGTTGCCGACTACGTGCGGGGAATCGAGGAACGCCTTAAGCGTCAGGGCATGACGGCGGAACTCCTCATCATGCAATCCAATGGTGGCGTGTTGACCTTTAATCAAGCCGCCGAAAAACCGGTCTACATGGTTGAATCCGGTCCCGCAGCGGGTGTTATCGCCGCCAATTTCGTTGGTGGCGGCCTCGGTCACACCGACATCATCTCGTTTGACATGGGCGGGACCACGGCCAAGGCCGGCTTGGTCATGAAAGGGCGCCCCAAGGTAACTAAAGAATACGAGGTGGGAGCGGAGGCCAGGCCGGGAGTGGGACAGTCACGTGGTAGTGGGTATCCCATTCGGACCCCAGTCATTGATTTGGTTGAGATTGGCGCGGGAGGCGGCAGCATCGCCTGGGTGGATTCCGGCGGCGTGCTGCGAGTCGGCCCGCATAGCGCGGGAGCTGACCCGGGCCCAATCTGTTATGCGCGAGGCGGTAAGAATCCAACTATCACCGATGCCAATCTTGTGTTGGGGCGCATAAATCCCCGCTACTTCCTGGGCGGTGAAATGGAGTTGGATGTTGCCGCAGCGGAGGAAGGCGTCCGCCAAAAGTGTGCGGAACCGCTCGGACTGAGCCTCGTGGATGCTGCCAATGGGATTCTGGAAATTGCGAATGCGGCCATGGTCAACGCACTGCGGCTTACCACCGTCCGGCGAGGCTACGATCCCCGAGAGTTCGTCATGGTCGCATTTGGTGGTGCGGGGCCACTGCATGCGAATCGTCTGTGCGCGGAGATGCAAATCCCACTTTTAGTGATTCCCGTCAGTCCAGGCACGACGTCAGCCTTGGGACTATTAGCCACGGATGTAAAGCACGATTTCTCGCGCACCCGGATCATGAAGGCGGACCGGCTCGATGTCGAAGAGATCCACCGGATATTCGTCGCGATGGAGAAAGAGGGAAGGGGTCTGCTCGCTCACGAAGGGATCGATGTCAAGGACATGAGTTTCCTGCGCGAAATCGAGATGAGATACGTGGGGCAATCTTACGAGATTGGGATCGTCTGCCCCGATGGAGTTTTAACACTAGACGTCCTGCGCCAGATTTCGGATCGCTTCCATCCCGAGCATGAGCGGACTTATGGAAGGGGTTACCCGGAAGAGTTGGTGGAATTCGTAAACTTTCGTCTTACCGCGGTCGGCAAAATCGCCAGACCTCCTCTCCGCAAACTGAGCAGCAATGGCCATAAGCCAGGCGATGCCCGCAAAGGTTCGCGGCCGGTGTTCTTTTCGGAGATAGGACAGTTCACAGACGCTCCTATCTACGATCGCTACCGCCTGGCTGCCGCCCAACAACTATTGGGACCGGCGGTTGTGGAGGAGATGGACTCTCACACTGTGATCCATCCTGGCTTCCAAGCCGATGTAGACGAGTTCGGGAATCTCTTAATCTCGCCTCAAAAATAGCGGCCCGGGAACCCATTGGTGGCACCGTGGCGGGCCTCACCGGCACCGGACTGGTGCTGCAAGACAACGGTGGCGATAACCTAACCATTACTATAACAGGGCGGGGCCGTTGCTCGACGCGAAATGCCATCGGTGATTTACAAATTACTGGCGGGCGATTCCAATGAGAGTGCCATCGCGGTTCCTTACACCGAAGCCTTGCTCAATCAGCAGCATTAGCTCCTAGGGGGTCATTCGTGGGCCAGATTACGGACTCACATGGGGTGGGGGTCACCAGCCGTCCCGCCAGCGGCCTAGATCCAATCTTATTTGAAGTGATCCGTAATGCCCTTACGGAAGCCGCCGAAGAGATGTCCGCTTCACTGCAGAGAACCGCTTACTCTACGAACGTTAAGACCCGCTTAGACTATTCGTCTGCTTTTGTGGACGCACGCGGAAGGATGGTGGCGCAGGCTTTTTGTCAGCCAGCGCATCTAGTGACTATAGGACGAATCGTTCCCAGAGCGGTGGCTGAGTACGGACCGGAAAATCTGGAACCTGGTGATACGCTCATGGTCAACGATCCGCATCGCCAGGCCAGTCACCTTAACGACATCTTTCTCATCGCTCCCTTCTATTACCAAGGGCAGTTGGTCGGCTATGTCGCCAATACTTGTCACCACGTCGACGTAGGCGGCGGCGCGCCGGCGAGCATCGGGGCATTCCGCGAGATCTATCAGGAAGGGATCATCCTCCCGGTCGTAAAACTGGTGGCCAAAGGGGAAATAGTTCCCGACGTTTTGAAGATGGTCCTCGCCAACGTGCGCGCAAAAAAGGAGGTTGCCGGGGACCTCCGCGCTCAAATCGCTGCCAATGAAATGGGCATCCGCCGGCTCACCCAGCTGATGGGCCGTTATGGGATTGACATCGTCAATTTTTACATCGAGAAGCTGATCGAATACAGCGAGCGCCTGATTCGTGCAGAGCTGCTCAAGCTCCCCCGCGGTACCTTTGAAGCCGAAGACGATTTGGATGACGATGGCATTACCGGTGAGCCAGTCCACATCAAAGCGCTGATCACTCTGGATCGGGAGAGCGTCACTTTTGATTTTACCGGAACGGACTCGCAACGGCCTGCACCCATGAACTGCAACTTGACCCAGACTTTTACCGCTTGTGTTTACGTTCTGAAATGCCTCGTCGATCCGGACATCCCGTTGAACGAAGGATTCTACCGCCCCATCCACGTGATTGCCCCGCAAGGCTCGGCCGTAAACGCAACTCATCCCACTGCCGTTGTCGGTGGATGGGAAGTGTCTTTGCACGTTTGTGAAGTGCTCTTCAAGGCCCTATCGCAGGCCCTGCCCGAGCGGGTGGCAGCCGGAACCAAGGGCACCTTGTGTCAAGTTGGCTTCGGAGGGAAACATCCTGGTACCGGCGAATACTATTGCTTTTATGAAACACTCGCAGGTGGTTACGGTGGCCGCGTCACATCAGACGGTCCTGACGCTATTCAGGCGCATGCCCAGAATACCCAGAACGCTCCCATCGAAGAAACCGAGCTGAACTATCCGGTCCGCATACCACGTTATAGTTTGATTCCTGACTCGGAAGGTTCAGGCCGCCTCCGCGGCGGGCTAGGGTTGTGCCGAGAGTACGTTTTTGTTGACCACCAACCCGTTTTCACAACTCTGGTGGATCGCGTCAAGTTTTCGCCCAGTGGATTATTCGGAGGTGGCTCGGGGAAAACGGCGCGTTGCTCCTTGATTTCGAATGGTGAAGCGCGAGTCATTCCTTCCAAGGGAAGCTTTCAGGTGAAGCCGGGGGATATTGTTCGCGTGGAGAGTCCTGGCGGAGGAGGGTATGGTCCCGCCTGGGAGCGCGATGTCGAGCTCGTACTCCGAGATGTGAGGGAAGGCAAGATTAGCGCAAGCCGCGCCAAGGAAAGTTATGGAGTTGTGATTGATACTCAGAGTTGGCTTGTCAATGGTGAAGAAACAGAAACAATCAGACGAGCATTAGAGGGGAACCGCGATCGACAAACATAGCTTTTCGAATCGAGTCACCAGCTATCGTAGCGGACCCCTCCGCGGCGCTTATTTCACTTGTGTCTGAGTTCATACAATAGTGATTCGACCTCGATATAGAGTACGACGTCTTTTACCCGCCACTTCCGTATCGGCCACGATTTTTCAGGGGTTTCCAGGGAGATCGCCAGATTGGGCCCCGATTCAATCGCGCTGAAGCGTATAGCCTCCGTCCGCGTTATGTGTTTCTCCACCAGACAAAGGAGGATTAAACACACACACCAACCGTAAATCACCACGGAGCGCTCGCAGGACGTGTTTATCGTTGCGATCCAGCGCATACACCGTACCGGGTCGAATCGCAAACGATCGCCCACTCGCGACATCGAGCAGTTCTCCTTCCCCGGCGACGCAGTAGTTAGTCTCCAGATGTTCCTTGTACTCGAGGTGCAGCTCCGCACCTTCCTCCACCACCGTGTCGTGAAGCGAGTAACCCATTCCATCATCACGCAAAATCAGCCGGCGACTGCGCCAGCCAGGTCCACTCACATCCCGCTCGGTTCCACGGAGTTCGTCCACGGTGCGTACGATCACTAGTCCCTCCCTAAGTTGAAAAGCCCACCCGTTGAAACGCACATCGCAAATATATAAATTTCAGCACTCGCCGAATTTCACCGACAACATCAACGCTCGCGGGCATTCAAGATCAAGCGTCATTCGTCATTCATACTCTCGGTTATACTAGCACCCCGCAAATGCGTTCGAGGGGTTTCCGATGACGCTTCAGAAAGTTGCTATCGTGATTGGATCGGGCCAGGGCATCGGCGCCGGTTGCGCCCGCAGTCTAGCCGAAGCTGGTTTTAGGGTCGTATTGATGTCGCCCTCGGAACGAAGCGTGGCGTTGGCCAAGGAACTCGGTGGCGTCGGCATCCGCGGTTCTCTACTAGACGACCACGATATCAAAGCGCTGGTCGATCTTGCGCAGCAGACGTACGGCCGGATCGACGCGGTGGTCAACAATATGGGCCATGGCGGCGCGCTGCCCGGCCCTATCAGCAGCACCGTCTACGACAAGTCGTTCGAGGCAAACCTGCTGGAGATCGAGGACGCGGTCTGGCATGAGGGTCTCGATATGTACCTCTTGGGAGTCATTCGAGTCGCTCGCCTGGTGACGCCCATGATGGTCGCGCAGCGTTCCGGATCGATCGTCAACATCTCGTCGATGAACGCGCCCGAGCCGCGCCCAGCTTATCCCATGAGCGTCCTGCGTCTCGCGCTGCACGGATTCACAAAATTGTTTGCCGATCGCTATGCACCGTACGGTGTTCGCATGAATGATCTACTGCCGGGCTTTTGCGACAACGTAACCCTATCGCAGACCGCCCTGGACAGCATTCCGATGGGTCGACCGGCCCGCATGGACGAGATCGGGCGCGCCTGCGTCTTTCTGGCCTCCGATGCCTCCAGCTACATGACCGGCCAAAACCTGCTGGTCGATGGCGGCCTCAACCGCGCCGTACGATAGCGCGAAGCCGGAACTCCGGGTCCCGAGGTCCTTGGACCGGCCTTTTGCGTGGCGCGCCCACCTCGTCACGCGCTCGCAGAAGTGTTTTGACGATCATTGCGCAATTCTGCAATTGATGTGCTATGGTTGCGAGTTTGGATTAGACCGAAAGCCGAAGGTTCGTCGCATTCATTCGGTTCCAACACATCCACCAGCGTTCTGCGCGTTAAGGATTTTAGAGTGAAACGGTCCGTCGCCAAAATCGAGCCTATATCTCACGTCCAGACGATTCGCGAGTCCCGCGGTAAGCCTCGCTTTGAGGCCCTCTACGGCGAGCTCCGCGAACGCATCGTGCTGATGGACTATGCCCCCGGCGCCGACTTGAAGGAGTCCAAATTGGCGGAGGAGTTTGGCGTCAGCCGGACGCCAATCCGCCGCGCCCTGCAGGCCTTGGAAGTGGACGGCCTGGTGGAAACCAAAGCAGGTATTGGAACCTTTGTTACCTCGTTCGACTTGTCCTCCATGAAAGATAGTTACGCATTGCGGATGCGTCTGGCGGAGCTACTGGGCGATTTCCCTCCGAACTACCAAGTGAGCTCGCTTTTTTGCGAAGCCGAAGAACTGCTCAATCGCGCAAAAGCTCTTACCGGCAGTGATGATTTTCGCAGTCTGTTGAAAATAAATAACGGCCTGCAACACCTGAGCGGGAAATGCACAGGAAACTTGGAACTGCGGAGCATTTCCGAGCGCCTTTACTACCGAACCATCCGAATCTATTACGATATGGTCAAAGGCCGGCACCTCAGTTGGGACGACGAAGTCATCGTCACGATCGAGGAAGCCTCGGACATCCTGAAGGCGGTGCGCGCCAATGATGGCCGCGGAGTGGGTTTCGTTAGAAGAAATAACATGTGGTTGGCAGTAAACCGCATCACCAGCTTTCTGCTGGTTCGCTAGCCAGCCCCGTAGTTACATTCAACCATGGGGTTGTCTTCTCGCCCGCTGGGAGTCGCTTAACTCTTTCTTCGCGCATCCCTCTCCCCACTATCGGGCAATGTTGCCGCAGGTTGCGCGCTCCCATCCACAGCCCCGGCGTTCACCGGCAGCGTGGCGTTGCCTCGCTTCTCCACAACCGCCGAGTGCAATAGCGTAATCGCCGTGTACAGCACCACTAAGACCACCAGCCAGCGAACCGTCCCGAGGGGTAGTGCTTTCACCACATACGCCGCTATTATCACCGCCGGAATTCCTCCCAGTGTCAGACCGGCGGCCGCCTTCGGGCTATATCGCTCGCTCTTGATAAACCGGTACGACGCCCCCGGCATGAGAAATGCACATGCTCCCATCATGATCGGAAACGAGGTCCGCGGATTCATTCCCATCAAGCTCACCAAAATCATGCACGGCGCAAAAAGACCAACCCCCAGCTGCTGAAACGCGCCAAATACGAAACTGGCCGCCACCGTAAACCACAGCTTCCACCCGCTGAGCCCCAGCGCATCGCCTCCCACTGGAACTAATTTCAGTTGCGAAGTTAACATCAGCAGCGCCGCGCAAATTAGCGCTACGCCCAGCCCAATTTGGATCTTTCGTTTCGGCCAGCCGCTGATCATTCCCGCTCCAAACCACCCGCCGGCCGAAGCGGCCACAATCATGGACACCATCGTCCGGAAATCCACCGGAATCACCGCCACAAAAATGAACGCCTCCACCACGGTTGGCAGCGTATGCCCCACGTTCATCGTCCCGGGGATCAGATCATCGGGAATAGCCCTCAGCAACTTATAAATGGAACTGGTGGTGGCGAACGAGCCGATCCCCAACGTATCCAGGAAATTGGTAAAAAAGCCGATCCCCACCTGTGCCGGGAAATTCGGATCCTTGTCGGAGGAGCCTGGCCTGCCGCTGGTGTGCCAACTGCGTTTCAAATAAACGGCCCACACGATCGCAAACACTCCGGATATCACCGCCAATGCCGCCAGCAGAATTTTCATATTCCATCCGATTTCATGAGATCGACTGCGTTTTGGGGCCCGGAGGTGCGAGCAGACCTGCCTGGCGACTGGTTCAGATTACTGGAGCTGATCCATTACATTCAAATATTTTTGTTGTACTACAGAAGTATACATGTTAAGTAGCGCATGGTAATTTCCCAATTCAGGGGTCCCTATGTTCCAGGCCTATCACCACCGTATTCTCGAACTCCAGCGCCGTATGGCCGACCAGGCCGCCGATGTCTTCCTCTTCAATGATCCCGATTCCGTTTTCTACTTTTCCGGTTGCGCCGATTATGTTGGCCTGGATCTCGGCCGCCCCACCATTTTGGTCGTTTCACGGTCCGGAGAGCCTACCCTTATTATCCCCGCCATGGAAGCGGAGATGGCCCGGGCGATGACCTGGTTCAGCGACGTACGCGAATGGACCGATGGCGTGGACGATGAGTGGATGAAACACGTCTCGGCAATCCTCGAAGGCCGGCCCGGCCCCGCCATCATGCTGGAATTTCCCAAGAGTTACCCCAAGATCGCCGCCCTTGTCGGCCAGGCCGCCGGTGCCAGGATTATCGATGGGACTCCGCTGATTAGCGCCATGCGCATGGTGAAGACGCCGGAGGAGATCGCCATCATGCGCCAGGCCGGCCAGGTAGCCGTCGCCATGGTCGAAGCCGGTCGCGCGGCCCTCGGCGAAGGGGTCGCGGAATACGAACTCGCGCTGGCCATCAGTGCGGCAGGCACTCGCAAGGCTGCCCAATTTCTGGCCGCAAACGGAGAGGACCGCTACGTCTCCCCCACCATCTATGGCCTTCAAGTGCTGCAGTCCGGCCATGATACCGCCATGGTTCACCGCCGCTCCACGGTAAAAAAACTCAAAGCAGGTGACCCGGTGTACTTCTGTTTCTGTGGTGTCGCTAACTTCAAACAGTTCAAGCTTGGTTTCGATCGCGAGTTTTTCATTCGCACCGTAACCGACGAACAAGCGCGGATTTACGAGACGGCGACGCGGGCGCAGCAGGCAGCCTTGGCCGCCATCCGCCCAGGCGTCATCGCCGACGATGTTCACGCCGCCGCTCAAGAAGTTTACCGTTCGGCTGGCTTTGGAATTTCCTATCGCACCGGACGCGGCATAGGCTACTCCTCCATCGAGGAGCCCCAGTTCAAGAGCGGCGATAAAACCAAACTTAAAGCGGGCATGACCTTTGCAGTTGACGGCGGCATTACCGTTCCCGGGAAGTTCGGCGCCCGGGTTGGCGATTCTATTGTCGTCACCGAAAATGGTTTTGAGTACCTGACCAATTATCCCAGGGAGCTGGCGATCGTCTGATTCATGAGCGCACTCAAGAAGGGCGTGGACTGAGCCGATAGCCATCGCACCAGCGGAACTTCGAACGAACCACGTGTCTCGGCTTGGGCGTCGAAGGCAGTGCTGTTGAGGAGGATTTATGCGTCATCTAGGATTTCTGTTCCGGAGCGGTTTCACGTTGGGTCTGTTCCTGCTCGCGTCCGCTGTTTCCGCCCAACGCATAACTGGCCGCGTCGAGAATTCTGGCGCGAACCTTCCCGCCGCCGTGGCCGCTTCTGCTCCAGCCGAGTCAAAACCTTCTCTAGATGCGCTATTCGATGCCCTCGCATCGGTTCGACACTTCCAGAAGGTAGTGATCTCGCCGGATGGCAAGCAGGTCGCGTGGGTGGAATCGACGCCCAACAACAAAAACCTTCCCAGCGGAAAGACCGCGATTTACGTTAGCGCCATCCCCACTTCCAGCGCCGCCCCGCGTCGCATCACCGCTGCCACAGACGGCAAGGACTATAGCGAAGACGATGTATCTTGGTCCCCCGATAGCAAACAACTGGCATTTCTCTCGGACGCCAACGCCTCCGACCGGCCCCAGGTCTATGTGGTCGACGTCGCGCCCGGCGGAAACGCTCGCCAGTTGACCAGTCTCACCGGCGCTATCGCCGATCCCCAGTGGTCGCCCAATGGCAAGCTGATCGCCGTCCTCTTCACCGAAAACGCTCCGCGCGCCGCCGATCCATTGGCGCCGGTGCCTCCCGAACTCGGCGTCATTGAGCAAACGATTCACGAGCAGCGCGTCACCACCGTCGATGTTGCTTCCAAACAAGTGCGTCAGCTTTCTCCCGCCGATATTCATGTCTACGAATATGACTGGTCACCCGACGGAAAAACCTTCGCCGTCACCGCCGCAAAAGGCGTCGCCGATGACGAGTGGTACCTTGCGAAGCTCTACACAGTTTCGCTGGACTCTGGAGAAATGAAGCTGATATACACACCTCCGCTGCAGCTTGCCGTGCCGCGATGGTCTCCGGATGGGAAGTCCGTTGCATTTGTTGCCGGTCTGATGAGTGACGAAGGATGCGTCGGCGGAGATATTTTTGTGGTACCGGCCGCCGGTGGTGACGCTCGCAATGTAACTCCAGGCATCAAGTCACAACCCGGATGGCTGCAGTGGCTTTCGCCCGAAAAGATTATTTTTGCCGAGAATTTCGATGGGTCCGGTCGCGTTTCCACGGTCGACGTTACCGCCACCAAGCCCGAGACTCTCTGGACGGCGCCCGAGGTGGTTCACGCGACTGGCCTGGGCTCCTATTCGCTCTCGCTCTCCGCTGACCACCAGAGTTCAGCCGTTATTCGCCAGTCCTTTTCCAGTCCGCCCGAGATTTGGGTCGGGCCCATCGGCGCCTGGAAGCAAGTCACTCACCTGAATTCGAAATTGCAGATGAGCTGGGGCAAAGTCGAGGACCTCCGATGGACGAACGAGGGCATGGAAGTGCAAGGCTGGCTAATGTATCCGTATGACTACGATCCGAGCAAGCGTTATCCGATGATTGAAGTCCCTCACGGTGGCCCAGGCTGCGCCACGCTCCCTTATTTCCCGTCGAACGCGGACTACACCGCCACTACTTCGGTCCTATCCTCGCTGGGCTACTTCGTGCTCTATCCCAATCCGCGGGGCAGCTTAGGTCAAGGCCAGGACTACATCCGCGCGAATGTGAAAGATCTTGGCTATGCGGATTTTCGCGATCTTTTGGCGGGCGTGGACAAGGTCGAGAACACTCTGCCTATAGATCCCCAACGCCTCGGCATTACCGGTTGGAGCTGGGGTGGCTATTGGTCGATGTGGTCAGTCACTCAGACTGATCGCTTCAAAGCATCCGTGGTCGGCGCCGGCGTCGCCAACATGCTGAGTTACTACGGCCAGAACGACATCGATAAATGGATGCTCGCCTATTTCGGTAAGACCGTGTATGACGACCCACCGCTGTATGCTCGCAGTTCACCCATCACCTTCATTAAGAATGTCAAGACACCGACCATGTTGGTCGTAGGTCAGTACGACGGTGAGTGCCCGACGCCTCAGTCACGCGAATACTGGCATGCCTTGAAGGATCTGGGCGTGCCTACTCAGTTGGTCATATATCCGGGCGAGGGTCATGCCATCCGAGACCCTGAGCACCAACGTGACATTATGGAACGAATGGTGCAGTGGTTCGATAAGTACCTGCGTTGAAATGCGTTTTCCGTACGGCCTCGCTAGGTATTTATTCTAGCGAGGAACTGTTAGAGGAGGCTCCATGCGTCGTATATCGATTCGGTTGCTGAGCTACTTGGCACTGTGCTTTTTCGTGCTTGCGTCCAGTGTTTCCGCCCAGCGAATAACCGGCAACATCAAAGGTGCAGTCATGGATCCTTCCGGCGCCGCCGTTCCCGGCGCCAGCATTACCGTCACGGACGAGGCCACCGGCAAGACGTTCAAGACCACGGCCCTGTCGGACGGTTCCTTTGAAGTGATCGAATTGCTTCCCGGCAACTATGCTGTCACCACCGAAGCACCGGGGTTCTCGAAGGCCAAGCTCGAGCACGTTTTGGTTCAAGTAGCCACAGTCACGCCGGTTACCGTGAGCCTTGTAGTAGGGCAGGCAAATCAACAGGTAGTCGTGTCTGCTAGCAATCAGGCTCAGGTGGATACCGTTTCAACCGACATCGGCGCCATTGTGAATGAGCAGCAAATTCAGCAACTGGCGATTTCCGGCCGGAACGTCATGGATCTCGCGCAACTGGAACCAGGAGTGCAACTCCGCGACGGCAGCGACGTCGATCCCACCAAGAACAACATGACCGTTGTCTCACTCCAGGGGCGCAGCGGCCGCGAGACCCGCAACCAGTGGGATGGCTTGTCGGTGCAGGATCCCATGTTTGGCGGCACCGCTGTAAATATCGGACTAGACAGCATCGAGGAATTTCAAGTTGCGGAGGCGACACATAACCCAGCCCAGAGCGTTGCCAGCGGCGGTGCGATCAACATTGTTAGCCGTAGAGGAGGCAACGATTTGCACGGGTCTGGTTTTGGATTCTTTCGCGATAGTCGCTTCGCGGCCAGGATCGCACCTGTTAAGACGCCCTATGACTTTAACCAGACCGGCGGACGCTTGGGCGGCGCGATATTAAAAGACAAATTATTTTTCTTTACGGACATCGAGCGGACAAATTCGCGCGACTCTTTCTATGCCGATCCGCCCATCTTCACCACTCTCCAAGGTGTATTTCAAAAGCCCTTTACTGATAATTTCGGAGTGGGAAGACTGGATTGGACACCCAATTCTAGGTTCAGTCTCTTCGTTCGCGATAGCTACGGATGGAACCAAGGCGTGTCCGGAACACCGTCGCTAGGAGCTTCGTATCTCAATGGTTTTAACAATCATACCCGAAATAACATCCAGGCAGTCAGCGCGTCTCTCACCGGCTCACATTGGACTCAAGAATGGAAATATGGGCGCGTCGGTTTCGATTTGAACATGGGCGGTGCGCCGACACTCCCCACCCCTCTGGACTCCAAGGGCCGCGCTTACAACATCACTGTCGACGGCGGGTCGACCTTGGACTTTGGCCCATCCTATCTCGCACCCGAGGTCGAAAAATCCAGAACCAACGAATTCAAGTATGACGTCGGTTGGCTGGGTGGACATCACACTTTACGATTTGGTGTGGATCTTACTTATGAGAAGTTTTATGTGGACTTCCCGCTGTATGCGCTTGGACCACAACTCAATACCACCAGCACCGCTACCGGCGTCGCAGATCCCACCACCCCCTACGACTATCCGCTGCAATCCTTCATCCTTGGAAACGGCTTGGGAATCGATTCCATAACTCCTATTTTCGGATACCCTCGTGGAGGCTTTTTTAACTGGCAGCCCGCAGGCTATGTTCACGATACCTGGTCTTTGCGGCACCACATCAATATTAACTACGGCCTGCGCTACATGTTTCAGTCCGGAGTTTTTGACACCAGCGTTCAGCGTGACCCGACCATCAACAGTTTCATTCCAGGTTATGGAAACAAGACCACCGCGCCTAAACACGACCTTGCTCCAGAGGGTGGCATCGCCTGGGATCCAACAGGAAAGGGCAAAACCGTAATTCGTTCCGCGATGGGTCTCTATTATGAAGCTCTCTCGTTAGAGGAATACTACATTGATCCAACTTCGTTTCTGCCCACTAACGTGGGCTTAAGCATTCCATATGTCGGACCCGGCCTCCCGCTCACAGACCCCAGAAGCGGACTTCCATTCGCGGCCGGTGATCCACTGGCTTCATCCTACGGATTTCCAAATGGAACCGGTGCCAGTCAACTCGCGCCTCTTTTTGGCCAGCCCATTTCCGCCGTCGCTACCCAGGTAAACAATCTGGCTGGATTACTGCAAGCGGCGTCAGTCGCTGCCGCGGGCACGAGCGCTCCCACGCTCTTCCAAGCCACCAATCAGATCAGCAACGCTTTGTTGGGCACCACCGCATGGACCCCGAATCCAAAAACTCCGCGCGTGTTGCAGTTCAACGCGGGCGTCCAGCACGAACTTCGCCGCGGCCTGACCCTGACCGCTGAGTACATCAAGGTACGTGCATTCGATTTCGGTCTGATTTCCGATCTCAACCACGTTGGCGACGCCTCCGCTGCAGACTTCGATCCGAATCTGGCGAGTGCAGCCATTGCGGCTGGGAATGCTTCCGTGGGTTGCCCCGCGAGCGCCACCCCGAGCGCGATCAACTGCGCAATCGCCAATCATGCCAACATTGCGACCTATGGAGCCACAGGACTCGGCGCGGGCCCGGCGTTCCAGGGCTTTGCCTTTCGGGGACAAAATCCTAACTTTGGCACCATGGATTACTTCATTCCCAAAGCCACCACTGACTACAACGGCATGAATATCCAGCTAGAAGGTAAGGGTGGTCCGGTCGAGCAGAAGGGTCTAAGCTGGATGAAAGCAAATCAGCTTACCGTCACCTACACCCTTTCACGCCTGAACGGAAACATCAAAGCCGCTACTGTCGGAAGACCCGCAGAAGTGGGCGCCTTTGCACTCCCTTGGGACAATAACAACCTGGATGGTTCTGCCGACCGCGGCCCAATGGGTCTCGACCGTACCCACATGTTTAACTTCGCTACCATTACGGAGATTAAGGGTGGGTTTAGATTCAGTCAGGTCACTCACGTGTGGAGCGCATTCCCGCAAAACACCTTGCTGCCCACCGGCCTGGGTCTCGGCGTTCCTGCCGGGGAACTAGGTCCGGATGGCTGCTCTGGCGGCCCGGAGGAAATCTTCTGTACGGACGTGAACGGCGACGGCACTACAAACGACTTGTTGCCCACCGCTAAGCACCCAGGCCAGTACGGACGCGGCTTGAAAGGTGCGAGCGGTTTGAATAAAGCAATCTCGGCCTACAACAGTACCTATGCCAACAATCTCACTCCCGCTGGCCTGCTCTTAGTCAGTCAGGGTCTATTCACTACCACCCAGTTACAACAACTGGGTGCGGTGATGCCCACGATTCCACTAGCGCCACAACAACAGGTTGGTCTCGATCCCTTGATCCAAACCGACCTGCGCTTCTCATATCACCATAAGTTCTCAGAGCGCCTCGAAATAGAGCCTTCTTTCGAAGCCTTCAACGCGTTCAATCATATCCAATATGACCCTCCCAACAATATTCTCGACGGCAATCTCCGCGGCACGCCAGGAACGATTAACGGCACTCTGGGGAATGAGCGCGTGAACGTAAGAACGAGAGGTTCAGGCACTTTCGACGAAGGCGCCCCGCGTACTTTGCAAGCAGGCATACGCTTGAGCTTCTAGCCACCACGGCCTGTTGTCATCGAGACCGGGCAGTAAGCACCAGGGAACAATAAGGCCTGGCCATGGCGCCGCATTCTGAATCCGAGCTCGCTTTTCTATCGATCGAGCAAGCCGCACACTTGCTGCGCCGAAAAAAGATCTCTCCGACTGATCTGGTCGAGGCAGCGCTCGCCCGCATCGAGCGATTCAATCCCGTTGTCAATGCGTTCATCACCGTCGTCGCTGACCGCGCCAGAAGTCAAGCCCGCCTTGCCGAAAAACACTTTCGCCTGGGCCACCCTCCCAGCCTTCTTTGTGGCATTCCCGTTTCGATGAAGGATAACTTTTGCACAAGCGGAATTCGTACTACCGCCGGTTCCAAGATCCTGTCCGATTACATTCCCGAAAATGACAGCGCAGTCGCCGCCAAGCTCGAGCGGGCCGGCGCAATTCTCCTTGGCAAGACCAACATGCACGAGTTTGCCTACGGGATCACCAACGAGAATCCTCACTATGGGGCGGTCCGAAATCCCTGGGACCAACAACGCATTAGCGGCGGATCGAGCGGAGGATCGGCGGCGGCCCTGGCTTTGGGGATTGGTTACGGCTCTACCGGCACCGATACAGGAGGATCAATACGCATTCCGTCGGCGCTATGCGGCACAGTTGGACTGAAGCCCACGTTCGGCCTGGTCAGCGTCGAAGGTGTAATTCCGCTGGCGAAAACTCTCGATCACGCGGGTCCCTTGGCACGTCGCGTAATTGACTGTTGCATCATGCTCCAAGTTAACGCCGGAAATTATCCGCAGGGTATTGACCCACCCGACTTTCGCAATCTGCGCAAAACCCGCCGCCGCGAACTCCGTCTCGGTGTGCCGAAACAACACTTCTTCGAGGGTATCGACGCCGAAGTCCGCCACGCGGTTATGTCTGCCGTAAAGTGTTTCGAATCTCGCGGCGCAACAATTGAAGAGGTTTCATTACCGCATGTCGCCGATTCCCTCGAGCCAACCACGAACTTCGCGCTGGCGGAAGCCACTCAATACCATGAATCCCAAGGCTACTTTCCCGCTCGCGCCGCGGACTACGGAAAAGATGTCCGCTCCCGCCTGCAGATGGGGCGCGACATCAGCGCTGTCGACTATCTAAATTCTTTTCAGACCAAACGCGAAGTGACCCGCGATTTCGATATCGCCTTCAAACGAGTGGATGCCCTAATTGCTCCCACCCTGCCGGTCGCAGCTCCGTTGCTAGGCCAAAAGGAAGTCACCATCGGCGCCCAAAAGGAAAACGTACGTTCCGCCCTCATTCGCTTGAATCGCCCCGCGAATCTCACCGGTCACCCAGCCATTTCCATCCCCTGTGGATTTACCTCCGCCGGCCTCCCTATCGGTCTTCAACTGATCGGCCCCAATTGGAGCGAGCAGCGGCTGTTAGAAATCGCCCTGGTCTACGAAGACTCTACGCAATGGCACAAGCGTCATCCGCATCTGCCGTAATCAGGGCAGGTGCCTTGGAACGTCGCACTGTTTGGAACGGACTACTTCAATTCCACTTCGCCTTCGATCTCCACCGGAATGTTGAACGGAAGCTCAGCAAGTCCAACCGCGCTGCGGGAGTGCGCACCAACTTCAGGGCCAAAGAGTTCCAGAATCAAGTCCGAAAAGCCGTTGATCACGCTCGGCTGCTGGTTAAACCCGGGCGCCGAATTGACCATTCCGAACACTCGGCCCCAGGCCGCAATGCGATCCAAGTCGCCTATGGTGCGTTGCAAGCTGCCTAAAATGGCCAGCGCCGTCAGCCGAGCCGCGGTGTAGCCCTGCTCCAGGCTCACCTCTCGCCCCACCTTACCCAACGGCTGGGCGAATGAACCTTCGAGGCTTTGCGGCCCGTGCCCGGATATCAGCCCGCGGCGGCCAAGAATGCGAACGAACTGAAACGGGAGAACAACGCCCTGCGGCGGACGAGGCGGCGGAGGCAACGCCAGCCCAAGTGCTTTTAATCGTTCTTCGATTCGCGGCATATGTGAACCTCGCTGGTTAAATCAATACAATCAGCGAATTCTACAACACCGCGTGAGAACTGGAATGCAGACCTTGATTGCAGCGAGGATGCTTCGCGAAGCGGTGGGCCACCGGTGCTTGTAGCGCCGCCACACAAGAACCCAATCCCTGGACGTCCGACTTACAAATTTACAAAATTCTGACCGAAGCAGAACCTGGAATCAGAATCCCAATTACTCTTCACCTATGTCGCGCCAGCGCTTCGAGTTCGCTTGTGAGAAGGCGAGCCTGCCTGCCCCGTAAGCATCACCATCACCGCAGCCCCGTCCGGCGTGCCCTGACCAGTACAAGGGTCCCACCCCGGCCCAGCAGGGAATTTCCCCTTCAAATCATCATAAATATCGTTGTTCCCCTCAGTCACATCGTGGAATGCCGACGCCGCACCCTGCGCGTAGATCAGCGCGTTAATGAACCCAACCGCCTTGCCCAATTTCTGGTTTACTCGCGCGAGCAGCCCAGCCCAAAGCGGCGCCACCGCACTTGTTCCTCCCACCACCTGCGCCTTCCCCTCAACGAACACCGCGTAACCAGAATATGGATCGGCGTTGCCGGAGACGTCAGGCACGCCCCGCCCCCCGGCACTGTTAGCCGGCGCCGGAATGTTCGTATTTGCCTGATACGACGGCTTAGGGAAGAAGTTGCTCACGCCACCGCCGGTGGCGCCGCCACTAGCGCCCTCATTCCATGCAGTCTCCACCGGTGCATTCGCCGCGGAAGATGCCACGAGCGTCGTCCCCCCGCAGGCCAGAGAATAGGTACTCGACGCGGGAAAATCCACGTGAGGCTTGTGATCCCACTGCGCTAGTAACTCGTCTGCCGAGCCGTTATCTCCTGCGGCAACGCATACGCTGACCCCAACGGCTGCGGCTTCCTCCAGCGCTTGCTCGAGGCCCTGCAACATCTGCGATGTCGCGGTTTCTTCGGCTTGGCCCCAGCTGATCGATATGACGGATGGCTTCCTAACGTCATCGTGGACCGCAGCAGTCAGCGCCTGGATGAATCCATCATCCGTGTTGGTACCGAAATACACCGCAATGTTCGCACCGGGTGCGATCGACCCAGCCACTTCAATGTCCAGCGTCACCTCGGTATCTGCGTTGACGTCCTTTCCCGGAACGTTGGCGCCACCGTCAACACCCACCGCGGTGATCGTCGGCGTAGCGAGCCCCAGGTTCTTAAAGAAGGTGTTCAAATCAGAAGTCGAGTAGCCTGCACCGGTCGCATCGCCCTGACTATTCACATCGTTCAATTCGATCAGCCCGATGGTCTGCCCGCTCCCATCCAGGCCGGTTGGGAAAGAATAGATCGCGCCAACTTGTGGTGGCGAATAACTGGTCGGCTTAGGGTGTTGCGCCGCCCTTTTCTTGGAACCGCTCGCTTTTCGTCCTTTGGCGCCCACCCGGTAGTGCGGTCTGGTCGTCGGCCGATCGTCAAGACCCAGGACCCGCTCGATGATCCCGCCCAAGTTCGCCGGTATCTTTATTGTTCCGGTGCGGCCGCGGTAGCTCACCGAGCCTGCCTTGTACCGCTGCAGCTTCACTCCAAAGGCCGCGCTCATGTCCCCGATGGTCCCGGAAAGCTTCACCGTCCGGCGAGGAATGCTCACTTCGGTCACCGATAGTTTGTTCTGATGCGCAAAAGCATCGATTTTAGGAATATCCGCCGGGTCGGCTCCCGCCAGGGTGGCTAGTTCGGTGCGACTCATGTACTTGCGCTCGGCAGGCAGTTGCGTCGCCAGTTCCTTCAGCTTCTTCGCCAGCTCAACTTCCGACCGCCGCCTCACTTGGATGGTGATCTCGATACGCTGGCTGGGATCCACTTTGCCAATCACCTTGGCGCCGGCAACGGTTCGTCGGCCACTCCCCGGAAGGTCAATGCGCTTTTCCATGATTAGCTCCTCGTGAGACGAGAGAATTCCGTGGGCGAGCTGGAAAACCTATCGCGCCACGTGAACTTGTCAATAAGGTAATCCCTAAGAGAATAGCCAAACGGCGTCGAAAACTCAGCTCACCGCACTCGCTACATCCCAGCCACCACCGCCCAGCACGCCAAGGCGCTGTTCAACGTGGTGCAGTATTGGTAGACCCCGTAAATTGCACCGGCAACGCCTTTCAGTTTGTCGATGATCGCCGTCGGCGAAGTCCCAGCCGGAAAGGCTGGCACCACCACCTGCGGTTCGGATGCGTTTCGGATCGAAACCCATTGCGGCTGCTGCGCGGTAGGGAGCGTCCCAATCGCATAAAATGCGAACGCGTCGTCCGTTTCGTTCATGATTCCCAACGCCTGTAAACCCTCGGAATCGTTGTTGTCGTCGACGGTAAGATAATCCGCGGTGACCACATCCATCGGCTCCGGCCCGGGAACCGAATTCGCCCCCTTCAGATAGATTGTAGGAGCCGCCGTGTTTTCCCGCAAGAATGAGTATCCTGATCTGTTGCCAATCTTCTGATAGCACTGCACCAGGCCCGGCAGCGACGTTTTCGTAAAATTGGCAGTCGCGTATTGAACGTAGGTGTCGCTTATATTCGCGGCGCTAGCCAACTGGGTGTGAGCGTTGCTAAGTGTATTGATCTGCGGAAAGGAGGGATAGTTCATCTTAACGTGCAGTCGCGCGGCATCGGTGATCACCACGTCCCCGCAGTTCACCACGCTTCCGATCCCACCGGCGGTGCCGGTGCTTATCACTAGCTTCGGACCCAGCTCCCCGATGAGTTGCGCGATCACCGGAATAAACGGCAGATCGGGCCCGTTGGCCTTAGGATGCAGCTCCGTTTTGTACAGCACCACGTTGGTCCCACCAATCGTCATCAGCGACAAATAACCAAAATACCCGCTCTTCAACGCGTC